>Ga0164311_10002056_pt1 | contig 10239 bp, 11 predicted proteins | sample GuaBasSedimGuay2_FD_121796 | JGI IMG/M metagenome (GOLD analysis project Ga0164311, IMG submission 121796) | Subseafloor sediment microbial communities from Guaymas Basin, Gulf of California, Mexico - Guay2, Core 4569-9, 9-12 cm | ecosystem: Environmental > Aquatic > Marine > Hydrothermal vents... | reverse complement strand
GCCCGAGGAGTGGGTCCCTCGGGCGGAGGTGGGATTGGTGACCGAGGAGAACCTTCCCCTCTGGATCTCCAAGAGCGAAGGCTTCCGCCGCCAGGTCCGGGGGGTGAAGGTGGGGGGCCTTGGGTGATGAGGAGGGAGTCCTTCGCCCAGTTGTTGCTCCTGGCGCTGTTGTTCGCCTCCTTCTACCTCCTCTTCGTCATCATCCACCCCTTCTTCTCCGCCCTGGTCTGGGCCGCGGTGCTGGCCGTGATCTTCCATCCCGTCAACCGTCTCTCGAGGTGGGCCCTGCGGGATAGGAAGGGCTTGGCGGCCCTGCTGACCACCGTGGCGGCCCTGCTCTTGATCGTCTTCCCCTTCGCCTTTCTGGCCAAGCTGTTGGGGAAGGAGCTGGTGGATGCCTACAAGTTGCTGGAGCGGTCCTTCGCCGAGGGTTACTGGGAGAGGCTTTGGAAGGCGGTGGAGTCCTCCCCCTTGCTGCACAAGGTGCTGCAGTTCCTCGAGGGGGAGGGGGCCAGCTTTGACCTCGAGGCCTTCGTCCTGGAGAACGCCCGCCGCCTCGCCCTCTATCTGGCCAATCAGAGCTCGGCCTTGATCAAGGGGCTCTCCTCTGCCCTGCTGCAGTTCATCCTCATGGTGGTGGCCCTCTTTTACCTCTTCAGGGACGGGGACTCCATCCTCGAGAGGCTGAAGGGGTTGTTGCCCTTCGGCCCCCAGGAGAAGGAGGAGCTCCTGTCCAGGATAGTCCAGATGATCCAGGCCACCATCTACGGGGGCCTCCTGGTGGCGGTGGTGCAAGGGGCCCTGGGAGGGCTCGGCTTCGTGTTAGTCGGGCTCCCCTCCCCAGCCCTGTGGGGGACGGTGATGGCGCTGCTCTCCTTCCTACCGGTGGTGGGCGCCTACCTGGTATGGGTCCCCGCTGCCTTGTTCCTGCTCTTGGCCGGGAGCTACCTGAAGGCCCTGATCCTCTTCGGCTGGGGGATAGCGGTGGTCAGCACTGTGGACAACTTCATACGGCCCCTCTTCATCAGCGGCAGGACTAAGGTCCACCCCTTGTTGCTCTTCTTCGCCATCTTGGGCGGGATCAAGGCCTTCGGGCTCTTAGGGGTGGTGGCCGCACCGCTGATAGTGGCCTTTTCGCTGGCGATGCTCGACTTTTACACGAAGTCAAAGGAGGGCGCCTCAGAGCCGTACACTGAGTAGAACTCGAGGGCGGGCAGCTCCAGGCAGGTGAGGGGCCCGCCGTAGACGGCCCCTGTGTCTATCCCTATCTTGTTCTTCATCACCAGGGGGCGCCGCAAGGGGGTGTGGCCGAAGATGACGAGCTTTCCAAAGTCGTAGCTTGAGTGGATGAAGTCCTCCCTGATCCACAGGAGGTCAAAGCGGTCCTGCTGTTCCAAGGGCACCCCAGGCCTCAGGCCGGCGTGGACGAAGATGTAGTCCTCCGTCTCGTAATAGAGGGGCAGCGAGGAGATGAACCTCAGGTGTTCGGGGGGGAGGCGGAACTCACCGCCCTCCTGGTAGCTCCTTATGGTCACTCCTCCGCCGTTGAAGAGGTAGAGGTCGAGGTCCCTGCCCGTGGTGACCGAGGTGAGGAACATGTCCTCATGGTTCCCCATGATGCAGATCACGTGGGGGAACTCCTCCCTGATCCGGAGGATCCTCTCCACCACACCCCGGGGATCGGGGCCTCGATCTATGTAGTCCCCGATGAAGACGAGGGCGTCCTCCTCTGGCCGCAACCTCGGTCGCAGCTCCTCCATCATCCTCTCGAGGTGGGAGAGGCAGCCGTGGATATCGCCGATGACGAAGTACCTCTTCATCTCCCCTTGACCCACCAGTCCTCCTCCTCTTCGTCGAACCACCAGCCGCAGAAGTCCCTCCCGAGGATGGCCTCGGCCAACCTCCTGCCCACCTCTGTCCTGAGCCTCTTCATGGCGTACCTCAACCACAGCTCGGCGTACCTATTGCCCAGGTCCCGTTCCTCCTTGAGCTGCAGCATCAGCTCTATCTGGTCTGCGTCGTGGCAGAGCAAGGCCTCCTCGGTGGAGCAGGCGTTGAACTCATCGAGCAAGGCCTTCAGCTCATCCCCGAAGGGCAACCCATCGGTCAGGTCGACGATGGCGCGATCCTCCAGGGCTTTGACGTACTTCTTGTAGACGTAGTTCTGGTCCCCGGTGCGGGACTCGGGCAGATCGTGCATGAGGCACATCATCGTGACCCGGGCCGTATCGACTCGCCCGTGCAGTTTCGCCAGCGCGTAGCCGATCACCGCCGTCCTGAAGAGGTGTTCGGCCACCGACTGTTGGCCCGAGCCGAGGAAACGGTAGCCGGTGCGAGGGGTCCTCTGCAGCATCCCCACCTCGAAGAGCAGATCGGCCACCCTCCTGAAGTCCATCTCGACCTCCCGAGGGACATATTTACCCAGGGGGTCCAAAAGATCAAGGCGCCGCCCATGGACACCCTCGAGACGATGACCTCGCCCTGCGAAGATGGCCGATCGTCCCCGGTCCTACCCCCACCCTTCGGTTGACAGAAGGGCCTTTTCCACCCTATAATCGCTTCGCAAATGATGTTTATCGTTAACAAAAAAGAAGGGTAAGGAGGGATGGTGATGAAGAAGGGGCTGTTTTTATCCTTGTTGGTCCTGGCCGTAGCGATGGGCCTCCTGATAGGGCCCTTCGCCGGAGGTGTGGCAGCTAAGGCAAAGGAGATCAAGATCGGGGTCATCTACCCCCTGTCGGGTGCCTTCGCCGCTGCCGGCAGGGATCTGAGGAATGGGGCAGAGTTGGCCCTGGACGTGCTGAACAACCGCTATCCCGAGCTCGGTATCTCCATTGCGAAGTGGGAGGGGATCCCCAGCCTCAAGGGGGCCAAGATAAAGTTGATCTTCGCCGACCACCGGGGGGAGCCAGGTCGTGGGGCAGATCTGGCCAAGCGCCTCATCATGGACGAGAAGGTGGTGGGGCTGATGGGCTGTTACCACAGCTCCGTCACCAAGACGGTGAGCGCAGTGGCGGAGCGCTACGGGGTGCCCATGATCAACGGTTCCTCCACCTCGCCTGTGCTGACCAAGAGGGGCTTCAAGTGGTTTTGGCGCACCACCCCCCACGACGAGACCTTCACAAAGGACCTCTTTGAGTTCCTGAAGGGCCTGACCGAGGGCAAGGTCCGAGGTCTGAAGGCGGTCCCCAAGGAGGAGATCAAGCGGATCGCCTACGCCTGTGAGAACACGGAGTGGGGTTCCAGCGTGGCCAAGGTGATAGAGCAGATGGCCAAGGAGTACGGCTTCGACGTGGTCAAGGGCATCCTCTATTCGGCCAAGTCCCCCGACCTCACCACCGAGAGCCAAGCCTTGGTGGCGGCCAAGCCGGACTGCATGCTCTTCACCTCCTACATCTCGGACGCCATCCTCTTCGTGAGGACCCTGAAGAGCATGAAGGCCTCCCCGAAGGTGGTCTGGGGGCAGGATGCGGGCTTCGAGATCCCCGACTTCCGGGCCACCCTCGGCAAGGACGTCCACGGCATCCTGACCAGGACGGTCTTCATTCCGAAGGTGGTCAAGGTGAAGAAGGCTGCCGGTAAGATCAACGCCCTCTTCAAGAAGCGCTACGGCACCGATCTGACCGGGGCCTCCGGCCGGGCCTTTGTGGCCTTGCAGACCTGGGCCCATGTACTGAATGCCGCCGGTTCCACCGATCCCAAGGCCATCCAGAAGGCGGCCAACGAACTCTTCATCCCGGCCGAGGAACTGATCATGCCCTGGGGCGGGGTCAAGTTCGACAAGACCGGCCAAAACGTCCTTGGCACCGGCCTCATCGGTCAGTATCAGGCCAAGGGCGGAAAGGTGGAGCTGGAGATCGTCTACCCCTTTGATCTCGCCACCGCCGACATGGTCTACCCCTTCACCACTTGGAAATAACAGGGTGTGTTAGACGGGGGACGGGCCCGGGTCCGTCCCCCGTCCCTCTAAGGGAAGAAGGGGAATGGTCTTAGCTGACGCCTTCATCCAAGGGATCCTCATGGGCTTTCTCTTCGCCCTAATCTCCCTGGGGCTCACCATCATCTTCGGGGTGATGGACATCGTCAACTTCGCCCATGGGGAGTTCCTCATGCTGGGGATGTACACCGCCTATTGTCTGAGCATCTCCCTGGGGGTGGACCCCTTGGTGACCCTCCCCCTCTGTGGTGCAGTGGGGGCCCTGCTGGGGCTGGTCTCCTATTACGGTCTGGTCCGCTATCTGTTGCGGGGGCCCATGGTGGCCCAGTTGCTCGGGACCTTCGGCCTCATGCTCTTTCTGCGGTACCTGGCCGTCTTCCTCTGGGGGATAGATTACAGGATGATCAAGAAGGGCCTCCTCGTGGGCAAGTCCCTCACCGTAGGGCCCTTCCACCTCGACATGACCAAGGTGGTCTGTGCCCTGTTGAGCCTTGTAGCCTTCACCGTGGTCTCCTGGATCATCTTCAAGACGCGGGTGGGCAAGGCCCTCCGGGCCACCTCGATAAACCGTGAGGCGGCTTCCTACATGGGGATCAAGACGGAGCGGATGAACGCCTTGGCCTGGGCCATGGGCGGGATAACGGTGGGGATAGCTGGTGGACTGCTCGCCAACTTCTACTACATCTACCCCATGGTGGGGTTGCTCTTCGTCATGATCGCCTTCGCCACGGTGGCCCTGGGGGGCTTTGGAAGCATAAAGGGGGCCTTCTTCGCGGGGATCCTCATAGGGATCCTCGAGACGGTCTTCCCTATCATAGGACACCTGCTGAAGACCTCCATCATCGGCCCCCACTACAAGATGACGATAGTCTACCTCGCCTACTTCCTAGTGGTGGTCTTCAGACCGCGAGGGCTTTTCGGATGGGAGCAATAAGGGAGGCCTTCGACTTCAGCGACTTTCCCTTGGTCGAACGGATAGGCTTCGGCATCTTCTGTCTCTTTCTGCTCGCCTTCCCATGGCTGGGGATGGACTCCTTCGGCATGGCGGTGATGATCCAGTTCCTCCTCTTCTCCCTCTTCGGGATGGGGTGGAACACCATCGGGGGCTATGGAGGGCAGGTGGAGTTGGGGAAGGCCCAGTACGTGGGGATAGGGGCCTACACGGTGGCGGTCCTCATGGTCCGTTGGGATATCCCCTATTGGTTCTCCATGCCCTTAGGGGTGCTGATAGCCCTCGGTTACTCCTTCCTCATCGGCTATCCCCTCTTCAGGCTGAAGGGCCATTACTTCGCCATCGCCACCATCGCCACCTCCTTGGTGCTTCAGGACATCTTCATCAACTGGAACTTCGTCGGGGCGGCCAAGGGGATAGAGCTCCCCATCAAGGGGAACACCTTCCTCTACATGCAGTTCACCAACGACACCTATTACTACTACTTCATCCTGGCCTACTTCCTGGCCGGGGTCCTCTACATGAACTGGTTCCGCAAGTCCAAGCTCGGCTATCAGCTCCGGATGATCAAGATCGATGAGGAGGCTGCGGAGAGCCTGGGGATAGATGCCCGCTGGTGCAAGATCAAGGCCTACGCCATAGCCTCGGCCTTCGTAGCGGTGGGGGGTTCCTTCATCGCCGTCTACAACCTCTACATCGATCCGGAGTCGGTCATGCACCTGGAGCTCTCCATAATGATAGCCCTCATGGCCATGCTGGGAGGGGCTGCCTCCCTTTGGGGGCCCATCATCGGGGCGGCCATCCTGGTGCCCCTCGATCGGTATCTCGGCAGTTGGCTCGGCGGTCACAAGGAGTTGATGGGGGTGGACTTCATGATCTATGCGGCCATCATCATGTTCATCGCCGCCTTCGAGCCCCGGGGCATCTGGGGGATTGTGGAGCGATACAGGGGCAGGAGGACGTAGATGGCCTTCCTAGAGGTGCGGAACCTCACCAAGGACTTCGGGGGGATCGTCGCCAACAACGACGTCTCCTTTTCCCTCGAGGAGGGGGAGATCGTAGGCCTGATCGGCCCCAACGGCGCCGGAAAGACCACGCTGTTCAACTGCATCGTCGGCTACTACCGCCCCGATGGCGGCCGCGTGATCTTCCGCGGCAGGGACATCACCGGTTGGAAGCCCTTCCAGACCGCTCGGGAGGGGATCGGCCGGACCTTCCAGTTGATGAGGGCGGCCGGGGAGTTGACGGCCCTCGAACACGTCATGGTGGGGGCCTTCCTCCATCAGGAGGACAGGGTGGAGGCCGAAAGGGAGGCCAGGGAGGTCCTCGCCTTTATGGGCCTCGAAGGGGTGGCCGACCTCTACCTGACGGAGCTGCCCCTGGCCATCCAGAAGCAGGTCGGCTTGGCCAGGGCCTTGGCCATAAAGCCGGTGCTCTTGATGCTCGACGAGGTGGCCTCGGGCCTCAACCCCACTGAGACCGAGGAGATGGTGAAGCTCCTCAAGAGGATCCACCGGGAGAAGGGGATCACCCTCTTCCTGATCGAGCACGTGATGGAGGTGGTGATGCCCATCTCGGAGAGGGTGATAGTCCTTGACGGTGGGATGAAGATCGCCGAGGGCCCTCCCGAGGAGATCGCCCACGACGAGAAGGTAATAAAGGCCTATCTGGGGGAGAAGTATGCTCGAGGTCTCTGATCTGGAGGCCGGCTACGGCCGCATGAAGGTGCTGCACGGCTTGAGCTTCAACGCCCAGAGGGGGGAGCGGGTGGCCGTTGTGGGGGCCAACGGGGCTGGGAAGTCCACCCTCCTCAAGACCTTGGCCGGTTCCATCACCCCCTTCAAGGGGAGGATCGTCTTCGAGGGGGAGGACATCACCCACCTCAGCACCCCCGAGGTGGTCGAGCGAGGGGTGATCTACGTGCCGGAGGCGCGCCTCATCTTCAGCCCCCTGACCGTGGAGGAGAACCTCGAGCTCGGGGCCTACACCATAAGGGATGAGGCCGTCGTCAAGGAGGCCCTCGATTTCGTCTATCAGCTCTTCCCGCGGCTGAAGGAACGGCGGAGGCAGCGGGCCGGGACCCTCTCTGGAGGGGAGCAACAGATGCTGGCCATCGGCCGGGCCCTCATGTCCAACCCCAAGCTGCTGATGCTGGATGAGCCCTCCCTGGGGCTCATGCCCAAGCTGGTGGACGAGGTCCTGGAGACGGTGGCCAAGCTGAAGGAGCTCGGCAAGACCATCATCCTGGTGGAGCAGAACGTGCGGGAGGGCCTCGAGATCGCCGACCGTGGTTATGTGCTTCAGACCGGAAGGATAGTCCTGCAGGGCCGAGGGGAGGAGCTCCTTCAGTCAGACCTGGTGAGGAAGGCCTTCCTCGGGCTTTGAAGACCCAGCCCATCTCCCGATCCACAGCTTCGCCATCTGTTAGGCTGACCGCTCAAGGCCAAGGAGCTCTTGGTCGAACCCGTCAGCGGTTGCCTTAAACCCCCTCGCTTGATAAAATCTCATTTAAGGTTGGGTCCAAGGGATGAAGCCTCGAGAGGAAAAGGGCGGATGCGGAAGTTAGTTCTCCTGCTCTCCCTCCTCTGTCTCACGGCGGGATGCAACCTCCCTTGGGTCAAGAAGTCGCCCTACACACGAGAGGAGCTGGCGGCCTTCCGCGACAAGGACGTCTACATAATAGATGGCGAAAGGTATCTGAAGGTGAGGGATGAGAGAGGGGAGGTTCGGTTCGTCACCGTGAGGGATTATCTGCGACATCCCATGGAGGTGGTGCCTCTGCGCGAGGCGACCGTGAAGGAGGAGCCCCCCCGGGGGTGGGAGGTGAGGAAGGAGGCCAGGGCGCCTGTTGAGAGGAGACTCCCCTTTGCGGCGCCCCATGCCCCGGCCTTTCTGAAGCGCAAGGTGGCGATCCTCCCCTTCGAGGAGGGGACGTCCTCCTCCCTGCCCTGGGGGTCCTTGGCGGCGGAGGTATGCGGGGAGCTGCTGACGGTCAAGGCCCTCTCGGTCATAGTGGTCGACGATGAGGTCCTGAAGGCGGCCCCTCAGAAGCTCCGGATCCCCATGGAGGCGGCGCTGAGGCCTGAGACCCTCAGGAGGATAGGGTCCGCCCTCGGGGTGCAGGCGGTGGTCACGGGTACGGTCTACGGACCCTTTTCCTCCAGGGAGGGTGGCTTTGTCGAGGTCAAGTTGCAGGTCTACGATACCCTGAAGGGGGACCTGCTGGATGAATTTCCCCTTCAGGCCACCTCCCAGGGGGAGGGACGGGAGCTGTTGAGGAAGGCCTTGCAGGGAGGCATCTCAAAGATAGAGGGCCTGCTTGAAGAGATGGGGTGGTTCACGAGGGTGGCGCTGGTGGAGGGGGACAAGGTGTATCTCTTCGCCGGCGGCGAAAGCGGCCTGAAGGAAGGCGATCTCTTGGAGGTCTATTCACCCCTTGACCACAGGAGAAAGGGACGGGTAGAGGTCTCGAGGCTCTTCGGGGTGGACGCCTCCATGGCGAAGGGGGTGGAGGGAGAGGGTTTTACGCGGGCCGACTTGGTCCTTTTCTACGAAGAGGGGAGGAGGCCCCCTGAGCAGGCTTCCAAGCCGTGAGCAGGAGGGGAGAGATGTTCGAGATAGGGAGGTTTGTGGTCTATCCTGGCCATGGGGTTGGCGTGATAGAGGACGTCCAGGAGATAAGCGTGAACGGTGAGGTGGAGAAGGTCTACATCCTGAGGACCTTGAACACCAACATGACGCTGATGGTTCCCGTGAAGACCGCCGAGACCGCGGGGATGCGCGAGGTGATAGATCCCTCCCAGGTGGAAGAGGTCTACGCCCTGCTCTCCAAGAAGGAGGACGTCAACCATTCGAGCCACCAGCCCTGGAACCAGAGGTATCGCAGCTACATGGAGAGGATCAACAGCGGCTCCATCTTCGAGGTGGCCAAGGTCCTGAAGGAACTGCACCTGCTTAAGGGCTCCAAAGGCCTCTCCTTCGGCGAGAAGAAGCTGATGGAGACCGCCCAGCGGTTGCTCGTGCAGGAACTGGCCGTGGCCAAGAAGGCCGAAGAACGGGAGATACGCCGAGAGCTTCAGGCCCGTCTCCCTTGACATCTCCTCCCCCTTGGGCCCGCCCGTAGCAGGGCCCAAACCCTGAGTGAGGAGTCCGGTCCGTTGGGAAGGTCGTGGAGAAGGCCTGGAGAGGTTCTTACGATTCGGAGGGCCTTTTGGCCCTGTCTTTTTAGGGGAAGGAGGGATAGAGATGAAAGGGCTTCTTTATCTTTTTCTCGTCGTCCTCTGCTTCCTCGTCGGGGCCTACAGGGGGGAGGCCTTCCTCCCTTGGCCCTATGGGACGCTGTTGGGTGGCCTCTTCGGTGCCCTTCTGGGTGGAGGGGCCATAGTGGTGGGGAGGTGGATCTCCAGGGTTTCGCTCTCCACCCTCATGGGGGGGTTTGGAGGGATGATCCTCTTTCTGCTGCTCGGGAGGCTCCTCTGGCCCCTCTTCCCCCCCTGGGCGGCTCCTTTGGTCCTCCTCGTGATCGGCTTCATGGGGCTCGTGGCAGGTGGCAGGAAGGGCAGGGAGGTGGCCCTCTTCATCAACAGGAGGATAGAGACCCGGGCCGAGGTGCCGAAGGTCCTGGACACCAGCAGCATCATCGACGGCCGGATCGCTGACGTCTGCGAGACGGGCTTCCTCGAGGGTCCCATCCTCATCCCCCAGTTCGTCCTGCGGGAGCTGCAGCACATCGCCGACTCCACCGATCCGCTGAAGCGGAACCGGGGCAGACGGGGCTTAGATGTGCTCGACCGCCTCCAGAAGCAGTCCAAGGCCCGGGTGGAGATCGTCGAGGAGGACATCCCCGAGATAAAGGAGGTGGACGGGAAGCTGGTGGAGCTGGCCAAGCGCCGTGGGGCGAAGATCATCACCAACGACTACAACCTCAACAAGGTGGCGGGGCTCCACGGCATCGAGGTCCTGAACATCAACGAGCTCTCCACCGCCTTGAGGCCGGTAGTGCTCCCCGGCGAGAGCATCCACGTGCAGATCATCCGAGAGGGGAAGGAGCCGGAGCAGGGCGTGGGCTATCTCGAGGACGGCACCATGGTGGTGGTCGAGGGGGGCAAGCGGCTGATCGGCCAGGAGCTGGCGGTCCTGGTGACCAGTGTGCTCCAGACCCCTGCGGGGAGGATGATCTTTGGACGGCCCAAGGAGGGATGATCTGAGGGTGGGGATCGGCTGGGACCTACACCCCCTGGTGGAGGGGCGCCCCCTGGTCCTCGGGGGCGTTGAGATCCCCTTCGAGAGGGGGCTTGGGGGGCACTCCGACGCCGATGTGCTGGTGCACGCCATATGCGATGCCCTGCTC
>Ga0164311_10002055_pt1 | contig 10239 bp, 9 predicted proteins | sample GuaBasSedimGuay2_FD_121796 | JGI IMG/M metagenome (GOLD analysis project Ga0164311, IMG submission 121796) | Subseafloor sediment microbial communities from Guaymas Basin, Gulf of California, Mexico - Guay2, Core 4569-9, 9-12 cm | ecosystem: Environmental > Aquatic > Marine > Hydrothermal vents... | reverse complement strand
TGAGAATGACGGTCCTTCAAAAACAGCATGGAAGCCAAAAAGCTAAATTTCCTTGCTAGGGGTGTTTTTTTAAGAATATTTTCGAAAAAAATGTCAAAGGCTTTAATAGTTAATATTTCTGTTTTTTCTTCTAAGGCCGAGAAATCTATGGGCAGCTGCCAAAAGTCACTTTTAGCCTCCAAGAGGGTTAGAATATTCTCGGAAAGCGGCATGGCTTTAGAATTAAGAGTTATTATTGGCCGTGATGAAAGTTTATAGTTCGTTATTTTCTCTATTTCAACAATGATTTTTGCAAATTGTTCATCCAAAGCAACTGTTTGTTCTGAAATTGTTGGCGAAGGCTTTAGCTTGGGATACCGTAATAGGCGAATTGTGGTCTTCTTGAGATGTTTTTTGATCTTTCCCAAGGCATCTTCAGAATAGCTGGTGTCTTTAATACAATAACCATCACGATTGAAATAGTACAGCCTCCCAAGAGAATCATAATCAGCGAAAACAATGTACGCTATTGGTTTGTATTTTGTGAGAATTAGTTGAGGAACTGGTCCCCTATAGAAGGTTTTAACACCCTTGGCTTTTCGAACCTCAACATAGACCGGCTTTTTGGAATTATATTCATGTTTCGCAAACTCATAAAGACGTTTTTTTACATCACGAGGCGGAGTAGAAGGCATTAGAAGTCCCTATGTTTTTTATTCGTAGTAGTTTATCTGGTAAAATCTGTTTTTAACTTTGTTGAAAAACTCCCCGGTAAAAAGCCAAAGGGAATAACTAAACGTTATTATTTAGGAAAGACTCAAAATATTGCTAGAAGACTATTATTATTCGTAAAAAAAGAAGAATATAGGTGTTGTTGGAAAAATGACCTTTAATGAGATAAATGACGGTATTTGGAATGTTTATGGAGACCATGGCGAAGGGGGCGAGAGAAATGCTATTTATATCATAATGGATGAAAATATTGCCATAATTGACACAGGCCTCCGAGGGACAATCCAACACGAGGTCCTCGAATGCATTGAATATGCAAATCGCAAACCAAAAGAAGTGAAATACATCCTTTTGACTCGAGAGCATCACGATGCAATTGGAGGGGCGCGTCAATTATTAGATTACTTCCCAAAGGCCGAATTGGTTTGTCATAAAGCTGCAGAGGAAACACTTCGCAAACCCTATCTCTATCTCCCAGAAAAGCATTTCGAGCCGAATAAGAAAGGCGGGAGATTTACCTTCCAACCCTGGGAACGCCTCTCCGGGATTAAACCTCATGCTGTTTTTGAAGACGGCGATAAATTCCCACTCGGAAAAACAACCCTGTATGTTGTTGCTTATCCTGGATTCAGTCAAGGGCATGCAATGTTTTTCAGCTCGAAACAGAAGGCGATTTTCACCGGTGCAGAACTCTATATTTATCCGATGCGCTTTAGTAACTATCTGATCGATAAAACTGGAAGCGCAGCAGAACGAGAAAAAGCATTGGAATTTATTTCGCGAGCGAAAATTGATATGATTTGTCCTGCCTACGATGGAGCGTATATTGGAAGTCAGGCTAAAGAATTAATTAAACAAGCTCTTGCTGCACATAAGAATTTTGAAGAAACGATTTTAATTACTCTAACTACTAGAGGAGCATGCACTTTTGACGAGATACGGGATGAAGTCTATCTAAGTTTGGGAATTGAATGGTATAAACCTTGGAAAGATCTCGTGGACGATTTAACTTTAAAAGCCCATTTGAAACAATTAGAAGAGGAAGACAAGATCTTTCGTTCTTCCAAAACGAGACGGAAAGAACCGCTCTGGGAAATCCATGAGGAACATAAAATCGATCCAGAAAAAACGCTCTATTATTAATTGATTGAACTCTTGGTACAAAAAGAAAGACCATAGGAGGATGCCAATCTCTTTCCTCCTTCTTTCAAGTTTTTCTTATTGAGATTTTTTAATTTGCTTTAAAATTTCTACAAGAGAAGTTCTTGTGCCGTCACCACGGAGTGCCGATGTGCCGATAACTTTGCCTTTAAAACCAAGCATTTGTTTTATCTTCTCAGGTGGAAGTGCGCCTGGTTTGTCTTGTTTATTCGCACAAATAATTAGTGGCACCCGGCCACAAACAGCTTTAATGCGTTTTGTAAGGGCTTCAACTTGCGAAAATGTGGAAGGGTCGGTGCTATCAATCACCATAATAATCCCCGAAGCCCCCCTTGCAACGCATTGTTGAACATCTTTGAAATGATCTTGTCCGGGCGTGCCAAAAATGTGAACATGAAAGTTTTCGATCATATCATGGGTGAAGTCCAAGCCAACAGTTGTACCATTCACAGCAACATTTATGGGTTTTGTACCAAATTTTTGGACGAATTCAGATTTACCTGCATTATAAGGGCCTGTTACAACAATTTTAATGTCTTGTTCTGGACTATGGGGTTCCATATTTTCCACCGACTAATACTACTTTCTTTAGCATTAAAAGATTAAATATTATCGCAATAATATGTAAGGCTAGGCTTGGGGCAGCATGAAAAATAGTAGAAACAGCTCACCTAGTAGGGAAGCCAAAAAAGGGGGGTTAGAAAAAATTAACATTTACAAGGGGATTTTAAAAAAAATCATTGTAAAATTTCAGCAATTTTCAAGAAAAAATTTTTATCAACGATTTTGTCAAAACTATAATCTTTAAAAATAATGATTTTCTAGATATATTACAAATTCATAAGAATTGAAAAAGGAAATTAATGATGTGATTAAAAATGAAACCTGTTAGTTTGTGTCTTGTACAGATGGGCACAAAGGGATTGGAATTGGTTAAAGTTTATCCTAATGTTCTTCCTGAAGAAATTCTTAATCAAATTGTTGTTAAAAGCATGCCATTTAATGCAAAAAACGGTGATTTTGCTTCAAGCACTATTGGAGATGCAGTCTTTTCAGGGTATATTTTTTCTGTACCATCTGAAAATGAACGAGACAATATTGCCTCACTTGTTGCGGTTTATAACAATATGAATTATGATTCGAATGCATTACGGAAAGTTTTTGCATTTACTATTGCAGAACTCAAGAAGAATAATGTGGCTGATATTGAAACATTAACAAAGATATTACCAAACCTTTACAATGGATTGGTAAACGGTCGCTTAAAGATCAAAATAAGCTCTGTAATAACCCTCGAATTTGACATGCAATATAAAGATGAGAAAGATGTAGATTTGGAATCATTGAATGGTTTTGGGAAAGATCTTTGGAAATAATAACATCAAGAGAAAGAAGGTAAAAAAAAGATGTCTTTTTTAAAGCGATTGTTTCGACAACGTACCAAGCGAGTAACGATAACCATTTGTGGTCTAGATAATGCCGGAAAGACAACCATTGTTCGATACCTAGTTGCTGGAGAATATAAATCCACAGTACCAACAATGGGAGTCAACAGAGAAGTCATTGATTTACCTAATTTACAAATGGATATTTTTGACTTAGGCGGACAGCTCGATTTTCGTGGCATTTGGCCTGAAATCAACGAAAAATCAGATGGACTCGTTTATGTTGTAGATGCATCTGATTATATTCGTCTTGACGAAAGCAAAGAAATTTTCTACAACATTATTAACGCACAAATCAATCCTTTAATTCCTGTGCTTATTCTGTTAAATAAGTGCGATTTAGAGGAGCGTCTCAGCCGCATTGAATTCATTAATGCTTTTGACTTACCTTCTTTGGGGAATATTAAATGGGCTTGCTTTGTGACTTCAGCGATCACCGGAGAAGGAATTTATGATGCCTTTCGCTGGTTTATTGACGCTTTTCAGGAGTAAGATGAATTATGGCTTTGGTACTTTCAAGTTATTCGTATTATTATTTAATTGCAGGAATCATTAACTTCACTGTTCTTTCTTTTCTTCTTGTTTTGTTGATAATTCACTTTTTCCGCAAAAGAACTGTAGGAACATTTCTACTAATAATGACTTACGCAAGTGTATGGATAAATGAGATTTTAATGACATTGGCATTTTACCTCGAGGCACTTTACCCAGGAAATGAAAATTACCTAAAAGCAGCCCAAACAATGCAAATGACAGGCGTCTTCTTTTTGGTTTATACCATAAACTGGATGTATTTCTTTGCGAACAGGCATTTAATTCGTGACAACGACTTGTTTAAATTGTTATATACCTCAATTTTTAGCGCTTTTGTTGGCGTTGCTGGAGGATTAGCTTATTATGACATCTACACAGGAGATAGAAACAATCCATTCTGGTATTCAATAATTGAACTAGCAGGTGCAGACTTTAATCTTAATTATCCTCCAACACAAGGGCTACGGTTGATTCTTATAGGGGGAATGTTTGCCATTGGTTCAATCACCTATCTACGATTAATTGTACGAACCACAAGACTCACCCGCAAAGCTAAAGATCTCGTTACTAAAAAGGGCCTACGAATTGTCAGTTTATCTATTCTCTTTTTATGGTTAACAGGCTTAGTTCTAGCATTATATATTTTTGGAGCAAATCGAATTCCCTGGCTTTCTGTATTGGTTTATCTCTTTCGTGGAATGATCGTCATTACAGCAGTAATTCTTGGGTATCTAGGCTGGATTATGCCCGAATGGCTAAGAAGACGACTTCGAGGGAAAGCGTGGATTGCAAAAGTTTACACAGGTAAATTGCCTGAACCACCAAAGAGCAAAGAAAATATTGAAAAGGCACCTAAACCAATAACTTCACCCACAAGCGCAAATCAAATTGTAGAAATTTCCGAACAGTGAAATTTCGACAATTATTTTTTTTTATTTTTAGAAAAGCAATTGGCGGTAGGTCAATTCTGCAATAAGAGCTGCCGCAGATATGGTATCTCCTAAACCAACAGTTTGAATTGGGTCTTGAACGATAATAGTAGGAACTGCTAGAATCGTATACTCATTCAAATCAAAGTCCTTATAAGAAACATAAGTTTCTATTTTTTTCAACAGATTGTTAACCTTCTTGAATGCTTTTGGAAGAGTGGCATCAATATCTATCGTATCAATTATTTCTTTAAATTTGAATACTCCTTTTGCTTTTCCAGTAATAGCTTTATGGGCAGCTATTAATGAAGCAAAACACAGCGTTTTAAATAAAAGAACTTCTGGAATAGGATAGTCTTTTGAAACAAATAGAAGATAACAACCAAAAAGATGTAAATGTAGCCGCTCAAGTTTGAGCTTCTCGCAAACCTTAAGAGCCCCTTTAATTATCAATTCATAATTAGTAAACATATCAGCTTTGATTTCATTTGCCAATCTTTTCTGCTTTATTGCCTCAAGGAGTTCAACAAGCTCTCGTTCATTACATCCTAAACTATTCCAGTAAGTATCTTTTGAAGAATAATAATAAAGCCGGTCTAATAAGAGTCTATTTTTCGTACTGGCAAGCTCAAGATGAACCAGTAAATTAGGATTAGCTTTTTTCGCTCGTGTAATTAACTCAAGTGTTTTTATTATCTTCTGATTGACTCCTTCTTTTCCAAGCTTCTTTACATTAAGCATATGAAAGCCTGAAAGAATTAAAAGGTCAGATTTTTCAGCTAAAACCTCTATATCCCTTTGAAATGCCTCAAGTATTTCTAATTCTGCATTTGGTGGATCGAAGGTTGCAATAAAGCGATTATCGCGTGGGCATTTCCAATATAGTTTTTCACCCAATTTTAACGTATCACCCTTGTGTACTTCAGAAATGATGTGGAAATACAAGCTTTCATCAAAATCCTTCACCTTTCGAGGGTGTAAAAAGACAAGCTCCCCTTCTTTATTATAAAGGGGAATTTGGATGTTTTTTTTCTTGCTAAAAAGCTCTCGCATTAGCTTTGGCAAGGTGGTGGTATGAACAAAAATCTGTCGAACACCCAATTCAGCATAGAGATTAGCAATAATTCCTGCTTGCCCACCTAATTGTATTTTTTTTGGTGGCGGGAGGTTTTGGAGGAGGTACTGATAGGTTTCTTCTGACTCGATTAACCATTCACTTGCTTTTCCTTTCTCGAAACAGCCACACAGCCCTGTGATAAAGTCAACAGGAGAATGAATTTTTCCCTTCCATTTTAGGATATTTGTATATAATCTAACCGGGTCGACACCAATTTTCTTGATTAAATTAAGAATCTGTTCGGAATGAAAATCGATGATCGCATCAATATTAGTATTGAATCCAACAATGGCTCCCCGCACTTTTTTAATGTTTTTTAGGATGTTTGAGAAGGAGTCATGATAGATTTCTGCCCAAGACACTCGAATATTCCTCACATAGAGATTCTAGGATTTGTTATTAGGTTATAATAACATAAGACTTTTTCTTTTGGAAACTAAAAAAGAAGGAAAGAAAAGGTAGGTTGGCCTACCTCAATTAGTCATCAAGGTCATCTACATCACCATCATCATCTTCATCTCTATCGACATCACGTGATCTGCTCCAGCGTGATGGATAGGTTTCACCGGCAAATGAATATGCCAAGAGGAAGAGAACAAAATAGACGATACAGGTAAGAGCAAGTGCAGCAGTCAAGGCGGCATTGCGCACCTGAATTGTTCCTGCAGTGCGAACGAGGTCAACTGCGATGAACATCGGCAACATAACATATGCACCAATTGGAACATTATCTCTCTTTGTTCGTTTGACCTTCTTGAAGAATCGTAATAAGAATTCTAACAAGCCAAAGAAGATAGTCACACCACTAATGACATAGAAAATGATGTCACGAGCAGGTAAGGTCATCGGGACAAGAATATAGGTAACGAAAACTGCAGTTGCAATGAGAAATTCTACGATATAAAGTATGCCTTTTGGTTTGGAGGTCGTCCGGTCCACTTGAGATGCACCTTCATAAATGAAATTCACAAAACCAGCAAGTACTGCTCCGATGCCAACGGAATACCCAAAGCCATAGATATAGTGAACGAAACCATATTCAGTCAAAATAGAACCTGTAGCTCCGGAACCAGACCAAAAGTTCCAAATATTGTTCCAGACAGTGCCATAATTTGCGCAGAATCCAATTGCCAAAACAATGGGAATAGCCGCCAGTAAAAGGCTGGGAATAAATGTCAACCATCGTGGGAGCTTTTTGCCAGTTTTTCGCTTTATTATCCAGGGGATCAAACCAAACGATGCAACTACACCAATTATTGGCGTCCCAAAGGGGAGAATAAAGAAGACGAAAATGAAGAGCGCATTCACGCTGTAGAAAATATTCAATCCAAGGCTTACTTTTCGCATTGCTCGACCCATGTTTTCAAAAGTCTCTGCAACACGATTAGCATCCACAACGAGGAAGACCACCCAAGGCATGCTGAAAAATACCGGGATAAAACCATAGACAAAAACCTTGGCCCAGACTTCGGGGAGAAAAGGAATAGTTTGCGCCGGATTCAGATACCGAAAATCTTCCCATGTAATTATTGGTGGGTCAAACCAACCTAAAGCAGGACTCGATCCTGCGACCATTAGAGCAAAGAACAATGGTATCACAATTATTAACACAAGTGTTATTAACCGACCCCAAATCAGTCCTTTTAATTTCTTAAGCGCCATGTGAAATTCCTCACACTATTCTATTCGGACAATCTCTCATAAAAGGTTGTCCTTTTAGGAACCCCTCTTCCTTTCTCCCTTTTGAAATTTTTCAATGGAACTTCCAGTAGAAAGTGGGGTCAGTAAAATTTATAAATAGGATTATACTTAATGTTAGTTCCATTAGAAACTGAGGTGAGTTGACTCCCCTGTTTCTAAAGGTGAAATGAATAAAGTTAGGACAAGGTGAAAAATGGCTCTTCAAACAAATGGTTTGATAATCCCACGAGGAATGGTTTTGCCTTTGAAACTCTTTCAGATAAATGGAGGGTCTTTAGGGAGTGCTTCAACAATTGTCAATAATTTGAAGGAACACCCTGTTGAGTTTAAAGAACGGAAATACTACGAGGGATTTTCTGATGTTGATTCCAATGGCAATATGATTAGTGTCTACTACACAATAGGACAACCCATCACAGTTCATCGAATGAAAGACGGTGAAATGACACCGCAAGTAGTGTATTCTCAAGGCAAGTGCGAATATATTATCCACGTCCGAGAGAAATTCCTTGAATGTAGAGGAACATCTTGGGTTGTGAAGAAAGGATTAACCCCCCTTATGGAGATTCTTGGAGTGGAATTCGATGGCGTGCATTTAAATGAAAACTCCATGGTCACTTTATGTAGGAATGCTGCGTTGGTAAAAACAGTACAAATCTCAGACCTCGATAACCCAGCTTTAAATCAAATTCAACTAAGTGGAGAAATCCTCGATTCAGCTGAATGGACCATTTATCGCAGGCAAGGAACGATCCGATATTTCCGGGGGTTCATTGACTTGCCAACAGGGGGTCAGCTCAGCGCTCAAGTAACAAATAAAGGGTCGATGCTAATTTATAAACGAGGTGTTGGCATCCCGGCCGAGGATGTTATTGCCGCTGTAAATATGATCATGAAGTTAGCAAAAACATAAACATTCATGCTTCTTACAAGAGAGACCTTGTTCGAAATTGGTCTTAATAGAGACCTGTTCACCTGCTTGACTGGAATGGGGCAACCCCACAATACGCGCTCCCCATCGTTTGAAAAAGCGATGGATCTTTTTTTGGGCCCCCATTTCCAGTCATACGATTATTATTTTTTCAAGCTATTTGATGTTAATGACTAAAATATTAGTGACTAAAAAGCTGCTTTCTTAATTTAACTTTTTCTTCTTATTGATGGTGTTAATTTCACCGTTGTTTTATTGTCCTTGTTTTATTATACAAATCAGTTTCCTCCCTACCTTTTTATGTTTGGAAGTAATTTGTAAAATATTGGAAGTGGTTCTTATGACTCTGAGTGGTGTTCAAGCCGAACGCGATCTTGTTCATTTGTTTTGGGATGCAGGATTTGCTGTCCTGCGTGCGCCTGCTTCAGGAGGGGGGACACTGTTACCGCGACCAGATCTTATTGCCGGATCGCAAAAGCGGCAGAAATTCTTTGTCTTGGAAATTAAGACAGCTCGAAAAGACAGTATTTACATCAGTGAAGAACAGATCAATGGCCTATTAGAATTTGCCTCTCGACTTGGCTTTGAAGCCTTTCTTGGCGTGAAATTTAAGAAACGCCGAAGTGGGTTCTTATTTTTAGCCGTCCCCGACGAATTGGAGCGAGTGAAAAACAGCACAAATTTCAAGGTAACTTTTGCTCATGCCTCACAGAAGGGTCGTACCGTTGGAGAGCTCATTGGTGAGTACAAACAGAAACGATTGCTCGAATAATTACTCTTATTATTTCTCCAGCATCTTAGAAATAATAGTATTCTTCTCTTCTGGCACGTTCTAAGGCTTTTCGTTCTTCTTCTTCTGCTTGTCGGATCGCTTCATCAATCGCGTCTATTGCTGATTGGATCATTTCCTTGACTTCAGGATTTGTCTCTTTTTCTAAGAGGGTTTGGAGATGTTCTTTCGAATTTATGCTTTTCAATTGGCCCAATCCCCAGGCAGCATATTTCCTTACTTCAGCATTTTTATCAGACTCGAGTTGATGTAATAAAGGCTCCACCGCTTTATTGTCCTTAATTTCTCCGAGAGCAATAACAGCCGCACGTCGCACCTGAGCATCTTTGGATTTTAACGTTTCAATAATAGCGTTCACTGCTTTTCGTTCGCGGTGTTTGCCTAAAGAGGCAATGATTTCTTGTTTTACAGCTTCATATGTCTCTTTGTCCAGCTGCGAGAGTAAAGCCGAAGAGATTTTCCGGTCGCGAATGCGCCTTAGAGCCCATGCAGCACTTTTCCGAACAATTGGGCTTGAATCCTTCTTCAAAACATCGATTAATGTTGGGACAGAAATGCTATTAGCGATTCTCCCAAGAGAGATAACAATCGCTTCTCTTACAGCATCATTTTCTTCCTTCTTGAATTGGGTTATTAAAGGTTGTATTGCCACACGACCACCAATACGACCAAGTCCAGCTGCGGCTTCTTTTCGAATCAAAGAATTATCTGATGATTGTAATATCTCGATTAATAATGTGGCGGCTTTTCGTTCACCAAGTAAGTACAAAGACTTTATTGCTGCGACAACCACTTTCACATTTTTCTCGTTTTTAATTATTTCTTGAAGAATTTCAGCGGCGGCTTTATTATTCAGCTTTCCAATGGCTTCTGTTGCTGCAGCTCGAACACTTACAGCTTTTACGGTTTTAATCGCATCC
>Ga0164311_10002054_pt1 | contig 10241 bp, 18 predicted proteins | sample GuaBasSedimGuay2_FD_121796 | JGI IMG/M metagenome (GOLD analysis project Ga0164311, IMG submission 121796) | Subseafloor sediment microbial communities from Guaymas Basin, Gulf of California, Mexico - Guay2, Core 4569-9, 9-12 cm | ecosystem: Environmental > Aquatic > Marine > Hydrothermal vents... | reverse complement strand
TACCCGCATACTCCCCGCCCAATTCGTGTTACTCCTATATAGTCTATAGAGATTTCGGAAAAGGTATATAGCCCTCTCATAATTCTATTTATTGTTTTGGACAAACTTGTATAGTTCGTTTATATCTATTGGTTTTGAGGATATACTACGGGATAAGAAATCTTCGCCGTTTATAAACATGTCTTCCCATTCTCGTTTTACATCTCCATTTATATCTATGGTGCGTTCTACCTTTGCCCAAATGTTTAGGTCTTCCCAAGTGCGAGTTTTCGTATGCGTCAAAACTTCCCCTAATTTTACAGGTCTTTCGTGAGTGATAATATATTGTGTTAATTGGGGTTTCGCTTTTATATACTCAAATATGTCTTCGTATTCTCCGTGTGGTGTTAGGATTTTGCCAACACGACGAACCGCTATACCTCGCATTCTTATTTTATCCGCTATTTTATATATACCCGACATTAAGACATAAGTATGACCGCTTAACTCCTCCGACCATCCTCCTAATTTTGATGATAATGGTGTGTTGTGTTTTCCGTAAATTAATAAACTATCCGTTGCCATTCCAATTACTCTGTGTTTATATCGTTTTGCTTCTTTGTATAGATTTATGCGTCCTATTGCGGTTATGAGCGATGCGTATGGTGGGGAAAAGAGTTTTCCTGTGAGGTAAATATCACCTTTTCTTTGTTTCTCGTAAAATGCTCCATATATTGAGTTTAGAATGATTTTAACGAGCATATATTCCATGTCCTTTCCTTTCGCCTTTTTCTTCCATTCGTATAAATGTTCTACAACATCCTTTAAGAAATGCTCGCCCTCACCCTTCGCTTCTACACCGTTTATGATTTCTATATCCGCATCATGCTCATACGCTAATATCTCTTCTTTTGTTGCGTATGTGATAAATTCTCCTCTCGGAAAAATCACACGACCCCTAAATCTAAACGGGAATGGTGTGATGTATAGGTTGTCTTTAACATCAACCTTTATTTTGTAAAAACCGTGTGTGTTCTCATATTTGATTTGGTCGCTTCTTATCCATGCGTGTTTAGGATATGCTTTAAGGAAAGTCATGGCATACGGGTAACTACTATTTATGTCTAATAACACGCACTTACCTATGTTACCTCGTTGTGTAATCTCAAATCTTCCTCCGAAATATGCGAGTAATGCTAACTTATTAACTATTGGTGGGAAATCTGGTGCTGTCGGTATCTTTGTGCGACGGCGAAAATATTCTTTGCTTATATATGCTTTGCTAATGTATTTGGAAGGTATAAACTCAATGTTATGCTTTAATGTGTCTTTGAGTAAAACTCCTAATCTTGCGGTTAATTGACAATCCCTAAAGCAATACTCAATAATCTCTCGCTCTCTTTCTTTCCATAGTTTAAAATTATCGTTAAGTTTAGTTCTATCTACTAATTCTATTAATTTACCTTCGCCTAAATACTTTTGGGAGGCGGTCTCTAATGCGGTATTGTAAAACTGATATAAATCATAAAACTCATAGACATGTTTGCTTTTCTCAATTGTAAATGTTTTCTTCGGTATGTATGAGATTTTGTAATTTTCCCAAATCGCTTCTCCGTTCTCATATAACTCTCTCGCAAAATCTTCTCCCGCATATTTGAGTATAGCGAAGAAGTCATAATCTATGTTCCAAAAGAACCCGTGTGTTCCTCGCCATGTTTTCCTCGTAAGGAAGCGTAAGATTTGCGTAAAGGTTGCGTCGCATACCTTTTGTTCCTCAATTATAAGATATTGTCCTGTGGAATTCGCTATAAGGCGAGCATAACCCTTGTATGTTTCGGTATCCCAACCTACTATATCATGATTTTTAGGTGTTTTTGTAAGTTCTCTTAACGGTCTCTTTCTCCACATGATTTTATCTAAATCTATATGCGGTTCGTTTTCTGGAATGAGCATGTTTTTTATCACCTTTTAGGTGTCCGCTTTTTCGGGTAACGCTTCTTTTAAATAAGATTTATAAATTCTTTCTTTTACTTTTGTTTCTGGTGTCCATCTGCGTGGGTCTTTACGCTCATTTAAGAAATCAACGATTTCTCTCCATGACCACCCTTCTTTGTCATGTAGTTTCTTAACTATTTCGTCAAAGAATATGTGTTGTGTGAGTTTTCCCTCATAGGTTCTCGCACTTTCCACATACCCGAAACGATGCCAGTCTTCTCGCATTAGTTTTTCGGCGTAACCTAAACCTCTTGCTCTCGCTTCTCGGAAGAATTTGCGTTGCGACCAACCTAAATTCCACGCTCTCTCTAATAATTGACGATATTGTTCGCCTTTCGTTAGTCCGAGCCGTCCCCAAAATGCGTAAGCCATACTTTTCGCCTCCTCATTCGCATGTATTCTAACTCAGTCCAAGCAAGCAATTCTTCTATATATTCCTCACCGTATAGGATTTTGAGTGTTGCTAATAGGCGAGCAAGTTCGTAAGTGCGGGGAGTGTAACGGACTATAGGTATTGTAAATTTTATCACAGCACATAAAGGAAAACCCTCGCCAAAATAATTGTCGTTTTTGTCAATACCGACATATTCCACACATCTTTGATAACCGTGTCTATGTTTTCCTTTTTTATGGGAAAAAAGTGGAGGAGAGGAAGGGATATTTTTGTTTGACATTTTCCCTTCCCTCCATCACCATTCCACATACAGCCATGCTAATTCTTCGCACTTCGCTATGTCTGCGTCGGTAAATTTCCACGCCCTCTTAATGCGGTTAATTGACTGCTCTATATAGTGTAAGTCCTTTTCGTGTCTCTTTTTTTCCGCTATGAGAAAAGTGATTAATGCTTTTGCTTGTTCCTCGTTCCACCGACATTCCACCGCATTTACCATTCTTCCTCACCGCCTTGACCAATATAAAAAAATATATGTATTTGCGTTATATAACGAAGTATCTATTGTTTTTCTTCGTTTCTCTTCTTCTTCTGCTTGCTTATTCTTTTTTCTCTTCGTATTTCTTTCCATTTTCTCTCACCTCCTTAGAAAGTGTCTCTATTTTCGTCCTCTTCTCGCTCTTCCTTCTCCTCAAAGACATATCTATACATCAGTAGTCCTTCCTTGCTCAATAAGTCCCGTATTGTTTTGAGAGCGTCAAGAAATCCCTGCTCGTATGCTATAACATAACTGTTTTGCGTGAGCATTGCTTTTGTTCGCATTTCGCTGTGTTCTATTAAGTAGTCGGTGATAAATTCTCGCAATTCTTTTATTGAGCGTATTTTCTTATGTATGATTTCTCGCTCCATTTTGTTTAATCAGCCTCCAATATGCTTCTCACTTTCTCTATTAACTCTGTTGCGGTTCGCTCCGTTCCGCATGTCTGACACTTCCACTTGCTTTCTGAGATTTTGCGGAAGAATCGTAATCCTTGACATTTATCGCACCATGTATATATGAGATTTCTTGCGTTGTCCTCGTTTGGAATTCTGCGGTAAGGCATCTTCGCAAACGCAACGAATTCTTTTTCGCCCTGTAAAAACGCTTCCAAACTGCGTATTGATGCGATATAAACGATTTCTCCGTCTCTCATTCTTACGCCGTTTCCATTCTGCGTTTTCCTCATATATACATACTTTCTCTCCTCGCTCATTCCTTATCACCACCTATGATTTTATCAATTTCCTCTCTTATTCTCCTCAATTCCTTCTTCGCAATTATTGCTTGTTTTAGGTGATATTCTCGCCTCGCCCTTGCTTTCTCCAAGTTTTGCTTCCATTTTCGTCTTATAAACTCTTCCACATTATCTTCCGTTTGCTTTAATCTATCTTCCCAATATTCGACTTCTCGCTCTGCTACTTCTGCTTGCCCTCTATGTCCGTTAAAGCGTCCTTGCCATGTTGCTTCTTCCGCCAATAGTTCCATTAATCTCTTTATTTTCTCGCTCTCCCCGCTCATTTTATATCTCCTCCCTCATAACCTTCCAAAACGCTTCTGTCCATTCTCGGTCTTCCTCACAAACACGCTCAAACTCTTCTCGCAGTTCGTTTGCGGTATGTAATGCTTTGTATGCGAGTTCGTAATCTCGCATTTTCCACGCTTCCTCCGCAAGCCCATACATCTCTGCTATACGCCCTGCGACCTCTGCGACTTTGCGTGTTCTCTTTATGCTCTCCTCAACAATTTGTCGCTCTGCGGATTTCCGCTCCTCCTCAAACCTCGCAGACCGCACCTTTTCCAGCAATACCCGTATCTCCTCTCTCACGGGTATCACCGTTATTATATAAGGAGAGTAACTTAAAAAGGTTTTCGGATATATTTCCAGTGGAGAAATATTTAGATATATAATTTCGGACTTTTGTTATTTAGTTTTCGCTGTGAGTATTGAGAGTAAATGATATGTGCGAACTTTTAATTGGTGTTCGCTCTCATACCTTTTCTTTTCTCCTCCCGCTTCCTTCTCTTTCGTTTCCTCACTCACCGCCCTCAACCTCCGCTTCTTTTATGTAATACTCAATAACATCTTCCGCAACATTTATTCTTCTCAATAATCTATATGCGACATCCTTCGTTATTATACCTATTTTAAGCCATTTAACTATTGTCGTCGGAGAAGGTAACTTTTGAGATTTTAATCTTCGTTTATCTTCTTTATCTAAAACAACCGCTATAACCTCTTCCGATAATCCCGCAGACCTTAATAACCTTTCTGCTTCCTCTCTCGTTATTTCGCCTAAAGCATAAGCATCTCGCACAAACTTTTGAGTTTCTCGCATGTCCTTTTCCGCTAATTTGACTTTCCATAATTCTATCATCGTTTTCGCATCTTCTTCGGTGTAACCTAAACGCTCTAACATAATTTTGGCTTCTGTTTCGTTGATTATGCCGTAATATAAGAGATACTTAATCTCCGTCTTTGCGAATGTCCTCGCTTCTTCCTGTCTAAATGTCTTATAAAATTCCACCATTAATTTCGCATCTTTCTTTGTATAACCGACTTCCATTAATCTCGCTAATAATTCGTTATCGTCAATAAGTCCCAACTCATAAATACGCCTTAAATCAACACGAGTGAGCGGATTATATGATATGGCGAGCAACCTCTGCCTCCACCGCTTATCATAATCCGCTTGCTTTAAATAGAATTCCACAGTTTCTTTCGTTGTTTCTAATTTAGTCAAATCTAAACCCATTTCCTTATACGCTTCTCCACGCACACGCAAAACATCAGGATTAAGACGGTGGAGCATCTCATATACCTGCGTCGGTGAGGGTAATTCCCAATGAGCCATCCAATACCACATTAAAACATCCTTACGCATCCCTGCTTTCTCCGCATATGGCACTATATCCTTCGGAAATTCTGCTGATAACGCTTCTTGCGTTTCTTTATCTTTCGTAAAGACATCACGCACCGCAAACCTAATAAAGTCTGTCGGAGAGGGATATGCCCAAGATAACTCCCTCAAAATCTTTATTTCTTTATCATTAAATCCAGCATCTTTTAACGCTTGCGTAACATCATAATCTAATTCCTCAATGCGCTTTTCCGCTTCCAATAGTGTGCTGGGTGATAACTTCGGCTTGTAATAATCATATATAACAGAATGCTTTTCCTCCGCATATCCCTGCGAAAGTAAATCTGTCCTAAATTTATCATCTGTAATTTTCCCCGAATGCTTTCCGTAAGCAAGAATATCTGGTGTTAAGGGAGTTACTGGACGAATTGTATTAAACCAATTTTGTATATCACGCCCAAAGCCACCCATTCCCATGCCAACACCCGCTCCTACCGAGGAACCTATAAGAGAAGACATAAATACCGCCATAGGTGCGGGTTTCTTTCCCGCTTGCTCTTTCGCATACTTTTCCCAATCTTTAAATAAAGGTGCTTCTCTTATTTCTTTTGGAAGTATTTTATCCCAATCCTTACCGAAATCTTCCTCAAAATTATGTATAATCATTAAAATACCTCTTCTTAAAACATCTGCGAAATCATCCGCTAACTCAACAATATAATCAACAGCCTTTTTAAGCGTGTCCAAAACTAAATCCCCCAAACCCATTTCTCCTCACACCCTCACCATATCTTTTCTATTGCGTTTAATAAAAATTCTCCAAACTTCGCAGGATTAGTAAGCAAATCATGTATCTCATTTATCATCTTTTGGATGTTATCTATTACAACCTTTATCGCATCAATAGCGGTTTTTATAACCGTATTAAGAAAGTCATAAACCGCTCCTGCCTTCTCCTTAATAAAATCTATTCCCGCTTTAACCTTTTCCTTAATATATGTCCATATTTGACTCGCTTTATCTTTAACCGCATCAACACCTTTCTTTAGTGTTCTAACGAGAAAATTATAAATCTTTACTATGCTGTCAATAATTCCACCTATTTTCTTCTTTAGCGTGTTTGTTATGTAATCATAAACCGCCTTAACCTTCTCAAATACACTCCTTACCGAACCTTTAAGTGTGTTCTTTAAATAATCATAAATTGTTCGCACACTTCCACCTATCGCTTTAACCTTATTGAGTATTATTCTCGCAACATAATCATATACCGACGAAACCTTCCCTAAAACATTATTGATTAAATCTTTTAACGCTCCCTTGAGATAATCATAAATTGTTCGGACTGTTGATTTTATCAAATCTATTCCTCTCTTTATTCTGTCTATAATGTCTATCACACACCCTCACCTTTCCTCACTCTCGCACATATATCCGCATAAGTTTCTCCACTTGCTCTCTCACGCTTTCCAAATCTGCTCTTAACGCACTCACATCCAATCCCGCTTCTTCCGCTCTTTCTATTTCCTTTTCTATATCCGTAAGCATCTTCTCTGATGCTTCCAATTCCTCCACCCGCTTCTTCGGTAACTTAACCTCAAACCTTCTTTCCGCCATTATACAATCACCTCCCTCCTCTTACTTGCTTACATTAATAAACTCCACAGAGATAAACCTAAAAGACCCGAAACTAAACCAATAATCCATGTTCCTATTATCTTTATCCACTGGATGTCCTCCTCAAGCCTTGCGACACTATGCGAAATATCATTTACGAACTTCCGCACCTCCACAACCTCCCGCTCAATTTTCTCAATTCTCTTTTCTATTTCCATACCCTCACATCACCGTCCCGCTTTGCGAAATCAAACCAGAAGAGAGTGGTATTAAGCGTATTTGATGCGTTATGTCAAACGAAGGCGAACTTCCGCCGACATTATAAATTATCCAAATATATGTTCCGTCCACTAAATCCGCCGAAACTCGCTCAAACCCCGTATTTGTAAATTGCGAGTGCTCAATGACTTCTTTATGGTCATAAGAAGGTGGATAATAAACCTCAATTCTCGTATCTAATGTAGGAGAAGTTCCGCTTACGCCTCTCACAGTCAACAAACTCTCTAAACGACACTCTCCGACCACACCCGCAGGAAGAACCTTTAAGTTATATGATGTCAAATTATCTATTTTCCACTCTTCCACTATTCTATGAGCAGTTACGGATTTAAGCGGTAAAAGTTTAAACTCATCAAAGAACGCCCAAGCACCCTCATAATCAGCAAAAATATAAAACCCTACCTTAAAGTTAGTTACCGCTCCAAATCCCCTTAAAATACCCGAAAACCGCTTCCAACTACCACACTCGGAATTATAACCAATCGGATATTTATCAATATAATTACCGTTATCATCAAGCCCATACAAATATAATTGACACTTGTCCGTCGTAATCATTTTGATATACCCAATCAATAAATAAGCCTCATATTCCTCAAAAGAACATACTTTATTGTATGATACATAACCTTCCGCACTATCCTTTACAGCAGTTACCTTTCCACCATAGTTTCCTTTATATTTATCATCTTGCGTTATTTCTATTACAAAATCATTACCAAACCCGAACTCACCAATATACCAATCAACACCCGTTCCAGTTTCCCAATCTCCATTAAATAGTAAATTTCCCTTCCTCACCATTTTTATCATCCTCCTTATCTCATAGCAACAATCCAATAATGAGCATTACTTCCACCATACCTCCTCACTTTAACATATTTCGCATTTATATCAAAATCACGAGGTGTTCCCTCATTAACATAAACCGCATCTGACCATGTTACACCATCCAACGAAAAAGACGCCACATAAGGATAATCTAAACTCTCCACCCTTATTCTATTGGGAACAAACGAAAACTGTAATGCGTCTGACCACGAAGCCGTCGCCGTTCCTTCTAAAACATCTATTTCCTCAAAACCCGCTCCCGACACAGCGACCTTAACCAAACCGCCTTGCGTAACTGCTACCTTTTGAGGTTCTCCCGTAGTCTTCCACCCAAGCAAATAAGCAAAACTTCGCTGGAAGATATTATTTACCCCATAGCGATAAATATGAGAGGGCGAAACATCCAACTCTCTTCCAATTTTCTCATTTACTCGCTGGAGAATAACATCCACCCTCGCTTCCTTTACCGCTCTTCTCGTTCCACCAATAAATGGACGCCTGCCTTTACGCCGTAACATCTCTTACCACCCTCTCTCTTTGGCAAACAAACCCCAATATTTAAATCAAACTCAAAACCCCAATCCTTGCTTCCTTCCTCCTCTCGCTTAACCAACAATCTCATACTCCACCCACCCTCTCACACTTCCTTGATTTCCACTCGTTTGCGGTTTAATCTTAATACTAAAAGTATATCCAACAGGAATTTCCACATCTAAATCTATAACCCTTTCGGGAGCAATGTCCGCAGCAACTTCCAAAGGTATGTTCTCGCCTATTCTATCCCTCTCAACCCAAATTTCCATTATAAGCGGATTCGTATTAACATCAGTAATCACTATACGCCGAACCTTATATTTTTCCTCTACTTTTGAGGTAAGAGAGAAAATCTCTTTACCTTCGTCAGTGCTGTTATCCCTACTTAAACCCTTATTATATATCACCATTTCTCCTCACACCTCCCTTACTCCGCTATTTTAACCCTCTCAATAAAGCCAATTTCTAAAAACTCTGCTGCCAAATTCCCAGCATTCGTCGCTTGACCAGCGGTTATATAAACATTTACTTCGTCTCCTGATGTAAATACCAAAGGAGCAGGTGGAATAAACGGATGACGCCTGTCTTTGGAACTAAAATTACCAATCACCGAAACACCCCTCGCAACATAATTACCCGCAGATATACCGCTAAAAGTCGTTTGATAAAACATTAACCCTTGCTTGTCCCTATCAAACAAACATGTCCGCCCCTTAAACAACTTTAAATACTTTGTATAAGTATATGTGTTCGCATCCACATAATTAAGTGCTTCCGACCCCAATATTCCAAGAACCTCTATTGTTGTCTTGGACGGCACTTCCACACCAAAAGGAAAATTCGGAAATTCTTTTGTAGTTATTGGATTATTTACAAGATAATCACCTGCGGTCGTCAAAGAAGATGATGGTCGTCCATAACTAATAAAAACATACTCACTCGCTTCCGAACCGTTTGGGTCGGTTGCTTTTATATCACCAGCATCATACTTCTCATAAACAATAATAACAGTCCCTAATTTCTTCCCCGAAGTATAAGGTTTTACCCTAAACTTCTGACCTTCCGCAACGGGATAACCTCGCATCCATCCTTTGCGAATTAGATAACTCAACAAAGTAGCACTTGGCAAAGGACTTAAACAACAATAATACGGGTTCTCTGCGACTACTGCCCGACATGGATAAAGGTGAGAACCTGTATAAGCCGTCGTTACCCTAAAAAACCCAACTGTTGTTTTATCAATTTCCAAAAGAGCATATGAGTCGTTTGTTCCAGAGATAATTATATCCTTAACAAGAAGGCTCTCTCCGCTCTTTGCCTCCAATTCCAAACATTCGTCTGCTCCCAACCCTATTTTTGTCTTAATCATATAAGGCTCTATAAGAGCCATTTTCGCATCACCTTCCTAACCTTTTCTCACCTAATGCCCCCGCTTCTTCGCTTCCATACACTTCGCCATCTCAATCTGGAACCTCTTTGACTTCTCTGCCCTCTGCTCAATTGTTGTTGTAGGCATACCCTCAACCGCCTTTCTCGCTTTCTCAATACATTCCGCAACATCCCTCATTTTTTCCTCATACCTTCTATTTGCTTCCTCCGCTGTTGCTCCAGTAAGCCACCTATCCGCTTTTGCGAGTGTCGCACTCTTCCAACCTTCCGTTCCAATCCTCTCCGCTCCCTTCTCAAACAAACCCTCTTCCATAGCACGCCTCAAACC
>Ga0164311_10002053_pt1 | contig 10244 bp, 7 predicted proteins | sample GuaBasSedimGuay2_FD_121796 | JGI IMG/M metagenome (GOLD analysis project Ga0164311, IMG submission 121796) | Subseafloor sediment microbial communities from Guaymas Basin, Gulf of California, Mexico - Guay2, Core 4569-9, 9-12 cm | ecosystem: Environmental > Aquatic > Marine > Hydrothermal vents... | reverse complement strand
TACCCTTAATTCACTAAAGTCTCCAGTCCCCAAGACCATTCCTTCCCTTTCTTCTGTCCTTTCCAAAATTAGTTTTTCGACTTTCCCTTTTCCTGTTATCTTCTTAACGATGTAAGGGGTCTTTATCTCTATGTTCGCTGTTTTCTTTACCTTCTCCACATCCACGGGATCGGCTCTGAACCAGTTCCGTCTGTGGATTAAAATCACCTTTTTTGCATGCCTTGCAAGGATTTGGGCATCAACAAAGGCCGTATTCCCTCCACCCAATAGAGCAACGACTTTTCCCTTGAAAAGAGGGGCATCGCAGATGGCACAATAGCTGACTCCTTTCCCCAGAAGCTCATCTTCTCCAGGAACCCCTAACTTCCTCCTTTTCTCTCCTGTTGCAATTATCACGCACTTAGCTTTTATTTCCCTTCCTTTTGTGGATATAGAGAAAAGATCTTCTGCCTTCCTTATCTCCTCAACAACTCCCAACAAAGCATCAATTCCATAACTCTTTGCGTGTTCAAAGAGCCTCAGAGAAAGTTCAGTTCCAGAGACCTTCTGAAACCCTGGATAGTTATCCACTTCCCAGGCATCTGCTATCATCCCACCCAGCTTCTCGTAGATTATTAGGGTGTTCAGAAGAAATCGACCGGCATATAGACCTGCTGAACAGCCTGCTGGCCCAGCTCCAATAATTACAAGATCGTATTCCCCTTTAATCCCTCCTTCCTTACTCTCAGGTGCTAGCTGTATTGGAATGCTGAAGGACATAACGATCTAACTTATTGAGACTTTCCAAATTAATTAACTAAACGATCTTAGACTTTTTACCATGTAACTAGCGTCACTAATACCATTCTTCTCGATAAAAATACCTTCTCATAACCTTTTCCCCGTACCAATAGCCGAACGCTATTCCAAACAGGAGACCTCCAAGATGTGCTAGAACGTTTACACCCACCAAGCTATTTATCATTAGGATTAAAAAGGCATAAATCAGGGTGCTGGAGAGTTTAGAGCCGCTATATGCTCTCTCTACCATTATATTCGCCCCAAATATCCCGAAAATAGCACCGCTCGCCCCAGCACTTACTGTATACAGGGGTAGAGCAAGTCCCATTATGTTGCCAGTGATGCCGCTAAACAAGTACACCGCCACAAAGAGCTTTTTACCGAAAAGAAATTCAGATCTACGTCCAAGTATGTAGAGCCAGAACATGTTAAGCAACAAATGTGGGAGATTCACGTGGACGAACATTGAAGTCAAAATTTGCCACCACCATCCGTAACGGCGAACCATTAGGTTAAACTGGCCGAAAGTTCCAAGTACTTCCATTGAGAGGGAAAGAAAACTTCCTCCCATCACAGCTAAAATTAGGTACACCACAAAATTCAATGCAATGAGAACGTATGTTGGCCTTATCTCGTATGTTCTTTCCTTTTCAACGTATGCCCACATGCTCTTGCTACCTCCTCCGATGTCTTGAGAATTGCTTTTAATAGCAAGGTGTTTGGATGGTAAACCCATTATAAATTATCGCGGTTAAGAACATGAATTAGAAAATGGCGTTCTTTTCAATTGAAATAAAAAATCGACCCCAAAGCATATGCAAATAATGACCTGATAATGAGCCAGGTAACAGGAGAATGTCAATGGCTACCGATCTGAGAAAGATTTTCGATGAGATAGCTGAAGAGTACGCTGTAACTCGAGTCAGACCATGGGAAGAGGCTTATCTCTTTCAAGAAGGACCAGTCCTTGATCTTGGCTCCGGTCCAGGCCGTCACTCCAAGGTCATAGCTGAAAAGGGCATCAGAGTAGTCGCTGCCGATATCTCCAGAAGGATGCTTGAACTCGTGCTTGATAGGACCAAAAACCTTTCTTATCTTGTGGACGTGGTGGTCTGTGACATGTCCAGCCTCCCATTCAGAGATAGAGCTTTCAAAGGGATCCTATTCTTAGCTGCGATCCATCACATTCAAGGAGAGGAAAGAAGGTTAAATGTCCTGAGAGAAGTGAGGAGAGTGTTAAAGGACGGAGGTTTGCTTGTTATAAGCGCTTGGGCCCTTTATCAGAGGAGATTCCTCAAGAAAATACCGAAAATGCTATTTGATCGCATAGTTGGAAGGGTTAATGAATTTGGAGATACTTATGTGCCTTGGAAATCCAGAAAGGGAACTTTAATGAGGTTTTATCACCTTTTTACTAGAAATGAGTTGCTAAGTCTGGTCAAGAGGGCAGGTTTCAAGGTGGAGAGAGTTTATGGAAAGAGCTTTAAGTCAAGGTTCCTATCTGAAAATCACTTGGTAGTGGCAAGAAGGATCTGAAATGGGAAGAAGGTCCAGAGTTGCTTCGGGCGTTGCTGTAGTGGCTGTCATGGCTAAGCCGCATCCATGCCCTCACGGAAGGTGCATTTACTGTCCCGGAGGTGGAGAGCTTCCTCAAAGTTATGTTGATGCCTCTCCAGTTGTAGTTAGGGCGGAAAAGGTCAACTACGATCCGTACAAGCAGGTTCAGATGAGGCTTAAGCAGATAGAGGAGATGGGCTTCAAGCCATCTAAGGTTGAGCTGATAATAATGGGAGGAACCTTCACTGCAACTCCTTTAGACTACCAAGAGTGGTTCGTCAAGTCCTGCTTCGATGCTATGAACGATTATCCGGATGGGAGCAATGGCAACAGGAGTTCTTGCTTGGAAGAAGCTCATTTAAGGAATGAAAATGCAGAAGCTAGGTGCGTAGCTCTTACAATCGAGACAAGGCCCGACTGGGCTAAAGAGGAACAAATCGACAACATGCTTCGTTTAGGGGCTACTAGGGTTGAGATAGGGGTGCAGTCAATTTACGAGGATGTTCTCAGAATTATAGAAAGGGGTCACACTATAGAGGACGTTATTGAGGCTACAAGACTTCTAAAAGACGCTGGTTTCAAGGTTTGCTATCATCTAATGCCCGGACTTCCTGGTAGCGACTACAATAGGGACTTGGAGATGTTCAAAAGGGTCTTCAAGGAGAGCCATTTCATGCCAGACATGCTGAAGATCTATCCAGCTCTAGTTATTGAGGGAACTAAGCTGTATAAGATGTGGTTGAGAGGCGAATATAAGCCATTAGAGGAGGATGAAGCCATAGAGCTTCTTGTTGAAGCCTACCAACATATCCCAAGGTGGGTAAGGATTCAGCACGTTCAGAGGGACATACCAGCTTCCTATATCAAGGCCGGAGTAAGGAGGAGGAACTTAAGGCAGATTGTAGAGATGGAAATCGAGAGAAGAGGGTTGAAGAACCCTGATATAAGGTACAGAGAAGTGGGTCATGCTGCTTCCAGAAGAATAAAGCCTAACTACGATGTAGTCAGGATACTAAGAACGGATTATGAAGCGAGCGAGGGCATAGAAATCTTCTTATCAGCTGAGGATGTGGAAAACGACGTTTTGATAGGAGTTCTGAGGCTAAGGATGCCCTCTGAAAAAGCTCATAGATGGGAAGTAGACTCCTCAACAGCCATGGTAAGAGAACTTCACGTATATGGTCTCCAGGTTCCAGTAGGAGAGAAACCAGGAGAGGAGGCTCAGCATAGGGGGTTTGGAAAGGCATTGCTTGCAGAGGCAGAGAGGATAGCTTTAGAGGAATTTGACAAGAAAAAGGTTTTGGTGATCTCAGGAGTTGGGGCAAGGGAGTACTTTAGAAAAAGAGGATATAAAAGGCTGGATGGGTCTCTCTACATGATGAAGAGGATTTCGTGATCACTTAGACTCATTTATTTGAGGTTTTGAGCGCTTTAACTACTTCCAAATTATTTCTAATCGAATAAGCAATAAGTTCTAAGAAGGCTAGGCAAATCCTTTTTAACTACTGTGACAATTAACATGAATTGCCTAGAGTTAGGGCTATTATACTCCTAGTTTTGTTGCTTGTAGCCCTTTCGAGCAATTTTTCGGGGATAAAGGCTGGAGAAGATGTGAAAATAAAGGAAGTAAAGATCTATGCGCCCACAGAAGTTCTTGATAATGAAGAAGTTGAAGTCATCGTTTGCGTTGTACTTGAATCCAATGCACCCAGAGAAGTAGCAATAAGGATTCTCCTTTATGATAAAGATTTTTGGCGAGACGACCTCGTGGACGATACTGAAATGTGGGTACGCCTTGAGGCAGGAGAGAAAAGGGTCTGTCATGCCTTTATGGTAGTACCAAGCGAGATAGACGATGGAGAACCACCAGATCTATATGCGATCGTCCGAGTTTATGAACTTGATACTAAAGGCCAAGAGGTGTCATATCCCGTTCTATACGGGGAAGTGAAGACAAAACCAAAGAAGATCAGAATAAAGAAAGGAATTCCGGTATATTTAGTGGGATACGTTGAGTGCGATGGAAAACCTCTAAAGAAAAGACCTGTGGTAATTGAAAGCATAGAAAGAGAAGGAATTCAGTTCTTGACTGAATGGGTATGGAATGAGATAGGAAAAAGCGGAAGGGGAAGGATACGTTTACTCACAAATGAACACGGGGTTTTCGCAACTCTAATTCATATTCCAATCGAGGAAGCACCGGATGCCCTGAGCATCTGGGGGGAGGTCGTCTGCAGTCCGTCGTGGGATCCTATACCTAATAGGAAGTACTACACCATAAAGTTCGCCTTCGGAGCCGATCTACACTTTAATCCCATGAAATGGCTTGATGTCTTTAGAAAGATCTTCAGGGGAAAAAGCCCTTTCAAACCAGATGCCAAAAGCTTGATCAGCCTGGTTAGAAAGCTGTTGTCAAACGAGGGAGTTAATGTGGAGGAGTTGCCAGCCTACATCAGCCTAAGTTGGCTGGGCTACTTTGGAGCGGTACACATAGATTGCTGTTGGGAGGAGTGGGACCTACCGGAAGGTTGGGAAATTGTAGAGCCACACAAGAGGGTAGAAGCAGTCCCAGATTCAAACTCAACTGCTGTTTACTGTAATAAGATAGATTACGAACTCTGTTGGGAGAAGATTGAGGCAACAGCTTCAAAACTTGGTATAAGTGTAGAGAGAGTTGTTAACGCTTCCATGCTTAGGAACTATGCTAGAATCCTGATCTTAGGAGGACACAAGGCTTATTTAGATGATAAGATGAAAGTGAATTTGGCCGAACTCCTATTACCTGAGAGTGTAAAAGAACAGCTAGAGAGCACACCTGGAGCAGGCACTGCTTTGCTGATCACAAAAATTTTCGACTTCGTCCCCAAACCAGCTGTAGTAGTGGCTGGAAACACAAGAAGGGAGACTTTTGCTCTCTTAGAGGTGGACATCGATGGCGATGGATTGAACAATCTAGAAGAGGGATTAATTGGAACTAACCCTCTCTTAAAGGACAGTGATAGCGATGGCATCCCTGATCCCGAGGAGAAAAAATTAGGGACGAATCCTCTGTCTCAAGACACTGATGGCGATGGCATCTCAGATTGTGCTGAGATGGCTGCGGGCACTAGCCCCCTAAGCTGGACTGGTTCTGAGGAATCCAATCTCTCTTGGGCTTTGGTTGGGTGGGCTACAAGCGATCCCGAACTCGGAGTTGTTAACCTAACTACATTGAATAGCGGGCCGTTCAAGCTGTATGGATTTGAACTAAGGGCAGAAGACCAGTCTCCTCAAACCTTGATGTACGACGTAGTGCTTCTGCCAGTCAATTGGTCTGCAGAAGTGACGGATCAAAAGTTACTACTTCTAGGTGGTTCGAGTCCCTTGTCGCCCTACGAGTACATTCAAATCTCCCTCTCAGCTGAAGTGGTCCCAGAGTCCATTACTCTGAGAGTTCTAGGGGAAGAGGGGTACCTAGGTTTCTTAGAAATCCCTGTGGAAGTTGCTGGCTGACGTGATTGGTCATGGCTAGGAAATTCATCAGCAAATTTGAATGGTTTCAAGGGCTTCCTCCAGTTCTTCAAGGATATTGATCAATGCGTCAGCAAGATCGCATGTACTAACATGCCTGCTTCAGAGTTTGTTAGATTATTCTAAATCGCTTATTCCATCTGGTTTTCCCTAAAAGCTAATATTTACTCGTCTTAGGGCATAGAAAGCACCGCTTCAGCTCGGAAAATGTCTTCTATTGTTAGTATTCTGTCACTCCGGTAAATCTAAACTTCTTTGATTTTAGCGCAGGAACACGAACAGAACTCGGCTCCATCCTAAATGGAAGTGTTTTTGCCTCTTTTCCTATGACCTCAACGTTTGCTAGAAGGCTTATCATGCTGTCGGTGAACCTCATGTTCATTACAGGTCCTTTAACCTCCCCGTTCTCTATAAGCCATGTTCCATCCCTGGTCATACCAGTTACAACGGCCTTTCTTGGGTGAACAACCCTGACATAGTGCCATCTTGTGATAAGGAGGCCCTTCTTCGTTTCCTGAATCATCTCCTCAACAGTTGCGTCTCCGGTTCCCATGAACATGTGAGATGGGAAGGCTCCTAAGTACGGGCCTGCGTGCCCAGTTGATTTCTTACCCTCCTTATGGGCGTAGTATGAGTCATACAGAAGACCTGTTGGAACTCCATCATTTGCTAAGATGACCTTTCTCTTTGGAACTCCCTCGAAATCGAACGGGAAGGCCAATCCCTTTGGATCCCTCCCGTCATCCCATATGTTAACTGATTCTGCAAAGGCTTTTTTGCCCAGGTAGTCGCAAACGAAGCTGACCCCGTCCTGATAAGATTGTGCTGTAAAGCCATAGTAAGCTAGGTAGAACATAGCGGTTGCAACGGCATACGGTAGGAAGACAACCTCATACTCCCCTGGCTCTATCCTCATGGGATGAAGAGTATCAACAGCCCTTCTAGCGGCTTCTTCTCCCACTTTCTCTGGATCAAGGTCGCCTACATCTTTCGAAACGGTTTCAGCGAAGCCATAACCCTTAGATGTCCCGTCTGAGGCTATAACGTTGGACCTGAGTCTTGCAATAGTTGCTGAGGCTTCGGCCTCAATACCAAGCGAGTTAACGACTGCAGCTTCTATAACGCTTGTTGAACAATTTCCGGCAACAGCTTCAACATTACTGAATTGATGAGCTCTCTCTATCAGTGATTTTGCTATCTCGGCCCTCTCAATTGGATCGCATTCAGCTGTTCTCTTTACGAACATTCCAGGGATCGGTTCTATAGGCTCGGGTTCTGGAAGGCTGACGAAATCCGGATCTTCTGCCTGAAGTTCTGCTATTCTCTTTGCTCTTTCAACAAGTTCCTTTATGGTCCTTTCTTCAAGCCTGTTTGAAGTGACCACAGATATCTTCTTACCTAAGATGAACCTTATCCTCAACACCGAGTCTTCTTCTCCCACGTTTTGGTGGATCTCAGAGTTAGCGAACCTAGTTAGATAAGAGACGTTTTTGTATACTCCTGCCTCGGCTTGCGTAGCTCCAGCCTTCAAACACTGATCAACAGCAAACCTAGCTATCTCTATGAGGTTCATTCTCATAACCTCCCTACCCCAACTCTAACATTTCTAAACCTGGCTGGAGAGCAACCGTGCCCCACAAACATCGTTTGTGGAGGCTCTCCCTTTCCGCAGTTTGGAGTTCCCCACATCTTCCAGTATTTCTCGTTGCATATAGCATCGCAGGAACGCCAGAACTCGTATGTAATTCCGGTATAAGTTGCGTTCTTTATCAGCTCCTTCATCTCCCCATCGACAATCCTGTAGGCTATCTCAGTTCCAAACTGGAAGTTGAGCCTTCTGTCATCGATGCTCCAGCTCCTGTTCGTCTCTATGAAAAGACCGTCCCTCGTGTCGGATATTAGCTCCTCGAAATCCCAGTCTCCCGGCTCCAAGTTAATGTTCGTCATCCTTACTATTGGTATCCTATTCCACCCCGATGCCCTTGCTGCTCCAGTACTCCTCTCTAATCCAAGCTCGGCTGCGTACTGCCTATCTGTCAGGTAGCCTGTAAAGATTCCCTCCTTGACCAAATACACCTTTTGAGCTGGAACTCCCTCGTCATCGTAGCCAAAGGTACCAAGCCCTTTCTCCACGGTTGCATCCGCCACCAGATTAACGAACTTGCTTCCATACCTGAATTTTCCCAACTTTTCTGTGGTTAAGAAGCTTGTTCCTGCGTAGCTTGCTTCTGAACCCATGACTCTATCTAGCTCCGTCGGATGACCACAGGATTCATGAATCTGTAATGCCAGCTGGCTTCCTCCTATGATGATATCCATTGAGCCAGAGGGGCATGAACGAGCGGTTAGCAAGGATATTGCTTCCTCAGCGCACTTAGGAGCAAGATCCAGTAAGTTGAGACTTCTAACGTACTCATACCCCGCAGTGGCAAAATCACCCCTGAAGGAGGCTGGAAGAGATCTTCTCTGAACTTCTCCATATCCAACGGCAGTAGTGGAAATTCCAGCGCCGCACCAAACGATTTCTTGATTTATCAAAGAGCCCTCGCTGCTTGCAAAGATCTTCTCCTCCTTATGGGCCCTCATCGAGGCCTCAGTTACCCTTATCTCCTCTCCTTTGGATCTCATCACCTTGTCGCACTCCATTAGAAGCGATATCTTCTCCTCCAAGGGGACTGAGAAGGGATCTTCTTTAATCGGCGTTGAATAGCTGTCTTCAACCGGATCAACAGGTGCTAGCCTAACTCCTTTTTTCTTGACTAAGGAACTAGCTCTTGCTATCTTCACAGCCTCTCTTGAGATCCTCCTCACGTTTTCCTCGTCAACCCTTGAAGTGGAGGCAAAGCCCCAAGATCCGTTTAAAAGAACTCTTACCCCGATTCCATAGCTTTCAATGGACTGTACTGCCCTTAGCTTGCCGTTTCTGACTAAGATCATCTCGTCTGTTATCTTAACCAACCTTACATCCACATAATCTGCTCCAGCAGATTTGGCTTCCTCAACTGCAAACGAAAGATCGAAGGACATCTATGCAGAACTAGATTGAGAAAAATTAATCTTAATTGTCTTGCTTTAGGAGATCATAGAACAAGCTTTTTTCCACATGAAACGATGTAAAGTAGTAAATCTAAGCCAGATATCTCTTGAAGCAATCGAAGTCCTTTTTGTAATGCGAATAAGTGACAGCATATTCCCAGTAACACTAAAGAGCAAAGGGATGAGACATCTAACGGTGGTAGCTTGATCAGCAAATCGGTGTCGAAGGAGTTGTCTAAAGAGGAGGTAGAGGAAGCCTTAAGATTGCACAAGATGTGTCATGTTGTGGATACCCACTGTGATACGCTCCAAGCTCTGTTTCGGGATATTTTCCCTTCTGTTACACCGTCTAGGGTAGAGGAAGGTCTTGGAAAAAGGTCAGATAAGGGACATGTCGACATTCCAAGGTTGAAAGAGGGAGGGGTTGACTGCCAAGTATTTGCGATCTTCGTCTCCAAGATTCCTAACCCGCCGAAACCACTACATAGAGCACTAAACTTGATAGATATCTTCTATAGAGAGTGCGAGGAAAACAAGGACGAGATTTCTCATGCGAAATCTTACGAGGAAGTCTTGAAAACCATTGAGTCTGGAAAAATAGCAGCCGTACTTTCCTTGGAGGGAGGTGAGGCCATAGGAGGAGATGTTTCCGTATTAAGGATCCTACACAGGCTTGGAGTCAGGATGATGAGCTTAACGTGGAACCACAGGAATCTCCTAGCTGATGGTGTCAAGGAACAAAGGACCAAGAGCGGCCTTACAAACCTAGGAGTAAAGGTTGTTGAGGAGATGGAGAGGCTTGGCATAGTGATAGACGTCTCTCACCTTAGCGAATCTTGCTTTTGGGATCTTGTCGATATAACTGACTCCCCGATAATAGCTTCCCACTCTAACTGCAGAACCCTTTGCGATCACCCCAGAAATCTAGATGACAGGCAGATAGCCGCAATAGCTGATAAAGGAGGAGTTATAGGCATGAATTTCTACCCTAAGTTCTTAAGAAAGGAGGGCCAGGCAACTGTCAGCGACGTCGTCGATCACATGGAGCACATCATTGATCTTGTGGGAATTGACTATGTTGGTCTTGGTTCAGATTTTGACGGCATCTCTTCAACTCCAATTGGGTTGGAAGACGCGAGCAAAGTGCCTAACCTAACCTTAGAACTAGTTTCTAGAGGATACAGTAAGGAAGAGATAAGGAAAATACTTGGCGGAAACCATCTAAGGGTCTTCTCAAAGGTCATGAGATGAAAGGGATGTTTATGTTCGTCGAGAAACTCGAGTGCAGCAATTGCGGTGCCTCATTTTCCCATAAAGAGATTCAAACTGTGTGTAAGAAATGTGGTAGCACCCTTCTAGTG
>Ga0164311_10002052_pt1 | contig 10245 bp, 7 predicted proteins | sample GuaBasSedimGuay2_FD_121796 | JGI IMG/M metagenome (GOLD analysis project Ga0164311, IMG submission 121796) | Subseafloor sediment microbial communities from Guaymas Basin, Gulf of California, Mexico - Guay2, Core 4569-9, 9-12 cm | ecosystem: Environmental > Aquatic > Marine > Hydrothermal vents... | reverse complement strand
GCGATGTACGATACACTCCAGAAAAACGTGCGTCAGACCCAGTCCCAGGTCAAAGAAATCCGCTGGCTGCTCGACCAGGTGGACGAGGCCAGCTTCCAACTTCACCCAGGCGAGGATCCCGTAGCGGTTTGCAAGGCCCAATATATGGAGAGAGAGGATGAAGGGCCAGAGGGCTTGCTCTATCTCACCGACGCCCGGCTGCTCTTTGAGCAAAAAGAGGAGATAGCCACCAAAAAGATACTCTTTATCACCACCGAAAAGGAAACCGTACAAGAATTCATCTTTGATGTTTCTATTGGCCAGGTAGACGAGGTCAAGGCCAGTGATGAGAAAAAATTCCTGAAGCGCAAAGAGATGTTGAAACTGCTCTTTGCGCCCGAGGCCGATCTAAGCGGGGCCACGTTGCGCCTGATTGACGCTCAAAACGAAGAATGGGCCAAGCTGATTGGGCGAGTCAAGTCCGGCGAGATTGCCAAGGAACGCACGCAGCCGAAGGACGAGGCGGTAGTAGAAGCCGCCCGCACCGCTCCCACCAAGTGCCCAACCTGCGGAGGGACACTCGACGCCGAGATCGTGCGCGGCATGCAAGAAATCACCTGCGAATACTGCGGATCGGTAATCCGTTTGTAGTGAAAGTGGACAAGTGAGCAAGTGACCGATATTCTGAAACGAGTCCGGCGCATAATTGAGGCCCACGGCCTGCTCGCGCCCGGCGACGGGATAATCGTCGGCGTCTCTGGCGGGCCAGATTCAGTTTGCCTGCTGCACGTGCTGTTGCGCTTGCGCGAGGAGTACGATCTGCGCTTACACGTAGCCCACCTAAATCACGGCGCGCGCGGAGCCGAGGCCAACGCTGACGCCGACTTTGTGGCCGCGCTCGCCGCCGAGTGGGGGTTGCCGGTCACAATCGAGAAACAAGACGTACCGGCGCTGGCAGCCAAACAGAAGATGGCCTTTGAGGAAGCAGCCCGGCGCGCGCGCTACACATTCCTGGCCCAAGCGGCAAAAAAGATCGGCGCATCCAAAATCGCGGTAGGCCACAACGGCGACGACCAGGCCGAGACGGTACTGATGCACTTTTTGCGTGGCGCGGGCTTGGCCGGCTTGCGCGGTATGCTGCCCACCACACCCATCACAGACTATCGCTTGCTCGAACCCTTTTCCCCAACCCCAAACTCCGAACTCGAAACTCTAACAATCATCCGCCCCCTCTTGGCAATCCCCCGCGCCGCCATCGAAGCCTACTGCGCCCGTCAGAATCTCACGCCGCGCTTTGACCGCTCTAACCTGGACACTGCCTACTTTCGCAACCGCTTACGCCACGAACTGCTGCCGCTGCTGGAGGAGTATAACCCCAACATTCGCGCCCGGCTGCGCCACACCGCCAGCGTTGTCGCCGCCGATTACGAATTACTGTCCCAACTGCGAGAGCAGGCGTGGGCCGAGACGGTACGAGAGAAACGAGATGCAGCCATCATCTTTGATCGAGATGCCTGGCGCGCACTGCCAGTGGCCCTACAACGCGCCGCGCTGCGCCGGGCAGCCTATCGTCTGCGCAGAACGCTGCGCGACGTGAACTTTGTCCATGTGGAGCACGCCCGACAGGTGGGATTGCGAGGAGAGACCGGCGCCCAGGCCGCGCTGCCGATGGGGTTGGCGCTCACCGTGAGCTACGATACACTGACCATGAGCGACGCCGGCGACGCCGGCCCTCCGCCGGATGAGCCGCTGCTGTGGAGCGAGGAACTTTTGCCAGTGCAATTGCCAGGCGCAACGCCGCTCCCGCAGTCTCAATGGACGCTGAGAGCTAATAATCTAGAGAAATGGGACGCAGCTCAAATTGTCGCCAACGCTGATCCGTGGACGGCCTACCTCGACGCGGGCGCGCTGACCGAGCCGCTGGCGCTGCGGCCCCGCCGCCGCGGAGATCGCTTCCGGCCTCTGGGAATGGGCGGGCACAGCGTCAAACTGAGCGCGTTCCTGACCAATCTAAAAATCCCGCGCGCCTGGCGCGACCACGTTCCTCTACTTGTGGCGGGTGATGAAATCGTGTGGGTGTGCGGCCGGCGCATCGGAAAAGATGTCGCCATCGGGCCAAGCACCCAGCGAGTGGCGCGGCTGCGATTCGGGCAGTAGAGCAAGGGCAAGTTGGCAACTTGCCCTATGCAAGAAAAATCCGTTGCTTTCTCGATTCGTTCCTTTCTCAATTCGTAACTGCTCAGCCAGATAGTCATTACACAGAGTTACACAGAGAAAGCGGATAAACAGCATCCGACAGAGAATTACAGAGAGATATGTGCTTACGTCCGCCCAGAGGCGGGCGTCCGCCCAGAGGCGGCGTCCGCCCAGAGGCGGGTAAGCAATGTATTCTGTGCTAAAAATGGATACGACAGGCAAGCTTTTCTCTTTTTCCTTTGTGAAACTCTGTCTGTTCTCTGTGCATCTCGGTGTTTCTGGTTATGCCTGAGCAGTTACCTCAATTCGTTCCTTTCTCAATTCGTTCTAGTGTTGGAGGAAATATGTTAAATGACAGTGGCTTGAGCAATAGAGCGCGCGCGATCCTATTCTGGTTTACCATTGCTATGATCGTCATCGTTGCTATCGCGGCGATCGTCACCATCCTGCGGGCCTGTAACAGTGTCTTGTCGCCGCCAGAGATTCCGCTGACCATCAGCCCCGGCGAGATCAGCCTGTGCCCTGGCGAGCAGCGCCAGTTCACCAGTGGGGATAACGTGGAGGTCACGTGGGGTGCCACAGGAGGCATGATGAGCGATAGCATCTTTACCGCTGGCGACACCCCCGGCGACTATACGGTCACAGCGACCGCTGTTGATACAGAACAAAAAGCCGAGGCCATTGTACACGTCGTAGCCTGCACGCCGCCTCCCACGCTCGAACCATCTCCCGCGCCCGCCCCAACCGACACGCCGACACCGGAGGCCATTGCCCTGCCGCCCACCGATCCCCAGGGCGACGTGGGCGCTTACGAAAACGGTGCGCCGGTCGAAGGAGTTCCTGCCGGCTTGGATATCAGCTCTGCCAGCCTCAATCCCGACGCGCGTGTGGCGCTTCAACCTACCGAAGGGACGCCGGCAGAACTGACCGGCTGGGTCGCCGACGGGGAGATACTGCTGTGGATCGCGCTCCACACACCGATCCCTGATCCGCCGCCAGTGTATATGAACTGGCTCTTTTCGCTGGATGTGGACGGAAACACAGCCACGGGCCGTCCGGCCGGCAGCCGCCGCATCAACCCCGACCTGGGCGACGAGGCCGTGATAGGCGTCAGTTACGACCCCGCCACAGGCTCCTACGAGCCGTACTTTCTCATCTGGGATGCAGGGCAAGGAAACTGGGTCTCTGGGCCTGAGGGTATACGTTACTACTTGAGCGATTCGCGCACGGTGGTCGCGCTGGCCCTGCCGCTGGAGACGCTCACCCAGTCGGCGGCGCAAACCTCCGGCGTGACGCTCGCGCCCGAAGCTGTAAAAGGCCGGGCAGCAGCGGATTCTTACGCGGGCGAGCAGCGGGTGATAGACTTTTATCCCGCTTTGCCGTAATTCAAGACCTCAAAGGTTTCTGAAAACCTTTGAGGTCTCCCCAGTGCAAGGAGCAGACCAATGGGACTGATGGACAAACTACGCCAGGGCGTCGTCGAGGTAGCCGAGGAGGCGGAGAAGGCGGCCCGCATCGGGCGGCTCAGCACCGAGATCATTGGCTTCAAAGAGCAAAAAGGACGCATCTTTCGCGAGATCGGCCAGCGCGTCATAGCTGTCTACGCCGAGGGCGGGCGCACCGATCCGGACTTTGCCAGCGAGTGGGAAAATATCCAAGAATTGGACGCCGAGATTGCTCAGCGAGAAGCAGATATCAAGGGGACGAAAGCGTGAGCAAGGTGCGACGCACTTCCAAAGTGCGTCGCACCTCAAAGACTAGGCCATCGTCAAGACCTCAGCCACTTGCTCCACCGCCCAGTCAATCTGCTCGCGGGTGATGACCAGCGGCGGAGCCAGGCGGATGATATGTTCGTGGGTTTCTTTGGCCAGCACGCCTCGCTCTTGTAGCGCCTCGCAGAAACGGCGCGCGCCGCCGGCCTCCCGTTTGAGTACGATGCCGACGAACAGCCCCTTGCCACGGACGAGTTTCACGTACTGGCTCTTGATCTCTCTCAGGCGAGCCATCAGGTAATCGCCCAGTTCGGCCGCGCGCTCGCAGAGGTTTTCGTCCTGGATGACGCGCAGCGATTCCCGCGCCACCGCGCAGGCCAGTGGGTTGCCGCCAAAGGTCGAGCCGTGGTCGCCGGGGTCAAAGACTCCCAACACTTCTTTCGATGAAACCACCGCCGAGACCGGGTACATGCCGCCCGATAGCGCCTTGCCCAGCATCACCACGTCTGGCCGCACGCCCTCGTGCTCACAGGCCAGAAGCTTGCCGGTGCGTCCCAGACCGCTCTGAATTTCGTCGGCCATCATCAATACGTTGTGCTCGCTGCATAGCTCGCGCACGCGCTTGAGGTAACCCTTTGGCGGGACGACGACGCCGCCCTCTCCCTGTATCGGTTCGACGATAAAGGCCGCCGTGTTGGGCGTGATGGCCCGCTCCAGCGCTCTAGCGTCACCGTAGGGAATCAGTTTGAATCCGGGGGTGAAAGGTCCAAAGCCATCGCGATACTGCTCCTCCGGCGAAAAGGTGACGATAGAGATGGTGCGCCCGTGAAAGTTGCCAGAGCAGGCGATGATCTCGGCCCGCTCATCCGCCACGCCCTTGACCGTGTAGGCCCACTTGCGGGCTGCCTTGAGGGCGGTCTCTACCGCCTCCGCGCCCGAGTTCATCGGCAGCATCATCTCGTAGCCGGTCAACTCGCATAATTCCTCTGCCAGCAGGGGCAGTTGATCGTTGCGAAAGGCGCGCGAGGTGAGAGCCAGTTTTGGCGCTTGCTCCAACATCGCCTGCACGATGCGCGGGTGGCAGTGGCCCTGGTTGACGGCCGAGTATGCCGCGAGGCAATCCATATACTTGCGCCCCTCCACGTCCCACACCCACACCCCCTCCCCGCGCGCCAGAACGACGTCGAGAGGTTTATAATTATGGGCGTTGTACTGATCTTCCAGCGTGATGTAATCCTGTGTGCCTAGTTTATTCACTTTGAGCTCCTTTGCGAATTTACGAATGAGTGAATGTTACCACAACTTGGTAAATTGGTAAACTGGATGTGAAACGCGGCCGTTACACATTACGTTTTACGCATTACGTTCCCTATGGTATAATACATTCCCGATGACAGAGTTTGTCCACCTCCACGCCCACAGCGAATACTCGCTCCTCGATGGCCTCAGCAGTTGCCAAGAACTGGCCGAGCGCGCCGCCGAACTGGGTATGCCGGCTCTGGCCCTCACCGACCACGGCGTGATGTACGGCGCGGTCCAGTTCTACAAGATGTGCCGATCTGCCGGCGTCAAACCCATCATTGGGATGGAGGCTTACGTGGCCCCACGGGGCCGCCAGAACCGGGACGCCAAGCTCGACCGCAAGGCTCATCACCTGGTGCTTCTGGCCCAGAACGACGCCGGCTACCACAACCTGATGCGCTTGGCGACTATCGCACAATTGGAAGGTTTCTACTACAAACCGCGCATTGATAAAGAGAGCCTGGCCGAGCACGCCGATGGGCTTGTCGTCCTCTCCGGTTGCGGCTCATCAGAAGTCTCCCGCCTGCTCCGGGATGGGCGGCTCGAAGAAGCGCGCCGCGTCATCGCTTGGTACCGTGATCTCTTTCCGGGCCGCTACTATTTGGAGATTCAGGAGCACGATATCCCTGAACTGACGCAAGTCAACCGCCAGATAATCTCCCTGGCCCGCGAGCTTGACTTGCCGTTGGCCGCCACCAACGACTCGCACTATACGCGCCGCGAAGAAGCGCCCATCCACGATGTGCTCCTCTGCATCCAGACCGGCAAAACAGTCACTGAACCCAAGCGCATGCGGATGAATGGCGACAGCTACTACCTCAGGAGCGGCGAGGAGATGACCGCACTCTTTTCCGAGACGCCGGAGGCGCTGACGAACACGCTGCGCATCGCCGAGATGTGCGAGGTGGAGCTGGAATTTGGCAACTACCATCTGCCCATCTTTCAGACGCCAGAGGGGTACGACGCCCAGTCCTACCTGCGACACCTGTGCGAGGAAGGGCTGCGCCGCAAATACACGACCATCGCCTCCAGAGAGCGGGAGCGGCTCGATTACGAGTTGGACATCATCCACAAGATGGGGTTCGACACCTACTTTCTCATTGTCTGGGACCTGTGCCGCTTCTCGCAGGAGCAAAACATCTGGTGGAACGTGCGTGGGTCAGGGGCCAGTTCCATCGTCGCCTACAGCCTGGGAATCACTAATCTGGAGCCGTTGCAGCACGGTCTGATTTTCGAACGCTTCCTCAACCTGGGCCGCGTGAGCATGCCGGACATTGACCTGGATTACCCCGACGACCAGCGGGCCGACCTGATCCGCTACACGGTCGAAAAGTACGGACACGAGCAAGTGGCCCAGATCATCACCTTTGGCACGATGGGCGCCAAGGCATCCATCCGCGACGTGGGACGAGCGCTCGACTATCCACTGTCGGAAGTGGACCGCATCGCCCGGCTGGTACCGTCCGGGCCCAAGGTCAAGCTGAAGAGCGCACTGCGGGAAGTACCCGAACTGCGAGAGGCCTACGAGAAAGAAGAGCACATCCAGCGCCTGATAGATACAGCGCGGGGCGTGGAGGGGAACATCCGTCACGCCAGCACCCATGCCGCCGGCGTCATCGTCTCTGACGCGCCGTTGGTCGAGTACGCGCCCCTGAACCGGCCCACGCGCGGCGGCGATAGCGACGAGATTGGCGTCGTCACTCAGTACACGATGGAGGAGCTAGAGGAGCTGGGACTGCTCAAGATCGACTTTCTGGGCCTCTCCACTCTCACCGTCATGCGGCGCGCCTGCGAGCTAATTCGTCAACGACACAGCGTGACCCTGAACTTGAACAACATCCCCACCGACGATCCGAGCGCCTACAACCTGCTCTCACGGGGAGACGTGATGGGCGTCTTTCAGGTGGAAGGAGCCGGGATGCGGCGTATGTTGATGAAAATGCAGCCCGCCAAGTTCGACCACATCATCGCCGCTATCAGTCTTTACCGTCCCGGCCCGATGGAGTACATTGACGATTACATTGATCGCTTGCACGGCAAAAAGCCGGTCGAGTACCACCACCCCAGCCTAAAGCCAATTTTGCAAGAGACCTATGCCATCATCGTCTATCAGGAACAAGTGATTCGCCTTTTGACAGACATCGCTGGCTACACGCCAAGCGAAGCCGACCTGATGAGACGCGCTATCGGAAAAAAGAAAAAGGCGGCCCTGCTGAAACACAGAGTATCCTTCGTCGAAGGCGCGATAAAACATAGCGGTTTGCAGCGAGAGACGGCCGAGGCGATCTTTGGCGACATCGAATACTTTGCGCGGTACGGATTCAACAAGAGTCACGCCGCCGACTATGCCGTTCTCACCTGCCAGACCGCCTACCTCAAGGCCAAGTACCCGGTCGAATATATGACTGCGTTGCTGACCGTCGAGCGGCACAACACCGAAAAAGTCGGCCTGCTCATCGCCGAGTGCCGCCGTATGGGGATCGAGGTGCTGCCCCCAGACATCAATTGCTCCGGCCTGGATTTCACCATTGAGGAAGAACAACCCAACGGCGCGACCGCGATCCGCTTTGGGATGGGCGCTGTCAAGAACGTGGGCGAAGGCCCGATCGAGACGATCCTGGACGCCCGCCAGACAGGCGGCCCCTTCCGCGATTTGGATGACTTTTGCCGCCGGGTAGACTTGCGACAAGTCAACCGGCGGGCATTGGAAAGCCTGATCAAGGTGGGCACACTACGGCCACTCGGCGCGCGCTCTCAACTCTTGCCCATCGCAGACCGCATCGTCGGCTTGAGCGGCAGCCTGCACCGCGCGCGAGACGTGGGACAGATGAGCCTGTTTGGCGAGGCGACCGGTGTGCGTTTGGCAGCCGAAGAGTCTCTACTGCCTCCCCTCTCCCAGACGCCGCAAGTGCCGCAAAAAGAGATACTGGCGTGGGAAAAGGACCTGGTCGGCGTGTACGTCTCTGAGCACCCGCTGACGCAAGTGCAAATCAAGCTCCAAGACACCGTGACCGCCTACGCCGGGGCATTGGATGAGGAAACGAACGGGCAACAAGTCGTCATCGCCGGGATGGTGCAGCGGGTACGCCGTCACACGACCAAGAAAGGGAACGAGATGGCCTTCGTCACCCTGGAGGATTTGCAGGGGACCTGCGACGTTGTTGTCTTTCCAAAGGTATGGGAGCAGACCAAGCACCTGTGGCAGCCGGAACGCATCCTCGTCATGGGCGGCAAGGTGGACGCCGGACGGCGAGACGAGCCAAACCTGCTGTGCAACTGGGCCAAGCCCCCTGATGAGATAACTATCGTCGCCGAGTCAACCCGCGCGCCAGCGACCATGCCGTCACCACCCAGGCCCGCGCCTACGCCGCCTCTAGTATCCCAGCCGCGCACCATCCGCGTGACGCTGGCTCGCAGCGGAGAGCAGCCTCAGGACGTGCAGAAACTACGCCAAATTCACGGTCTGCTAGCGGAGAATCAGGGCCGTGATCGCTTTGTCATCCACCTGGTCGGCGGCGCGAACGGGGCGATCGAACTGGCGTTCCCCAACGAGACGACGCGCTACAGCACAGAACTGGAGCAAAAGCTGGCCGCCATTGTCGGGGCCAGGGCAGTGTGGGTAGAGAAGGACGTGGGATGAAAGGGACAGAGCGCGTACAAGGCGCCCTCGAAGCAGCTGGCCTAGAGAGCGCCATCGTAAAACTGGAAAAGAGCGCCCGCACGGCGCAGTTGGCCGCCGACGCGCTCGGCGCCGCCTTGGGCAGCATCGTCAAATCGCTGATTTTCCTGGCCGATGGGAAGCCGGTGCTGGTGTTGGTGGCGGGCGACCGGCGAGCCGATCCGGCCAAACTGAAGAGCCTGCTGCAAGCGCGACGGGTGATGATGGCCAACGCCGAGCGCGTGCGCAGTGAGACCGGCTTTAGCATCGGCGGCGTGCCTCCCGTCGGCCACCGGCAACCACTGCCGGCCTGGATCGACGAATCGCTGGGCCGTTTCGAGACGGTTTATGCAGCGGCGGGCCATCCACGCGCCGTGTTTCCCATTTCCTTTGATGAACTAGTGCGCGTGACCAACGGACGTGTGGCCGACGTGACAGAGATCTAGTTTAGCCTCTTGTGGGCGTGAGGAGCTACGAACAATGGGTAAATTTCTACGGATCGTCGCCATCATCTCGATGGGATTGACAGCGGTTCAAACATTGCTGGGAGCGATCGGCTCTGTGTGCATCTCGTGGTTCCCAGAAAAGTACGAGAGCCTGGTCGTCGTTGCCCCCTACAAAAGCGTCTACCAGATCGCCACCGTGTTTACCTTTGTAGCCGCTTTTATCGGGATTGCGGCTACTGTTGCCCTGGTACGAGGCAAAAGCTGGGCTTATCGCACTGCCCTGGGCGCTTTGCTCCTAGGAATAGCGACAGCCGGGACAAAAATGTACTTTTCCAACATGCTCCGGGGCAGCACCGCGCCGACGAATATGCGCTTTTACTTGACGATATTTACACTGATCGTCTTCTTGCTGCTCAGGATACCGGGCGTTTGGGAAAAGGCGGGTCTAACTCGGCCAGGAAAAGACGGTTCCTCCTCCGCCGCCGCGGGGACAGCGATGCTCCTGGGCGGGCTGCTCTCTCTCACCATACCGATCTGGGCCGGGCCTAGCCACATTATGGACGGGTATAACCTGGTGCTGGTTCTAAAGATTCCCCTGTTGCTCGGCGGCGGCGCACTGGCGCTGATCGGGATCGGGCTGCTGACGAGGGCCGTGTTAAAAAAAACGTCCGCTCCACGCGTATATCAGATGACTGGCTGGCGACGGCGCTCACACCGCAGCCGCCAAGTGGGTGAATTTTCCCGATAGCGCCAAAAACTCCCGGTGTTCTTCATACAGCGTAACTGCTCAGGCATAACCGGGAACACAGAGAGGCACAGAGGATGCACAGAGTTTCACGGAGGAGAAAGACGCAAGTTTGCTTGTCGTGCCAGTTTTCAGCACAGAATACAGCATTTGCTCGCCTTTGGGCGGACGCTCGCCTCTGGGCGGACGCTCGCCTCTGGGCGGACG
>Ga0164311_10002051_pt1 | contig 10250 bp, 9 predicted proteins | sample GuaBasSedimGuay2_FD_121796 | JGI IMG/M metagenome (GOLD analysis project Ga0164311, IMG submission 121796) | Subseafloor sediment microbial communities from Guaymas Basin, Gulf of California, Mexico - Guay2, Core 4569-9, 9-12 cm | ecosystem: Environmental > Aquatic > Marine > Hydrothermal vents... | reverse complement strand
CTATCAGAGATGATCTATTATGGAAAGAAGAAGTTTCTCGGCCTATTTTTTGCCTACATTCTCATCTTTTTGATAACAATTCCAGGGCTTTTATTTTTTATTCCCGCAGTTATTGCATTCCTATCAAAGATGATTAATGTGGGCGTATCTCTATTAGTATTTGGTTTTGCCATGTGGATGTTATATCAGCTGGCTTTAAATATAATTTTGATTCTAGTACCATATGCTATTGTGATTGGTGATCTGGGAGCGATAGAGGGAATAAAAAAAGGTTATAGGTTAGTTATGAAAAACAAGCTTTCTGTCGTCTTTCTTTTATTTGTTACGCAAGCTTTGTTGTGGGGATGTGATTTAGTTATACAGGTTATTACCTCACTCATGAATGTAATACCCCTGCTCGGGATTTTTATCAATCTGGGTATATGGATACTTTACATAATATTCATAGTGGTGGTTATAACTCCTCTCTCCGTGGTTTGGTGGACTCGCCTATATATGGACAGAACTGGAATGAAGCCAGGAGAAATTCCTACCGAAATTCCAGCAACCCCCGCACAAGCTCCCGAAACCCCGACCCCGGGGCCGATTTACGTGTAGTTATAGTTATTATACGTAGAACGAGATAATTGAAGCATAGTTAAATAGGTAAATGTAAATATTTTATGATAGAATTATCTGATGCTTTAAAATGTCTAAAAATAAGTTCATCTCGATATCTGTATTTTTTATAGTTATATCCTTCTTGATCACTTCCTATGCTCAGATTTCTCCCCGTGATGAGGACATTAACCTGACATGGAGTTATTCAGTGAATGATGATATCACCGCTTTAGCCTCTGGAAGAATGAACAACGATTCGGTTGTAATTATTGCATCTGGCAAGAATCTATATATTCTTAACAAGGATGGAAATCTAACGGAGCAGTATACCATACAAACCCCAGGAAAGATATATGTTGTCAAGATAGCGAATATAGATGAGGATAATGAGAGTGAAATTCTCTTGGGCCTGGGGTGGATGGAGACCGAGGAGATAGATCTAAATAAAGCATATCCTCCTCCAGATGGGATCCCTGAGGAGAAAGATCTACTTTATAAGGTGCTTAAAAACAAAGGTAGTTTCTATGTTATAGATAATGGAAAAATTAATAAGTGGGATGAGATTGACCAGTGGGTAAGGTCAATAATCGTTAGTGATATCAACGGGGATGATAAAGACGAGGTCATAATTGTCTCAGGTGGTTATATCAACAATTACTTTAAGAAGTATACCAGCATCGTCTACAGGCATAGATATTGCTGGACTGAATGGGATATCAAATATACCGACTATGACACAGAGGCCGAGTGTACCTGCGATGGGTGCTTCTGGGATAATCTAACCGGTAATTGTTATCAAAACGTGACGTGGAAGGAATGCGACTGGAATGAAACCACAGGTAAGGGCTGGAATTTTTCGGAGTCATCCTCGGTGAATGGAAGCATCGCTATCTTCGATAGATCCGGAGAGCTACTGTCAAAATCTAACATGACAGTTAGCAGAGAATTCTGGAGTGCAGACGTTTCCAATCTCTACCACGACCGCGATGAAGAGATCATCGTTGGTTCGGGAAATAAGATATACGTCTTCACCAGTAATGGAAGTATACACGCCAGTTACGATGTGCTGGGTGATGTTAACAATATATATACCTCGGATATAAACAACGATGAGAATGACGACATAATATTTAGCTTTAGGAATTCTAGCTCTGGTATATCCGGAATTGAGGTCATTAATAGAGATGGTAAGAAATTATGGGAGTATCGAATGAAGCCAGAATCCTGTATCAGTGCCATGTATATGAAAACTCTTGATAGAGATGTCATTAATGAGGTATTACTGATATCCGATGATATTCTGTATGTGATTGACGACAGAGGTCAGCTCAGTTGGAGTTATCGATTCAAGTACAATAATAACAAACTGCTCCTCAGAAATATTAATAAGATATTCTCCATAGATCTGGATGATGATGGATACGAGAATCTAATAGTTGCATCCAATGGAGTGATTTATAACTATGAGATAATTGGGACATTCATTGAGAGACGGAGTGCGGACAGATATTATGCATTGGGTATGGAGGCATATGAGCTGTATAGGTATCAAGAGGCAAAAAATTATCTCGAAAGGGCAAGGCAATTATATCTCGAGTTAAATCAATCGGATCGTGTTTTAGAGTGCGATTCATTGCTTGAGGACATCAATGAAAAATTAACAGGTAATCGAAGAATTGAGGCAGATTCCCAGTATGCAAAGGCACTGACCCATTACAGCGTTAGGGATTATGAATCGGCCAAAAAATACCTGCAAAGTGCAAGAGAAATATACACAGAGATCGGGGATTCGGATGGCATATTAAGATGCGATTCTTTAATGAACACAATTGACGAATTGTTAAAAAAGAGCTCTACAACAACCACATCCATCACTACCACCACGACCACCCTACCGAGAGGATCTAATACTCCCTCTTTGTTGTTTGATCCCATAACAATTGTTAGCCTTGTAGCGATAATTCTTGTTGTAATATTTGCGATTTTTAGAAGGCGGAGGGCACCGATATCCAGAGAGGAGGAGGGTAGAAAAAAGGATAAGAGAGAACTGGAAGAAGAAAAACCAGAAGAAGAGGGTTTAATGAGGGACTGGAAAACCCTTAAGGAGCAGTGGAAAAAATTAGAGGAACTATAAAAGGGGCCCAAACCAAACCCAGAGAGCCACCCAGAATGAGTGCCGACAGATTTTCTTTCCAGAAAGAGGGTTGTTCTACAGGAACCCAGAGAGCCAGTTCCCGAAGAGTGCGAAGAGCAAAAACTGCAGGAATCTGCAGGGTATGGAAATCAATACGAAGGGGAGGATGTTCATCCTCGCCACTCCGGCGGATATAGTAAATATCTTGAAGGGCAATGGACTGAATGCGGCAAGTCCCACCGCATAAACGCCGTATTTTTCAAATAATCTATCGACCCTCTTAATCTTTTTCTCATCAAATAACCAGATTAAAACGGGCCTGCCACCCTTTATCCCTATAAAATACCCGATCACCGCACCGATAACTGAACCAGTGGTTGCAAATATGACAACAGACACGGGATCTAGGTTCAGAGCCGTACCGGCCGTTATTATTATCGCAGTTGGCACGGGGAATATGAAAGATTCCAGTGTTGCGATAACGAATATACCCAGAAGCCCATTTGATTCAATAGTGTCCCTTGCAATTTCTGAAAAATATTCGAACATATTGATATTTATTTTTTCAATCCATAATAATATACTAAATAGTCGAATTAAAAGATAATGGAGATTAACATGGATAATGGACTAATAGTTAATATCCTAGTTGAATCTATGAGTGAGGATCATGTTACTATTATAAAAAAGCTTTCTAAACCGAAACGCGATGAAGAACTGGCAGCTGAATTGAACGTTAAGGAAACAATTGTTAGGACACTCCTGAATGATTTACATGCTAGAAGTTTGGTGGAATACGAGCGTATAAAGGATAAGAGAACAGGTTGGTATACCTATCTGTGGAAAAAACGTAGTGATAAGATAGAGGAATACATCAGTAATTATCTTCATGGCAAGTTGGATGATCTCTATAGGAAGCTGGATGAAGAGAAAAACGGTACCTTCAGATGCTCTTGTTCGCGGGTTTCTCTCGAAAAGGCGATGGATACTAACTTCATATGTCCCGAATGTAATGAACCCTATGTAAATCTCGATAATTCCGATGAAATTAGTAAAATAGAGACCGAAATTGCAAGGATCAATAATTTCCTTAAGTCGATCTGAGGCTCTGTCACTTCTACGTGAAGAGGGCTGTGATGAACGGGTTATATCTCACATGCTCGCTGTTTCTAAACTTGCCAGAGAAATTGCCCAGAGAATAAGGAATAATGGTCACGAGATCGATGTAGATTTTGTTGAACTCGGTGCATTACTTCACGACATCGGAAGATGTAGAACTCATGGAATTAGACACGGTATCGAGGGCGCAAAGATCCTGAGAAAATTAAAACTCGAAAAATTTGCGAGGGTGTGTGAGACCCACATTGGAGCAGGCCTAACAAAGGAAGAGGCTAAATGCCTCGGGCTTCCGGAAAAGGATTATCTGCCTGAAACCCTGGAGGAAAAGGTAATAGCCCATGCAGACAACATTATTGATGGATCCTCAGTAGTTCCGATAGAAAAGACGATAGAGAAGATTAAGAGAGAACTGGGCGAAGGACACCCCGCTATTAAACGCATAAGGGATCTAAATAATTTTATAAATTCACTTTCCTAAATCATATCCATGAAAATTCTCGGCATAAGTGGCTCTCCCAGAAAAGGGGGGAATACGGATCTCTTAGTCAGGAGGGCTCTCGACGTGTGCAAGAAAAGGGGCGCAGATACAGAGTTCATTTCATTGGCTGAGAAAAGGATTAATTACTGGCTGGAATCTGCTCGGGATGACGTCGATGAGATTCTCGATGAGATGAAGTCTTCGGATGCTATCATAATTGGATCCCCAACATATTTTGCTTCGGTTTCTGGGAAATTGAAAGCCCTCTTCGACAGAACCTTGCCCCTGAGGATAGATAACTACAGATTATCTGGAAAGGTTGGTGGTTCTATCGCGGTAGGCGGAAGCAGGAACGGGGGTCAGGAACATGTATGTATTCAGATTCATAACTGGATGCTTTTGCATGAGATGATAGTTGTTGCCGATAGAAAGACCGCTCACTTCGGCGGAATTGCAGTCGGCAGGGATCCCGGGGATGTTCTAAAGGACAAGTTAGGTATATCTACGGTTGAAAATCTCGCCAAGAGGGTGTTTGATGTTACGAAAGAGATGAAAGGTGATTAGGGATCTGTTCAGACCTCGCATATATCCCCCGCCCAGTTATGAAACTCCTCTGTGTACAGGACTGCATCATCGGTTGCTCTTCTTGCGCCGAGTATGTGTGGGGATTTAACACCAGTTATTATAGTGATTACCTCTATCTTCTCGTGTAGATTTGGATTTATTCTCGCCCCCCATGTTACTGTTGCTTCTGGTCTAAGTTCCTTGGTTATCAATTCCCCGATTCTGTTTGCTTCCCCAAGGGTCATATCCTCCCCTCCAGTAATATGAATTAGGGCTCCAGATGCGTCGCGATAGTCCACATCGAGCAAGGGTTGTTGCAGGGTATTTTCAACAGCTTTATCCACCCTGTCGGGGCCTTCTCCCTCCCCCACAGATATAACTGCAACCTCTCCTCCGTCAAGTACTGCCTTTATATCGGCAAAATCGAGGTTTACCAGACTCGGTTCCATTATCGTCTCAGTAATGCCCTTGACTGCCCTGGCAACGACCTCATCCGCTACGGAGAAGGCTTTATCCAGGGGTAAATTGGGGACATATTCTACCAGTTTATTGTTGTCTATTATTATTACGGTATCGGCAACCTTCCTTAATTTTTCAATACCACTTCTCGCTTTATCCAGCCTCGCCCTCTCGAGCTCAAATGGGAATGTTACAATTGCTACAACTATTGCCCCTTCCTCTTTGGCAATTTCTGCAATAACCGGTAAGGAGCCAGTCCCAGTTCCACCGCCCATTCCTGCAGTTAGAAATAAAAGATGAGTATTTGCCAATAAATCAGCAAGCTCGCGACGGCTCGCCTCAGCTGCCTTCTCTCCAAGCTCCGGGAAACCTCCCGCTCCTAAACCGCGCATCAGCTTCGCACCGATCATAATCTTCGTAATATTCCCATTCAGTTTCTTTAGATCCTGCTTGTCTGTGTTCGATGCTATCAACTCCGCTCCGTCTATACCAATGTGCTGTAATCTGTTCACGGTATTGTTCCCCGCCCCACCGGAACCAAGAACCACGATTTTAAGATGATCAACCCCTTCAAATTCATCATCAATTCTCCTCTCCAACCGTCCGTGCTGTATCGCAGCATTGACTATGGAATCCATTCTCGATCAAATTAAGATTATAGATAACATTATTGTCTTTTCGTATATAAATACATAATAGATTTTGATACAATTTTGAATTCTAATTGATATTTAACCAGTTTTATCCAACATACTATGTGTTTTTATGACTCAACTTGAATTTTATGATTTTTCGATATTTAGCTATGAAATTCTATATTCTAATGGTGAACTAGGCTGGGGGGCCGGACGTCCCCTGTAACCTCAAATCGTCCTCATGGAGGGGCCGAAGTCCGGGAGGCGATCTATCGATCAGGTACTGGTCTGGGTTTTCAACTATGAATTTTCGTCTCATCGGATCGCTCTCTGTGGGAACCGGGTCAGGCCCTGGCGGGAGCAGCCCTAACTACAGAGAGTGGTGCTGGTGAGGTAGCGGAAATGAGAAGAAACTCAGGTAGCCAGTATCTGAGAGATATCTCCACTCCCGGACGCGTTCACCATCAAACTTTTAAGAAAAGTTTGATCAAAACAGGTGCCATCTTCGTTCGCTACGCTCGCGATGATACTGCATAGAATCTAATTTTTGAATTTTTGTTAAGTGTGGCTAAGCGCTAGCGCACGTCACAACTTGTGACCGACTAAGACACAACTCATAAAAATTCACGAAGTGAATTTCCCTTTCTTTCCGTGAACGCTTTCTTTCCTAAAGAAAGGGTTCTAAGAGAGCAGAAGTGTGGATATTATCTCCAGGATTATTATGGCGGCAACAATGCTGATTACCAGCCTGGGATCAAGCTTTGGACCGCCCTCATCAACGTCAAAGTAGCGAATCAAACCAGCTCCCCCAGCGGGACCCTCCATCCGTCTTCTTTTCATGACCGGCATTTTTCCAATCTAATACTTTTGATTCTGTACTTAAATATCTCCACGAGAACTGGAGAGATCAAGGGAGTTCTATGGAATCTCCTTAGTCAGAAGTTCATCCGAGATGAAGAAGAAGTTGACCGTCTGGTTCCTATGTCCCGTTACACCCGTGGATGTAAAGCCCTGCTGACCAAAGGCATAAAACCCGATGAAATCCACATCCTTGAGATATTTCTTAATTATCTTAAATTCCTCGTCGCAGGCATTGTATCCCTCCAGAAACTTTCTCCTACCTATGGCATAAAAGATGATACATATCCTTGGTTTAAATCTCTTTCTTATTTTCTTCAGTGCGCATTCTGTTGATTTTAGAACGGATTCTGGAGTTGCCTCATTGAGCGATACTACAACCTTCTCGGGAACATCTGCAAAAAAGGTTATGCGCCCATCTTTATATGCCTTGTTTGGGTGTTTTAGCCATCTATTACCGTGAATGTCTGAAATGCTCAGAACATACTTTGATCCAATGTTATCTACAACCGCGATATTTTTCCGTTTGATCAGTTCTTGTTCATCCATACCTATCATCGATGCGTAAACCTCCGTGGCCCGTTTGTGATCTAATTCATAAACTGTCCTTCCCTCAGCCTTTGTTACAAAGGCGCTCTTCTCTGTGGGGTACCAGCCGTGCACGCTGATGGAATCTGTTTTACAGTCCAGGGCGAACAAAGCTATGAGAATGCTGTCTGTATAAACCTCTCCGTTATAGAACTGATACGTTTCCTTATACCTCAGATTATCACCACTGCCACCACCGAGAATTGGACACCTCGTTCCAAAGACCTCGAAGATTCCCTTCAATGCGTTCTCTTCCTGTTCGCTGAGGGAATCTGGAAAAACGAATGCAAAGAATAGATTCAATCTGAGTATGTCCCCAACAGTTGTTCCATGTGATATGGTTTTGGAAAAATCGTGCTCCAGATCATTCAATGCCATTTCAGCTGCCACCCTCCCGGCTTTAACCCCATCTTCTTTTAGATTTTTTCCAATTCCGACTCCAACACTTATATGATCCGATTTTATTGCCATCGCAACAACGGTATTTTCTGTCATACCATGTTTTGATATCTCCCCGCATGTAGAGCAACCGATTATTTTCGTCTTTTCGGTGAATTTCTTCCTGAAATATCTGAAGAATTTTTTTGGGTCTATATGTGTTGATGAGAATATGAGTATGAATCCAGGCTCTTCAATCTCTTTTTTTATATCCCTCCCGAGTTTTTCTGCCAGTTTCTTCTCCTCCCTCAGATCCGAATACACTACAGTGCTTTGAATGTTTGCGCGTCCACTTCGTATGTACCACAATTTGGCCATACCGATCCTCTTGAAGTCTATGAGACCCCTGGCCCTCATAACCTCGAGATGCTTGGCTACCGTTATTCTGCTCTTGCCGATGTTTTTTGAGATTTCTGTACTGGATGCTCCGAAATTCAATCTACGGAGATAATTCAGTATATCTTTCTCTATGTCCATCTTGTTATATGCCCTGTTTGTGAAATAAATTTTTTATTTATATAGAAGCAATCGTTAATATATTATGGAATTGTTAAACAATAATATATATCTGGATTGATAAACTATAAAATGATTAAAGCAAGCCCTTATGTAATAAGAAATATGTCCCGGGTACTGGAGAAAAAGGATCTGATCGAAACCAGGGAGGTATTCGAGAAATTCCTGACTAGATACAAAGAGGACAGGGAACTTCAAAGGATCTGCGATGACTTCATGGAGTATATCTCCACAAGGGACCGGGAGATACTGAGCAGGATAAGATCCAGATTGGAGAAGCTGAGAGACACCCGCAGACTGGAGAGTAGTGGCGGTACAGGGCTTTGGTACGGGAATAGACGCTCGGGTATAATGCAATGGGTTGTGGTGATGTGAGAATCAATATGTCTTAGCAATCCTTATCTCTCTTCCGGGGTTATTGCAGATTATACATTTCATTGGATTTTTATCTGTACACAGAATGCTAGCATATTCTTCAATCTTCTCTGCGCACTCTTTTTTGTTACACCAGCCGACTGATATAATGCCCTTCCCCACGTAATTTTCAATATCTTTTAAACTCTTGGCTTTGAGTAATCCCTTTTCAAATTCCCTTTCTGCCCTCTTTCTTAGATTCCTGGAGATATCGTCAAATATATTCTCAATCTTCTCTATCTCTCTAAATTCTATCTGTGATTTCTCCCCGGTATCCCTCCTAACAACAGTTATCTTATTCTCTTTCAGATCCCTCGGGCCTATCTCCAGCCTTACCGGGACACCCTTCATCTCCCAGTGATAGAACTTCGCGCCGGGTCTTTCTTCTCCATCATCTATCTCTGCCCTCACCCCAATGGATTCCAGTTTCTCTTTGGCTCTCTTTGCATATTCCAGAATTTTTTCGGTATCCGATTCCTTGAAGACTATCGGGATAATTATTACCTGCAGTGGGGCAATCTTCGGGGGCAGAATTAGACCTCTATCGTCTCCATGGATGCAGATTACTGCCGCCAGGAGCCTACCGAAGCTGGGGCCATAAGATGTCTGATAGACATATTCATGCTCTCCCGTCTCGGTTTCATATTTAATATCAAAGACCTCGGAGAAGTTCCGTCCAAGATTATGCATAGTTGCTATCTGCAGGGTTCTTCCGTCCGGCATTAACGTATCGAAGGCATAGGTATCAACTGCCCCGGGAAAACGGTCCCACTCGGGTCTTTTATTTATAATGAAAGGGATGCATAGCAGATCCCTGATTAATCTAGTGTAGATCCTTTGAATCTCTTTTATGTTCCTCTCGGCATCCTTCTCATCTACGTGGGCGGAATGCCCCTCATTCCACAGGAACTCCCTCCCGCGAATTAAAGGTCTGGTATGTTTTGTCTCATACCTGTAGACCGCACAGCTCTGATAAACCTTTAACGGCAAATCTGTGTGGGATCTGATCCAGAGCCCGAACATCTCATATATTGGGGTTTCCGATGTGGGTCTCAATGCAAGCCTTCTCTCCAGTTCATTCTTCCCGGCGAGAGTTACCCAGAAAACCTGTTCCTCAAAGCCGGCTATGTGCTTCGTTTCCTTCCTCAAAGTGTCTTCCGAAATCAGAACCGGAAAAAGCGTTGGTTCATGATTGCTTTCTTCTAACATCCTTTCGAGATATCTCTGCATCTCCCGGATGATGAACAACCCCCATTTTCTATAGACGGGCATACCCTTTATCGGGTATCTGGAATCCACGATCTCGGCATCCTCAAGGATCCTATGATACCACTCCGAGAGGTTTTTCTTTTTAAGCATCTTCTTCACGTATTTGATTCCCTTTCTTTTCGCCAGCGTTTTCTTTTCTAAAGAAAAGGCTGCTGTGATACCACTCCGAGAGGTTTTT
>Ga0164311_10002050_pt1 | contig 10255 bp, 5 predicted proteins | sample GuaBasSedimGuay2_FD_121796 | JGI IMG/M metagenome (GOLD analysis project Ga0164311, IMG submission 121796) | Subseafloor sediment microbial communities from Guaymas Basin, Gulf of California, Mexico - Guay2, Core 4569-9, 9-12 cm | ecosystem: Environmental > Aquatic > Marine > Hydrothermal vents... | reverse complement strand
GACCATGACGGCCTGACGAACCTTGAAGAGATTCGGACCTACGGCACGAACTGCACCAACTGGGACACATATTTTGACATGATCCGCGACGGGTTGGAGATTCAGAACGGCCTCAATGCGACCAATCCGGATTCAGACGGCGACTCACTCTGGGACGGCTGGCACGACCTCAATGGGAATGGTATCTACGAACCGGGCCTGAACGAAACTGGGGAAGACATCAATGCAAACGGTGTTGTGGATCTGGGCGAAACCTCGCCCCTGAAAGCAGATTCGGACGACGACGGACTCAACGATGCTGAAGAACTCGCCCTTGGTACATCACCGCTCAATGACGACAGCGACGGAGATGGCCTTCTGGACGGGCGGGAGGTTCTCGAGATTGGCAGCTCACCCTTCACAAACGATACTGACTCGGACATGCTGGACGACTTCACAGAAGTGGAGATCACCCACACAGACCCCACGAACAAGTGGTACAACGCCACCCACACAGACTACCAGATTGACAGTGATGGCGACTTCCTGACGAACGGGGACGAGATTGACATCTACGGCACCTCTCCCGGCGACATGGACAGCGATGACGATGGTGTGTCAGACTATCTTGAAGTGATGGTCTACCACTCCGACCCCCTAGCCGAAGATTCTGATGGAGAGGGGCTGCTTGACCTTGAAGAGGTCATGGCAGGGACCAATCTGACCCTGCAAGACACGGATGGCGACCAACTGGACGACTACGTAGAGGTCAAGATTCTTGGCACCAATCCTCTTGCAGCATCCACGAATGGCAATGGTACGCTCGATTCCGAGCTGGACCACGATGGGGATGGACTTGCGAATGGCCTTGAGATCTATGGATACGGTAGTGATCCACTCAACAACGACACCGACTCGGACGGCCTCTTGGATGGTATAGAGGTCTACTACGCCGGTTCTTCACCCACGGACATTGATAGTGACGATGATGGTCTCACAGACTTCGAGGAGTACACCATCTATCACACAGACTGCTCGGGGGCAGACTCCGATTCTGACGGCCTTGACGACTACACAGAGGTCTTTGTCTCCTTGACCTCACCCTTGCAATGGGACAGTGATTCAGACCTATTGTCGGATGGCCAAGAGTGGAATGAATATGGCACGGATCCAAACTCTGCGGACACCGACAACGACGGCATCGATGACAAGAGAGAGATTGATCTTGGATTCGACCCTCGCTCGAATGACACAGATCAGGACACCTTGAGTGACTGGGACGAGTACTATGTCTATCACACTAATGTCACAAACGCAGACCAAGACGGGGACGGGTTGAATGATGCCGAGGAACTCGAGTATGGCACTGACTGGGACAACTGGGACACTGACTTTGACTCAATCAGTGATTCTGATGAGGTGAATGTGTACGGCACAGACCCCCTCTCTGACGACAGTGATGGTGACAATATTGCGGATGCTGATGAGATATTCAACAGCCATACCAATCCAAACCTGAGCGACACCGACGGAGACGGTATATCTGACGATCTGGATGATGAGGATGCAGACGGCCTCAACAACCATGATGAGATATATCTCTATGAGACCAACTGCACCATGGTTGACACGGACCAGGACCTCCTGGACGACTACTTCGAGGTCTTCGTGAGCCATACCTCGCCCACCCTCTGGGATAGTGACGAGGACACTCTTGGGGATTGGGACGAACTCTACTACTGGTTCAGTGATCCCAATTCACGAGACTCCGACGGAGATGGCCTTGAGGACTCTGAAGAGGCTCTCATGTGGCACACCCTCCTCAACGATACGGACACTGACAACGACAATCTGTCAGACTATGATGAGATCAAGGTCTTCGAGACCGACCCCTTGTCGTATGATACCGACCTCGACACCATCGGGGACGGAGACGAGCTCAATATCTACAACACTTCACCCCTGCGGGCTGACACGGACGGAGACGGCCTGCTGGACAATGAGGAGATTTTCGGAATCTACATGACCTTCAATTTCAACGGTACGCCGTACGGCAAGTGGGTGTATCCAGATCCGAGAAAGAGTGACAGTGACATGGACACCCTCACAGACTTTGAGGAGGTGAACATGACACACACTGACCCCACAGTGTTCAGTTCGCCAGGGACCGGGGTCTCTGACGCTGATCTGGACCTTGACGGAGACATGCTGACCAACGCCCAAGAGATTCGCCTGACGAAGACTGACCCGGCCCTCTGGGACTCCAACTCGAACGGCATCTCAGACGGAGATGATGATATTGACAGGGACCTGCTGACCAACTACTGGGAGTGTGTCCTCACCCAGACCGATCCCCGGGATCCAGACTCGGATGACGACGGCATATCAGACTACAATGATGATGAGGACGGCGAAGGTCTCTCGAATGGAGAGGAGTGTGCCACCTATGGTACGAATCCCTTGTCCAGAGACACGGACGGGGACAGACTGGACGATTACGAGGAGATCTTCGAATACAATACCTCCCCCCTGAGTAAGGACTCAGACTCTGACCTCCTTGAGGACGGCGAAGAGGTTCTGGACTATGGAACACTGCCTAATCTGAACGACACTGACAGCGACCTTCTCTCGGACTGGGAAGAGATTTACCTCACACTCACGGACCCCCTGACCAACATGACCAACCCCGGGGTCCTTGATGGAGACTGGGACAGTGATTCGGATGGCATCAGCAACATCGATGAACTCCGCGTCTATGGTTCTCTACCTCTGGATCCAGACCTAGACAATGACAATCTGATAGATGGGATGGAACTGACGCTCGGAACAGGAATAGGCAATCCAGACTCAGACAATGACACACTCCTCGATGGAGACGAGTACTGGTTGTATGGAACAGATCCCCTGTCGACTGACACCGATGGAGACCTCCTATCAGACTATGATGAGGTCATGGTCTACGGAACCGAGGGCAATAGCACAGACACGGATCAGGACGGTATACCAGACTTCGACGAGATTCAGGCGGGGACCAATCCGTTGTCGCCTGACAGCGACGGGGACTCTCTCACGGACTATCAAGAACTGATTACATACTCGAGCGACCCCCTGTCGGTGGATGGAGACACTGACGGGCTCACTGACTTCCAGGAAGTGATGCAGTGGCATACGCAACCTCTGAACAATGACACTGATGCCGATGGACTGAGTGATGGTGCAGAAGTCCTTGTCTATGGGACTGACCCCACAAGAGCTGATACGGATCTGGATGGCCTTGACGACTATACCGAGATCATGATCTCTGGATCAAATCCTCTCTCCATTGACTCCGACGGCGACGGCCTGCAAGATGCTCAGGACTTCCAGCCCACGGTCCACTGGGCCATGCCCATTGCGGGACTGATGGTCTTGCTCTTCGTGGCTGCGGTGGGTGTGAGGCGTTTCCGTGAACGTTTCATGGTGAAAGAGTATGTGACTGAGGCAGAACCTGCAAGTCTGGGTCTAGAGCCCGGAATGAACGTGGCTGTAGAGTACAAGATTCGCGGAGGACTTGTGGTCTTTGGTGTCGTTATCAGAAACGGCTCTGAGAGCCCCATGCAGAATGTGCAGGTAGTGCTGGGCGTACCAGACCTCATTGACACCATAAAGACAGAGTCTGTCGGCATTGTGGAGGCAGGTTCCGTTTCTGTCACAGAGATTGAGTTCGAACTCCAGCCGGGCGCTGAGGGCGAGCTTGTCGGCATGGTGGAGTATGACACCCTTGATGGAGAGCATCGAATCGTCAATCTCAAGCCAGTGAGGATCGTGGCTTAGGAGGTGGATTTCCCCCTGATCTACGAGTTTGCAGCAATCTTCTGGACGTTTGCCATTGGCTCAATCATCCTGAGAGCCTCTGAGACTGAAGGAGTATCGAAAGGACTCCTGATTATCGTGAAGGTCATTCCGGCCTTCTCAGCAGCAGTCTTCGCCCTCATGATACCAGGTCCTTCCGTCACTCTCTTTCACATCTTGCTCGCGGGAGCATTGGTCTTGTGTGGCCTCGGTGATGGGGAAATGGAGGTTAACATACTGCCCGGACTGGGTCTATTCCTGCTCGCACACATCACATTCACGACAGACTTCGTTCAGGAGAGTGTCAGAAGGGGAGTGGGGCTGTCAGAGTGGATGATCTTCGGAGGAGCACTTGGAGTCGCGCTTGTCTACGTCTTTGCCTTTGTCAAGTATCTCAAGACATCAGAACAGAATATCCCTGAGGCCATGCTCAGAGCAGTGGTTATCTACGCCGTCATGTTGTCGCTCACGCTGAGCACATCACTTCTCATGTGGATGTCGTCTGGAGCGACACTGGGATTCATTCCGGTTCTCGGGTCATTGTTATTCGTGTTCTCGGACTCGGTCATCGCTGTGAGGGAGTTCCATCACGACATTGGGAGAGCACACAACCTCATCCTGACAACCTACTTCCCCGCAATCTTCCTCCTATCATCGAGTGTGTGGATCTTCCTCTGATGAAGGTCAGAGAAGAATGTTACCAAGATTGATAAGACAAACGAGTAATTGGATAGTGGGAATGGCGTGTGAACGCTGATGAGTTACTGGAGGAACTCGACACAAAGCTAGCCGAGATCTCACCGCAGACGGTGATAGAACCTGAGAGCATCCGTCCAGTAGCCATCATGACGAGAAGTAGACGTAATATCGGCGAGCTTGAGAAAGATCTCCAAAAGACTCTCGATGCGATAAAGTATGATAGCAGAATCCCCGGCCTGCTAACACGACTGGCAGACCTGCACCTAAGGGAGGCGAATCTTAGTCGGGCCATTGTCCTCTATGAAACAGCCCTCGGCTTGGACAGCAATCAGACGGAGGCCTGGATCAACATGGGTCTCGCCTACCTCATGGTCGGTGCAGTGAAGGACTCTGTCAGCTGCCTGGGAAGTGCCCTGGCCCTCGAGCCAGACAATATCTCGGCCCAAGTGTACATAGCTGAGGCCCATCTTCAACAGGGAGAACTGGAAGAGTGTAATGCCATCCTAGACCGAGTGCTCAGAAGAAGTTCAACTCATGCAAGGGCGCTAATGTTGAAGGGGAAGTACTACCGCGCAATGGGTCAACTAGAGGTGGCGGCCACTTGGTTGGCACGAGCGGTGGAGGCAGATTCCTCTTTTCTTCCCGCCCTCATGGAACTTGGAAAGATGCGACTCGAACAGAAACAGTACGAAGAAGCGCTCAAGGCGCTGAACCGAGCCCTCAATGTGGACCCGGAACAGCCATACGCTCTGGCAACAATGGGCGATGTCTATGTTGAAACAGGAGAGATAGAGACCGCTCTTCATTACTACGACAGGGCCGTTGCCGCGAAGTTCGATGATCCGGTCCTGTGGATAAAGAAGGGCGACGTACACAAGATGCTGAAGAGATACGAGGAGGCCTCCAACGCGTACCAGAAGGCGATCAACGCAGACCCCGAGTACGTTGATGCCTGGGTTCGAAACGGTTCGGTGATGCTTCTCCTAGATGATGAGAGCACTGCCCTCGAATACCTGAACACAGCCCTGACCCTCGAACCGAACAATGCGGATGTTGCTCATCAGCGAGGTCTTATCTACTACTCTCTCGGACGATATGAGGAGGCTCTTGAAGACTTCGACCAGTCCTTCTCAGTCGAACCGAGCAATCCTATGCACCTCTACTACAGGGCCCTGATGCTTGAACATCTGAATCGACCAGATGAGGCGAAGCGGACTTGGCAAGTGGCACTCAGCATCTTCGAAGAGAGTGGTGACACAGTCAAGGCATCTGAGTGCAGGGCCAAGATCAAAAGGTTGGAGTAGACTCAGCCTGCTTGTGGAATCTACTCAGCATCCTGACCGATCCGGCTCAACACTCGGACCTGTTCCACCGATTCGGCTTCGAAGAGGTACCCAGTGAGAACAGTGGATGAACCGGGTCGCACAATGCTCCACTTGCTGAGACCCACTGTCTGTGCCGTATCACTCTGGATGTTCAGGGAGAGCGATGGTTGCGAGCGCACGGTGGTCACCACACCGAGAATCTTGCCACTCGAAACACCTTCAAAGGCACCCCAAGCACCTTGTGATGATGCAAGGATGGTCAGGTCGTTCCCTGTGGGGTCGTAAGCGCGTTCAGACCCATCGATTATGGTATGGACTTTACTCTGAACATCTCCACCAGGTCGCACGGCTCCACGAAGTCCCATCTTCATGCGCCTCCACACTGACGACTCATTGGTCGCCTTCAGTCGCATCTTGACCAACGGAGTCCCTCGTAGGAGAAGATAGCTCACTTCAAATCGAATGTTCTTGGCCATCGGCACGTGTCGGGTTTCTGTTGTGGCCGTGTATCCAATCCATGGACCATCCGAGGTTTCTTCCAAGGTCCAGCGCTCTTTTGAGAAGCCAGTTTCCCAGTCCCAAGCGTTGTCACCCAAGAGGAGAGGCGTGATTCCGCTGTGAAATCTTTCCCACCAAGCAAAGGGCAGCACTTCAGGAAAGGTGTCGAGCAACGGACTCTGCCCGTCCACGCGGTTGAGTCGAATCATCCCGCCACGATGTTCCGGCGAGACCGAAATCTGGTAGTCACCCGCAGTGATTGTGTGCACATGATACCCCTGCACCTCGGACTTGGAACGCTCCACTTTGGCCTTGGAGTCATAGACCACGGCCGCGAGAGGCTCATGAACCTTTCTTGACGCAAAGTCAATGTCAACTGAGCCATCGTACCGAATCCAATCATTTCTATCTCTGACCTCGATTTTCAGGGGCCTTGAGAAGGGGCTGTCTATGCCGACTTTCTCCACGGTGAACTCTATCTCAGACGCTCCATCAACTGTGATTCCGGAAGGCATTCTGAGTCTCACTTGTGCGTTGACGGGTTCCTCATGGATCAGACGAAGACGGAACTCCATACTTCGAGTCTTTGCCTTGTCAGCAACAAAGAGAAATGAGCTAGGCCCCTCTGTGGGGGTTCCCTTGGGCACAATCTCGAACTCAAGGTCTCTTCGAATCTCAGTGTCAATATCCGGAACATGTGACACTCCACTCACTCTGCGCCACAGGGAGCGAACACTATGCCACCCTCCGTTGCTGAGGAGTATTCGGATTGCAGAGAATTCATAGACTTGACCAGGAGTGAGCAGGGGAATCCTGTATTCAATACGGGGAAGCCCTCCTCGGCGGAGTCTGATCTCATCAAGGTACTCACGGTTCCAGATGTATCCCACGACTGCCCGTTCGTCCTGCTCTACACTTGCCATCCAGCTCTCTTGGTAATACTCTGGCTTTGATGGTAGCTGTCGCCGACCGGACCAGTCGATCGAGTCGAGGCAATACACATCACCCTTGATGGGCACATACGCTCGCTGGAGATCCATGCTGAACCATCCTCCAACAGCATAGCCCAGGTCCTTGATGGGATGATCACCGTTGTTTGTCAGTGTCACAACCTGTTCGAAACCTCCGCCCCCACGGTGAGCACGAAAGGCGACCTTCACATGGAGACCAGGACGGTCAATTGAGTCAGCCGCTAAGCTCACTTCGGAGTACTCTGGTGTGTTCTTTATCTCCATATCAAACTGTTTTTGATCCCATTCACTTCCTTCATCAGCAAATGGATACCCGATGTTGGGCAGAAGACCCCATCCTTCGTAGATCAACCCGAACGTCTTGTGTTCAAAGAGCCTTGCAGACATTGGAGGTTTCTTGCTGATTCCTATGCGATACTCCTCGGTCTCAAGCCAGATGTGATTGTCTAGGCCCTCATAGGCAAGTGCTCCTGTTGCACCAATTACGGGGATTGGCAGAATCTTCTCTCGAACAAGACTCAGGTCATTTTCGTGTTCAAGATACATCTTGACTGTGAGCTGTACTAAATGGGGTTCCGGCATATCACTGGCCTGGACAACGACCGGAAACACCGCGGTCTCTTGAGGTTTCATCTTCAGGGCAACTGCTCTTGCGTCACAGGATCCCTCCATCTGAGGAACGATGCAAACCTCTCCGCGGATGGGGTCAGTTGTCATGTTCGTGAAACTCAACTCAACTTCCAAAGACTGTCTAGGGGTTGCGACTGGGGCAAGTGGACCGCAGGCCATGGCCAATGGTTCAACAGGCACGAGGCCGCAGAATAGACTGATGGATTCCTCACCAAGATGAACAACGAACTCTACTTGAGTCTTAACCTTCTCCCATGTGTTCTGTTCGCGATCAAGCGGAACAGCATCCGGACGAATGGTGAGCACACCTGTTTCCTTTGCCTTCTCTCCCGACAGGATTGTGTCATGCCCGTCACTCTTCATCTCGAAGTTGACTGACGTTGTGGGCCTTGGTTCAATTGAGTACTCCATGTCCACACCCAAGTCATTCTCAAGGGATATCTCAACTTCAGTCTCTCTGTATCCTATGTAGCCTGTGTGTGAGGCAGGTCTCACTGACAATGCTATTCGAGCCCCGTCTATCACGAGATCAAAGGAACTGATGCCCTTGGCCTCTCTATCAACAGTCACCAGAAGCCTATCGCCGTTCGCCCCTTCAAAGTGGTACTTGAAGACCCCAATCCCATCCTCGACTATGTCGTCGATCTCTTGTCTGACATTGACCTTCAGTGCGTCATACCAGTCGTAACGTTCGAAGAATCTCCGGAAGAGCGGGGAACTAATGATGCCTGGAATGTGAGACTCCATCAGGACCCGAGTGCCAGGAACCCAGTTGTAACCAGTTCGCTTGTAGAGAGGAACCGCCTTGAGATTGCCTCCCCATGTATGAAGGTCAATGCGCCGCTTTCCTGCGCGTGCAGCTGTCTGGGCAGCCTCTATCAGAAGAGCCTTGCCGAACCCCTGACCGTGAAATGACGGATCAACTCCAAGGAGCCCCACGTACGCGGCCTCCGGATCGAGCTCAGCATGACAAACATTGCAGTGCCCAACGATTCGGTCCCCGGTATAGGCGACCAAGACTCTCATGGAGCTGGACTTCCCCCATTCTCGCAGCACTCTCTCGGCAGTGAACGGGATTCCGTGGGTGAAACCACCGGGCCAACTGTCTGAGTCGTCAAAGGAGTTTAGACAGTCGGCCAGACGTGCAGCATCCTCTCTGTTCAGTTCGAAGTCACGTACCTTATCAGATGTGGTCCGGTATGTCATCTTTCTAGACTCCCAGAATGAAGCGTTTTACGTGCGGTCTAAGTTCTGTTAAAAGGTTTGTGTTCAAAACCATTCGACGTATTGCTGAGAAATGAGAGGAGGGGGAAACCCCCTGCAAGATAACCTAGGAGAGAATCGCTGTGACTCCGCCTGTGGCTGCCTGTGCCATGATTGTCAAGGCCTGAGAAGCAGTCTCATAGTCAGAAGTCTCGTAGTGGTTGGAGCTGATTGCGGTCCACGTGGGGGCAGTGATATCAACTGAACCGACCGCAACTGCACACTCCATACTCCCACCGACACCTGACGGCAAGTCGACAATGACAGATATGGAACCTAAAGATAGCGGCGCGTCTGCAATGTGCTGTACCGAACCACCTGCCATAAAAGCAGAAACGTGCTCGGAAGGGATATGTCCTACGACCTCCACGTTCATTCGGTGTACTCTGACGGCAACGCGACTATTGGGGAGATTGCTGACCGCGCCGAGGTCGTGGGATTAGAAACCATCGGGATAGCGGATCACTTCTGGCCATGTCTCGGCTCTCAAAGGGGAGGCATGGGAATCATCAAGGCACGACGCCGCGACATCATGAATGCGAAACAGCAGCATTCGGGTATGCAAGTCCTGGACGCAGCAGAAGTTGACATTCTCCCAGATGGATCACTGGCCAAGATTGCAGGCGGACTGGCTCAGTTCGACCTCATCATCGGTTCCTTCCACTGGAGTGCAGATTCGACCATTTGGGTGTCGGCCCTGTTGAGAGCCCTGAAGAAACCACAGTTTCAGATACTGGGACACTGGGATGCATACCTCACTTCATTCAATGAGAGAGATGGAAGACTGGCTGCCGAGACCCTTGCGCGATCTGGGGTGGCAATAGAGCTCAGCGTCAGGTATCCACCCAACCACCTTCGCTTTCTTGAGATGGCCAGGGAGTATGGGTGTACCTTCACAGTTGGCAGTGATTCACATAGTGTGAAGGATATCGGGCGGCTCAAACATCTTCATGACCTAACAAGAGACATGAGGCTCTTACTTGCCGACGTTGATGACATTCTTCAAGAACAGTAAGTGTTAGGACAAGCATCTCGTCCGTACCTTGGTCATTATGACAG
>Ga0164311_10002049_pt1 | contig 10257 bp, 11 predicted proteins | sample GuaBasSedimGuay2_FD_121796 | JGI IMG/M metagenome (GOLD analysis project Ga0164311, IMG submission 121796) | Subseafloor sediment microbial communities from Guaymas Basin, Gulf of California, Mexico - Guay2, Core 4569-9, 9-12 cm | ecosystem: Environmental > Aquatic > Marine > Hydrothermal vents... | reverse complement strand
AGGACAATTCTTTTTTGACGAGAGTGATAGCGCAACCTAAACTGTGGCTCAAAGGAAATGATAATGACATTGCCACAGTTAGATAACTTAGTAAAGATCCAGAAGCTCAAGATAGAACCACCAGATCAGAACGAGTTCGATGGTATGGTGAGCTCAGCAAAGCGACGCCTGCAAGATGCCCAAGTTGAAGGACTATCCGAAGAAGGACGGTTTTCTTTAGCTTATGGTGCTGCTCATGCATTATCCTTAGCTGCTATGCGTTGGCATGGCTATCGTTCAGATAACCGTTATTTAGTGTTTCAGTGCTTACAGCATACGGTCAATTTAGATAATGCTAAATGGAGAGTACTTGATAAATGCCATAATCAACGTAATCTGGCTGAATATGAGGGGCACTTAGAAATTAGTCCTCAATTGCTCTCTGAACTAATCTCGATTACAAAAGAGTTGGTGAGTTTGGTAGAAGAGCTAGGGCCAATATAAAGACTTTTAAAAAGTCAGATATACTGAGCTTGTATAAAAGTGGACCACAAATGGACCACACACTTTATGTAAGGTTATTCCGTCGAATGTAATAACTATTTTAATAACAGTCTGTTATGACTATTTATATGCTTAGAAATGAGTTGGTGGCGACTCCGCCCGTCGGCACCAAAGATATATAAAAAAGCCCGTATAATTCACATCTGAGTTATACGGGCTTTTTTATATTGGACATCATTAATTTTTTTGATCTATGGCTGTAGAAGAAGAAAAATGTGCGTAGGTGATCTGCATCAAGAAAAATGGATCAAAATATCAAATACATCTTCTCTTTAGGCTTGATACTGTGTAACATTTAGGGATTATCCGATTATTTTATTTACTAGATAATTGATGGGGCATAGATAAGCTGAAAAATGCTGCTGAAATTTATCGATAACTGAAAAGAATAACCTTTTATGCTGGAGAATTATCTCCCAATTCTGCTGTTTGTGATTATTGGTATTGGCTTTGGTGTGATGCCAATGCTGGCGGGTTTTATTCTTGGACCTCGCCGTCCTGATGACGAAAAGCGTTCTGTTTATGAGTGTGGCTTTGAGCCATTTGAAGATGCACATATGAAGTTCGATGTGCGTTACTACCTTGTTGCTATCCTGTTTATTATTTTCGATTTGGAAATTGCCTTTTTATTTCCTTGGGCAATAGTGCTTGATGAAATAGGTGTGTTTGGCTTGTTAGCCATGTTTCTCTTCTTGGGTATATTAGTAGTTGGCTTTATCTATGAGTGGAAAAAGGGAGCGCTGGAATGGGAATAGAAGGCATTCTTGAACAAGGTATTGTTACTACTTCAGCAGACAAATTAATCAATTGGGCACGAACAGGTTCGTTATGGCCAATGACTTTCGGCCTTGCTTGTTGTGCTGTTGAAATGATGCACACGGGTGCATCTCGTTATGATTTAGATCGTTTCGGAGTGGTATTTCGTGGTAGTCCTCGTCAGTCAGATGTGATGATAGTTGCGGGTACTTTGGTTAATAAAATGGCTCCTGCATTACGCAAGGTTTATGATCAGATGTCAGAGCCTCGTTGGGTGATTTCAATGGGATCCTGTGCTAATGGTGGTGGTTATTATCATTATTCATATGCAGTAGTACGTGGTTGTGATCGTATTGTTCCGGTTGATATTTATGTGCCTGGTTGTCCTCCTACAGCTGAAGCATTGCTTTACGGTATTATTCAGTTGCAGAAAAAGATTCGTCGTACAAATACCATTGCTAGAACACAGGAAGCCTGATAACAATGATAAAAGCATTGAAGGCTAAACTGGAGCAACAACTTTCTGACGTGATTCTTGATTGCGAATGGCGTCATGAAGAGATCACTATCCATATACCTGCAGAAAGTATTTTAATTGTAGCTGAACAGCTACGCGATCAATTTGGTTTCGAACAATTGATTGATATTTGTGGTGTGGATTATTCACAGTACGGTGGTGCCGCATGGGAAACTAAAGGTGCATCAGACCATGGGTTTAGTCGTGCTGTTGATGGTGCAGGCAATATGGAGCCTGTATCAGAAGGTTTTCGTTTTGCTGTTGTCTATCACTTACTCTCTATTCAACATAACCAGCGCTTACGAATTAAGGTTCGATTAGATGCTGAGCAGCCGATTATTGATAGTGTGACTTCTATCTGGAATAGTGCAAACTGGTTTGAGCGAGAAGCGTTTGATTTGTTTGGCATTTTATTTGATGGCCATAATGATTTGCGACGTATTTTGACTGACTATGGTTTTGTTGGTCATCCATTCCGTAAAGATTTCCCACTTATTGGTAATGTAGAAATGCGTTATGACCCTGATAAAAAACGGGTGATATATGAGCCGGTCAGTATTGAGGTCAGAACATTAGTGCCACGTGTGATTCGGGATGATAATCGCTATTCGAATGGCAATCAATAATGGCTGAAATTAAGAATTACACTTTAAATTTTGGCCCGCAGCATCCTGCAGCTCATGGTGTATTACGTCTTATTCTTGAGATGGATGGTGAAGTGATTCGACGTGCCGACCCGCATGTTGGCTTATTGCATCGTGGTACAGAAAAATTAGCTGAAACTAAACCTTACAATCAAAGTATCGGTTATATGGATCGACTTGATTATGTATCGATGTTGTCCAATGAACATGCTTATGTGATGGCCATTGAGAAATTATTAGGTGTACAAGTACCGGAGCGAGCACAGTATATCCGAGTAATGTTTGATGAAATTACTCGAGTTCTTAATCATTTAATGTGGTTAGGAACACATGGTCTTGATATCGGTGCGATGACTATCTTTTTGTATTGCTTCCGTGAGCGTGAAGACTTGATGGATTGTTATGAAGCTGTATCTGGAGCTAGGATGCATGCCACTTATTATCGCCCTGGTGGAGTTTATCGTGACTTGCCAGATTCGATGGCGAAGTATGAAAAATCAAAATGGCACAGTGAAAAGGAAGTTAAACAGAAGAATACCAATCGTGAAGGTAGCCTGTTGGACTTCATTGAAGATTTTACTGAGCGTTTCCCCGGATGTGTTGATGAGTATGAAACATTATTAACGGATAACCGTATCTGGAAACAGCGCACGGTAGGTATAGGTGTTGTTTCACCTGAACGAGCTATGCAACTTGGCTTTACTGGCCCCATGCTCCGTGGTTCAGGTATTGCTTGGGATTTGCGTAAAAAACAACCTTATGAAGTTTATGACCGGATGGATTTTGATATTCCAGTCGGAGTTGAGGGTGATTGTTATGATCGCTATTTGGTTCGAATTGAAGAAATGCGTCAATCAAACCGTATTATTAAACAGTGTGTGGATTGGCTACGTGAAAATCCTGGCCCGGTAATTACAGATGATGTAAAAGTGGCTCCGCCAAAACGTGCTGATATGAAAAATGATATGGAAGCATTGGTGCATCATTTTAAATTATTTACTGAAGGTTACTGTGTGCCTGAAGGTGAAGTGTATACAGCAGTTGAACATCCAAAAGGCGAGTTTGGCATTTATATGATTTCAGATGGTGCCAATAAACCGTATCGTCTCAAAATTCGTGCCCCTGGTTTTGCCCATCTATCAGCAATGAATGAAATGGTTAAGGGACACATGTTGGCTGATGTCGTGGCTGTGATAGGTACGATGGATATTGTCTTTGGTGAGATAGATCGATGAGTGACATGCAATTGACCGGTGCCAAAGCACAATTATTTAATGCTGATATTCGCCAGCAGCTCGACGAATGGATTGCTAAATACCCAGCTGGACAGAGCCAGTCTGCTGTTATTCCAAGTTTACATATTTTGCAGGCTGCTAATAATGGTTGGCTTTCCGAACCAATAATGGACGCACTTGCTGTTTATTTAGCTATGCCTGCTATCAGTGTTTATGAAGTAGCTACTTTTTATACGATGTTTGAATTGCAGGAAGTAGGGCAACATAAGATCAATGTCTGTACCAATATCTCTTGTATGTTAAATGGTTCAGAAGAGGTCGTTGAACACCTGAGTAAAAGACTAGGTGCAGGACTAGGTGCAACAACCTCAGATGGTAAATTCACTTTGAAAGAAGTGGAATGTCTGGGTGCATGCTGTGGTGCACCAATGATGCAGGTTGATCGTGATTATCACGAGCACCTTACTGTCGAAAAGATTGATCAGATTTTGGATGGAATCAAATAATGGAACTGAATCAAGTTTGTTTTCGTACCCTTCATCTAGATCAACCATGGACGCTGGAGTCATATCGTAGTGTGGGTGGTTATGAGCAATTAGAAAAAATACTCAAAGAAAAAACACGGCCAGAAGAAATTATCGAACAACTTAAAGATTCGGCATTGCGTGGTCGTGGTGGTGCTGGTTTCCCAACTGGATTGAAGTGGAGCTTTATGCCTCGCCGACTACCCGGTGCTAAATACATTGTATGTAATTCAGATGAAGGTGAGCCTGGTACTTGTAAAGATCGCGATATTTTGCGTTTTAATCCTCATCAAGTGATTGAAGGGATGATCATTGCTGGTTATACCATCGGTGCTCAAGCAGGCTATAACTATATTCGAGGTGAATTTGTTGAGCCTTATGATCGTTTTGAACAAGCAATACAAGAAGCAAAAGAGGCCGGATATTTAGGCAAGGATATTTTAGGCTCGGGTTTTAATTTTGAGATTTATACTCATCCGGGTGCAGGAGCTTATATTTGTGGTGAAGAAACGGCATTACTGGAATCAATAGAAGGTAAAAAAGGTCAGCCACGCTATAAACCACCATTTCCTGCTGGTTATGGTCTTTTTGGTAGGCCAACAACAGTTAACAACACAGAAACATTAGCTTCCGTACCGGTGATTTTGGAAAAGGGTAGTGACTGGTTCCATGAATTAGGTACACCCAATAATGGTGGCAGTAAGATTTTTAGTGTTTCTGGTCATGTAAATAAGCCTGGAAACTATGAAGTACCAATGGGAACACCATTTTCAGAATTACTGGAATTAGCTGGTGGAGTCCGTAATGGTAATAAACTGAAAGCGGTCATTCCTGGAGGGAGTTCCACTCCGATTCTTCCGGGCGATGCAATGATGGATGTTGCAATGAGTTACGATGGCATTAGTCGTGCCGGTTCGATGTTAGGTGCTGGCTCAGTGATCGTGATGGATGAAACGACATGCATGGTCAAGGCCTTGGAACGAATTTCTGAGTTTTATTATGAAGAATCATGTGGACAATGTACGCCTTGTCGTGAAGGTACAGGCTGGCTTTATCGTGTGATCAAACGTATAGAACATGGTGAAGGTAAACAGGAAGATTTGGACCGTCTAGTCGATGTGGCAAAAAATATCAATGGCAATACAATTTGTGCATTAGGTGATGCTGCCGCTGCACCAGTTATTAGTTTTATTAAACATTTTCATGATGAGTTTCAGTATCACATCGATCATGGTCGATGTCAGGTATAGGCTGAGTAGATAATACAGATGGTTAATATAGAAATTGACGGCATTCCACTAACAGTGGATTCAACAAAAATGATTATTCAGGCTGCTGATGAGGCAGGCATTGATATCCCTCGTTTTTGTTACCATAAAAAACTGTCTATAGCAGCTAATTGCCGTATGTGTCTGATTGAAGTTGAACAATCACGCAAAGCTTTACCTGCCTGTGCTACCCCTGTCGCTGAGGGAATGAAAGTCTTTACACACTCTAAAGTAGCAGTTGATGCCCAACGTGGTGTAATGGAGTTTTTACTTATAAATCATCCTCTTGATTGTCCGATTTGTGATCAAGGTGGTGAATGTGAATTGCAAGATATGTCAATGGGCTATGGTTCAGGTGTAGGTCGATTTACAGAAGGTAAGCGAGTAGTTAAAGATAAAGATATCGGTCCACTCATTAATACTGATATGACTCGCTGTATTCACTGTACTCGCTGCGTGAGATTTGGGCAGGAGATTGCTGGTATTACCGAATTGGGCGCTACTGGTCGTGGCGAGCATATGGAAATCGGTACCTATATTGAGCATAGTCTTACTTCGGAAATGTCCGGCAATATTATTGATTTATGTCCAGTAGGGGCATTGACCTCAAAACCATTTCGTTATCTAGCCCGAGCATGGGAATTAACTGCTCACCCTTCGATTGCACCTCATGATGCTGTTGGTTCCAATATTGAATTTCATACTCGTAGAAATGAAGTATTACGAGTTGTACCACGTGATAATGAAAGCATTAACGAAACATGGCTATCTGATCGTGATCGTTTTAGTTACTTAGGCTTGAATCACGAACAACGTGCCACCGAGCCGATGATTAAACAAAATGGTGAATGGCAAACAGTTGATTGGCAAACAGCTTTGCAAGCTGCTGTTGATGGTCTGAAAGTGATTAAAACCAGACATGGTACAGAGCAAATTGCAGGTTTGATTTCACCAACAGCAACCTTGGAAGAAGCCTATTTGTTCCAAAGATTGTTGCGTGGTTTGGGTACAGATAATATTGATCATCGCCTACGCCAACAAGACTTTGCTGATCAAGATATCGATTACAGTTATGAAGATTGGTGTCTGGCAACTATTGAACAGAATGATGAAATTGTATTGATAGGCTGTAATATTCGAGCCGAACAACCCATTATTGCCCACCGCATGAGACAAGCAGCGATGATGGGAACGACTATTACCAATATTAACTTTTTTGAATCTGATTTATTGATGCCCGCCACACCGGTAATAGTTAACACTAAACGCTTGTTGACAACCTTATCGGGTGTTGCAAAGGCAGTCATATCTTTAGCCAGTGACGATGATAAAGCTTGGATTTATTTGTTAGAAGATATAGTTCCAACAGCCTTAGAGCAAACAATTGCCATGCAATTGTCCAATGCAATGCGGGCGACGTTATTTATTGGTGAATTAGCAAATAATCACCCGCAAGCCTCCAAGATAAAAGCACTGGCTGATTTGATTGCAAGATTAACCAAAAGTCAGATGATTGTACTGCCAACAGCCAATTCATCTGCAGCAAAAATTGCTGGGGTGCTACCTTATGAGCATTCGACTAAACATAAGGCTGAGTCGACAGGACTTGATGCTCAACAAATGTGGCAACAATGTTTACGTTCGTATGTATTATTTGGAATCGAACCAGAATTAGATTGTGCTGATCCAGCTGGAGCACAACACGCACTGCATGATGCCAGTTTTGTAGTGTCTATGAACAGTTATGTAACGGATACGATGTTGGCTTACGCCGATGTCATTTTGCCAATAGCAAGTTTTGCTGAAACATCAGGCACCTTTATTGGTGCAGATAGTCAGTGGCAGAGTTTTACTGGTGCTGTCACTGCACAAGGTGAGAGTCGACCTGGCTGGAAAGTATTACGGGTATTAGGGAATTTAGCCAAAGTAGATGGCTTTGATTACGTTTCATCACAAGACATACGTGATGACGTACGCGATCAGTTGAAATTGGTATTTTCAGCTGTTAAGCAAACTTATCTACCAGACGAACTGGATTCAGATGTTGAATTGATGGCAATTTCAGAAGTACCAATGTATCAAATTGATAGTGTGGTTAGACGTAGTAAGGCATTACAACAAACACCTGAAAATGCAAAAGCAGTAATTGTCCGAATGAATATTAGAGAAGCTGACAAACACGGTGTTGATCAAGCTGAAACTGTTATGGTTAGTCAGGGTGACAATAGTGTAACCATGGTATTTGAAATTGATAATGGCATTGCTGATGGTTGTATTTATCTGGCTACAGGTATTGAGGAAACCTCCTCATTAGGTACTGCTTTTTCAAATGTGACAGTTGAGGCCAAATCATGATTGACATGATTGTTGCTATCACTGACTGGATTGTTGCGCAGACCGTGTTATATACGGTCATAAAAATTATGGTGATAATTGTTCCTTTAATGTTAGGTGTCGCTTACCTGACCCTAGCCGAGCGTAAAGTTATTGGTTTTATTCAAGTACGAATTGGTCCAAATCGTGTTGGTCCTTGGGGATTACTTCAACCCATAGCTGACGGGCTGAAGTTGATGTTGAAAGAAGTCATATTGCCATCAAAATCTAATTTATATTTATTTCTGGTGGCGCCTGTATTAGCAATTGGTCCTGCTTTAGCTGCATGGGCTGTTATGCCGTTTGATGCGACCATGACCTTGGCTAATATTGATGCTGGTTTACTCTATATATTAGCGATTACCTCAATGGGTGTTTACGGTATTGTAATAGCTGGTTGGGCTTCAAATTCCAGATATGCATTTTTGGGAGCCTTACGTTCCGCTGCTCAAGTGGTGTCGTATGAAATAGCAATGGGTTTTGCCTTGGTTGGGGTATTAATTGCTGCCGGCAGCCTAAATATGGGTGAGATTGTGTTGGCACAGCAGGGTGGGATTTTACACTGGTTCTGGTTGCCATTATTTCCATTATTGGTGGTGTACTTTATATCAGGTATTGCTGAAACTAATCGGGCACCATTTGATGTGTCTGAAGGTGAGTCAGAGATCGTGGCTGGCTTCCATGTTGAATATTCAGGAATGGCATTTGCAGTATTTTTTCTTGCTGAATATGCTGATATGATTTTGATTTCAATGTTGGCTGCCGTGATGTTCATGGGTGGTTGGCTATCACCTTTCCAAGGTGTTCCTGGTTTAGAAAACTTATTTTCATGGGTGCCAGGCATCGTTTGGTTGCTAATGAAAACCTGTATTTTCTTATTCTTTTATTTGTGGTTCAGAGCAACCTTCCCACGTTATCGCTATGACCAGATTATGCGTTTGGGATGGAAAATATTTATTCCAGTAACGCTTGTTTGGTTAGTCGTTGTTGCAACGGCACAAGTCTATGATATTGGCCCGTGGTTTACGGAGGCATTGTCATGAACTCGGTACGTCATTTCTTTAAGAGCTTTTTGCTCTGGGAATTGTTATTGGGCTTAAAGCTGACAGGTCGTTATCTGTTTGCCAAGAAAATTACGGTTCAATATCCTGAAGAAAACACACCTCAGTCACCACGATTTAGAGGATTGCATGCCTTACGTCGTTATCCTAATGGTGAAGAACGTTGTATCGGTTGTAAATTATGTGAAGCGGTTTGTCCAGCCTTGGCTATAACCATTGAAACAGAGCCTAGAGAAGATGGTACCCGTCGTACAACCCGTTATGACATTGATTTATTTAAATGTATTTTTTGTGGGTTTTGTGAAGAGTCATGCCCAGTAGATTCGATTGTAGAAACTCGTGTATTTGATTATCACTTCGAGAATCGTGGTGAAAGTATTATGACTAAAGATAAATTGTTGGCTGTGGGGGATAAGCACGAAACCCAGATAGCTGTTGATCGTGCTGCCGATGCGGAGTATAGATAATGGAACAGATTATATTCTATTGTTTTGCAGCTACCTTGTTGTTTGCTAGTACGATGGTGATTACAGTTCGTAATCCAGTACGTGCGGCCTTGTTTTTGATATTGGCCTTTTTTACCAGTGCTGGTATTTGGTTATTGCTTGAAGCAGAGTTTTTAGCATTAACCCTAGTGCTCGTTTATGTTGGTGCCGTAATGGTGCTATTCCTATTTGTAGTAATGATGTTAGATATCGATTTGGCACCATTGCAAGAAGGTTTCACTAAGTATCTGCCATTAGGCATTTTAGTGGCAGCATTAATCACTATTGAGATGATTGCCGTTTTAGGGGCCTCCCATTTTGGTTTGGATATCGTCTCTTCCCCTGTGCCTCATCCAGAAGGTTATAGTAATACCAAAGAAATTGGCTTATTGCTCTATACCGTTTATGTTTACCCATTTGAGATAGCATCGGTGATCTTGACTGTTGCTATTGTAGCTGCGATCACTCTGACATTACGTAAAAAGACTAGTAAAACGCAAGATATCTCTCAGCAGATTAAGGTTCGAAGAGAAGACCGGGTTCGACTGGTCAAAATGGATGCAGTTAAAAAGCAAGATAGCGATCAGGAGTCACAATCATGATTGCACTATCAGATTTTCTAATTTTGGGTGCATTACTGTTCAGCTTGTCTGTTGCAGGTATTTTTATTAACCGAAAAAATATTATTATCTTGCTGATGTGTATTGAACTGATGTTGTTGGCTGTGAATCTTAATTTTATCGCCTTTTCCCATTTTTCAGGTGATATATCAGGACAGATATTTGTATTCTTTATTTTGACCGTAGCTGCTGCTGAAGCGGCGATTGGCCTTGCAATTTTGGTAGTATTGT
>Ga0164311_10002048_pt1 | contig 10258 bp, 7 predicted proteins | sample GuaBasSedimGuay2_FD_121796 | JGI IMG/M metagenome (GOLD analysis project Ga0164311, IMG submission 121796) | Subseafloor sediment microbial communities from Guaymas Basin, Gulf of California, Mexico - Guay2, Core 4569-9, 9-12 cm | ecosystem: Environmental > Aquatic > Marine > Hydrothermal vents... | reverse complement strand
GAATGCCCACATCTTGGGGTAGGCAACAATAAAGGCGCTAGATATGGGGGTTCGTAGTAGCGGCTTTAGCCGCTTTTGAGCCTTTTGGACGGCTGAAGCCGTCACTACGAACAAAAACGCCAGGTTCTTTTACATATTTCATGACGATATCCTTTCACGTATCATTTTGCCGTATCACTCGAACATCTCCCACCACTAACCCCTCGGTCAGTAAAAAGACCGGGTTCAGGTCCACCTCACCGATATCGGGGTAGCGGAAGGGGAGTTGGGAGAATTTTACCAGCACGTCGGCCAGCGCACCCAGGTCACGGCCCGCCTGCCCCCGGACGCCCTCTAACAGGGGGAAGGACTTTATCTCGCGGATCATTTGCTCCGCCTCGGCGCGTTTGACCGGAGCCACGCGCAGAGCGACGTCGCGCCAGACCTCGGTATAGATGCCGCCCAGCCCAAAAGCGACCACCGGCCCAAACTGGGGATCGCGCGAGAGACCGAGCAACACCTCTTGCGCGTCCCGGATCAGCGGGTAAATAACCACGCCTTGGAAGTCTTTGCCCTCAGCGGCTTGTTGAATCCTCACAAAGGCATCCTGAGCCGCCCGGTCATCCTCGATGCCTACGATCACGCCACCGACGTCCGATTTGTGCAAAATCTCGGGCGAGACGACCTTTATCACCACCGGGTAGCCGATCTCGCGGCAGCCCTGCACCGCCTCGGCTTGTGTCGCCGCAAAGCGGAACTCTGGCGTCGGAATGTCATTCTCCCGCAGCCAGGCCATCGCCTCGGGTTCCAGCATTTGCCCCTCGCCGGGCAACCGCTCTTGCTCGCCAAGAAACCAGGTTTTTGTCACTCCGCTTACAGAAAAACCTGGTTTCTGCTCATACGCTGCCACGCCCGCTAACGCCGCCACGGCCCGCTCGCCGGTGGCAAAATTGGGGAGGCCGCGCTCTTGCAAATAGTCAACCGATGCGGCCACGATCTGATGAGGCAAAAAGGCGGCCACTATCGGCGTATCAGTCTGCTCCGCCGCGTCGCAGGCCCCGCGCGCCAGCGCCAGCGAGTCGAGATACGGCGTGGCAATGTTCAGCGCCAGGAGCGCGTCGTACTCATCCGCCAGGGCCAGCAGCGTCTTGCGGTAGCCCTCTTCCGTGCCCTCCACCGTCAGGTCAATGGGATTCTTGAACGCACAGTGGGCGGGCAGGAACTCGGCCAGCTTTTCTTTCGTCGCCGGGCCAGGTTCGACCACGTCCAACCCAACCTCCTCAGCCCAGTCGGCGGCCAAGACGCCGGGGCCGCCGGAATTGGTCACGATGGCGACCCGCCGCCCCCGCAGGCGCGGCGCGTGGACAAACACCTTGCACAGGTCAAACATCTCCTCGATGGTGTGTACCCGAATCGCGCCGCATTGGCGCAGCGCGGCATCGTAGACGGCGTCCGCGCCGGCCAGCGAGCCGGTGTGCGAAAGCGTGGCCCGCCGCCCCGATTGCGTCCGGCCGGCCTTGATGACGACCACCGGCTTGTGGGCCGCACACTCGCGCAGCGCCCGCATAAACTCGCGCCCGCCTGAGGCGCTTTCGATATAGAGCGCCACTACTTTTGTCTCGGCGTCGCCGGTCAGATAGCGCAAAAAGTCAATCTCATTCATGTCGGCGCCGTTGCCATAGCTGACAAACTTTGATATGCCCAGCCCAAACTCTTGGGCCCAGGCCGTCACCACGCCGCCCACCGCGCCGCTCTGGGCGACGACGGCCACGCCCCCGGCCGGCGGGTGGGTCTCCAACGTGGGGTAGAGGTGGTGAGCGGTGTTGATGAGACCGGCGCAGTTGGGGCCGATAAAGCGAACGCCGTGCTTTTCGGCCACCCGCCTGATCTCGACCTCGCCCGCGTCGTTGCCGACCTCGGAAAACCCGGCCGTGATGATGACGGCCGCACGGACGCCGGCCCGGCCACAATCCTCCAGCACATTCGGCACGGTCGAGGGCGGCGAGACGATGACGGCCATATCCACCGGCTGCTCGATCTTGGTCACGGCGTCATAGCCCGGCACGTCGAGCGCGCCCTGCGCCTTGGGGTTGACGGCAAAGATGTTCTGATAGCCGCCTGCTAACATCTTGCGAATCAGCTCCCAGCCAATCTTGCCTTCAGAGGCAGAGCCAACGACGGCGACGCCTTTGGGATAGAATAGACTCTCAATGCTCATCGTGATTCAGCCTCCATCTCGATCTTGGAGTTGGACTGCCGCTCGTTGTCATTAGTGCCTCCATCATTCACAGGAATACAGTTATAGGCTTGTTGGCTACAAAGCCACCCAACGAGCGGATTATCCCTAGTTCTGACGGATTCTGTGGTTCAAGTCTGCGGAGCATCCTGAGTAGGCCGAAGGCCGTATCGAAGGGGGTGCGAAGAATACCGTAAAACGTTGTAAAATCGCACCCTTCAATACGCGCTCATGCTGTTCGCGCTACTCGGGATGCTCAACCACAGAAAACGTCAGAATCAGCAAATTTCAGACCTTTGGAAATGTGCCTTTATGACCGTTGTTAGTATATTGAGCCTCAGCGTCTATACCGCTTGTACGGGTCAATGAAATCGGGACCCGGCGCGCTCCTATACTTGCCATACACCAATTTATCCGCCCACGTCATCAACGCCTGGTGCGGACCGGCGATGGTGGCCGGCACAGACATCATTTTGTGGAACCAGTTATCGGGCTTGGTCCAGGGGCAGGCCATCATGCAGATACTACAATCGGTGCCCGCCACGTGCCAGTAGCGATAACACTCCTCCTCGTCCAGCTTCCACTTTTTGATGCCGTTGTACTCGACCTTGTCCCCCATTGGAATGGCGCGGCTGGGGCACTCCTCGGCGCAGAGTTTGCAGTGCTCGCAAAAGGATTGGACGCCGAGGTCAACGGGCCTATCGTGCGCCAGGTCCATATCGGTGGTGACGACAGCCAGGCGAATGGCAGACCCAAACTCCCGGGTGATCAGGTATCCGGCGCGCGAAAGCTCGCCCAACCCACAGTCCACGGCGACCGGCACCACGATCACCTGGTAGTTGTTCAGATGATGAGCGCGGGCGGAGTAGCCCAGCATGCGAATGTATTGGGCCAATTGGACGGACACCCATGCCCCCATCGCGTACCCTTTGGCCGTGGCCAGCAGAGTTGGGAAATCAGGGCCGGTTCTGGACAGACGATAATCCATCCGAAAGGCCATCGCGATGGCGGTGGAGTGATGGCTGAGGTCAATTGGCGTGCCCAAGCGTAGGTAGCCCTCCCTGTTAGCGCCTCGGCCAACGTGAGTATAAGTCCACTCCTGGCGCAGGGGGCCAATCTTTACCAGGTCGGCTCCTAGAAGGCGGGCCAGCCCCTTCACTTTCTGGGCCGCGCGTTCCGGCGGAATCTCGACCTTGTCGGGAGCCGGTTCCCCATTCACAAAGGACTCGAGACCAATTTCCGAGGTCATGGCGAACTGCGTCTCGAACATCGGAGCGTCGGCAGGCGCGCCTGTTTTACCCAGGCCGGGCATGTTGCCAATTTTCGTATCGTACTCCAGATGCTCGGGGTGCGCCTCGTAGTAGGCTTTGTACTCTGGGCTGTCTGTGCCCAAGTAACGAAAAAAGTCCTTGCGGGCAAACATGATATCGCGCTCGTCCCAACGCTCGACGTCGCCCACCCTATCTCTTTCGTAGGTAGGCGCGTCCACCTCTCTCGATAAAAGAACCCGACTTATTGCTCTACCGAGTCTGGACACAACCCCTCCGTCTATGCTGTAGCTTTGACTTTTACGAACATCGAAAGTAACACCATGAGGCCACCCAAACACGCCAGCGCTACCCCCACGCTGAAAGCGTCGGCCAGCGCGCCCAGGACAGGGGCAAGGACAGCCATAATAATCGTAGTGACCTGGGCCTCTACAGAAAGCCCCGAGGCCATCACTTTGTAGGAAATCCGATCGCTGATGAAAGCAACCGTCATCGGCTTGCGCAAGTTTTGCAGGACGTAAAACCCAAGGAAAACGAGAATTGAAAGAACGACCAATTCCTGGCGCGAGGCCACGCCGGCGACGAACAAGAATCCGGCCCCCACGAAAAACGTCACGTTGATGGCGCGTGAAAGCTTCTCGAAGCGTTTGCTAAACCGCGCCGCACTTTTCGAGGAATAACTCGTCAAGAGGTAGATCACAAAATAAACGATGCCAATCACTACAGCAGAACGCTTGGTTCCATCGAGCATTACAAAGATCGGCAAGGAGAGGGCAAATGTCTTCAGGATAGGCTGCAAGTATTCTTTGGTCACCTTGAAGAAGGCTGTAAAACTCGAACTGTTCAGAATTGCCCGCATCGCGTCACCGTCTTTGAAGATGGCGAAGAAAGTTTTCAAAGTCATCCTGGCCTGCCCCCAAACCGCGCCTTTCCGCAGCTCCACAAGCTCCCCGTCCAGTTCCCTGGGATAGCTCATCATATTGAACAAGTCCAGAACGTAAGGCACGATTGTGGCGACGAAAATGTAGCGATAGTCGCCGGTGTAGAAAACGAGCGCCGCCGCGAGAAGCGAGTTCACAGCGGAACCGAGTTGAGATGCGGCGCGCGTGCTGCCGTAATACTCCACTTTCTTGTCTTCCATCTGGTTGAGCTTTAGATACTCCAGGATCAGGGCTTTGTGAGTTCCCGACCTGAGCGCTTCCCCCAGCGCGAAACAGACCATGGCCAGGCCATAGACGTAAAAGTTGGGAAAGAGGAAAAATATGACAAACGACGCGATGTAGGCGGTGAACGCCATGACCATAGACTTCCTGCGCCCAAATGCGTCGGCGTAGACGCCGGTGGGAATCTCGAGGATGTTCGTCGCCAAGTCGCGGATGGAGTAGAGTAAGCCGATCTGGAAAAAAGAGAGTCCCTCGTCTAAGAAAAACAAGAGGATAAAAGGCTCAAAGAGCCTCAAGTTTTTTAAAAAGCCGTACAAGGCAAACCTGTAGAACATGCTGTCTTTTTTCAACAAGCCCACCTTAATTTTCCGATTCGTTCATTTGTATGGAACCTGTGAGGAAATTGCTTGATGGTAGACATCCCTTTCGCCGCGCTGCTCAACGCATCCAACGAGTCGGCGGCGACGATGTCCAGGTACAGACTGACCACCGGCTCGACGAAAGCGTAGGTGGGGGATTCGATTTCGCGCATCACACAAAGCCATCGAATCTCTTGCGGACGACGGCGGAAAAGACGTGATTGATCATGGTGATGAAATCGTACACGGGCAAGCTGACCGCCTCTTGAACCGCAGCGGCGTAAGGCGGCAGATTGCTGCACTCGAGCAGGATGGCTTTGACTTTGGCCTCCCCGCCCACCAACCTCTCGGCCACTTGAACCACTTCTCGCTCGACCTTTTCAAAATCCAAAACACCTTTCTCGTTCAGGATAGCGTCACAAAAGTTGGGCTGGTTTTCCATCCCGACTATCTTGACCGGCATAGATTCGTCAATGCCAACCGCCCGCAGGTGACGCTCGGTCACCTGGCGGCTGTCGGCCGCGATGATGCCGACCATCTCGCCCCGGCGCAGGGTGCGGTGAATGAACGGTACCTGGAGCAGGCTGGAAAGGAACACCGGAACCGGAAGCGCGTTAGCTATTTCCTCCTGGAACAAGGCCATAAAGCCACAGTCACTCGTGACGGCCTTGACGCCCTCCCGCGCCAGTTCCCGACCAGCCTCGATGAATGGCTCCAAGAGGGCCGGGTCACGCTCGTAGATGAGCCGGTCAATGGATGCGGCTTTGACCACCCTGTAACGCACCGGGAAAGAAAAAGTAGTCGCGTTAGCCACGTCGCCTGGCGGCAGCGGCAGCAGAGCGTCGAGGAGCAGTATGCCAATCGCTTCGCCAGTGCTGTATCGCCCCTCTTGGGCTGTGTAGATCATACTCTGTCTCCTGGATTAGAGCTTGGTTTTCCAGCGTGCAGCTACAAACTCACTCACTGATTCGTATGGACTCTGGCAGCAACTCCTCAAGATGTGGGTGCGCCTCAACCATACGAAAGATGTCCGCCAGGTCTTTGTGGCGCTTGCTCCGGCGTCTACCGGTGTCCAAATAGGCCCAAACCTTGCCCTGCAACACGTCTTTCAGAGCGGCGACTCTCATCTCATACCCCAGAACCTTCCTGGTTGTAGCATGGGCAATGAAAGCCTGATAGCGAGGATCGGTTTGTAACTGGATGCGCAGATCAGAGTGGGGGCTTTTCAGATTCAGACTGTGGGGAAACTGCTTGATAGTAAACATTTCTTTCGCCGCGCTGCTCAACGCATCCAGCGTATCGGCGGCGACGACAATGTCCAGATCCAGACTGACCACCGGCTCAACGTAAGCGTTGACTGCCAATCCCCCGATAACGCAGTAAGCGGCCCCCACATTGCGCATCAAGTCCAGAAACTGCTGCAACACATCCACCGTTCCATCGCCGTTGGCGATGTGGTTCAGAAACTCTTGCTCCGTCATTCAACTCCTCCCCGTCGCTGTGCAACTCGTCACCGCCCGCGTGATGGCCGTGTACCCCGTGCAGCGGCAGCGATTCCCCTTGAGATGCTCCCGTATCTCGTCCTCCGTAGGAGACGGATTTTCCTGCAACAGATTCTTGGTCATCATCAACATCCCCGGCGTGCAGTAGCCGCACTGGAAAGCGTTCTGCTCGATGAACGACTCTTGCAGCGGGTCTAGTTCGCCGTTCGGCCCTTGCAGCCCTTCGACCGTCAATACCTCGCTGCCATCAACTGCAATCGCCAGCACCAGGCAGGCCAGCACCGGTTGACCGTTCAGCAGCACAGTACACGCCCCGCACTCGCCGATGCCGCAGCCGTACTTGGCCCCAGTCAATTCCAGTCGCTCCCGCAGCACGTTCAGCAGCAGTTCGTTCGGCCTGACCCGGAGCCGGTGCTGCTCTCCGTTTACCGTCAGTTCGATCTCGGAATTGGGGATTCGGGATTGGGGATTCGGAGAGTCTCGCTTCTCGCTTCCTGCTTCTTGCTTCCTGCTCCCCTGTTCCCCCGCCCTCTGCCACGCCGTTTGCAACGCATCGTGGGTGATCGCCTTGACCACCTCGCGCCGGTACCAGGCGGTCGAGCGCGCGTCGTCTATCGGCGTGATCTCTTCCGCCGCGACTTTGCCCGCCTCCAGCGCCAGTTCCGCGCTGAACAGCTTGCCGGCAAGCAATGCTTCAGCCTTTTGCGCCCGCATCACCGTCGGCCCGACAGAGCCGTAGGCCAGCCGGCAATCCAGGATGCGGTCGCCGTCGCGCACCAGCGCCGCCGCCGCGCTTGCCTTTGCCAAGTCGGCCTCCACGCGCGAGATTTTCAGGAACGCGCTGCCGGTTCCTGGCCGTGGGTGTGGGAGTTGGACCAAAGTAAGCAGTTCGCTATTTCGCAAGGCCGTTTTACCTGGGCCAATCAGGAATTCGTCCACAGCCACCGTCCGCTCACCATCCGGCCCAGCGATCACCAATTGCGCGTCGAACGCCAGCAGAGCGGGCACGGTGTCTGAAGCAGGCGAGCCATTGCACAGGTTTCCGCCGAGCGTACCCATCATCTGGATTTGCGTCGAGCCGAACGACGCACACGCCTCCGCCAGCGCCGTGTAGCCGGCCCGAACTGCTGGCGCGTTGCGCACGGCGCGGATCTTGGTCAGCGCGCCGATCTCCAACCGGCCATCCTGAGGCGAAACCCCTGCCAATCCGGGCAGCTTGCCGATATTGACCACGTACTCCGGCGCCATCTGCTCCATCTTCATCCAGACGATCAGATTAGTGCCGCCGGCCAAAACCTGCGCCCGGTCGCCATACTCACTCAGCAGCGAGATCGCCTCCTCCAGCGACGCCGGTTCTAGATACCCAAATTCGTTCACCAGAATATGCGAGTTTGTCATCTGATGCGCGTGTACCTCTCCCTCGTTTACCCGTTTACTCATTTACTCACTCTCCCCCCGCAACGCTCGCAAAATCTTTTCCGGCGTGATCGGCAACTCGTAGAAACGCACCCCGATGGCATTGTAGATCGCATTTGCGTAGGCCGCCGCGACCGGGTTGGTGGCCGCCTCGCCGATGCCCTTGGCGCCGAAGGGACCGCTCGGCTCGTAGGTGTTTGCAAAGTGAACGCTGAAATCCTCATTGCGCGGGCTTTCGCCGATCCCCGCCGTCTTGGCATCAATCCAGTACCCCTTGGAGGCGAGCTGCCCTTCCCCGTCCCACTCATTGCTCTCGTAAAGCGCGTAGCCCGCGCCCTTTGAAAGCCCCCCTTCGAGTTGGCCTGCCGCCATCACGGGATTGATGACTGTGCCACAGTCACTGCCCATCGCCGCTTTCAGCGTGCGCACCTGACCCGTCCACGTGTCTACCTCCACCTCCACGAACACGCTGACGTATGCCGGCGGGCAATGTACCGGGCGGTAGCTCTCCACCGCCGCGATGGTCTTCCAACTCTCGGTCCAGCAGCAGGTTGCCAGCTCGGAGAGCGTCATGCGCCGGTCGGGGATCGCCGGGACGTAGATGATCGCCTGCCCCGCTCCCTCATCCAGCCGGAGCGACAGCGCTTCCGGCATCACGTTCAGGTAGCGGGCCGCCGTCTCCAACACCTCCCGCCGCACCGATTGCGCCGCCTTTAGCGCCGCGCCGCCACCGGCATAAGTGCCGCGCGTGGCGTGCGTCACGCAGTCGTAGACCGTCGAGCATGTCTCGGCCGGGGCCAGGTTGACCTTGTCCAGCGGCACGCACAGCGCCTCGGCTACCAGCTTGGCTAACGCCTCTAGCGTGCCCCCGCCGTGATCCATCAGCGCGGTGATCACGTCCACCGAGCCATCAATGTTGATTTTAACCATCGCGCCGGAAAAGTCAATCACGTCCCCCGGCTGAGGAGCGCCGGCGCTGGACGTATGGAACCCCCGCCCCACCCCGATGCCTGTCCGATAGCGTCCTGTCTGCGACCCGGACGGCTCGCGATGCTCCCAACCGATGGCCTCGGCCCCGTGGCGTAGCAACTCCGGCACCCCGTCGCTCTGCACGATAGAGCGCACCAGCGGCCCCTGCCCCCAAAAGGTATCTCCCAGGCCAACATAATTCTTGAGCCGCAGTTCCAGTGGATCCATCCCCAGTTTCTCGGCCAGTTCGTCCATCAGCGATTCGGTGGCGAACGTGACCTGCGGGTTGCCGAACCCCTGCATAGCGCAGGAGATAGCCTTGTTGGTGTAGACCGCCGTGCCGTGGTAGCGCACGTTGGGTATCTTGTAGAGCGAGACCAACCAGCCGACGCACACGCCCAGGAACGAGTAAGCCTGGATATTGTGCGCCCCGATGTCGGCGATCATGTCCATCTTTGCCCCGGTCAGCGTGCCGTCCTGCCTGGCCGCCAGCTTGAGATCAATCTGGACGCCGTAGCGGGTGTGATCGTGCGCGTCCTCCTCCCGCGTCAGCGTCAACTTGACCGGGCGGCGGGATTTGAGCGCCAGAGCCGCGCAGATGGGGATCGGCGGGTTCATCTGGATGCTGGAGCCAAAAGTGCCACCAATGGGTACGCGCTTGACGTTGACCTTGCTCAACGGAATGTCAAAAATCTGGCCCAGCAGGATGCGCACGTTGTGGATAGACTGCGTCGTCGGCCAGACGGTCAGCCCGCCGTCCGGTTCCGGGCGGCACACCACCGACTTTGTTTCCATCTGCGCGTGGTACATCTTGGTCGTCTTGAACACGCCTTCGACGACGACGTCCGCCTCGGCGAAAGCCGCGTCCACGTCCCCCTCCTCGACCTCGCGCGCGCAGGAGATATTGTTCTCGATCTTTTCCTCGTTCTCGCCCCACATCACCGTATCGTAGATCGGCTCGGCCCCCGGCTGCATCGCCTCGACGGGATCGGTGAGCACAGGCAGCACCTCGTACTCGACTTTGATGGCGCGCACCGCCTTCTCGGCCAACTCCTCCGTCTCCGCCGCCGCCGCCGCCACCGCCTCACCCATGCGGCGGACTTTATCGGCCAGGACATAGTGGTCCTTGTGCAAGACTTTGGGAATGGTGATAATGCGCTCGTTGTAGCGCGCGTGGGGGACGTCGTCGAAGGTGATGACCACGGCTCCCAGCGCCTCGGCCTCACTCACGTCAATGGACTTGATGCGAGCGTGAGCGTAGGGGCTGGAGAGGATGCGCCCATGCAGCATCCCCGGCAGGCTGATGTCGGTCGTGTACTTTTCCCTCCCCGTGACCCTGGCGACGCCGTCTTTGCGTGGGGTGACT
>Ga0164311_10002047_pt1 | contig 10259 bp, 11 predicted proteins | sample GuaBasSedimGuay2_FD_121796 | JGI IMG/M metagenome (GOLD analysis project Ga0164311, IMG submission 121796) | Subseafloor sediment microbial communities from Guaymas Basin, Gulf of California, Mexico - Guay2, Core 4569-9, 9-12 cm | ecosystem: Environmental > Aquatic > Marine > Hydrothermal vents... | reverse complement strand
GGCGAGGAGTATGAGTGATGCCTCCAGCCTCATCGGCGTTAAGCCCATTGCCACGGTCAAAGCTAGTAGCGCTATTTTCACTAGCGTTAAGGGGGGCTTGTGAAGCCAGCTATTCATCCTTTGGATCTTGACCACGTCAAGCAGTGACGGCAAGCCACCATCTCCTTGGCGTTATGTCGAGCTGCTCTAGGATCTCGTCTGAGACAGGCCATGATCCGTGGGCCTTGACCATACCTTCGTGTAGTATCGTGTAGGTATCGGGCTTGAGCTTGTCGGCTATGAGGGGGTTATGCGTAGCTAGGAGAACTGTCTTGCCGTGAAGCCTAAATCTCTCGACTAGGCCTACTAGGCTTTTAACCCCTCTGTAGTCCAAGCCCTCAAACGGCTCGTCTAGCAGGAGCACAGGCTGGTCAGCTACTATGACACTTGCGATGCTGACACGCTTAGCCTCTCCTCCGCTTAAGCTAAACGGCGACCTATCCATGAGCTCCTCTACCCCCAACGTTGACACAAAGCTCCACTCTCCGCTTACCCCGAGGTTTTCAAGTATGAAGCGCACCTCACGCTCAACAGTCTCCTCGAAGAAGCCGTAGAGAGGGTTTTGCCAGCAGTACCCGATGAGCCTAGAGGCTTCTCTCCTCGATAGAGTTGACACCTCTCTCCCGAAGACTAGGACTTTGCCGCTAGCAGGCTTTATGAGACCAGCGATCGTTTTTAGAAGCGTAGTCTTGCCGCTGCCATTAGCCCCTAGTATCACGTGAACTCCTCTACCAAGCTCTAGGCTTACGTCTTTAAGCACCTGCTTGCCCTCAAGCTCCACCGAGACCCCTAGCAACTCAACGACTAGGTCACTCGCATCACTTGAGCTTCCTCGCATCATACCTCCACCTCCTATCCATAGCCTCAAGGAGGAGGTAGCCTCCTAAGCCAGCGCTCACAGCTTCACCAGCTAAGACTCCTGGAATAGCCACGTATACAGGCTCTAGGTATATTAAGTGTAGTAGGACGTAGCCTATGAGGAGCGTCACAACCACTAGAGGAGCTGAGACCGCGGCTAGCCTGCCTATTACACTGCGAGGCATGAGTCTACCAGCTAGATAGCTTAGCGTGGCCGATACCAAGTTGGCTAGAGTCCCTAAAACCACATCCCACACACCGAAGGGCGACACCAAGTTGGCTATGAGGCACCCTATGGTCAAGCCTATGACCCCGTTGAAGCCCAGCATTGGGTGGTAGGGTATGGGCATCATCACGTCACTGACCCTAACTTGAAAAGCCCCGAATGATATTGGTGCTAGGAGAACAGTCGTCGCAGCGTAGGCAGCTGCGACAACCGCTACCTTAACAGTCCTTAACTTCAAGATGCTCGACTTGGACTGGGCCACGACGAAACCCCCTCCTCGCTCATAGGGGAGGGAGAATTTCTCCTCAGCCTAGGCTTGAGCAAGCTCATAGTCGCCTCGCTTGCTTCGCATAACCTAGGCTTCAGCGGAGTAACGGCGGGATACCTACCTCGTCCGCCGCTGGGGTTTTAGAGGAGAAGAGCTCCTAATAAAGGCTATCTTGGATTGGCTAGGTAGAAAAGCGGGTGAGCATCATCGATAACCCTAAGAGCCTAGAGGCGACTCCTCCTCAGGCTCCTTTACCTCGACTTCTTCAGCTTCCTCCTCAGGCTCCATGAGCCTCAGGCTCTCAAGCCTCTCCTCGACCTTCCTCATCTTGACGTGAACCTCGTTCATGTAGTTGGCCACGAAGGCCTCCACAACGTCAAATCGCCCCTCCAAAGCGCTCCTCACAAGGTCTGAAGAGGATAAGCCGAGCTCCTCCAGTATCACGGTCACGTACTCCTTCTTGTCGGCCTCGCTGAGTATATTGGACGCCAAGACGTAGAGCAGAACCTTTGAGAGCTCCAGCTTACCCCTGAGGTGGCTGAGCTTGGCCTCCTCAATCCACCTCTCCACTACTATCTTCAACCTGCCGAGCAAAGCTAGCACCCAATGCTGGTAGGCTACATTAGAGGTTTAAAAACGGCTTTTATGTCACCTCTATAAACGCTTAAGGCGTAGGAGCTTAAGCCATAACCCTCACGTTTAAACCACTAGCTCACCTAAATGTAATACTCGAGGTTGCGCTTAAGGCTTTGAAGTACCGATTAGCTTAAGAAGCTCAGGTAGCTCTTCAAGCCTCACTTCACGCTCAACTCGGCTAGCCATGTCTCTTACCCTGCACACACCCTCCTCAAGCTCCTTAGGGCCTAGAACCACCACGTAAGGTATTCCCTTAGCGTCTGCGTACTTCAATTGGCGTTCTAGCTTCCTCTCCATGAGGTCCACTTCAACCTTGAAGCCTTTAAGCCTGAGGGACTCAGCGAGCTTCAATGCCTCAGGCTTGACCTTAGGGTTCACGCAGGCCACAAAGACTTGAGTCAACGTGGAGCGCGAGGGCAGCATAGACGCCTCATCAAGAACCTCAACTATCCTATCCACACCGAGAGATACGCCTGTAGCTGGTGTAGGTGGACCTCCTAGAAGCTCTATCAAGTTGTCGTATCTCCCTCCGCCAGCCACGCTACCCACGTTCATAGTGGTCTCAGCCGAGATCTCAAATATAGGGCCCGTGTAGTAGTCTAAGCCTCTAGCCAAGCTTAAGTCCACGGTGACGAAGTTCGAGTACCCGTAAACCTCTAAGTTGCTAACTATCTCAGCTAGCTCTCTAAGCCCCTCTTCACCTTGCCCGTCTAAGACGTTGCTCACAGCATTTCGAATTTCTTCGATGCCGCCACTACTCGAGATGTAAGACGTTATCTGGTCGATCTGGCTATTAGCTAGACCCAGCTTAGCCAGCTCCCCCTTAACCCCTTCAACACCTATCTTGTCGAGCTTGTCTATAGCCCTAAACACGTCTAGCTCCTTGCCCTTCTCAACGCCAACGCACTTAGCTATAGACTCAAGGATCTTCCTGTTGTTAAGCCTCACCTTGAAGCCCTTCATGCCGAGCTTCTTGAGGCAAGTTATGGCCACCGCTATGACCTCAGCGTCGGCATCCATCTTGGAGCTTCCGACTATGTCCACGTCAGCCTGCCAGAATTCCCTAAATCTACCGCTCTGAGGCTCCTCATACCTCCAAACTCTCGATATGCAGTACCTCTTAAACGGCTTAGGTAGATTCGGGTTGCTCGCAACTATCCTAGCCAGTGGGACTGTCAGGTCAAACCTAAGCCCCAGATCTCTTCCAGCTTTATCCTTAAACGCGTATATCTGCTCCTTCACATCTGAGCCGCACTTAGCTGTTAAGACCTCGAGGAACTCGAAGGCAGGGGTCTCGACTTCATCGTAGCCGTAACACTCAAAGACTGACCTTATGGTCTCTATAACATGTCTCCTCTTTATCATGTCCCAAGGCATAAAGTCCCTCGTGCCCCTAGGCCTTTTAAGTTGAGGCTTGGACTTCAAGGCCACCACCTAGAGTTCAGATAACGTGACTGAGTAGTAGCAGACCTCCCCTTGAGAGTCCACGATGGCCGTTATCAACTCCTTCCTCAAACTGCGGGCCTCTCTCGCCTTGTCTATAAGGGTTCTCAGGTCTATCGGGGTGCCTTCAGCGACCCCGAACACTATATACTTAGCCCCCTCTCTACCAGCCTCAGCTCCTCTTCTGTAGAGCCTAAACTCCACCTCACCAGCCGAAAAGCCAGGCTTAACAGTATACCCCCTCCTCTTGAGGTCTGAGTATATCAGGAACTTAAGCCAAAACTTCGAGTCCCTCTTCAACATGTGGCTCACGAAACTCGAGAAGTCTAGGGGGTTTCCGTCAACCTCAACCTTCAAAACTCCTTTCTCGAGGAGGTAGGCAGCCTCTACGGGGTCTAGAAGGACGCTGCCACGCTCATCAAGCTCGCCGTAGTAGCCCATCTGCCTAATCTTAACTGCATCTTCGCCTCTAACCACCACGTACCTCTCCTGCAGAGACCCCTTAAGCTGAGGTTTCACTTCGCTCAAGCTTATCAGCAATTAGGGGGAGCAACGTTATTTAAATTTAGCTTAAAATCAAACTAAAAGTTTGAGGAACGTGTGGAGGAAGATAGCTGAGGAACTTGCTAAGGAGATAGCTAAGGTCGATGAGCCGTTCGTCGTGATCATGTGCATCGGGAACGAGATGAGAGGAGACGATGGCTTCGGCCCTCTCATCGCTCGGAGGCTTAGAGTAGTTGAGAAGCTAAAAATAGTTAAGGTGCTTAACTGCGGAACCGTCCCTGAGAACTACACAGGGGTCATTAGGAGGCTTAAGCCAAGCCACGTCGTAATAGTTGACGCTGTTGACTTCGGCGGAGCCCCTGGAGACGTCATAGTCTCCTTCGATCCCAAATTCGATGAATTCACCGTGTCATCTCATAAGCCCTCGCTCACCATGCTAGCCAAGTACATAAAGGAGACCATAGGCTCCAAGGTCATACTCTTAGGGGTTCAGCCAAAAGCGATAGACGTAGGCCTCGAGATGTCTAGTGAAGTTTTAACCTCGGCGACCACCGTTGTCAAGGCGTTTAGATCAGCCCTCAAGAAGATCAAAAACCTCAAGAAGCTAAGCCCTAGCGAGAGAGGCGTCAAGTAGCTTTAACTGCTTTAAAACATAGCTCCTTATCTCCTTGGGCTCCTTAAGCTCAGCCACAAGCTTCCCATTGAGCAGCAGGGGCTTCAACATGGGTTCAAGGCTGGAGCCGCAGCTCGGGCACTTATCTAGCTGTTGAGAGGCTGGCGTCATGTAGTCCTTGAAGCAGCTCCAACAACGGTAGACCTGCTTCTTGCCTGGAAGCTTACCCCTCTTGGACTTAGGCTCTCCGTTGACCTCGACTATGTCCATGGATAGGTCGATTGAGGGAGGGAAGGCTATGGCGGTGCCCACACCAAAGCCATCAGCTACATCCCTCAGTCTAGTTATGGACTCCTCGTCAATCCCACCGCTCACGATGACCTTTACGTGCTCGTAGCCCTTTATCTTAAGGGCCCATTTAGTCTCCTCAACAATCCTCCTCATGTCCCCTCTCCTAGAGCCAGGAGTATCGAACCTAACACCGTAGAGCCTAGCTCCCAAGGACTCTGCAGCCATCAAAGCCTCAACTCTCTCGTCAAACCAAGTATCGCATAGAGCTATCCTAGGTATCTCAGGAGGCATGTGCTTATCAAAGGCCTTCCAAGCCTTAACCTGGTCTCCAAACACAACTATGAGTGAGTGGGGGATCGTGCCTATGGGGGTTAAGCCAAGAACCTTAGCTCCATAGACGTTTGAAATCCCATCACAGCCGCCTATGAAGGCAGCCCTATCAACTAGAGGTGTTATTGAGGGGTGCACGGACCTAGCCCCAAAGAAGATTACTTGCTTATCGCCTGCAGCCCTCTTGCACCTAGCAGCCTTAGTGGCTACGCTCGTCGCATGTCTAAGAGCCCCTAGAAGAGCAGTCTCAAAGACGCAAAAGGCTGTGTATGGCCCCTCTATGTTCATGACTGGCTGTATGGGCCTGAAGAGAGTGCCCTCAGGCATGGAGTAGACGTCTACAGGCTTGCCTTCAAGCATAGCCACGACGTCATTTACACCTGCAAGTATAGCCCACTCATAACCTCGAGGTAGAGAGTAGGAGTGGACTTCAGCTACAACATTCGTATCGGATAAGCCCTCCTTGTCAAGTACCTCCTTCGCCCTCTCAAAATACACATCCGTTACCTTACCTTCAACGACCTCCTCGAAGTCTGCTACTAGAAAGCTCCTCATCGAGCCACTCTCCGCAATCGATGTCACTCCACTTAAAGGGCTTTACAGCAAGCTAAAACCTTTTCCTCAAACATTTAACTTTAGCTTAAGAGTAGTATGAGAAGTTAGAGGGAATAGAGGAGTAGTGTAGTATGAGGTTAAGGGACTTCGTGGGTGAAGAGGAGGAGAGAGGCGAGGTCTTAAGGGTTGAGAGTGAGGTATCACCCATATACCAGGCCCCGCTCATATTGAAGAGGAACGATGGAGGTCCAATAGTAGTATTCGAGAAGGTCAAGGGTAGTGAGCTTAAAGCAGTGGGCAACGTGCTGGCCTCTAGAAAGAGGCTCTTAGACAGCCTTGAGGTCAAGACCTTCGAGGAGGCTTATAGCGTTATAACTGAGGCTATGGAGAAGCCCTTAAAGCCCACAATTGCAGGACGATTTGAGGAGTTCTACAAGAGGTGGAATAGAGGAGTAGACGACCTGCCAGTCTTTAAGTACTATGAGGGGGATGCTGGAAGGTACATCACGAGCTCCATAGTCATAGCTGAACTAGAGGGCATTTGCAACGCCTCGGTGCATAGGCTTCTCGTGTTAAATAAGAGTAGGGCAGCCATAAGGATAGTCCCAAGACACCTACACGTGCTATACAAAAGAGCTCAGGAGAGGAATACACACTTGCCAGTAGCGGTGGTCATAGGTTGCCACCCCTCAGTTATGCTGGCAGCGGCTTCATCCCCACCATTCGGGGTAAACGAGATATGGGTTGCGAATAGCATCGCTAAGGGAAGGGTCAAAGTTGCTGAGACTCCACACTACGGAATTCAGGTCCCAGTTGACGCTGAGATAGTCTTGGAGGGGAGGATTAGGACTGATGAGCTCGTGGATGAGGGGCCCTTCGCCGACATAACTGGGACGTACGACGCCATTAGGAAACAGCCCGTGCTAGAGGTTGAGGCCATATATGTCAATGAAGACCCTCTCTTCCAAGCAGTTTTGCCCGCTAGTGTCGAGCATAGGCTCCTCATGGGCTTCCCAAAGGAGGCTGAGCTTTGGAGCTCACTTAGAAGAGTTCTTCCAGGGCTTAGAGCCATCAGGCTTACTGAGGGCGGTTGCGGCTGGCTTCACGCCGTAATAGCTATAGACAAGGTCACAGAGGGTGACGGCAAAACTGCCATAATGGCTGCCTTCGGCTCTCACCCCAGCCTTAAGCACGTAGTAGTCGTAGACAGCGACGTCAACGTTGATGACCCTAGGGACGTGGAGTGGGCCATTGCCACAAGGCTTCAAGCGGATAAGGGTCTCGTTATCGTCAAGTCGGCGAGGGGCTCAAGCCTAGACCCCTCAGCAGACCCCGAGACCCTGCTCACGTGTAAGGTTGGGCTGGACGCAACTAAGCCCCTTAAGAGAGCAAAGAGATTTGAGAGAGCTAGGATACCGGAGATGAAGGCTGGTTGAGGCTCACGAGAACCGAGAGAATGATGTTGAGGGGGGACATGGGAGAGGCCTGTAGGAGAGCCATGGAGCTCCTCTTAGCAATAGCCGACGCCTACGGCTACGGCAAGCTCATAAAGATAAGGAGTGCACACATATCAGGAATATCATACAAGAACATCGGCGACTCAGGTCTAGAGTTCATAAGGGATTTAGCTGAGAGCGGAGGATTCGTTAGAGTTAAAGCAACCATGAACCCCTGCGGCTTCGACCTAGATAAGCCCTGGCTCTTCGACGTAGACGAGGAGTTCTACAAAAAGCAGATGGAGATAGTGAGACTACTCAAGCTCATGGGAGTTGAAGAGACCCTAACGTGCACGCCGTACTACGCTGGGAATAACCCACGTGAAGGCGATCACATTGCTTGGGCTGAGTCGTCAGCCGTCATATACAGCAACAGCGTGCTAGGAGCCTATACAGATAGGGAGGGGGGCCCATCGGCTCTAGCGGCTGCCCTAACTGGTAGAGCAGCCCTGACCCCAGCTCATACAGATGAAGGTAGAATGCCCGAGGTGAAGGTCAAAGTCCACTACAAGCCTAGAGACTACGCCGACTGGGGGTTACTAGGCTACGTAGTGGGCATGAGGGAGCCGAGGCTTATACCCCTACTTGAGGGAGTTAAAGCTGGTAGTAGAGACGAGTTAAAGTACTTATCAGCGGGCTTTGGAGCTTCGAGCTCAGCACCAATGTTCTGGCTTAAGCGAGGAGAGGGGTGTGAAGGAGGGGTCATAGAGGTAGACGTCAGCGAGGTCAAGAGCGTAAGGGAGAAGTGGAGCCTTACCAGGAGGCCCACCGTGGTGTTCATAGGATGCCCCCACTGCAGTTTGAAGGAGCTCAGGTCCATAGCTGAAGAGCTCAAGGAGAAGAGGGTTAGGAGAGACGTGAAACTCCTCATATCAACCTCTAGGTCGGTGTATGAGAGAGCTGTGAAGGAGGGAGTTGAAGAGGTCATTAGGCGTTCGGGGGGCCTGCTCGTGAAGGATACTTGCCTCATAGTCTCTCCGATGAGGCTCTCGAAGAGCGATGTAATTCTAACGGACTCAGCCAAGACGGCGCACTATGCCCAGACTATGACCAGAGCCATGATAGCCCTAGGAGGTAGGAGAAGATGTCTAAGAGAAGCCGTAGAGTCGTGACGTACAGGTGTAGAGGGCTCGTGAAGGGACGCGCTACGGGAGAAGCCTTGGTCTCTTCAAGACCAATCTCATTCCTCGGAGGAGTGGATCCAAGCAGTGGTGTTATAGTAGAGAGAGGTCACGACCTCGAAGGGCTGAGCATAGCTGGTAAGGTCCTCATAATTCCACACGGCAAGGGGAGCACAGTTGGCTCCTACGTCCTCTACAGCTTGGCGAAGAGGGGGTTGGCGCCGAGCGCTATAGTCACGGTCAAGGTGGACTTAATGACCTTGACGGGCTGCGTGATAAGTGGCATAACGCTTCTAGACGGAGTCCCACGTGAAGCCCTAGCCGACATTAAGTGTAGAAGTAGAGTTGAGGTTGACGGGTTTAAGGGGCTCCTAAAAGTCCATTTAGGGTAGTAAAGTGCTCACGGTTTTCCTCGCTGCATCCTCAACTGAGGTCTTGACATCTGGGTGCGAGTACACCCTTATTATGTCGACGTAGCCCTTGAGGCTCTCTATTAGAGTTGAGAACTCAGTTAACCTCCTCTTCACAAGTCTACCTCCAACCTCCTCGCAGACGGGTATGTCCATGGGGTCTGGCTGAGTCGGCGTGTAGGGTAGAGAGGGCACCATAGGCGTGTCCACAACCACCATCCAGGGCTCTACTCCAGCCCTAGTAGCGATGAGCTGTTCAAGCTCAGACCTCAACGACTCACTTAGAGGGTGTGAGACGTCTTTAACGTGGATTATCGCCTCGTAGACTGACTTGAACAGCTTCCTCTTCTCCAACATAGAGAACAGCTCAGCTGCAATAGCCACTTCGCCCTTAGGCTTCGAGCGCAGGAGGTCTCGGAGCTTAAACTCTACGAAACCATCATCCATTTGGAGGTATTCATCTATGCTCTGAAAGTCGAATAAGCTCAATGAACTGTAGGCTATATTTATGGCCTTCGCCAGCATTATCCAAGCAGACCTCACAGTCCTGTGAAAGTAGACAGCCTTGAACATCTCGTACCTAGATATGAGGAACGACTCAAGAGCGTAAAGGCTTGCAGGGAGCTCGAGAGCTATGATCCCATCGACAACTCTTATCGATGTGAGGAGACGAGTTGAGTCAACTCTGCCGTACTCAACCCCTGTGTAGTATGAGTCTCGAAGTAGGAAGTCCAGCTTGTCTATGTCGAATGGACCCGATATCAAGGCGCTTAGAGGAGAGTCTAGCATGCCAACCGAGAGCTCAGATATCCTCTTCAAGTCGAAGCCATGGTTCTCAATGGCATCCCTGACCTCAGTCTCCTCTATGATCCTACGAGTCAAGTCCTCATGGCTTAAGCCCTTACATCTCAACACAGCCTCCTCAAACAAGTGGGAGAATGGGCCGTGCCCCACATCGTGTAGGAGAGCAGCTAGCCTGAACTCTTCGACGTGGTCTTGAGAAAAGCCCAATTCCATAAGCTTATTGCCAGCGACCCCGGCCAAGTGCATAGCTCCTATAGAGTGTCCAAACCTCGTGTGGTCAGCACCGGGATAGGTCAGGTGAGCATTGCCAAGCTGCTTAACTCTGTGAAGCCTTTGTAGAGGGTACGTGTCCAAAACGCTCTTCTCGACCTCAGATATGAAAATGTAGCCGTGAACTGGATCCCTAATTTCACCCCAAAACTTAAGGCCTCTCATCAATAATGACCCCAAACTTCTTAAACTGATGGGCCACAAGCCTCCTAACTTCATTAACAGCTGAATCTAGGGGCTTAGAGGTATCTACTACAGCCCAGCCGTTTTCACGAGCCAGTTTAAGCATGTTATCCCTGACAGCTCTAAGGAACTCGCTGTTCTCGAATTTCTCCTTAACCTCCTTCTTCCTAGCCAGTGATATTTCGGGGTCTATGTCGAGGATGATAGGCATG
>Ga0164311_10002045_pt1 | contig 10262 bp, 9 predicted proteins | sample GuaBasSedimGuay2_FD_121796 | JGI IMG/M metagenome (GOLD analysis project Ga0164311, IMG submission 121796) | Subseafloor sediment microbial communities from Guaymas Basin, Gulf of California, Mexico - Guay2, Core 4569-9, 9-12 cm | ecosystem: Environmental > Aquatic > Marine > Hydrothermal vents... | reverse complement strand
TAGTTGCGACCAACAGGCCTGAGGTCATCAAGGCCTTGGCCCCCACGAAGATAGTCTTCGTGGGCTACGGCACAACATTCCAAGTGAGCTACGAGGAGTTCAGCTTCACACAGCTCTAACGAGATCAGCTTGAGCCCTTCAGCTCTTGGGGGTAAGCAACCTCCACACATAAATTTGAGCTGAAGGCTAGTTACGCCACTCAGAGAGGCGTAGTGCTTGAGCGGCGAGAAGAGTAGTTGGGAGAAGTCCAGCTTGAGAGCTGCCTACTTGGGAATAGTGCTATTCGGGTTCATAAGCCTGATGGGGGACATAGTCTACGAGGGCTCGAGAGGCATACTGCCGACCTACCTGGCGAGTCTAGGAGCTTCAGCTGCTGTGGTGGGCTTGGTCTTCGGGCTTGGAGACATCTTCAGCTTCGGCTTTAGAGCTCTAAGCGGCTTCGTGGCTGACAGGACTAGGAGGTACTGGCTGTTTGTGGTGTTGGGCTACGGCCTAATAGCCGCCATACCCCTCATAGGGCTTGCTCAAGGGCTCTGGATTGCAGTAGCGCTCATACTAGCTGAGAGGCTCGGCAAGGCCTTGAGGACTCCCTCTCGAAACACCCTGCTATCCATCGTGGGCAGCCGCGTAGGCTCGGGAAAGACGTTTGGCCTCCACGAGCTACTAGACCAAGTCGGCGCCATAGCTGGGCCCCTCATAGTCTCATTCGTCATGCTGTACACAAACAGCTTTAGCACAAGCTTCTTGGTGCTACTGGCCCCTTACGCAGGGCTAGCCTTCTTCCTAGCCTTCACGTACAGGAAGCTTAGAGATGTGGTGAGGGAGGTTGTCCCGAAGAGGGTTGAGGGCGCTGGTGTAGCTAAGCTCTCTAGGAGCTTCTGGCTCTACATAGCCTCTATATTCGCCAATACAGCTGGGCTTGTGCATGTAAGCCTAATACTGTTTAAGTCCTCCATGTACTTCGACTGGTGGATTGTGCCGTTGATGTACTTGGCCATACAGGCCGTAGACGCAGCTGCAGCCCCCATATCCGGCTACTTCTACGATAAGGTGGGCGGCAAGCTCCTGTTACTGCCATTTGCCCTCTCAGCAGTACCATCAATCCTCGTGTTGACTGGAGGGAGGGAGGCGCTAATAGCTTCGCTAGCCTTCTTCGGTGTAGTGCTCGGGATGAGGGAGTCCATATATAAGGCCACGGTAACCGACATAACCCCTCTGCCCAAGAGGGGATTGGCCTACGGCATACTAGACACAGCTTACGGCCTAGGCTTCATGGCTAGTGGAGGGGTCTTCGGGTTATTCATGTCGTGGGGGGCTTCAGCTCTAGGAGTTGCCTTCACAGTCGCGGTGGAGCTCGTAGCGATAGCGCTTCTACTAGCCTCCCTGAGGAAGTGACGTTGAGCTCACCTCTTCTCTCCGGAGGCCACCTTGGACATGAGCTCCAAGAACCTAGGCTCAAACACTATGTACCTCCTCGGGTAGGGTATCTCTATGCCGTTTTCAGCGAACTTCTTCTTGACTTGGTACAGTATGTCCCTAGCCATCATGAAGGCCGTCGGCTGATCCTTAGCTGCTGTGAGAAGCCTTAAGCCAATCCCTGAATCCTTAAACTCCATGACGACGACTTGGGGCAACCCCTCAAGCGGGTAGAAGTCCGGGTGGTTCCTGGCCACCTCTATCATTATCTCCTTGGCCTTGTCTATGTCGGACTCGTAGCTTATGTCCACGTATATCGGGACGAGCTTCATGGGGTCTATTATCGTGTAGTTAGTTATGACCTCGCTCTGGACGACTGAGTTCGGCACTATGAGCCTCCTGTTGTCCCAAGTCCTAATTATCGTGTAGGTGAGCGTTATGTCCTCGACGAAGCCGAACTCACCTCTAAAGAGGACTGCGTCGCCAACCCTTATGGGCCTCGTCATCGCTATCATGAGGCCCGCTATCATGTTTGAGAGGCTCGTCTGAGCCGCCAACCCCACGACTATAGAGGCGAAGCCAGCTGCTATCAGTATAGAGGTGATCGCAGCCGACACTTGAGGGTATACAACTGAGGCTACGACGTACACGCCTATTAAGGCTACGACGAGCATTATCAGCCTCTTCAAGTAGACGTAGGTCGTCTTGAATTGAGGTTGGCGCTGAACCATTCTGCTTATGGACCTAGACAGCACTACGTCTATCACTTTGACTATCACCAGCACTGCGGCAACGCCAATCACGAAGTATATCGCTGGCAGCACGTGCTCCTCAAAGCTTATCAACAAGCCCACCTCGAGGATCCTCGAGAGCCCATAACAACACCCTCAAGGCTACTCTTAAGGTCATCCGTAGAGCCCTAGCCCACAGCAAGGGCTCGGAGCCCCTTAACCCCTGAAGAGGTCTTTTCATCAAGCCACTCAAAAAGCCCCTAGCCCCAATAGCCATGTTTCACGGGCTATTGTCAAAAGCTAAAGCGCAGTCGAGTTCATGGTCAGAGCTCTGATAGACTCGTTAAGGTTTTTATTCTATGGAGAAGAGTTAGTATCGGAGTGATGGCTGTTGATAACTCCAAGCATAATATCGATTAGGCCCTTCATATACCACAACGACCCCTTGCTCGTGGCCCTAAACGTGTTGGCCGGTAAGACTAGGAGCAGCCCCTATAGGGTCGTTGTGGTTGATGATAGGCTTAGGCCTCGAGGGGTCATAACTGGCCGTAGGGTCCTCGAGGTGTTACTCGGCTATAGGGGTACCTCGGTTAGGCTTAGGAAGGGCGTTAAGGGCATCATGAGGGAGCCCGTGACACTCTTCATAGATGAGGCTCGACACATATTCCCCGACAACATACCTGTCCAAGCGGTCTTGATATACATAGCTGAGAACAAGGTTGGCCAAGTGCTCATAGTTGACGATAGGGGCTCTCTCAGAGGCGTCATAGATGAGGAGAGCATACTTAGAGCTATGAAGGTCCGCGACTACGGGCTTAAGGTGGAGGCCGCCATGACTAAGGACGTGTTCACGATCAGCCCTAGGGCGACTTTGACCGAGGCCACCGACAAGATGGTTAAGTTTAGGATTAGGAGGCTCCCAGTGGTTGATGGAGGTAAGCTCGCGGGGATACTCACCATAACCGACATCTTGAGGTACATGCTTGTGGAGGAGAAGCACGTCGAGATGCTCCTCTACGACATAGATGTCAGCAGAATGCTGGAGAAGAAGGTCTCTGAGATCATGTGTCCAGACGTGATAACTGTGACGCCTGACTCCGACTTGGGCGACGCCATAGACATCATGCTTAGGAACGACGTGAGCGGCCTCCTAGTTGTTGATAAGGGGGAACTTAAAGGTATACTCTCAAGGATAGACGTGGTAGTCAAGGTGCTCAAGATAGTGGGTCCAGCGTGCTTAGTGACTAGGTGAAGAGAGCTTGTACGAGAAGAGGATTGAGGACTACGAGCTAGTTGTCGGTAGAGATGAGGTTGAAGAGATACTTGAATTAGCTGAGAGAGTTAGGGGAGCTAAGGTCATCCACGTAAACGCCACATCCTATGGTGGAGGAGTCGCTGAGATACTCAAAAACCTAGTTCCACTAGCTAGGTCTGTAGGCGTAGACGCTAGGTGGCAGGTGATTAAGGGGAACCCCGAGTTCTTCAAGGTGACTAAGAGCCTCCACAACGCCCTACAGGGTAACAAGGAGATAGTCCTAACAGACGACATGAAGAAGGTGTACCTAGACGTCAACGAGGACAACGCGAAGCTCTTAGACCTAAACGGAGAGGTCGTGATAATCCACGACCCCCAGCCCCTCCCCCTAATAAACTACAAGACTAGTGGCAAGTGGATTTGGAGGTGCCATATAGACCTCTCAGACCCCAACATGGAGGTTTGGAGGTACATAAAGGGCTTCGTCGAGAAGTACGACGCAGCAATATTCTCGCTTGAGAGGTATGTGCCGAGGGACTTGGAGCTTATGAAGGTCTTCATAAGGTACCCCTCCATAGACCCCTTATCAGATAAGAACAAGCCCCTAGGGGAGTCTGAGGTATTAAAGGTCCTTGAGAGGTTCGACGTGGACCCTGACAGGCCGATAATAGGGCAAGTCGCTAGGTTCGACCCCTGGAAGAACCCGCTGGGAGTCATAGATGTCTACAAGATGGTTAAGAAGAGGTCCCCTGAGACTCAGCTAGTCATGATAGGCTCCTTCGCCCACGACGACCCTGAAGCTGCGGAGTGGTATGAGAAGACTATTAAGTACGCCTCAAGCGTTGACAGTAGGAACATCCACGTCTTGACGAACTTAGACGGTGTGAGGGACTTAGAGGTCAACGCCTTTCAGAGGGCTTTTAGCATCGCCCTACACCTATCCATAAAGGAGGGCTTTGGGCTAGCCGTCACAGAGGCTCTGTGGAAGGCAGTTCCAGTTGTAGCAACGAGAGCTGGAGGTATACCCCTCCAAGTGATAGACTGCGTAACGGGCTTCCTCGTCCAGAACCTAGCTGAAGCTGCTGAGAGAGTAGTGCTGCTGTTGAGGAGGCCTTGGCTTGCTAGGGAGCTTGGGCAGAGGGGTAGAGATCACGTGAAGAGGAACTTCTTAATAACAAGGGACTTGAAGGACTACTTGAGGATGCACATAGACCTAGTCGGCAGGTGAAGGTGCTAGTAGTGGCTTAAGACCTCCTCGAACACTGCCTTAAGCTTCTCTGAGGCAGCTTCTATGGTGCACTGCTTAGCCGTCTGATACCCTATCTCCCCCATTCTCTCCGCTTGCTCGCTATTGCTGTAGACTATCTTCATCTTCTCGTAGAGCTCCTCGTGGCTTCCAGGCTCATGCGTGAGGCCGTTAACCCCCTCAATTATGAGCTCAGAGACGCCTGCCCCCTTGCTCACTATGACTGGCCTCTTGTACTGCCAAGCCTCCACCACGGTAAGCCCGAAGCCCTCCATCTTGGATGGCAGGATCACCACGTCAGCCCTCGCGTACAAGCACTTCAAGTCGCTGTCGTTCACGTATCCTAGGAACCTGACCGAGTCCTCGACCTTCAGCTCCCTCATCAAGCTGGCCAGCTTGCTCCTCCAAACCTCCCCTTTGCTGTGGCCCAGCCCGCTGCTCGTGAAGCTTCCATTGCCGACGAGGAGCAGCTTAGCCCTAGGCTCCTCCCTCCTAATCATGGCGTGAGCCCTTATCGCCACGTCCTGCCCCTTAATCATGTCCATCCTAGCCACTACGAGGGCCACCTTGTCGTCCTCTGAGATCCCGTACTTCTCTGAAACCCTCTTGACATCCTCTTCGCTCACCTTACTCCACCTGTGGGGGTCTATGTACGGGTATATCTGGAAGGCCCTGCCGTGGAAGCCAGCTCTTATGAGCGCCTCAAGGTCCCTCCGAGTGCTCACTATGACCGCGTCGTGGCTCTCCATGTTCTTCAATATGAAGTTCCTAAGCTTTGAGGATATGTCGTGCACGTTGAAGGGTATGTGCCACCTAAAGATGGTGGGGGCTGAAGGGCCTATCATGCTTCCAACTTGAAGCTGCTGGAAGTCGTGTATCCAGAAGAGGTCTACGCTTGGTAGGAGCTCAAGCATCTTCTGAGCGCAAAGCCAGTTGTAGTAGACGTAGGCCTCGTACTCCTGAACTGTTATGTCGAGCTTCCCTACGCCATGGATCTCCCTCCAGATCCCCTCCTTGAAGTTTGTGTAGCTCCTGACGTAATGGCTCGGCAGCTGGACGTTGTATATGTGTATCCCCTCAAACAAGACTTCAGGAGGGGCGTTGGGGTTTAAGGAGACCCACTTGACGTCCTCGACGTAGCCCTTGCTTATGAACGACTTGACTATGGCCAGGACTACGGCTGTGACCCCTCCAGGGCTTAAGTAGTAGTCCTCGTCCTTCGAGAGCTCGCTTACGTCTATGGGGTACTTGAGCTCCCCATACTTCTCCAACAACTCCTCGTAGCCTATCTTAAACCTGACGAGAGGAGTTTGAGTGTTAATGCAGAGCTTGAGCCTTCCCAAAGGCAGCCACCATGCTACATATAAGCCCTCCTTGTAGGTAAACCTTTTGCACTAAACCGTGAGGTCTAAGGCCTGTAGGCTTAGCCTAGCTGGCTGTAGCAAGGCTTATGAGTGGGCCACGTGGATGTTGAGTAAAGCCTGTAGAGGGTTGTGAATGAAGGAGCAGGAGCTCAAGTACCTGTTGAAGCAGGTAGCCACGCTAGTCTGCGATTACGATAGGACGACGACTAACCCCGACTTGACGCCTTCAGCTGAGGCTCTCCAAGCGATTAAGGAGGCTAAGGAGAGGCTCAACTTGAAGTTCATAATGGCGTCTGGCAGGCCACTAGGCTTCTTCATGCAATACGGTGAGGTAATCGCAGTGGCTGATGCTATTGTAGCTGAGAATGGCTCCATCATATACCTCCCCAAGAGTGGGGTTAAGAGGGTTATTGGTGAGGATGTGTCGTCAACCCTCAAGGCCCTCATCGAGGAGCTTAAAGTGCCAGCTGAGCTCTTCGAGGTAATAGTGTCGATACCTAGGAGCTACGAGGAGGCTGTCAAGAGGGCTATTGAGGAGAGGGGTTTGAGGGTTGACGTGGAGTACAACGTGGACTCCATAATGCTCCTCCCACCAGGAGTCTCTAAGCTTAACGGAGTATTGGAGGCCATGAAGGAGCTGAGCGTAGCCAGCAGAGGCTTCATAGCCTTCGGTGATGGTGAGAACGACGTCTCAATAATGAGAAAGGCAACCATAGCTGTAGCTGTGGCAAACGCCACACCTGAAGTTAAGAGAGCAGCTCACTACGTGACCTCGAAGCCCTATGGGTGGGGGGTTGCTGACTTCATAAGGTTCCTAGTGGGACTTGCTGAGGGTGGCGAGGCATAGTATTACTAGGAGGGTATTACTAGGAGGCCTTCAAGACCCCTCTTATCTCAAGCCGATTAAAGCGTTGAGGCCTCAGCTCATGAGATCCACAAGTTTTTCAAGGAGGGTCAATAGGGCTTGCACATCGCTTAGAGCCAGCTCCTCGACTTGGAGGGTTAAAAGACTCCGTCGTGACATGTTCTATTGCATGGTGGCCTAGCCTTGTCTAGCGGCATCGAGAGCTACGAGTTCTTCATAGGTAAGAGGGAGCTCAACAGCATATTGAGGCTCGCTGAGGAGATCAAGGACTTCAAGGTGCTCCACCTGTCGAGCAGCAAGTCAACTCCAGCTGTAGAGCTACTCAAAAGCCTAGTTCCACTCTTAAACTCACTTGGCGTCAACGCCAAGTGGAAACTCGTAGAGGGGGAGCCTGCAAGAGGAGTTGCTGCACGAGTGTCTAGAGCTCTTCAGGGGCTCTTAGACCTCGACTTCCCCAGGGACGTCGAGAAGGTCTATGTGGAGGCTCAGAGAGCCATTAGGGGGTCTCTGAGGGCCGACTTAGTGATGGTCCACGACGTTGAGCTCCTGCCGCTAGTCGTCGACAGGGGCTTTGAGAAGTGGGTTTGGAGGTGTTACAGCGACATCTCGCGTCCAAGCCCATCCATATGGCCCCTAGCCAAGCGCCTAGTGGAGATGTACGACGCACTTGTATTCCCGTGTAGAGAGGTGATGCCGAGGGACCTCGACTTGGGGAAGGCGCTCGTGATACACCCATCCATAGACCCGCTATCTGACAGGAATAAGCCTCTAAGCGAGACTGAGATACTCAGCGTCTTAAGCAAGTTCGACGTAGACCCCGACAGGCCGATAATAGGTCAGGTATGCGACTTTGAGCTCTACAGCAACCACAAGGACTTGCTGAGGGTTTTCGAGCGGGTTAGAGAGAGGAGGAGAGGAGTTCAGCTAGTCGTTGTGGGTAGGCTGAGCAGTGAGGGGGCTTGGGGGCTCTATGAGGAGCTTCTACGGTTGACGTGTAGTTGCAGAGACGTGCACGTATTGACGGATGTTGATGGAGTGGGGGACCTCGAGCTTAACGCTCTCCAGAGGTCCTTCACAGTAGCTCTACACCTCTCATCCAGAGATGGCTTTGGCCTGTCGGTTGCTGAGGCTCTTTGGAAGGCCATTCCAGTAGTCGCATACCCTGTGGGCAGCATCCCACTCCAAGTCGTTAACGGCTTGACAGGGCTCCTCGCCAACAGCTTAGAGGAGGTCGTCGATAAAACCCTGATGCTCATGAAGAAGCCCTGGCTTGCTAGGGAGCTTGGGCAGAGGGGTAGAGATCACGTGAAGAGGAACTTCTTAATAACAAGGGACTTGAAGGACTGTTTGAAGCTCTACGCGTGCCTCCTCAAGAGCTCCTCTCATCCCCCTTAACGCCTTGAAGATCTCCACCGGTATCTCGTACCAAACCCTACCTCTGTAGTATACGACTCTGCTCCTCCTTCTTGGTGCTCGAGCTGGAATGGTCATAAGCCAACCCGTTATGAAGCCGCCTATGTGAGCCCAGAAGGCCACACCAGCGAAGTAGTTGGTCGCTATGGCCATGAAGCCCATCCAGAGCTGGTAGAGGAACCAGACTACTAGGAATATGTAGGCTGGTATCTCTATCACCGCGAATAGGAAGAAGAACGTCATCACGTGCAGCCTAGACCTCGGAAAGAGGTTTAGGTAAGCCCCCAAGAGCCCTGATATGGCTCCACTAGCACCTACACAGGGCATCAAGAGGGGGTCCACTATTGTCGGCTCTCCATAGGGGCTGTAGGTTATCATGGGCTCGGCGAACGTGAGCTCAACAGCTATGTGGATTAGGGAGGCGAGCAGGCCGCTGACTATGTAGAACGCTATGAACCTAAGCCTGCCAAGCCTAGACTCAAGTGGGCAGCCGAACACGTAGAGGTATATCATGTTGCCTATTATGTGAGCCCACCCTCCATGCATGAACATGGACGTTATTAGGGTGTAGAGCCTCTCCCCTCTGATGATGTAGTAGGGAGTCATGCCGAGCCCCTCAATAGCCCTCGTGAACACGTGGGGTCCTTGAAGGTAGAAGAACAGGAAGACCGCGAAGTTGACTCCTATGAGGCTCCAAGTCACCACAGGCCTCTTAGCCCCAACTCCTGGTTGAGGGAACGGTATCAACCTAGAGCACCTAGGACTACTTAGAGCTACTAAGTTTAAATACGTGATAAAAGCTTTCCCAGAGGCACTTGAACCAGCTCCTTTAAGCCTAGGGCTAGGAACCTAGGGACTCTATAGTAGGGTGGGCTTCCATCTACGAATAGCTTGAGGGCTCCTGTAGCCTCGACAACTGGTATTAGAACTCCAAGCCCCTTAAGCTCGGCTATGAGCTCGCCTACTACGTGATCCCCATAGCCCATTTGTAGCGCCACAGCCTTAATGGAGGAGGCGCTTACGTAGCCTCCACGCGCCCTCAAGGCGACCATTAGCGCTAAGAGCCCCCTCCTAGCTGGGTCTTCAACCCCCATCTCCCTAAAACCCTCGACGAAGCCCAGCGACCTGCTCAAGCCCTCAAGCCCTCTACAGTCAAGCTCTGTGTTGATGGCGTGATGGGCGAAGAGCGGAGGGGCATACCTCGACTTTGAGCTTAAGGATGGGGCGTTGAGCTGGTTCAAGAGGTTATTGGAGCCCACCTCCAAGAGCATGTCTAAGCCCACCAAGCTCAGCATGAGATCCTCGACTTCTATAAGCCCTCTCTCAGCCGCTAGCTCCTCGATATCCCTCAAGCGTAGAGGGCCTAGCCTAGAGCATGCATCGACCAGCTCCAAGTACATCAAGGCTAGCTCCTCACTTAAGCAATTCTCAGCCAAGAACCTTAAGGCGCTGAAGTTAGGCATTGTCAGCCAAGCACGTAGGGTTGAGGGGACTTATCCCCCTTACGCTGTTTATCGTGCGACCGGAATGCTGTTGAGGAGAAGCGATAGCGATATCTGCTATTAGTTAGCTATAGAGTTTAAGAGGTGCCTAACTTGAAGGTGAAGTTTGGCCTTGCCATAACTCTATGCCTCCTAACCGCATTAGCCATGCTCGCCCTACAACCACCAGCTTCAGCGCAAGAGGAGGGAGTCATGTACTACGCAGCCATAGACGAGTCAGGAACCCTCTACCTCTACGTCATGTTCGGCGGCGTCCAAGCCCTAGACCCCTACGCACCAGCCCTAGAGAGCGTCGAGGAGTTTGCTCTAGCAACTCAAGGCTACGAGGAGGTCTCAGGGGTGCCTCTACCGATAGCCCAAGCGGGCTTCATGATAGCTAAGTACCCCACCACCATAAGTAAGGCGACGAGCGACTCACTTGTCGAGCAGCTGGCCAGCTACTTGGAGTCGACGTTTCCAGGGCTAAGCTT
>Ga0164311_10002043_pt1 | contig 10264 bp, 10 predicted proteins | sample GuaBasSedimGuay2_FD_121796 | JGI IMG/M metagenome (GOLD analysis project Ga0164311, IMG submission 121796) | Subseafloor sediment microbial communities from Guaymas Basin, Gulf of California, Mexico - Guay2, Core 4569-9, 9-12 cm | ecosystem: Environmental > Aquatic > Marine > Hydrothermal vents... | reverse complement strand
TAAGCAGTTTCAGGAAAATCAAAAAGCCTGTAGAAAACTGGGCTTTCTTCTTTGTATAGAGGAGTTCCTACAACTATCCCTCCCCTCACAAATGCGAAAACTCTGCCAGAGAGAGCAGTAAGGCTCCCAGTTAGCGGAAATATTAAGGGGCCTCCGTCAACAGATTCAGAATCTTCGATTGACATTAATTCTAACTTGTTCTCGATCAAATCTATGTATTGGAAGCCTTCGAAATACCATTGACCTAGATTAAAACATGCCGTATCCTCGTATATTGTTCCTTTAAGTGAAGGATTCTCGCTTATTCTCTCAGCTTTACCTCCACTAACTGGAAGAGAGTATATTCCGAGATTCTTATGTCCATCCCCCCTGGCCAGTAATAATCTATTGTTCACCGGATCGTAGATTATCTCAGATACTTCTCCAGCCCAGTCCGATTCATGAGCTATCGTTTCCTTCCATAAAAGCTCTATTTTTCCCTCATCTATATCGTATCGGTGGACATGGCTGTATTTGTTGTAGAAAAGGATTTTCCGATTTTCCTTGTCATACATTGCCGGCGCGTGAACCCATCCTCCGAAGAATATATAGTTGTCGACTGCTTCTACGGCGTTGTAGGTATCTCCTCCGGATGTAGGTTCAGGTCCAACCAAGCCGTAGTTGTATATTTTGTCTTCCCCGTCTGTTATAAAATGGGCTTCAGCTTCGAAGGCTAAGTTAAAGTATAGAACTCCTCTATGGTATCGTAATCCGAAAATTCCTCCGGATCCCCACTCTGGCCCGTAGCGAGGCACAAACCTATGGAGTTTTTCGAGTAACATGTCTGCACCTTTTTTAAAGAGAAAGAGGTAGTTAAAATAGTTAGATTATCAAAATAGTACTGAGATGGAGTCATCAGCATATTATATCTGTGAAAAATGCGGTTGGAGTAACAACATTATGGTAAAACCACAGTTTCGATGTCCCAAGTGTGGCAGTGCCCTTTATATAGACTACGAAATCGATTTTTCAAACAGCCCCCGATTTGATGAGAAAACTGCGGGGATTTGGAGGTATTCAAGTTTACTCCCAGACTTTCCTCAGAAGCCAACATTAGGTGAAGGAGGAACATTCCTCAGTAATGCTAAAAGGCTTAGAAGCGTTTTCGGGCTAAAAAATCTGTACATTAAGGATGAAAGAAGAAATCCCACAGGCGCTTTTACCGATAGGGGCGCCGCCGTCGTTGCTGCTGCAGCTCTATACTATGGTTTTAAAGGAATATGGTCTCGCGTAGGCGGTAATATAGCCGCTTCTCTTTCGGCATATGCGGCTGCTTCCGATCTAAGATTCTTTGTGGATTTCAGAGAAAAGCCTCAACTGGGTAAGCTGTATCAAGTTATATTCTTTGGAGGAGAAATTATAGATCATAAAACTCCCGGGGTTGATGTGTACACGGTTACCCCCCAAGACCCCTTTTTAATTGAAGGATATAAGACTATAGTTTTCGAGCTTTTTGAGGATTTAAAACATATAGACTTGCTAATTGTGCCCATGGGCCACGGGACTCTGGCATTTTCTCTGTGGAAAGGTCTTAAGGAACTTAAACGCGCAGGCTTACTGGACTACATTCCTAGGATTATCGGTGTACAAGCCTCCAGTTGTCAGCCTATAGTTGAAGCTTTTAGGAAAAACTTGGAAGAACCTGTAGAGTGTGAAGATGGTTTTACTATTGCCAGCGAGTTATTAGTTAGACGTCCACTTAGAGGGAAAGACGCCCTTAGAGCATTAAGGGATACAGGAGGGTATGCTTTAGCCGTAACTGATCGTGAAATAGTTAATGGATTAAAAATGCTGGCTAAGTATGAGGGATTGCTAGTAGAGACAGCTTCTGCCGCCGCTATTGCGGCTTTAAAAAAGCTAGTTGAGGAGGCGATGATCGAGCGAGGCGAGAATATAGTGGTTCTGGCTACAGGGGCTGGACTTAAACATCCTCAAACGCTTTTAAGAATTCTTGAGGTAAAAGATTTAGAGGAAACACCGTTGATAGGTAGGACTGGCTTAACTATATTAGAGCTTCTTTCACAGAAGGAAATGCACGGCTATGCTGTGTGGAAAGAATTGGTACAGAAGAGAAATATTTCTAAACCCACAATATATTATCATTTAAAAAGACTTGAGGAATTAGGATTGATTAAAAAATTGTCTTATCCTGATAGGAAGACTTTTACCATTACGAGTAAAGGCGTAAAAATACTTAGGAAATTGAAGTTTTACAGCTATTAATATCTTAATCCAATTATCTATACTGCTGAATTTGTAGTTTGAAGTGCTCTATCCTTAGGTGCACTCCCATGTCTACATTGAGAGCCCAAACCCTCTCACTAGCGGCAATCTTCACAGCCCTGGTAGCAGTAGCGACCGCTACGTTTCAGGTATGTATTCCGGAGACAAAAGGGTACTTCAATATAGGCGAGTTGATGATTTATACAACTGCATTGCTTTCGGTCCAATAGTGGGCTGTATAGCAGGTGGAGTTGGTTCGGTTCTAGCCGATATGATTACCAGCTTCTACATCTGTGCCCCCAGTCACACTTGCCATTAAAGGTGTTGAAGGCTATGCGGTTGGATACTTATTTAGGAAATTTTCAAAACCTAAAAGTAGAGCATGGAATCTCTTAGTAGCGATTCTATTGCTATCCTTTTTCACTGTTCTATGGTTCGCCTTATATAGTGGAGCTTTTACCTTCGCGCTAGCATGGGGATCCATAGGGTATTTACAATATCTATCTAGCTATATACCTAGTAATTCCCGTCATATTTATAGCCGTAGCCATATTGCTCTACGAGTCGGGCGAATTAGCAAATATTCTTATTTCAACTCTTACAGGAGGAACATTTATGGTGCTCGGATACTATGTTTATGAATAAATATTTTTGGGCTTAGCCGCGCTAGCCGAAGTTCCATTTAATATGAGTCAAGTCATTGTAGGAACTGTAGAGCCGTTCTCCTGTATACTATTCTAAAGAAAGCCCTAAAGGGATATAGGGGTGTCACATCTGATTGAAGGTAAGCTTCCTCCAAACCTATTAGAGAAGTATCTGACTATACTGAGGAAAGATGATCCAAGAGTTATAGTAGCTAGCATAGGCGAGGGGACGCCGCCTAATAGATATGGGCGATAAACTGCTCGTAGTGCACTCTGACCCTATTACTGGAGCTGTTAAGAACATAGGCTGGTATGCTGTCCACATAGTCGCGAATGATATTGCAACTAGAGGGGCTAAGCCTAGGTGGTTTCTACCTGTGGTGATGCTTCCTCCCGGATGGGAGGATAAAATAGAAGAGAATTTAGAGATATGAGAGCTGCGGTAGATGAACTAGATGCTTATATTGTAGGCGGGCATACCGAGTTTACACCTGGCCTAAATAGACCTAATAGTATCGATGACGGCCCTAGGAGAAGTGGAAAAGAGTAAGTATGTAGTTACTGGGAATTGTAGACCCGGGGATGATATAATATCGACAAAGGGAGTTGCCATAGAGGGGATATCAATAATAGCTAACTAGCTATATGAATATTTGAAAGATAAAGTCGATAAAGATATACTCCAAAGGGCTAGAATTCCCTCAAAACAGATAAGCGTGGTAAAAGATGCTCTTATAGCTGTTGAAAGCAGAGAAGTTCATGCAATGCATGATCCAACAGAAGGAGGAGTAGCTAACGGATTGTTCGAGTTGGCTTTAGCGTCTGGCTACGGGTTCATAGCATATGAGAAAGACATAATTGTACTTCCGGAGACGGAGGTTATTCTAGGCCATGTAGGGGCTGACTTATTAACGACCATCAGCTCGGGAAGTTTACTGATAGTGTCTCCTCCAAGCTCGACGATGAAGATCATAAAGAAGTTAAAAAGCAAGGGAATAAGCGCCGCTAAAATAGGGAAAATAGTTGAGGATCCTGACACGAGAATAATCGTGAGAAAAGACGGCAAAGAGATGAAAGTATCAGAAAATGTTAAAGAAGATTTATGGAGAGTATCGGCTGATATACTTAAGTAGGCTATTTAAGGAGTTCTATCATTTTCTTTAACATTCCGGCGAGGGCTGTAGGATCGGTGGCGGTGATTAGATTTCCGTCGACCTCCACTTTCTCTCCTGTATAGTGTGCTCCCGCGTTTATTAAGTCGTCTCTTATAGCGAAGAAACCCGTTACCTTTTTACCCTTAACGATTCCAGCCGATATTAGAACCCAAGGTCCATGACATATAGCACCTACGAGCTTACCGCTTCTATACATCTCCTTGACAAATTCTAGAATCTTGTCGTATCTTCTAAGCCTATCTGGCGCATAGCCGCCTGGTATATAGACCGCGTCGTAATCCTCAGGTCTTACTTCATCTATGCTTTTATCGGCTTTGATAGAATAGCCCGATTTCCCATGGAATAATCCCTTTTTAGGTCCTATAAGATCCACTTCGAAACCAGCTTCGATAAACCTGTAGTAAGGATATATTAATTCTCTTTCGTCAAAATAATCTTCAATTAGAATTGCTATTTTTCTCAATCTAGACACCCGGATTATACTCTTATAATCCGTATAATATCTGTTGTGCCTTCTTTAAGCCCAGCGGTTGCTATCGCTAGATCGCCATAAGACAACTCACCTTGTTTTTTCAATTCTTCAACCATATCTTCTAGTGGTATTCCCTCACTCTCACCCTCATAGAGATAGGCTTTAAGACCCCAGAGTATGCCTAGCTGTCTCACGACTTTTATATTGGGACTAAAGACGTATACATCGCTTTTAGGTCTGTAACGGGATAACCTTCTAGCTGTATTTCCTCTTCGGCTAAACGCGATTATTTTCGCCTGGAGGAGGTCAGATAATATGACTACTCCTCGCGCGAACTTATCGTATATCTGCTCTCCAATCATCTCTATTTTAGCAGGTTTTTTCTCTTCAGCCTTGGTTATTATCTTCTTTAACCAGATTACACTCTCCACAGGGTATTTACCGATGGCCGTTTCCTCGGCCAGGAGCATGGCGTCAACGCCTTCTCTCACAGCGTTTATTACGTCTAAAACCTCAGGTCTACTAGGTAATGGATTGTTCACCATTGATTCCATGATCTGGGTAGCCAATATTACTGGTTTACCATAGGACCTTGATATTCTAACTATTTCATCCTGAATCTCCGGTATTTCTTCAAGTTCGAAGTATATCGCTAAATCTCCTCTAGCCACGAGAACTGCGTCGCTAGCTTCTACTATCTCCCTTAGATTATCGACGGCGCTTTTCGTCTCAATTTTAGCTATTATCTTTATATCTTCAGCTTCATTTCTTCTTAAAATCCCTCTAAGAGTTTCTATATCTCCTTTATTGCGAACAAATGAAAGCCCTATGTAATCTAAATGATATTTAATGCCAAACTTGATGTCTTCCATATCCTTCTCGGTTATAGTCGGTAAGGGTAAATCTTTCCCCTTTATGGCAAAAGTCTTCTTTTTATGAATAACTCCTCCCGTGAGAACCGTACATTTGATTTTATCTCCTTCTATGACATCAGCTCTTAGTCTTATTTTTCCTCCCTCTATCAGTAGTATATCTCCCTCAGAAATCTCGGCGTAAACCTTGGGATCAGGAAGCGGAATTTCCTTAGAACCAGCACTACTCTTATTTCGATTGATGATATATACAGTTTCCCCTTTAGAGACTTCAAAATCCTCTACCTCGCCTAGCCTAACAACGGGGCCTTGAAGATCCCCTATGATTGGGATATAGATGTTCTTTTTCTCCAATCCTCTTATAATTTTAAGAGAATTTAATATCTCTCTTCTATTCGCATGAGAGAAATTTATTCTAAAACCGTTAACTCCTTCTTTAACTAGGCGCAGTACTTTGCTCTCATCCCAACAAGCAGGTCCTAGAGTTGCTATTATCTTAGTCTTTCTCATCCATCTTACCCCAAATTTGATACGAGTATGAGATTACATCTAGGATTTTACCGCCCTCAATCTCAACTAGTAACTTTAGACTTATAACAATCACTCTCAATAAATAATTAAGGTAATTCTTAAAAGAGACTGTTTAGTACAATACTACCTTTATATCGGCAGCTAAGCAGCCTTTGCTCTTTTCATAGACGAATACAGGGTTCAAATCTACGTCAGCTATTTCTGGGAAATCTCTTGCCAACTTCTCTACTCTCAATATTATTTCAGCTATTTCGTCGATATCGGCTTCTGGCATCCCTCTAAAACCTTTTAAAAGTTTATATGCATTAGTCTCTTTTATCATCTCGTAGACATCTTCTACCGCTAGCGGGGCAGCTCTAAAGGATACATCTTTTATTAACTCGACAAGTATTCCTCCAGATCCAAACATTAACATTGGACCGAAAATAGGGTCTCTATGCATTCCTATTATGACCTCTCTGCTGGGAGGCGCCATTTTTCTAACTACGATACCCCTAATATCTGCATCTGGTGCCTTTTCGGAGACATTAGTGATTATTTCCTTAAACGCTTTGACTACTTCCTCGGCGTTTTCTATCCCGATTTTGACTCCTCCAACTTCGGTTTTGTGTAGGATATCGGGAGATTCTATAGATAACACGAGAGGATATCCTATCCGCTCCGCTATCTTCACTGCTTCATCCTCGTTTTTAGCTAATCCTTGCTCGGGAACGGGAATTCCATAGGCTCTAGCCACAATAGCGCTTTCGTAAGGAGTTAAAGTTTTTCTTCCTTCTTTCTTAGCGATACTTAGTATTCTACGAGCTTCTTCCATGTTTACCGTAAAAACTGGCGGTGCAGTTTCTCTCCTTTGCGTATAGTTGCGATATTTATAGAGCATGGATAAAGCTATTATCGCCCTTTCGGGAGATTCATAGCATGGTATCCCTTCGGCCGTTAATCTTTCGCACTCCTCATAGCACTCCTCTCCTCCTATAAAGGATGCTATAACGGGTTTTTCCCTACCAGTACTTTTTACAGCTTCTAGTATGGCATCCCCTATTTCCCGAGGCTCTGTTTGAGCCGTGTGGCAGTATATAACGACGACCGAGTGGACGCGGGGATCCGCTAGCAAGACTTCCAATGAGCCCCTATACCAGTCTTTAGTAGCCATACCGGTTAGATCTATAGGATTAAACACGCTGCCAAAAGGCGGCATATACTCCCTTAATCTCTCCGCCAAATCCTCTGGTATATCCATAAGTTTTAATCCTCTAATCTCGGCTTCATCAGTAGCCATTACGCCAGCCCCTCCTCCGTTGGTGAGGATAACCACGTTATCTCCTTTAGGTAGTGGAAGGCTGGAGAAAGCTATTGCCCAATCGAATAGATCGGGGAATGTGAGAGCTCTAATAACTCCTGCTTGTTTAAATACAGCTTCGTAAGCTACATCGGAGCCTGCGAGCGAACCCGTGTGAGATTTTATAGCAGCGACTGTTCTCTCGGCTTTTCCGGCTTTAAGCATTATTATTGGTTTTTTCTTCGAAACCTTTTTAGCTATTTGTAGAAATTCTCTCCCTCGGGTTATGCCTTCAAGGTATAAGGTTATAACTTTAGTGTAGGGATCTTCACCGAAGAATTCTATTAAATCAACCTCGTCTACATCCGCCTTATTGCCTATGCTGACTAGATCTGATAATCCTATACGCTTAAGCTTTGTCCAGCCAACCAAGGCTATGCCTAGTGCACCGCTTTGAGTTATAAAAGCTATATTGCCCCTATATGGTAGGTCTTGGCAGAAGCTAGCGTTCATTCTCTTTATAGTATCGCAAACTCCTACGACGTTTGGACCTAGAAGTCTCATACCCCCCTTCCGGGCTATTTCGACTAATCTCCTCTCCTCTTCCACTCTACCTATCTCTTTAAACCCTGAAGAAATCACTGTTACGGCTTTCACGCCCTTTTCTACACACTCTTGTAAAACTCTGGGCACAATCCTAGCCGGTACTACTATAACAGCCATATCTACTGGATACGGCACATCTTTTACCGAAGAATAACACTTAAGTCCGAGAATGTATTCGGCGTGCGGGTTGACGGGGTATATCCTATTCTTTGGAAAACCTCCTTCGAGCAGATTTTTCAGAACCTGGTGTCCTATCTTGTGGGGTTCTCTAGATGCCCCTATAACAGCTACCGAGTTCGGCCTTAAGAGGTACTTTAGCTGTTCGTAGACGCCATTCATGATATTTCCCTGTAGCACAAATAGTGCTTTCTATAAATAGGTAACTTCAAACTTTTTGGGGTTTAAAGCTACTTTAAATACCTGCCGAGTAAATTTCGTTCCTCTAGAAAACTGAGCCAATCGACCCGCCCGGGCTCGTAATTCTTTCTCTCCCTTATGATGTAGAGGACCTCGTCAACAACCTTTTCTAGATTTTTACCCGTTGTGTCAAGCTCGAATACTTTCTCCTTCCCAAAATTCGCTATAGCGTCTATGAGACAAGAATCTAAGATTTCGCTTTGAACATTAATTAAGATTTTCTCTTCGGTGTAACCTCTCTCTTTCAACCTTTTCTCCAGCTCTAAGGGATTTAATCTGAAAACTATAGCTAGCTCAACGTACTCCGCCGGTATTACATCCACTACGTGCCCCTCAATAATTACTAGTTCTCCAGGCTTACACTCTTCTTCCAGTGCTTTCTTCATTTTCTCCGGATTTATGTCATAGCTACCTAAATGTTCTATATAACGAGTTACCAAGTTTTTCTTTATAGCGAACTCGCTTAACCCGAGCACGCGGCATTTCAATCGTTCAGCTACCTTTCTAGCCACAGAGGTTTTGCCCGTACCGGGGGTTCCCGTAATCACGATTACCTTACACATATTTCCATCAAGGCATAACCCGTTTAGTATTTATGTTTACGCCTTGTACAATATATTTTCGGTTTATTCTAGCAATAATACTTAACTAACTATATTTACCATAATATTTAGGGATGAAACTTTCAGGAGTAGCTAAATTGCCCCTGCACGGCGGAAGAGTGCCGAGATGGCTTTTTAAGAGAATGGTCGAGCTAGCCGAGGCTATAGTTAAGGTTATGGTGCTGGAGTACGACAGACGCGAGTTTATTAAAAGAGTCTCGGATCCTTTCTGGTTTCAAGCTTTCGGAAATGTGCTCGGGTTTGACTGGCATAGCTCGGGGATTACAACCGTCGTGACTGGAGTTTTAAAGGAAGCCATTAAACCAGAAGAAGTTGGAATAGCTGTTTGCGGTGGTAAAGGTAAGGCTTCGTTGAGAACTTTAGATGAAATTAATCAATTAGCCGATATTATGAATTTCTCCTCAAAGAGAATTGAAGAGTTTAAACGAGCGAGTAGATTAGCTGCGAAAGTGGATAACGCGGCTATACAGGATGGCTACAGCTTGTACCATCACGCCTTTATAGTATCTGAAGACGGCTATTGGGCTATAGTTCAACAGGGGCTTAACGTTGAAGATAGAAGCGCTAGGCGTTATCACTGGCTTAGCGAGGAAATTTCCAGTTTTGTAGAGGAACCTCATAAATCCATAGTAGGGGATAGGAGGCTTGAAAGAGTTTTGAATATGGTGGCTAGGGAAAGTAGGGAAGTTAGAAAGATTTCTGTAGATTTGGTTAGAGAAAGCCCATCTAAGATAGTCTCTGCTTTTGCAAGGTTGAACGGATTTCTGACACTGGATAAGTGGTTGGGTGATGGAAAAGCATTTGAAGTAAAAATTGTTAAATATTTGGAAATGCCTTGGAGGATAAACTGGAGAGTTTTGAAAAAAATCTACGAGATACAGCCTAGAAACTATGAAGAATTACTACAAATTAAGGGGGTGGGGCCAGCGACTATAAGAGGACTTGCTCTCGTAGCCGATCTAATTTACGGCGAGGAGCCAAGTTGGCGGGATCCTGTAAAATACTCGTTTGCTTTTGGAGGTAAAGATGGAGTTCCGTATCCAGTTGATAAGAGAGCTATGGACGAGGCTATAGCTACTTTGAGGGAAAGCATTGAGCTGGCTGAAATCGGGTATAAACAGAGATTAGAAGCTTTAAGAAGATTAAGAATTTTCATCAGAGAGAAGTAGCGTCGCTTTCCGAGCTATCTCTGCTGCTAATCTGCGCGATTTTGTCTTTATAAAAACCTCTACCCCCACATGTTCTGCAAGTGTTTTTTCAAAAAGAAAAGGCTTTTTCTCCTTAAGTACGTTGAAAATTTTTACGGGGATAACTACTAAGAAATATCCATCAGAAGTTTTCTTAAAACCAAATTTAACTCTGTTCGTCATACTCGGCTATAAG
>Ga0164311_10002040_pt1 | contig 10273 bp, 7 predicted proteins | sample GuaBasSedimGuay2_FD_121796 | JGI IMG/M metagenome (GOLD analysis project Ga0164311, IMG submission 121796) | Subseafloor sediment microbial communities from Guaymas Basin, Gulf of California, Mexico - Guay2, Core 4569-9, 9-12 cm | ecosystem: Environmental > Aquatic > Marine > Hydrothermal vents... | reverse complement strand
GAAATCGCCTCTAGAGGGCTTGCAGCCGAGCGTCCACCTGCGTGGACGCGCCTGTCCACGCAGGTGGACAGCCAGCTTTAGCTCCTCAGGCGCGGTTTCAACCGCTGGCCTGAGTAGTAACTCTCCAGAAAAACAAAAAAACAAAGGGTTGAAATATCTGCTCAAATGTGCTAAAATGGGTGTATGTTAAGACGAGGCGGAGTGACTGCACCACTTTTGTCCTTGAGTGCTCACCTTGACGAAAACACCTGTTTCCGATTCCAGATTGATACCCGCTGCCTCCCACGAGGGGACGGTTCCACTCAGGCGCGAGCCCTACTTCGTGCGCTGGGTAATCATTGGCGTGGCAGCGTTGTTTCTTCTAGCCAACGCTGATCCAGCGACGAGGGTGATTGGCTGGGCAGCGTGGGGCGCTGCTGTGCTGTATAACGTTGCCGTGGGTTACTTCTTGTCGGAACGACTCCGGCCTTTTCGCTGGCTGCGCTACGCTACCGCTGCACTGGACACGGCATTGATCACGGGTATCATCCTCGGCCTGCGCGGCCCGATCAATGCCTACATCGCTCTTTACCTGCTCGCCGTGGCCGGTGCCGTGTTTTACCTGGGGCCGTGGGAAACCATCTTTGTGGGAGTGATGGATAGTGTGCTGGCCAGCCTGCTCGCCCTGCTATGGTTCAACAGCTTCAACGCGGCCGCTCAGCTAATCCCCACCTGGGGCCTGATCATGAGCACCGCTGCGCTCGCCAGTATTCTCACACACCAGGTCCGTGAGCGACTCCGCGCCAACCAGGAACGTGCAAACCGTCTGGAAAGAAAACTCACTGAGATGGCCGTCCTGCAGGAGCTAGAACAAGCAGTGCACGACCTGCAATCGGGGAGCACGCTGCAAAACATCGTCGAAGTCTCGACCAAGGTCCTCGGCTTTCGCCGCGCGGCTTTGTTTCTCGCCACCGGTGGCAAGGCGGGTGACATCGCGGAAAGCTACTTCAGCAACCGCGACTACTTTCCGCCCGATGGGAACGGCGAGTCTTCCTCGCTGCCCCCGCTACACTTCGATAAGGACCTTTTCGCCGAGATGCTCAAGGCCGACCGCCCTTTCATAGTGGACGGGTCGCAAGGCTCACCGCTGATGGCCCAGGGTCCGATGTTGCAGATTGCTGCCCCCCTTCGAGGGGCACACGGACCAGTGGGCGTGTTGGTGGTAGACTGCGACGACCGCAACGGGGTAGGGCCCAATGACCTGGAGATACTCTCCGGGCTGGCCAGGTCGGCGGTGTTGGCCATTCAGAATGCCCGGCTGCACAATCGAGTGCAGCGCATGGCCAACCTCGACGGGTTGACCAATCTGTACAACCACCGCTACTTCCAGGAGAGCCTGCGCCGGACGCTGCGCGAGGCGCAGATGACACGCCAGCCCGTATCGCTCGTCATGGTTGAGGTAGATAGATTCAAAGATTTCAACGACAACTATGGCCACCAGCGTGGTGACCAGGCGCTGATAAGCATCGCCCGCGCTTTGGAGATGGCTGCCCGGCAATGGCACGGGGAGGTGGCTCGTTACGGCGGCGACGAGTTCACGGTCATCCTACCTGGGATGGACGTCACCACGGCCACCCAGACAGCCAAAGAGCTGCTAAGCTGGGTCACTGACATGGTCACGACGGACCTGCAAGAAAACCACCACCTGCCGGGCGTCAGCCTCAGCCTGGGGGTGGCGACCTATCCCGACGATGCGCAGGACGCTTCCCATCTGATTGACGCCGCCGATCAGGCGATGTACGCTGCCAAACGTCGGGGCGGCAACCAGGTTGGAGCCTTCCACGAGACTGGCCCGGTTCTCAAACAGACCGGGGGACGGCGATACTACTATGGAGAGAATGATCAAAAAAACAGGAGGTGAAACGCTGCAATCCCTGGATTTGGCCCGCAAGGCCGTAAATATTATCGCTGAGAAGAAAGGCGCGGACATCCTGCTGCTGGATATCACCCCTATATCGCTGCTGGCCGATTACTTCATCCTGGCCAGTGGGGACAGCGAGCGCCAGATCAAAGCCATCACCGATGAGATTAAGTTGAAGGCAAAAACTGAACTGAGCGCCCTCCCTCTGCACGTGGATGGCGAGCCCAATTCCGGATGGGTGGTGATGGACTACGGGGGGGTGATTATCCACATCTTCAGCCCGGAGGTACGCGCTTACTACCGTTTGGAGGAGCTGTGGCATGAGGCGCGGGTGGTGGTCAAGATGCAGTAGAGAATTTCCCGCTGGAAATCAGCGCCGCCCACCAGCGTGGCAGCTCCACCGCCGCCGGGCCGAGGATGACCTCATCGGCGTAGAGTGAGAGGGGCGTGCGCTCCACGTTGAATTCTACCACGTATGCCCCGCACCGGTGGGCCAGTTGAGGGAGTGCTGCCGCTGGATAGACCACGCCGGAGGTGCCTACCACCAGCATCAAGCGGCAGCGCTGAACAGCGGCATACGCGGCGGACATCACCTCGGCGGGCAGGCTCTCACCGAACCAGACGACGTCCGGGCGCATAAGAGCGCCACATTCACACCTCGGTGGGATGGAGGGCAGAGGCACCCGGTAATCCTCCACTACGATGCCCTCCATCGTGCAGCGCATACGCCATAGATTGCCGTGTAGTTCCAGCACGTGCCGGCTGCCCGCCCTCTGATGCAGTCCGTCTACGTTCTGAGTGATCAGCACGAAGTTCTCGATGGTCTGTTCCATCTCCGCCAGCGTGCGATGGGCAGCGTTGGGCGCGCAGCGGGCGATGAGCCCCCGTCGCCAATCGTACCACTCCCACACCAGGGTCGGATCGCGGCGGAAGGCGTCGAGCGTGGCCAGGTCCTCGGGGCGGTAAGTGCGCCACAGTCCGGCTGCGCCACGAAAGGTGGGCACCCCGCTCTCGGCGGAGATGCCCGCCCCCGTCAGGACGACGACTTCAGCGAGTTCTTCGCTCACAATATGCTCTCGGTCTGCCGATATGGCGTAGACCTCCGAGGTCTCCGAGACCGCGGAGGTCTAAACATTTTCAACAATCCAACGATCCGTATCCCGCTCCCAGGATAGAATCTCCTCCGGCGTGAAGAACAGGGCGATTTCGGTCGCTGCCGTCTGCGGACCATCGGAGCCGTGCACCAGGTTGCGACCTATCTCCAGCGCGTAGTCGGCGCGGATGGTGCCGGGGGCCGCGTCTGCCGGATTGGTGGCCCCCATCGTCTGTCGCACGATTTCGATGGCCCTCGGCCCCTCCCACACCATCACCACCACCGGTGCAGAGGTGATGTAGGCAACGAGTGGCTCGAAGAACGGCTTGCCCTCGTGAATTGCGTAGTGGCGGCGGGCCAGTTCCTGGGACATGCGAATCATTTTCATGGCCACCAGGCGCAGGCCGCGACGCTCCAATCGGGTGGTGATTTCCCCAATCAATCCACGCTGCACGGCATCTGGCTTGATAATGAACAGTGTTCTCTCCACGTAACCTCCTTGAGTCTCGACGAAATGTATAGACGAGTAGCAAAATTAAAGCGCAGCCCGACTCTTGATCAAGCCGGGCTACGCTCGGGGCTTTCTTTACCTCACAGCCTGGCCATGGCCTCGCGATAGGCAGCCAGCGCTTTCCGCAAACGGCCATCCTTCATGTAGGCATCGCCCAACAGGAGATAGGTAGCGTGGTCGGCGGCCTGCTGGGCAATCACCTGCTCCACGTCCTCGATGACGGCGTCCATCAACGCCCCGGCCTTGACGAGTCTCTCGTATTGGGCCAGAGCATCGTTCCAGCGCTCCGAGTCACGGTAGGCGCGGGCCAAAGCCAACCGGCTACGGTGATCATCGGGGCGGGCTGCGACCATCTCCTCCGCCTCGCGGATGGCAGGTTCCTTCGCCTCTACTTCCTCTACCTCCTCTACCTCCTCGGCCACAGGGGGCACGACAGCCTCCTCCGCCTCTTCCTCAGCCAGCTCCGCCACTGGTTCCCCAACCGGTTCCTCAACCGGGGGCATTTCTTCTGGCTTGGGTGCCGGAGGCACGACCTCGACTGGCGGGGTAACGGCCTCCTCAGGTGGAGCGAACAACTCCGGCGGGAATTCGGCCAGCAGTTCGCCTTCCTCGTGAGACGGCGGGGCGGCCACGACCGGCTCTTCTGGAGCTGCGGTCTCTTCCTTCACCTCCACCTCGGCGGCGAACAGCTCGGCGGGAAACTCCTCCAACAATTCGGCTTCCGCCGCCATCTCTTCAGCTTCTGCTTCGACGGGGGATTCCGCCGGAGCGGGGGCTTCCTCGGCTGCCACCTCTTCCGTGGTCGCCTCGGTCACCGGCGCAAATAGCTCGGGCGGGAGTTTTTCAACCTCGGCTTCCAGCTCGCGCAGCCAGGCCGGTGACTCCTCTCCTTTCTCCTCCCAGAATGCAGGTCCCTCTTCCGCCAGAGTTGCTGGTTCTGGTTCGGGGGGAAGCACTTCCTCAACGGCCTCCATCTCGCGCAACCAGGCTGGCACCCGGCCTTCTTCCTGTTCTTTCTCCTCGACCGCCGCTTCAGCCTTCGGAGGCTCCTCAGCCACCGCCGGTGGCACTTCACGCCCCTCCTCAACCTGACGCAACCATTCGGGAGTGCCTTCCACCTCTGTGGGCGGCACGGTAACCGCTTCCGCCACGAGCTCTTCGCCCGGCACTACCGGCTTCAGTTCGCGCAACCATTCGGGGACTTCTTCACCCGCTTCCACGGGGGGGGTGGCCGCAGCTTCGGCGACTGCACCCTCTTCCTTTACCTCCGCTCCGGTCTGACGCAACTCGCGCAGCCAATCGGGCACCTCCTCCGGCAGTTCCGCCTCCTCAACCACCTCAGGCGGGGCCTGGGCTACAGGCATTTCTACCGCTTCGGCTATCTCCTCCGGCAGAGCCGGTTGCAGTTCCTGCAGCCATTCCGGTATCTCCTCGGCGGGTTCGGCAGCAGGCAGTCCCTCCACGGACTCACGCCGCAGGCTGCGCAACCACTCAGGTACCTCTTCCTCGGTCACTTCTTCCTCAGCCACCTCGGCCTCGATTTCAGCCTCAGCTATGGGGACTTCAACTGGAGGAGCTTCTTCTGCCTCTTTCTCTGCCGCTATCTCCACAGGTGGCGCTTCAGCGGAGACGGCCTCTTCAGCCACTTCCGGCTCCGGTTCACGCAGCCACTCTGGGATCTCCTCTGCTGTGGGAGCAGGTGCCTCGGCAACGACCGCCTCTTCCTCCTCCATCTCCGCTTCCAATCCACGCAGCCACTCCGGTAGTTCTTCTTCTTTCGGTGCTGGTGTTGGTACTTCGGCCTCGGCTTCCGTCACCTCTGGAGCGGCCTCGCGCAGCCAGTCGGGTATCTCCTCGCCTGGAGCGGTAGGCGCAGCCTCTGCTACAGCGAGTTCCTCTTTTTTCTCTTCTTCTTCCTCACCCCCCGCCTTCTCAAGCCATTCAGGCACCTGGTCAGCCAGTTCGGGCGCGACCTCGGCCACCAATTGTTCAAAAGTCATCTCCGCCGGCAACTGCTCGACAATCAGCCCTTTGCCTGCCTCCGCCTCCGGCGCTTCTGCGACCTTCGCCTCTTCCTCCTCTTCCCCTGCGACCTCTGCCTCGGGCATCCCCTCCGGGATCTCTTCCACCGCCTCGACCACCGGCTCCGGGGGTGGCGCTTCGCCAGGGGCGGCTTCCTCAACCACACCCTCCGGCTTGAGGGCGAGCAGCCATTCTGGAATCTCCTCGGTCGGCTCGGCGACAGGCTCTTCTGATGGGAGCGGCTCTTCGGCGCTGATTGCCGGCGTCGTTTCCCCTACCTGGGGCGCGCCGGCCAGCTCACGCAGCCAGGCGGGCACTTCTTCTTCCTCTTCCTCAGCCTCCTCTTCGACGGGGAGTCCTTCTCGGAGACCACGCAGCCAGGCGGGCACTTCCTCCGCCTCCTCTTCGGCCTCCGCGACTTCCTCTTCCTCCGCTGCTTGGGGCTTGAGTTGCTGCAGCCATTCGGGGATCTCCTCGGCTGGTTCGGCCATTGGGGGCCCGGCCAGGGCGGGTGTCTCCTCTGCTGCCTCCTCAACCTCCTCTTTTTCCTCTTCCTCGCCCAACTCGCTCAGCCACTCTGGAATTTCCGCCTCCTCCCCGGCCTCACCGACCGAGACTGGCTCGCCAGCGGGCGCCGCCTCTTCCTCTGCTGCCTTTTCCCCTACCGCCTCTGCCGCTACCTCTTCAACAGCAGGCACCGCCTCTTCTTCTTCCGCCGGAGGCTGCTCCTGCCGCAGCTCTTCCAGCCAGACTGGGATGGCCTCTTCCGTTTCCTTCTCTTCCTCCCCTGCCTCCTCAATTGTAGCTGCCTCGGCCTCCGCTGCACCGGTACGCAGCGCGCGCAACCACTCCGGCATTTCCGACTCCTCCGCCGGGGGGGCGGCCTCCTGTGGCTGGGCCTCCAACTCGCGAAGCCATTCCACCTCCTCTTCGGGCACCTCCTCAACTGGCGCGGCGGCCGGCGTCGGCTCAGGCGAAATAGCAGCCAGTGCTGCCTCGTCCAGAGCCGGGAGCATCGCTTCAGTAGGGGGGAGAGGTGAGCGTTCACCCAGTAATTCCTGCGCCAGAGTACCCGCCGGATCAAGGGCCCGTGCCAGTTCGAGTGCGGCCTTGCCCTCTTCCGCCCGCTCGCCCTGCATCCAGATGTCGGCCAGGATGAGGTTAGCCTTCAGGCAGTTGGGCAACTTTTCCAGGACGTCCATACAAAGCTGGGCAGCCTCCGCCCGCCGTCCGTCCCGCCACAGGGTCTCGGCCAGTGCGACCTGAACGTCCACGAGTTGGGGGTCTTTCTCCAGCAGGCCACGGAACTCGGCCACGGCGAGCTGGAAGAACTCCCCTTTGGCGTACAGACGGCCCAACGCCCCGGCATTGAGCTTGATCCGGGGTAACTCTGCACCATCACGTTGAGCGTACAGGCGACGCAGCTCGTTCCGCACTTCCACGCTGCCCGGGTTCAACTCGAATGCACGTTCCAACTGCCAAATGGCCTCTTCTAGTGAACCACCTTCGTCGAAGCAAATGCTCAACCCCACGCGGGCGATGAAATTTTCCGGGTCGGCACTCAACACTCGCTGGAAAAAGTCTATCGCTTGTGAATAGTCGCGTTTGTCCAGACATATCTCGCCCAGCAACTGATACGTCATCACGTCCCTGGGATAGTGACGCAGGATGTGTTGGCAGATGGCTATCGCTTGGTCATGCGCCCCGGCATCTAACAACTCTCGGGCTCGCACCCTATATTCCTTCAGACTGACCTCGCTCATAGGCGATCTCCTTAACAAGTACTCACCGTCCCCTCAGGCCAACCCTCCTTAAACACTATTATGCAACGTTTTAGCAAAAATGTCAACAGTAACCGTCTGAAATCAAACCACCGAGGTCTCGGAGACCCCGGAGGTTTTTCTTGACCTCGGAGGCCTCAAAGCAAGAGGAGGCTACAATAGTAGCCCCCTCTTGAGCAGGACCCAACGAGCTAGTCAATGAGCCCAGTTCCCTGAATTCTGGTAAAACTCGCGCACGTCCACAGCCTGATCTTTGTCTGGCCACAGAAATGCTTACCCTCCCTCAAAACGATAGCCCACACCCCACTCGGTGAGAATATACTCTGGATTGCTGGCGTCACGCTCAACCTTCTGACGCAGGTAGCGGATGTACAATTTCAGGTATTGAGTCTCGCCCACGTATTCATCGCCCCACACTTGTTGCAGGAGCATTTTGTGGGGCAGAACCCGGCCCTCGTTCTTCACCAGACAAGCCAACAACTCGAACTCAGTGGGAGTCAGATTCACCGGCTGGCCACGGACAATGACCTCGCGTTTGGAGAAATTGACCACGAACTCCCCGTTGCCGAAGACTTTCATCTCCTCAACGCGGGAACTCTGGCTCGAACGTCGCAACAGAGCGCGAATGCGGGCCAGGAGCTCGGCCATACTGAACGGCTTGACAACGTAGTCATCTGCCCCGGACTCCAGCCCCTCCACGACGTTGCGCTCGCCGTCCTTGGCGGTGAGCATGATGATGGGCACGTCGGAGACATCGCGCAGCCGGCTGCAGACCACCCACCCATCCATGCCCGGCATCATAATATCCAGCACCACCAAGTCGGGATGCAGATCGTAGGCCAATTGCAAGCCCTGCAGGCCAGACGAGGCAGTGTGCACCTCATAACCATGCTGGCTCAGAAACAACTGCACCAGGCGTGAGAGCTTCTCATCGTCGTCAATGATCAGGATTTTCGTCATGGTGCATCCCCCAGCTCTAGCTTAGGCAAGAGAAAACTAAATCGAGAACCTACTCCTACCTCGCTCTCGACCCAAATACTCCCCCCGTGAGCCTCGACCAGTAACCTGGCAATGTATAAGCCTAACCCCGTACCCCGCACTTTCGGCAGAGAGGGGTTCTCCACGCGATAAAAGCGGTCGAAAATCCTATCCAGGCCCTCCGGCGGAATACCCACCCCCTCGTCGCTGACGGTAACCACCACACCTCCGCCCTGTTCCTCGGCGCTGATGGTGATGATCGTGCCCTCAGCCGAATAGTTCATCGCGTTGCTGATGAGATTGCGGAGAATAGTCTCCACTTTGTCCTTGTCACCCCACACAAAGGGCAGGCCCTCCGGCACGCGGACTTCGAAGTGATGTGTGGCTACGGGGTAGAGGAACAATTCCACCACTTCTCTCACCAACGGTCCCAAAGTGAGTGGTTGCAGGTCCAGTTTAATCTCGTTACTCTCCAGACGCGCTACGTCGAGAATCTCCTGTACGAAGCGGGTCAGACGCGCGCCCTGCGCGCCCATGATTTCCAGTATCTCCTGACGGGCGCTTTCGCCAAGCGTGGAATGGAGCAGCATCTCGATGGACGCATTGAGGTTGCTCAACGGGGCGCGCAGTTCGTGGAAAATCATGGCCAGAAGATCAGCTTTCAGGCGCTCCAGTTCCGCCTGACGGGACATATCCCAGAAAGCGCCGACCGCCCCCTTCATCTCGCCCCACTCGCTCACCAGGGGGGCCGCCACGCGCAACACCCTCAGATGTTTCTCCTCCCCACCGGGGGCAACCCGCATCTGCCCTTGCTGGATTACCAGGCGACGCTGGTGCATAGCCTGCGACAACATACACTTCCGCGTGTCACAACGTTCTTTCTCCGCCGCAAAGTGACAGTCCAGAACGTCGCCGCAGAAACGACCCACCGCCATTTCCCCTACCTGTCCCGTGATCTTTTGAGCGGAAAGGTTGAAGGACGTGATGTTCCGTTCACAATCGGTCGTGTACACCCCATCGGCGATGCTGTACAGAATCAATTCCAGATTACGGCGTTCCTCTCGCACCGCGCGATATAGACGGGCGTTCTCGATGGCGACAGCCGCCGAGGGCGCCAAAGCAGTCACTAAGCGGAGATCGGACTCGTCCAGCGTGCCCTCGGTTTTGTTCATCACCTCCAACACGCCGATGATCCGGCCCTTCACCACCAGGGGAACGCACAACAGGTCCCGGGTGGTCAGGCCCGTCGCCGCGTCTATCCCTTTGTAGAAACGCGGGTCTCGACAGGCGTCGGAGAGCAGAACCGGCTGGCCGTGCCGGACAACCCAGCCGGCCACCCCCTGTCCCGACTTCAGGCGCAGGGTCGTCATCTCTTGCGCACCAGGGCTGTCAGCCACCTGGAACACCAGTTCGCCCGTTGCCTCGTCTACCAGCAGCACCGACGCGGCCTGGGTGCCCAGCGCGCGGTTTACCTCGCGCAGCATCTGCCTGAGCACCTCTTGTGGATCCAGCGACGCGCTCAGGATGCGGCTGATCTCGCTCACCACCTCCTGTTCTTTGACTCGCTGCCGAAGCTCATGCAATTCCTGTTCCAACGCACGCCTCGCTTCGGCTTCCTGCTGCACACTTTCAACAGCAAAAGCTTCTTCGCCTGCACCGGGTTGGGCACACAGATCCCTGGATACTACCATCCCCCCTCCCAAGAGGCACATCAAATAGAGATCGAATGCGACGAACCCACCCCCGGCTCTCGCGCTCCGCCAGCCTAAACTATAAAACGGAGAGGAACCCCCAGCTTTTGTGCATTGACCTACGACCATCCGCTGCGAAGGTCTCTGCGGCTCCTCCCCCGTTTGTGTCATTATCAGTAACTGCTCAGGCTACTTCTGTTAGCGATTGAAATCGCCTCTAGAGGGCTTGCAGCCGAGCGTCCACCTGCGTGGGCGCGCCTGTCCACGCAGGTGGACAGCCAGCTTTAGCTCCTCAGG
>Ga0164311_10002039_pt1 | contig 10273 bp, 10 predicted proteins | sample GuaBasSedimGuay2_FD_121796 | JGI IMG/M metagenome (GOLD analysis project Ga0164311, IMG submission 121796) | Subseafloor sediment microbial communities from Guaymas Basin, Gulf of California, Mexico - Guay2, Core 4569-9, 9-12 cm | ecosystem: Environmental > Aquatic > Marine > Hydrothermal vents... | reverse complement strand
GGATAAACACGGTGATTGTTGGCGCCGACGCCATCTCCTCAAACGGCGCGTTGGTGAACAAGATTGGAACCTCCACCATCGCCCTCGTAGCTAGGGAGGCTAGAACCCTCTTTTTCGTAGCCGCCGAGACCTACAAGTTTAGTCCCGAAACGATGATAGGTGAGCTGATCGAGATAGAAGAGAGGGATATAGAGGAGGTAATCGACAGGGAAGAACTCGAAAAAATTGGAAATCCCAGAGTACTAAACCCCGCTTTTGACATCACTCCACCGCAATACATAGATCTCATCATAACCGAGAAGGGAATAATTCCACCCCAAGCTGCTTTTACCATTCTTCAAGAGGAATTCGGCTGGTTAGCAAGCAGAAAAGAACAATTATTCTGAAAGAATACTATACAAACACGTATTTCATTCTGTTTGTTCCATGAGAGACTTTAAGAGTATTTGTATTCTTCCGGAGAATTTTACGCTGTGGGGTTATCAAATCAACTCAGGAAATAGATTTAAATAAAAGATTATGATGAAAAAAGGCTACAGAAAAGCCAAAATTTTTATAATGGCTGCTAAGATAAATTCATGAATCCGGTTACAAGGGAATTCTAGTCATGTACAATTTAGGATAATACTTGGAAGGAAATATATAAAATAAGAAAGAAGGCGCCATAAGAATGACAAAGACCAAAGTATGGGATTACTTGATGAATATAATTAATGACGGATTCGCAGTTCACCTTACACTAATAGACCCTGATCCGATTAGGCAAACGGCGGAAGATGCGGGTATCGTTGCTAAATACGCCGCCGAGGCGGGGACAGACGCGTTCATGGTGGGCGGATCAACCGCGTTTGGAATTTTGGACGAAACGATCAAAGAGATTAAGAAGCAAACAGATTTACCCGTAATTCTTTTTCCAGGGAACGTAGCCGGAATTTCGAAATACGCGGACGCGGTTTTTTTCATGAGTGTATTAAACTCAAGAAACCCGTACTACATCATCAGAGCCCAATTAACCGGCGCTCAGGCAGTCAAAATGTTCGGACTTGAACCAATCGGTATGGCATATCTAATCTTAGAGCCCGGCGGCACCGCTGGCTATATGGGTGAAGCTCAGCTCATCCCCCGGAACAAACCGCAAATAGCAGCGGCGTACGCCTTAGCAGCTCAATACATCGGTTTCAAGTTGGTTTATCTAGAGGCAGGGTCTGGTGTAGATAGAGAGGTTCCCCTAGAAGTCATTTCAGGAGTTTCCTCCATTATTGATATCCCCCTCATAGTTGGAGGTGGTATTGAAACCCCGGAACAGGCAACCGCAGCTGTGCGAGCAGGTGCGGACATGCTGGTTCAGGGAACATTCGTGGAAAAAACAGTTCTGAAAGATAACGGGGCAAAGCTAGCAGAAATAATCTCAGCGATTAAAAAGGAATCAAAAAACAGAGGATAGATGCAAGCTGAAGAGGAAGGGAAAGGAAGGGAAGGAATAGGGAAAAATTCAAACAAAACACGATGTGAAAAATGGTTAGCTTATGTAATCCGGCTTCCGCTCATCGCCATGCCTCGCTCTCTTTATAGACACACCAGCATCCCATTGAGCCTTCATCTCTTTCTCCAAGGAGGAGACATCAATACTTAAACCAGGCTCAGAAGTCAGAACCTTAATAAGCGCATAAGAAGCCGCAACGTCATGGTTGAGAGTTTTACACGACTCTGAGAGCAGAATCACCCCTTCAATATCATACAAACTTTTGGAAACAACGGGGACCATCCCATTCATCCCAATCACGATTCCTTCTTTGAGAACGCTAACGTTCTCTAATCTGCTGAACGAGTCAACTAGCTCTTTTGAGGTTGCGGTGACAAACACTCTTGGATTCCTCTTTATGAAAGTTAAGGGCTTTGCAGCCAACGAGATGACCAATGTTACACCTAAACTCTTGAGGGTTTTCGCTATGAATTTTGATAGAACATTCATACCTATGTTTGATGTGGGCTGGGTATCCGACGTTAGTAGTATTATGTCTCTTTTGAGGAGTTCGTCCCGATAGTAAAGCAGTTCGACTTTTGAAGCGTCTAAACAACCATCAGGATTCACCTTCACTTGTGATGGAAAATCGGAGAAGTAGATTTCCATTATCTTTTTTGCTTTGGATTGTTTTGCTATGAAATCTAAGGCGCCTTTCCCAGTGTTGGCTACACCTGGCATTCCCTGAATACATAGTGTTTTGATTAATTTGCTAGGTTCAATTCGCTCAAATATCTTAGTGGTTATGCTAAACTTATCCTCCTGTAAAGCCAATTTGAAACATCCGCATAGTTTTTAGAGTATAGAGAAAATCCCCTTTTAATAAGGTTAATGTGTATGTATTCTTCAAAAATTTTAATGTTCCCAAAAGCTAGGAGATGTTCTTATGAAAAAAGGAAATTTTATTGTCTTGGAAGGAATCGACGGTTCTGGAACAACCACTCATTCCCACAAACTGGCAGAGTGGATAAAAAGAAAGAACTACGAGGTTGTGGTAACGGCAGAACCAACAGATAGCCCTATAGGCAAGCTCATCCGCAGCTACTTACTCTCTTGTGGTGGCTCCCCAGAGGTTCATGCGCTTCTTTTCGCCGCAGACAGAGCAGAACACACACAAAGAGTGATAGAACCTCTCGTGAAAAGGGGAACAATCGTCATTTCGGACCGGTATGTTGAATCGTCAATAGTGTATCAGGCAGCCGAAGGGCTTGACATCGGGTGGATTGAAAGCATTAATAAATTTGCAGTCGAGCCGGATTTAACAATCTTCCTAAGTGTGGATCCAGAAGTAGCGTTGGCTAGAAAAAGAAAATCAGAGGAAAAATTCGAAAATGTTGAATCTCTTAAAAAGGTACGTCGAATTTATTTGGAAAGAGCGAAAGTGAAAGAGTATCCGGTTGTGAACACGAACAGACCCGTAGAAATTGTGCATAAGGAGATAGTCCGATGCGTTGAGACCCTCCTTTTCGGAGCGTAGAATTTATAGGTCTAAAAATTCAAAGTTTATACAGGCGATGAAGATGAGTCCACCTGACTTTCGGATGAAGAACGAATCGGGCGATCTGAGCCTCCAAATCCCCCAACTAATTTACAGAAAAAGGTAAACATCCAAAAACTTATTCCTCAGATAGTAACTCACTTATTCTGGCTGAAATTTTTTTAAGAACCATAAGAATTAATCCTAGGTTAGCGTCATTCTTGGCGAGAACGGTGATAATCGCACTCATACCGGCGCCCTTGATAATGATATATCCCTCATCCCCCTGAAGTAATATTTGCTGCAGATTCCCGCGAACAAGCTCTTGAGCGGCGCGTTCACCCACGCTAAGCATGGCTGCGGTCATAGCCGCTACCACGCTCTCATCCACATCGTTGGGCATCGCAGAAGCTATGGGTAGGCCTTGTACGCTCACTACTGCGCTGGCCTCGATTCCGGGCGTATTTGCCTCCATGTCCCTTATCAGGTTCATTATTTCGTCAATTTTCGACAATCTCGATCACTACAAATTTGATTGTTTCGACAGTTATATTTTTGTTCTTAAATTGGCTATAAATTTAACCTATTACAATTTTTCGCTTCCCGACAATCATAAGAGTTAACCGTACTTGTGGAATAATTTAAGTAATTGTAAGCTATAATTTTATCGAATTCATTACTCATTAACTTTTTGTTTCACTAATGGATGAATTCAGTTTGAAAAGTAAATTTAATAGGAGTAAGTTGATAATTTCCACTCATATGTAGAGAGCCTATTCAGGAGGTACCGTGTTGAGCGATGAGAAATTAGATGAAAAAACCTCAGAAAAACAGGGACAGAAGCTGGAACAGGAAGAGGAGGAAGACAAGTTTGAAAAGTATAGAAAAGCTGGAAGAGCCGCAAGGGAGGTAAGAGAGATTGCAAGGAAAATCGTACAACCCGGAACGCCGATTATAGAGATCTGTGAAAGGATTGAGAGTGAACTATTGAAGAGAGATGTAGAATTATCCTTTCCTTGTAATGTTTCTCTGAATAATGTTGCTGCACACTACACATCTCCCCCAGATGATAAAACAATTATAAATGAGAGTGACATTGTAAAAATTGATTTTGGGACACATGTGGACGGATACATCGCAGACAACGCCTTTACAGTGGGTTTCATTCCAGAGTACGATAAACTGATTGAAGCATCCGAAAAAGCCCTAGAAATTGCTATAGAAATGATTAAACCCGGAGTTGAAACAAGTTTAATAGGGAAAAAAATCGAGGAAACAATTAAGGAGTACGGTTTCAGGCCAATAAAAGACCTCTCTGGACATTTACTCGACCAGTACATTCTTCACAGCTCAAAGATCATACCAAACATTTCGGTTCCTTACGGCACCAAAATAGAGGAAGGAGAAGTCTACGCCCTTGAAACCTTCGCCACCACGGGTTCTGGAAGCGTAACCGAGGCGCCATACGCGTATATTTACAGTTTAATGCCCATTAGAGCGCCTCTAAGATTTAAGGGGGCGCGTCAAGTGCTTAGCCTAGTCCAAAGAGAATACAAAACATTACCATTTGCAGAAAGATGGTTAGCAAAAAAGGTTTCTAAAGCGAGACTCAAACTCGCCATTAAAGAATTAATGGAAAAAGGATTACTCCGCGCCTACAACGTACTGTCAGACAGGAAGGGAAGCAAGGTATCTCAAGCAGAGCGCACCTTAATCGTCCAAGAAGATGGATGCGAGGTAACCACATAATTACCGAGAGAAGCCAAAAAAATAGCGGTATTACCCAAATTAATTGTGATGGAAGCTAAGCCATATTTTAAGTCATAAAAAATACCTGGTGAAAATATTATTGACAAGTATCGAGATATCTTTTCTTGGCGGAGCCCGAGAGGTTGGCCGATCATGCATCTTTATCAAGAAAAAGGACACGTGTATTCTCTTAGATGCGGGAATCAACCTGGGAAAGGCGTCAGAGGAAGAGTTATATCCCTTAGAGCCAACTGATCGACCCACCGCCGTTTTTATTACACACGCACACCTAGATCACTCGGGATATCTCCCCGCAGTGATTTCAAAATATGATTGCTCAGAATTCGCTACACCTCCAACCCAAGATTTGGGTGAACTTTTGCAAATAGACTTTCTAAAGCTGCAGAAAGAGTGGGAGGTTGAAGCGCCATACACCACAGAAGATATTATGGCGGTTCGAAGCCACGCAGTAGATCTAAACTACAGGGTTGAAGTAGACATCGGAGAGGGTGTCAGAGCCATGCTTCTCCCCTCAGGGCACATACTAGGCGCGGCGATGATTCGTCTCAAGGTTAATAATCACAACATTCTCTATACGGGAGATTTATCCACTAGAAACACCCGGACCCAGAGCATGGCTGAGACAGCCGTGGGCAAGATTGATACACTCATAATCGAATCCACCTATGCTGCCCCTAATGATCGACACCCAAGCTTTCAGAAAGTTGAGAGGGATTTCATTGAATCAATCAACAAAGCCCTCGACCGTGGCGGTAGAGTCCTTGTACCCGTCTTTGCGGTTGGAAGAGCCCAAGAAGTAATGCTGTCACTTGAAGCCTACATCCGAAGTGGTGTACTGTCACACGTTCCAATATACATCGACGGAATGATTAAGAAAGTTAACGAGGTCTATCGATTGTACTGGACTTATCTTCGCCCCACAATTAGGAGGCAGATAAGATACACGAGGCAGAGCCCCCTGGAATCAGACATCTTTGTCGAGGTACACCAGAGAAAAGACATTAACATTGACGACCCGTGCATCATCATTAGCACCTCAGGGATGCTTGAGGGAGGACCGGTGATCGAGTATCTGAAGCGTATAGCGGGAGATCCTAAAAGCCTCATCTGCCTTACAGGCTACCAAGTACCCGGAACAAGAGGGCGGAGACTCCAAGATGGAGAAAGAGAAATCAAGCTTTCACCGAACAGCGAACCCATAAAAGTAAGATCGGAGATTAAAACCTTTGAGTTCAGCGCCCACGCGGATCAGTCCGGGCTCTTCAGGTTCATATCGAAAATCAAAGAGCTGAAGAGAGTTTACTGTGTTCACGGAGAAGAGTGGAAAACTATAGAATACGCAGAACGAATTGAAGAACTAAAAAATGTGGACGCCTACTCCCCCATGAACGGAGAAACATACCTAATTTGAAGATTAAGAACTAACTAAATCATCGAATTTTATAGTTCCAGTATACAGTTTGCGGATAATTTCGACCAAGTCATCCTTGTTTACAACAGCCTGTTTTCTGGAATCTCTGTCCCTTATAGTTACAGTATTAGCCTTGGGCGTATCGTAATCTATGGTAATACAGAAGGGGATGCCTATTTCGTCCGCCCTGGCATAGCGCTTACCTATGGAACCGCGGTCGTCATAGTCCACATCTAGCCCGTTCTCCCGGAGTGTCTGGTAGGTTTTAAAAGCTATCTCCATTAAGGGTTCTCTTCTCACAAGCGGCAAAACCAAGGCGAGAATGGGTGCGATTTTTATGGGGAACTTGAACCAGCTCCACCCCCTTCCATCATCCTCGCGGTAGCAGTGTTCCAAGATGCAGTAAATGGCCCTCTCAACCCCGAAGGAGGGTTCCACAACTTCTGGGATAACTTTCTCGCCGTCAACACTCACGGACAGGTCCTTACCGCTCTTTTTCATGTGGTTAAACAAGTCATAGTTTGTTCTATACGCGTTGCCAACTATTTCTTTTCTCCCGATACTCAACTCAACCTCGAGATCAAAGTTACCTCCAGAGTAGAAGGGAGTCTCCTCGGGCATCATGTGCCTGAAGTGAAACTTATCGTAGGGAATACCCAAGCTCTGATAAAAGATGGTTTCCTTGGCGATATAGTAAGCCATATAGGGATTGGGAAGAATCTTTTTATCTAGAGATTCCTGCGCAGTCACCTCAACAGGCTCTGTCTCGCCCTTCTCCTGCTGCTCCCTCGTCAGAATACGGATTTTTATATCCTTCACCTTATCGAAACTCGGATGGTTCCCTATCTCCTTGGGATGTATAAACATCTCAATCTCCATCTGGGTAAACTCGCGAACACGCATCAAACCCTGCCTTGGGGAAATCTCGTTTCGGTAGGATTTACCAATCTGAGCGATACCAAAGGGAAGTTTCGCCCTCATCGACTGCTGAACACGCTTAAAATCCATAAAAATATCCTGGGCGGTCTCAGGCCTCAGAAAGGCGGTCTGCCCACCCGCGGGTCCAACCTTAACACTCAGCATCAGATTGAAAACAGTCACCTCAGACAACTCTCCGCCACAATCCGGACAAACCAGATTGTTCTCCCTGATTATCCTTGTGAGTTCTTCGGGGGGCATCCCCTCAACATATAGACCCAGACTATCCTCAATCAAATGATCCGCACGCATCCACTTCTTACACTTCAAACAGGAAACCGTGGGATCAGTAAACGAGTCTAAATGGCCGGAAGCCTTCAAAGCCTCATACGGGAGAATCGTAGATCCATCCAACTCATAAACGGGAGGATTAGTCTCTTTCAAAACAAAAAACTCACGCCAAGCCTGAACCAAATTATTCTTCAGCTTGGTGCCCAAGGGTCCGAGATCATAGAGACCGGAAATGCCCCCATATATTTCTGCGCTTGGGAACACAAAACCTCTGTGATTCGCAAGAGTCCAAATCCTTTCAAACAGAGTTTTACTTTCTTTCCCCTTTCTATGAGCGTTTTTGTTGCCCTTTCCTGCCATGGTAACCATCACTCTCAACTAACAGTGGTTCGGTACTAGGATTTTTGAAACTTAACACAAAATTACTTAAAATAACTTTCTACATTGTCGTAAAACACAAAAACATGAAGATAGTAGAATTGAGGGTTATCTAGCTTTCACACGCTTAATAACCGGGGGCCGAGCCTTGTACAGTACACGGTAACCACACTGAGGGCACTTAATTCCTCCAAGAAGGTCAAGTCCTTCTACGGTAACCTCTTTTCCGCACTTCCCACAGATATACACCATTTTTCAGACCCCTTTTCTCTTACTATTTTACGAAACCACTATGGACTGAAGTTTAATAAATATATCCCGCCAAGACTTAATCAAGAACTCCCTCCACAAGCTTATCACTTTTTACTCGAGTTATTTTGACTCTTACCAAATCGTTCACCGGAGCCTCCTCCGCATCAAGAATTATCGTGGGACCCTCCCTCAGAGGATAAGCAACGTAAACTCCAGAGTGTAATTTTTCCGCTACAACAGCCTCAACGATTTTTCCCACCAAATCTCTCTTCCGCTCCAAGTTGATTTGCTTTGCTTTTTCAAAGATCATTCTGCTCGCTCTTTCCTTCGTAGCCGGAGGCGGTGATTCGAAATCCCCAAACGCGGACATTGGAAGGGGCCTAAACCTGTAAATCGTCACCTTTTCAACACCACAATCGGCCATCCGATCCATTAGCCTCACCGTTTCTCTCGCCGATTTCATAGTCTGACCCGGCAATCCGTGAATAAAATAAACATAAGGCCTTAAACCGTGGGCCACCGCACGCCTCACGGCTGAAAGGCTCTCACCCGGAGTCGAAGGCCGACCAATCTTTCTTGAATGCGCCTCCGAACCTGTTTCACACCCTATATGTACGGTCGTATTCGGAAGATAAGTACTTATAATTCGAGCCGCCTCATCAGTGAAAAGGCAGGGCTTAATATTCTCAATCGATATGTAAGTCTTCTCTTTTTCTGCCTTCTGGATTTCTGAAACCTCGGAGAGTAGTGACTCCATCTCCGAATAATTAGGTTCAGGAAAACAAGGATCGGTAAGAGGATCCGGGTTCACCAGCTTCTCCCTCTGATAATCGAGAAAATCACTCGCACCCAACACGATTCGCCTGACACCACACTCCAACAAACCGCTTATCTCCCTCAAAATACTTTTTTTACTCCTACTACGAGGAGGGCCGAAAAGACTTGGCACCGAGCAGAAACCACAACCTGGAGGTATCCCTACGGGACAGTAATACCTTTTCGCCAGGTCGTCCCCACTGCACAAACCACACCCACTACACTTCCGCCCATCGGGAAGAGCCAAAAGCGTCCTACGATAGTTGGAACACCCCCTAACACAAGTAACATAAACACGCGAAACCCGAAAATAAGGATAATCAGCAATTCTCTCAACCGACGGCTCAAACCCAAACTCGAAAACCGGAGGCCTAAGCCCAGTCATCACCACACCACCATCCGTCTTAAAAGCCAAACCCCTGATTCCCTTTAGCACCTCCCTCTCAGGCAGTAGACCTTTAGACAAACCCTCATCAAGCAGTTCCTTCAGAGTCACTTCACACTCCGAAATAACCGCCAGATCATAATCCGTCCGCCCCAACAACGTGTAGGGATCAGCAGCAGCAGGACCACCAGCAATAGCAACCCCATCCTCCTTTACTCTCCTCCATGAACGAACAACCCTTCTCATCGAGGGAACATCCATACTCATACCGCTGCACATCAAAACATCAAAATGCAGCAAGAAGGATTCGTCTGCAAAAATCCGCTCGGCGGGGCATATCCTGCACTCAAACCCTAACTGTTCGAGCATCCCAGCCACCGTCCGCGGACCCGCACCGATAACGTCCCGAGTGAACCTTCTCGCACCTCTCTCGGTAGCCAACGCATCCACAATTAAGAAACGCGCTCCGCCCATAAACGCACCAACCCGACAGACCGTTATCCATACACTTTTTAAGCACATAAATTTAAATAATCATAGTGTGTCTTTAATAAATGGCAAAAAAGCTGGAATGGTGAGTAATGGCACAGCAAATATGTCCAATATGCGGCCTACCAAAAGACCTATGCGTCTGCCAAGAAATAGTAAAAGAAGAACAAAGAATAAAAATCCGAACAGAAAAAAGGAAGTGGGGAAGAGACGTAACAATTATCGAGGGTATCGACAGTAAGGATGTCGACCTTGCTAAACTTGCCACCAAGCTAAAGAGCGCTCTTGCGTGTGGCGGCACGGCAAAGGACGGGCGTATCGAGCTTCAGGGAGACCACAGGTACCGGGCTAAGGAACTTCTAGTCGAGTGGGGCTACTCTGAAGAGAACATCGACGTCTCATAACAACAAAATCTCTTATCTTTCTTATTTCTTGTCTCTTTAACTTGTTCTCGGTGCTGGCGGGGATGTTTGACAGAATTAGAGGGTTGCTCCGCGGTTTGACCAGGCGTCCAGCGAGAAGAAGGGGGCTACTGGTCTGTCCGAGGTGTGGAAGCTCAAAGGT
>Ga0164311_10002038_pt1 | contig 10274 bp, 7 predicted proteins | sample GuaBasSedimGuay2_FD_121796 | JGI IMG/M metagenome (GOLD analysis project Ga0164311, IMG submission 121796) | Subseafloor sediment microbial communities from Guaymas Basin, Gulf of California, Mexico - Guay2, Core 4569-9, 9-12 cm | ecosystem: Environmental > Aquatic > Marine > Hydrothermal vents... | reverse complement strand
GCGGAGGGTTTGGATAATGAACACAGGCAAAATTATCGGGCTGATTCTCGTCGTCGTTGGAGTGGGCGTCTGCCTGTTAAGCGTGTTGTGGGTCGGCGCGGGTTACGCTTCTGATAACTATACCAACCTGGCCGCTCCGATACTGGGATTAGGGATCGCCTTTATCTTGGCCGCTCCCCTCGTCGGCGTGGGCGTCTTTATGCTCGTCAAAGGTCAACGGGAAGCGGCCGAGTTCGCCGAGGTCGAGAAAGAGCGCAAGTTATTGGGGATGGTGCAGGCTCAAGGCCAGGTCAGAATCTCCGACGCGGCCCTGGAACTGAACGCCAGCCGCGATCAGGTCAAAGCGTGGGTCTACGATCTGGTGAATAAGGGACTGTTCGCCGGTTACATCAACTGGGACGAGGGGCTGCTCCACTCCCGCGACGCGGCTCAACTGCGCGGGAACAAATGCCCCAGTTGCAGCGGCGAAATGAAATTGGCCGGCAAGGGCGTGGTCGAGTGCCCCTACTGTGGGGCGGAGATATTCCTGACGGGTTGACCCGAAGGGTTTTCTGAAACCCTTCGGGTCTCAATTAGCCAAGATACAACCTGACACGCGCAAGTTGCGTAATAATTGTGAAAGTCAAAACAAGAGCAATCACCACAAGCTAAGGAGGCTTACAAATGGGAGACATTCTCGAAAAAGTAACGGGCAGTCGCACGGCGCTGGAAAAGCTAACCGACTTTATCCCCGGATGGGGCGGTTATCAAAAGCGCCAAACCAGTCGCAAGGCGGATCAACTCTTGCGCAAAACGTTGGCCGAAAAGCTGGCCGGTCAGCGCCGCAAGCTCGACGTGGTACAGAAGGAGTTGATCAATCACGGCAAGATGGATTTTTTGGACGACGTCGGCAGCGCGGTGACGCAACTTCAGACCTTTGCCGACCGCGTCCGGCTCGCCACCTACGGGTACTCTGGCATGTTCGACGCCGCCAAAGTCAACGAGGCCGAGTTGGAACAGATGTATAACTTTGACGCGGCCCTGTTCGAGTACGTGGATCGGCTGGATGCGGCCAGCGACCGGCTGCGGGAGGCCATCTCCGTCGGCGAGGGACTGGCCGAGACGGTCCGCATCGTTCAAGACATCTGCCGCGAGGCCAACAGCACGTTCGACCAGCGCGAGCATCTGATATTGGGAAGCCAGTAGAAAACAGGTTTTTAGCTTAATCTAAGGAGGTAATTCAAAATGGCGCGAATTTTCGACATTGTTCAATTCGTAGACGAAGCTGGCGCAGAGATGGTGCATCGCATCCCCGAACGTGGTTCCGGCGACTTTCGGATCGGCTCGCAAGTGATCGTGCGCGATAGCCAGGCGGCGGTCTTTTTCCGCGACGGTCGCTCGCTAGATGTCTTTGGCCCCGGCTCTCACACGATCGCCACAGCCAACATCCCTTACGTGGTGGACTTGATCGGCAAAGCGTTCTCCGGTGATACCCCGTTCAAGGCCGAGGTCTATTTCGTCAGCCTGCGCGAGTTCACTGACCTAAAGTGGGGCACGCCGACGCCGATCACCATCAAAGACCCGATACTGGGTATGGCCCGCGTGCAAGCGCGTGGCTCTTATGCGGTTCAGATCACCGATCCCCAGCTCTTTGTCAACAAGATCGTCGGCACGCAGGGCATGTACCGCACGTCCGACATCCAGGGCTTTTTCCGCTCCATGATCCTGACCAAACTGACCGACTTGATCGGCGAGATGGACAAGTCGGTGATCGAGTTGGCCGGGATGGCGGAAGAGATGACTATGGGAGCGCGGGCCAAGGCGGCCGAGGAATTCGAGGCGCGCGGCATCACCCTGACGTCGGTCTACGTCGAGTACGTCGGCCCGACCGAGGAGACGGCCAAGGCGATTGACGAGCGGGCTTCGATGGGCGCGCTGGGCGATATGCAGGCTTATATGCAGTTCCAGGCGGCGCGCGCTATGCGCGACGCGGCCCAACAGCCCGGCGGCGGTGGCATGGCCGGCGCGGGCGTGGGACTGGGCGCAGGCATGGGCATGGGCGCGGCGATGGCGCAGATGATGGGCCAGAGTATGCAGCAACCGGCGCAGCAAGCTGCCCCGGCGGCGCCTGCCGCCCCCGCCGCTCCTCAGACGGCCGCGGACATCCAGGCCACACTAGATAACCTGGATATGCGATTGGCCGCCGGCGAGTTAAGCGAGGCCGTCTACACCAAGCTGTACAGCAAGTGGGAAGCCAAGCTAAAGGCCATGGGCGGGTAGCCTCTGCCGGCCGCTGAACCACTGCAACGCCATTCAAATAAAGCCCTCACCCCCAGTTACGCTCTATAGAAAAAAGGGCGACTTGCTCTTTGCCAGCGTGCTGGACAGAGTTAAGGAAAACTTGGGGTGAGGGCCTGTTCACATATGAGAACTTGCTATCGGACACTTTTTGCCAAATTCCTGTTACACAGAGATTCTTTGAAGGGGATCGTGATTAAATAACTTGCCCACTCGGGCTGAATAACACAGCGAGCATCCACCGCTTGAGTAGCGAGCGTCGGTTGAGTAGACCTTTAGGTCGTATCGAAACCAAGCGAGCGGCCTCGGGACAAACAACAAGTTCAAGACAAGCGGGCCTCAAAAACAGGTTTTTTTCACACTACCCGCTTGGTTCGATACGCTCCGGCACAAAAAGCGTGTACCTCCGCTACTCAACCATCGCTCGCAAAATTATCCGAACGGGCAAGTTAATTTAATTCTCGTTACAAGGAATCTGCTGGTACAAAGCGGCTCTTTCGTCACATGTCTCAATTTTCAACATCTCGGTGTATCTCTGTGGCTTCTCTGCGCTCTCTGTGTAACTGATTTTGGCATCTTTGAAAATATCCGGTAGTGAATATGGGAGCACAAATGCTGCCGTCCGCCAAAAGAGCATCAACACGCACTGCGTCCACGACGATTCTTCTCGGCCTGATACTGCTATCCTTCACTGTGCGCATCTACCGGCTGGATGAGCAGAGTCTATGGGGCGACGAAGCGTGGAGCCTCTTCCACGCCACACGGGAATCGTTCGGCAACGTCCTGCGCAGCGCCCGCGACGATGGAGTGGTTCCTCCGGCCTACTATCTGTTCCTGCACACCTGGATCGCGGCGGCAGGGCGGTCCGAATTTGCCCTACGGTACATCTCGCTGCTCTGCGGAGTGCTGGCAGTACCGGCCATCTTTGCCCTGGGGCGGAGACTGGGCGGCGTGGGCACAGGGATCATAGCGACCCTGCTCCAAACGCTCTCGCCGTTCCACGTCTACTACAGCCAGGAAACGCGCATGTACGCCCAGATGACCCTGTTCACCATTCTATCCACCTACTTTTTCTGGCGCTTGATTGCCAAGACACCATCGAGCGATTGGAAAGTATGGGCCGGCTATGTGATAACCGGCGGACTGGCCGTGAACTCACACTACTTTGCCTGGTACGTCATCCTGGCGCACGGGCTTTTCTGGCTGGGCGATTTGATTCGGAAGCGATTGGTCACCTGGCGCATCGCGCTCCTGTGCCTGAGCGCGCAGGCGGCGATCTTGGCGCTCTTTTTGCCGTGGACCCTCTACGTCTGGGAGCGGGCGCTGGGCCTGACCGGACAGGTCACGCCTATGAGCGTTCCCCTGGCGGTCATCCTGCGCCGCTGTCTCGGTATCTTTAGCGCCGGCGCGCCATCTATCGCCGCAGAGCAGGCGGAAGTGGGCTGGACGACCTTGATCCCCTTCCTGCTCTTGCTGGCTCTAGCCCTGCTGTGGCCGTGGAAACGACGCGGCTTGATCTTCCTGGTCGTTTGCGCGAGCGCGCCCATTCTGGCGACTTTTTCCCTGTCCTTCCCCACCCTGCCCGGCTGGTCACGATACTTTATCGCCGCCAGCCCGCCCTACTACCTGCTGCTGGCCCGAGGGGTGGATGGCTTGAGACAGTTCGCCCGATCCTGCCCTCTCGCTGCAAGACGGCGCGTTGTACGGGTTGGACTGGCCGCGTTGATGGTCGCTCCCCTGAGCCTGGCCCAGATGCGCTCGCTGCGCCAGTATTACACCAACCCCATCCATTGGCACTGGGATTATCGCGCCCAGATAAACAGTATGGCAAAGGGTGCGCGGACGGACGCGGCCATAGTCTACAACGGCAGAGACCTGCCGGTCATCCTCAAGTACTACCTCCCGGCCGATACCCCCTATACCATCATTCCATCGCTCTGCAACGCGGACGAGGGACACATCCGAGACGAGATCGCCGCCATCGCCGCCGAGCAGGAGCAAATCTGGCTGGTGCGTTCAACGCCGCTGGCCTGCGACCACAATCACCGGGCCGCCCAGTGGCTCAAGGAAAACGCCTATCAAGTCAGCGAGACCTGGCTGGAAAACAACCTGTTCGATCTCTACCTGACTCCAACGGAGATGGCCTTCTCCGCTAACCTGCCCGCCCTCACCTTTGGCGGTCAATTCGAGTTGGTGGAATTTGCTTCGAGCCGCGAGCGCGTGGCCCCAGGCGACGCGCTGGCCGTTGCGCTGCGTTGGCGTGCCCTTGCGCCTATGGATGTGGATTTCAAGTTCTTTCTGATCTTGCTAGGCCCCAACGGCGAGACCTTTTCCCTGAAGGACGGCATGCCGCTGAACTGGCTGCGGCCAACGACGTCGTGGAGCGCGGGAGAGATCGTGAACGACCGCTGGGGGATGGCCGTGAGCGCTGATACGCCCGCCGGCGCGTACCCGCTCTACGTGGGAGCGTACGATCCCGCCACCGGGGAGCGGATTGCTGTTCAGACTCCAAATGGAGAGAGCGCGGGCGACATGTTGTTGATAACAGAGATCGAGGTTCGCTGATTCTACACGAGAGGAAAAATGGTATGACAAAAATTACTCACGTAGTCAAACGTACCGGAGCAGTGGTGCCTTTTAACCAGGAGCGCATCACCAACGCCATCTACCGGGCGGCGGTCGCCGTGGGCGGGCGCGACCGCTCCATCGCCGAGCAATTGTCCGGCCAGGTCGTGGCTATGCTGAAGGAGAGCGCGCCGTCCGGCCACACGCCCACCATCGAAGAAATCCAAGATACGGTCGAAAAGGCGCTGATCGAGAATGGGCGCGCCAAAACGGCCAAAGCCTACATCCTTTACCGCGACGAGCGCGCGCGCCAGCGGCAGGAGCGCGCCCAACGCTCACTGCATCTCTCGGAAAATGTCCCCTGGCGCAAGCTGTGGGAGGTGCTGAACTGGAGCGTGGACCACGACCTGCACACCGTCGAGCGGTTGAACGCGCGCATCGCGCGCGGTGAGTTCGCCGAGATCGTGCGTGAGACCGACCGGTGCTACAACGAGGACATCACGACGGCGTCCGAGATCATCCGGGAGCGCGGCGACGTGAGAGTCGTCATCGTCGCCGGCCCCTCCTCCTCCGGCAAGACGACCACGACTACCAAGCTCGGCCACCTGTTGAAAAAGATAGGGTTCAGCCTGATCCCGCTCACTGTGGACAATTACTTTTTCGATCTGGAGCTCCATCCCAGGGACGAGTTCGGCGATTACGACTTTGAGACGCCGCAGGCGCTCGATCTCGAACTGATCAATGATCACCTGGCGCGGCTGGTCGCCGGGGAAAGTGTGCTGACGCCCTTTTACGATTTCAAGACTGGCAAGCGATACGACGACCGCACGCCGATGCAGATCGGGCCGCGCGACATCATTCTCATTGACAGCCTGCACGGCCTGTACGCCGATATGACCCGCTCTGTTGACGACGAATTAAAGTTCAAACTCTACATCGAGCCGCTGCTGCAGATGAAGGACGCTGATGGCAAGTTCGTGCGCTGGACGGATTTGCGCCTGATGCGCCGCATGGAGCGGGACGCCACGCACCGGGCCTACGACCCTCAGCAGACGTTGGAGCACTGGCACTACGTCCGCAAGAGCGAGATGCGTCACATCGTTCCCTACATCAACACGACCGATTACATCGTCGCCAGCGGCCTGCCTTATGAGCTGCCCGTGATGCGGGTCAGGCTGCTCGCTCTCTTTGAGAAGTGGGCGGAGCAATACAGAGGCGATCCGCTGCGCGAGGACGCATTCACGCGCGCCAGGCGGGTGTATAATCTGCTAAAGGGTATCACACCAGTCGAGGATGATTCACCTATCCCGCCGGATTCGCTGCTGCGCGAGTTCATCGGGGGGAGTTGTTACGAGTATTGATGGATGACCTTGATAATCTCGTAGCGCAATCAGATGTGTGCATAGCGGCGCAAGACCATAAAGGGGTTTTCCACCGGATGTAGCAGTGCCAGCATCGCGCGGGGCGGCATGCGTCTGAGCATCCGTCTTCTCTTGACAAGCATACGGGGAATCCCGCCTAACGCCTCTATCCGTCCCTGCACTGCACCCAACCCACGCCCAGCGAGGATCGCGTAGCCTACTGACATCAAGTCATATATCAGAACGAGTAGCACGTGCCAAGAGAGCAGCGGGTAGTTCTTGCACAACAGCCATATCTTGTTGCGCCCTAGTAAACGGTTCTTGAAATGAGAACCCTCTTTACCCGTAGCAGAATGAATGTGATAAACAGAGGCATCGGGCACATAGACGCATTTCCAGCCAGCCCACTGCGCTCGCCAGGATAGATCAACATCCTCCATATAAGCAAAGAAAGCCTCATCGAAAAGGCCAATTTCGTCTAGCATAGCCCGCCGGTATAAAGCCGCGCCAGCGCAGGCCCCAAATGCTGAAACTTGGGCCGCAGTAATAGGGCAGTCAATTGTTCCGCCGTCTCTGTTCCAGACCATACCCGCCTTGTCCACGACAATCCCTGTTGTCTCGATCACTTTTCTCTGGTCAGCCAACAACATTTTCGAGGCACACATCCCAATTTGGGGATCAACGTCCATAGCCTCTACTAACGCGCCCAGCCATCTCGGATTCACCTCTGTATCGTTGTTCAAAGTAGCGACGAATTCCGAGTCAAATGCTCGAATCGCCTGGTTATTGGCAGCAGCGAACCCTCGGTTCTCGCTGTTTTCGATGATGCGGACCTGTGGGAAGCGCATTCGCACCAGATCAATAGAGCCATCCGTCGAGCCATTATCCACCAGAATCACACCAAAGTCTTGGAACTCTTGAGCAAAGACCGAACGCAGGCAAGGCTCTAGCAGCCGCTGTCCATTCCAATTGGGTATGACAAGCACAACCCGGCAGGATGACCATCCTTCTAAAGATGTTTGCATATTCTCACTCCAGACTGGCGCGCTACCAGTACAGAATGCCAAGACCGCCTCTCGCCTAGCAGCGCCTTGACCACACCCCTATGCTATGCTAGAATACCGTCAAAGTCAAGTCGGGTTCGAGTTATCGTTACCCTCAGTTAGTGCGATACCCCTTTATGCACATTCTATACCACCTCACGGTTTTACCCCCAAAAATGCCAGAGTGCGACGCCGTAGTGCAGGAAGTTGAGGCCTTACAACATCACTTCGGCGGTGAGATATGCTATCTGAATCCCAATCAGCGCCTTCCATTGCACCTACCAAGAGTCTTTTTTGGAATCCACAAACTCGAACAGATGCGATGTCAAGAAACTAGTTTACAACTACATCACGTATTTAATCCTGATCCCTTTCCCTTCCCAATCTTGCGCGCGCTGCGACGCCCCATCGTTTATTCGCTTACCGGCGGGGTGGACAAAAGAAAGATGAACGTACCCTTCTTTGCATCCCTCGCCGCCGTCACTGTGGCGGACGAGCGCAGCCTAAAGTATCTTGGATCATTAGGGCTGGATAATGTAATCTTGGTTCACCCTGGTATCAATACGAATCGTTTCACTTGCTCTCACCTGTCATTGGGGTCAGAGATCAGATTGATGGTTGGATCGGCTCCCGGGTCACAGGCACAGTTCAGAACCAAAGGAGTGGACGCCCTCCTCTCGGCGGCGCAACGTTTCCATCGACTGCGTCTGGTGTTTTTGTGGCGGGGCGTGCTGGCCGATGAGATGGAACGGCGCGTGAGCCGCATGAACCTGGATGACCAGGTAAAAATCCTGAACAGAAAAGTGGATGTCAATAAAGTGCTGACCGGCGTACACGCCAGCGTCGCGCTGGCAACAAATCCAGCGATCATCCGTCCTTATCCCCACTCGCTAATAGAGTCGCTGGCTGCGGGGAAGCCAGTCATCGTCAGCCGATGTATTCCAATGGCAGACTATGTAGAACGGACAGGCTGCGGCAAAATAGTGGAGAACATAGACCCGACCAGTATACTAGCCGCCGTGGAATCACTTGTAGATGAGTACGACAGCTTGCAAAAGGCAGCTCGCGGAGTAGGGCAAAAGGAGTTTGCGCAGCAAAAGATGATAGCATCTTACCAGAGAGTTTATAAGCGCGTACTAGAGCAGGCAACAGGGGGCATAGAAGGCAAGATGTTCAATAACCTGATCAACTGGCAGGACTTTTGCTTTCTCGCCAACAGCCTGCGCACAGGCTCAATCCGCCGCGTCCTCAAGCGACTGATACAGCGAAAGGAGAGCGCCGTCAAGAGTTCTTGGAAGCGCGTTGAGCTTCCACCGCCTTATCTTTGGAGCATTCCATCTGTCCAGCGCCGCGTCAATCGTCTGATTACGGGCGACTCTGACAACGATTACATCACTTATGTCTCCCAGACCTACCTGTCGCCGCTTCAACCGCTCCACGGAATATCGCTGGGCTGCGGCACAGGCCACAAGGAATTGAGTTGGGTCAATCACTGCCGCTACGCCCGGCTAGATGCCTACGATGTCTCAGCGCCGCGTATCGAGTACGCCCACGCTCAAGCTCGAACCGCCGGCCATGAGGAAATCCACTACCACGTCGGCGACGTCTACCAAATTGACTGGCCAAAGTCGCACTATGATGTAGTTTTTGGCGATCAGTCGCTCCATCACTTTACGCCATTGGAGACCCTGCTCTTGCAGGCGCGTAGAGCGCTCAAGCCGACCGGCTACCTGGTGGTCAGCGAGTTCATCGGCCCCACGCGATTCCAGTGGACTGATCGTCAGCTAGAAGTGATCAATGGAGTTCTGACAATCTTGCCGCACAGATACCGGCAAAGTTGGAAGGACGGGCGCATCAAAAGCCAAGTCTACCGGCCCAGCCGTTTGAGAATGATGCTAAACGATCCATCGGAGGCAGTCGAATCGGCCCGCATCGTGCCATTGATCGAACGGCACTTTGAAATTGTAGAGCGGCGCGACTACGGCTGCACCATCCTGCACATGCTCTTTGACGAAATCGCCGGCAACTTTTTGGACGACGAGGGGCAGGAAAAAGATGGTGAGGCGCGCCGCCTGCTCAACCTATGTTTCCAAATCGAGGACACGTTGCTTGAATTAGGTGACATCCAGAGCGATTTCGCCTTGCTCATCTGCAAGCCGCTGACACTATAGCCCCATTTATCCCATCAAACAATGTCATTAGCTATCATCATCCTGAATTGGAACAACGCTCCCGACACAATAAACTGTGTGCGGGCCATCGAATCTTGGAGCAAACTTGATCCGACAGTTTGGGTCGTTGATAACGGCTCCAAAGACAACAGCGTGGAACAGTTGCGACAACACTGCCCGCACATCCAACTCATTCTCAGTGAGCGCAACTTGGGCTTTGCGGCCGGCAACAACTTGGCCGCTCGCCAAGCGATGGATGCGGGCGCGTCTCTCATCTTTTTGCTCAACAACGATGCCATCATCAGCGAGGCCGAGGTCGTGCAGTTGATACATACACTGGAAACAGCACCTCAGACCGGAATCGTCGGCCCGCTGCTGCGCGATCCGCTCCCGGCAGATCGCCTACAAGCGGCAGGAGGACGGAATGTCGCCTGGCGCATCAACACTCACCGGCTCAATCTGCCTGGAGGTTCCAATCCCTTTCCAGTGAACTATGTTCCCGGGACAGCCATTCTCATCAGCAGCGATGTCTTCCGACAAGTCGGTCTCCTGGACAAGCGATACTTTATCAGCGGCGAGATCGCCGATCTCTGCCTGCGCGCTCGGCGTCACGGCTTTACCTGCCTCATTGATCCGATGGCGACCGCCTACCACGACACCGGCCGCTCGTCGGAACTGCGGGAAGCGTTTTATGCCTACTACTTTTTACGCAATCGTTTCCTGTACGTGCGCAAGTTTTACTCGCTGAAGACGTTGCCCTTGCTGCTCTACTGGAGCGCTTTCGGGCTTGCTTTCGTTGCCCAGGCGATCCTGCAAAATCGGCCTACTCGGGCTCGCGCCTTGTGGCTGGCGCTGCG
>Ga0164311_10002036_pt1 | contig 10280 bp, 4 predicted proteins | sample GuaBasSedimGuay2_FD_121796 | JGI IMG/M metagenome (GOLD analysis project Ga0164311, IMG submission 121796) | Subseafloor sediment microbial communities from Guaymas Basin, Gulf of California, Mexico - Guay2, Core 4569-9, 9-12 cm | ecosystem: Environmental > Aquatic > Marine > Hydrothermal vents... | reverse complement strand
TTTAGAATCTGGAAGCTCATTTCTTATCACCTTCCAAGCTATTGTAATAGCTTCTTCAGCCATTTCAACGTACTTCTTCGGAAGGAGCACAGCAACAGCATTTGCCACCTCATTGAATACTTTATCAGGCTCTTCTAATTCCTCTTCCTCCTCAAGCTCAGCTTCAGGGTCTAATATCTTTTCGAGACCTCTCTCAAACTCAGGAATCTTTTCATCAACAACTCTTTTAACCTCCTCTAGCTCCTCTTCCTCTTCAAGCCTAGCTAGGATCTCTTTTCTCTTCTTAACCATTTTGCCGAAGGTCTCGACTAAGGCTCTAGGACTGGAAAGCCCCCTCTTCATAATTAGCTTTCTGAGGAGCCTAACCACTCCGTTGATCTTCGCTGGGTCGATATAACCTCTTAGAGCTAACTCGTGATAGTACTGTGTCAATCCCTTCTCGCCAACCTCTATTAAGTTAGACATCATCTTCGCCTCATGATTCAAAGGCTTGATTAGGATAGCCAACATGTAGCAGTCCTTGAAAATCCTCCTCTGCTCGTAAGTATCATTAATGTCTGTTTTTGTCCTCCTATGGAGTATGACGTTATGTGTAGAAACGTAGAATGATGAATCTAGTGATCGGGAAATCCTCTTTAGGGCTTGTGATGAACCCAGTGAAGATAATGATGGATCAACTATGTATAGTCTAGCGAGATAGTCGTAATCATACCCTTTATGAGGAGTAGCTGAAAGCATGATAGTATTAGTGTCCTTAGAACGAGCTATGAAGCTACCTAAAATCTTCCATCTTAAATTAGGCTTACCTCCGACGAACCCTAGTTTCTGTACCTCATCTACAACGATTAAATCCCAGTCCTCCCTCTCAATTAGCCTAAAGTATTCCTCCCTCTTTAATCTATCCAACGTGCCAATATAAACTCCTGAGGGGAGCGTAGTGAACTTGCCTAGCTCCCTTAGCCTCCTCCTCCCTATGATTATCGGTATGATGCCAAAGTACTTTAACTCCTCAATCCATTGAGGTAGGAGGATACTCGGCACTATTATTAATATCTTGGAGGCTTTATCATATATCCTGAGCATCTCTAAGATTCTCAAAGCGGTAATCGTCTTTCCAAGACCTATGACATCAGCTATGAGAACCCTAGTAGGCTTCAGAAAGAAGCATCTAGCTAAAATCTCTGTCTGATGTAAGAGAGGATCTTTCACACCTGAGCTATCAAGAATGAAGAAGGGATTTTTAAGGTAGTAATCTGCTACAGTAGATAATACTGAAACCCTTCCATCCTCCACGCTTTCACCTTACGCCTTATCGATTAAATACATTATCTTAAACGCCCTCCCGATTCGTAGAACCTTCCAGTACCACATAGGATCTCTGTTTTTCCTTAACTCCCAATACCTGAAGATTGCAGTATTATAGAACGGCTCAGCTATACTCGCATTCAGCCCGTTTACAACTTCTCTAATCTTCTCAACCTTAGAGATAGTCCTCACTGTAGCGTATGTTATGGAGAATATGAAGTGTCTCATGGCGGAGTACCTGTCGGGGAAGACTAATACGGGAATCTTCTCGATTCCTGCCTTCCTCAGTCTCTGAGGGAAGTAGTGTATCTCGGCTTCGAGACTCTTAGCATAGCTTACAACGGCATCGACACCTCTTACTGGGAACATTATTAACTCTCCTCCATTTCCCTTCTTTTTCTGAAGTGTCGCTCTTAATCGTTGGACTAACTTCTCCAAATTTTCCATTGTAGGCACCGCGGTATAGTACGCTATGTAAGGCATGTAGTACCGTAGAACAGGACTTTGATAATAGTAGCGAGGCTTACTCCTCTTCCTATAACAGACAACAGCTACAATTTTCTCCTCAATGACGCTTTCAGGCATGTTACTCTACCTCGTATTCCACATCAAACTCTACATCATCTGGAAACTCGCCTACAGCTATGTCGTCAGCGCCTACAGACTCATCGAATCTCACGATTATTGTGGTTTCCTCAACCTTCCCAAGTCTGCTTACTCCGATTGCAGTTGCCTGTACTAACGATGTTTTTTTAACTGGAAGATTGTCTAATTCGAACATGGCTCTGGCATCCTCTATTCCTCCAACATTTGAAACTTCCACCGACAACTTCAGCTTCGAGGGTATAGTAGATGTAAGTTGTGAAAGTACGACTAAGTTCCCGATGTGGAATGAACGCACCCCATATATTGCAATTAACTTACCCTCCTCAATAAGCCTCAACACACTCTTCTTCCCCAACCACTCTCTTCTAGGAGGAGGTGGGGGAGGTGGAAGAATTCTACGCACTCTTAATATGTATGTCCTTCTCCCAAGTTCCTCGCCCCTCTCAGAATAGACGATAACTGTGATGGAGAGCTCTTCCTTAGCTACTTCCTTTGGAATTTTCATTGTAAGAACCTTCTCTACTGGAAGCTCTGAAACGAACTCCTTCTCAGACACTATCACTTCTGGGGAAACTATCTGGACTTTAACCTTGCCTTCATAGGTTCTTGAAACTACTTTGAGTGTAGCAGTAAATTCTTCGCCAACGAAAACTTCCTCTGGAAGTTCGAGCCCTATCTCAACCTTAAGCTCCTCATAGAATAATACGCTATCTTTTAACGTCTCCTCCCAGTTGTACTCGGTTTTAAGCTCTTCTAGAGTTTTTACCTCTCTGCTCGATGTTAATACGGCAATTCTGTATCCCTCCTTGGGCTTTAATTTTTCAAGCCAGTCGTCAAGAATAAACTCCCAGTACACTATCCTAGCTGTTCGACCAGTTCTCTGGAGAAGAGCCATGAGTTTTCTAAGTGTTTTAACAGTATCTTCGCCTATGTCCTTACTATGCATTAAGAGTACTGCATTAGCCTCCTCCTTACTCTTGTAGACAGTCTTCCAGTAGATATTGTTGTCTATCTTCACGCCATAATCTAAGCTGTTAACCACGTCGTATATTGCATTCATTAGAGCGCTAAATGGTAATACCGGGATTTCCTCAACTGTGTTGTTTGTTAGGAAGAAGTTCCAGATATCTGAGATGGCAACGCCGTCCTCCTTTTCTCTAATGCTAACCTTTAGATAACTAAGAATTATCTCCTCAAGCTCAATTCCCTTAAGCTCCTTTCTGAGATAGTTATTGTTCTGCAGTACTACTTCAATAGCATACCCTAGTGGAGCATCACTTCTAATAGTTAGCCCTTCAAGCATCTTTAACCTCCCAGCTCTCCTTAGGAATACTGCATGATACACTCTGGGCAGTAGAAAGCTCCTAAGCTCATCATAATCTGATTTATAACGATCCCTCTTACTCCTTAGAAGAGCGAATACCTCCTCTGCTCTGCTAATTTCCTCGGCATACTCCATTCTGAGAATTTCGTCCGAAATCCTCTCGCAAGCCTTGAGATATCTTAACACTTCCTTAAGGGCTTCCCAGTAAGTCCTATGCTTCTTTAGCTCGGGTCTAGCCCTCAAGTCTTCCTCTGAGATCTCCCTTGTAGTATCCGGTCTAAGTACTACTACGTTATTTCTCTCAAGAACTTTAGCTACTTCATCATCACTAGCTTCTCTAGCGAATATTACGATCGTCGGCTTATTCACGCTTAAATCGTCCGGAAGCTTAGCCTCCTCACCGTACTTGATAAACACGTACTGCGCATCTCTCAACACTTCAATCCTGTACGGGCTCCTACTTATCTCCCTCAGACTATTTAGGTATGAAGCTAGCTCACTATAGATTACGTTTGGTAATATGTCTCTGGCATACCTCTCTATTAGCTGATCTAGGAAGGGTATCCTCCTAAACAGCCAGCGACCAGAGTGCTCGGCTAGGTAAGCCAACTTCCCGTGTAGGCTTCTGAGAATTCTCGCTACATCCATCCACTCCTTGTTACCTACAGTTTCTAAGTCCATCATAGTCCATGCGACATCCTCCATTGAGGGGTATGCCTCAATGTTTGAGACTAGACCTCCACCAGCTAAGCTCCTAAGCCAAATGTAGGCTGTTATCATGAAGCTAGGGATGTGGTAATCTTCAGGTATTTTCTCCCTAATGTTGTCCCCTAGCTCAACCTCCTCAGCCTCCTCCCTAACCGGATGTGCGACATCCTTCTCTAATATACTCCTGAAGACTCTGAACTCTGAGAAGGTTAGGGGGAACGCTTCAGCTAGGACTCTTTCAAGAACTATTGGTATGTGGAAGGGCATCACTAGATAGGGAGCGTATCCCATCCAGTCATATACTCCCTTTCTGATAGCTAGAACTGCTTCTGACGCCATCCTAATGGGGTTCCTAGTTGCCTGAAGGTACTTACTCAGGTACGTGTGGAGAATCCTTAACACGTTAATCGTTTCTGGATGAAATGGGTAGGTTCTTTCGAGCTCCTCCCTAAGCCATTCTACACCGCCCCTCTTCCTAATGAACTCCCTCGCTACCTCGGAAGCGTTCTCGAATAACTTATCTGCTATTCTCCTCCCATATTCCCTAAGCGTCTTCTCATCCTCTTCGAAAATTCTCTTCTTAAGAATTGATGGTAGATCAGCTGTTGTAACTACTGGGACAGTGTTGCCAGAGCCTACTCTATCGACGATCCTCTTTATGACCTCCGGCCTCATCGCCTCAGCATGCGCTTCCTCAACAACCCCCTTCTCCACGTCGTAGGGTAGCGTTATGATAACAACGCACTTCCTTATCTCCTCTGTCGTGAGAACCTCAGTTAGGTTCATTAAGAAGTCGTTTATGACACTCCTGTCAAGCTCCTTAGTCCTAGTATAATATCGTGCTATCTCGTCAATTAGTATGACTGTACCAGAATTGTCCAAAACCTCCTTTAAAGCGCCCTTAGGTGGCGAAATATTCTTATCGTAGCGAGCGATGACCGAGTACCTGCCTAACTGTTGAGCTATGTAGCCCCACAGGGTCTTAACCTCCCTCTCGTCTTCAGGTACTGGAGCGAACTGCTCTGAGCCACAGTCAACCACCACAGACTTAACACCAACACCTTTAAGCTCATTCCAGTTCTCATAGATGAACTCGGCTACCTCTCCGTCAAGTATCTTGATGATTGTCCTAGCTTTATCTGGACTCTCAACATTCCTAATTATGTCGAGTAAATGGTACAACACGGCTAGACTATGCGACTTACCTCCACCATAGAGTGAAGGAAGTATTATCAGCTTACTATACATCGTATATGCCCTACCTCCAACCTCCGCTCTAGTCTTGCCAAGTAAACCCATTAGCGTCTTCACTATGAGGGTTTTCATAGAGTCGGTCACATGAGTCCTCTTGAAGAACTCAGTAGGGTCTAGCAAGAACTTAGGAGCTATTCCCCTCACTATGTTTGATAAGACTACCGCTGGCTCATACCTCCCCTCTAGAATTTCCCTCCTAACTCTTAATCCCTTGACAGAGAGGATCTCATGACTCACAGTTCTCATCCTCTATAAATATTTCTAATAACTTCTTTACATAAGTTTGCCTCAGGATCGTCCGCTATCCTAGATAGCGCTTTAGCAACGTAAATCGCCTCTTCCGTAAGTGTTGGATACTTGACCATGAGCCTCCCGTAAATATTCTTGAAGTAGTCTACACCTCTATGAACTGCACATTCGAGCAGGTGTATAATGTCGATGCTTGAAGTTAACGGCTTAGCTTTATCCTTCTCAAGAACGCTAAGCTCTAGCGGATCTATTCTCCTCAAACTGAGCACTTCCTTAATAGAGTTAGGCTTAGCGTCTCTTGGTGAAAGGAAGATGAACGTCTTCGGCTTAGCTACCTTAGCCCCCTTCTTCCCCTCTCTTTCAGGCGCCTTTACTATCCTGTTTCTAACGAGTATTTCGTGGAGCTTCTCCTTCTGCTTTCTCTTCCTTGTTCTGTAAAGACCATAACCTAGTGTTATGAGGTCCTGGCTATTCAAACTCCAGTCCCACTCAGGCAATTTGGCAAACAGTCTCCTCAAAGTAATGTATGCTAACGCCTCTGGAGATTTAATATACCTGCTCTCCTCACCCACTAGAGCCTCTATAGCGATTCTATAGGACTCAGCCACAACGTCCTCGCTCGAAAGTTCCCCAGCAAACTTGGTTATCCTATCGTATGATGTGAATTCAGAAAGACATGCAGTCATTACGGCAAGGAATAAGTCTAAGCCTTTAAGATTAGTCTTTTCAGCGACCTCTAAAGCCTCCCTAGCCCTTTGCCTAGCTCTCCTCCTAACCTCATCAATAGTAGCTATCTTACTACTAATCCTCTTCCTCCATACAACAACTACGCTCGATTCTAAAGCAGTCTTCCCCCTAGCAGTAACTCTTTGAGCAGACTCAGTAGCAATGGCCCAAGCCTTCGTAATCCTCAGACCACTACCCCTCCACCCAGCCTTAACAAGCTCAATCCAAGCTTCAGGACTGGAGTGAGCGAAGTAAGTAACGATTAAACCATCATCCTTAACGATAGAAGTCATCTTCTTGAAAGCCCTAGATAGGAGCCATTGATAATAGTCAACTGCACTTCTTATCTTGAAGTACCTGATCCTACCCTCATTGTAGCTAATCTCTTGAGGAGCAAAACTCTCCCATTGAGTATTATAAATCAAAGCCTCACTATGAAACCTAGGCACTAGATTGTCATTACTTAAAGCCCTCTTAAGCCAGACATAGTAGAAGTCGCTAAGCTCCGCATAAGGAACATCATCCCTATAGGGTGGATCAGTAACAATGACGTCGAACTTCTCGCCCACAAACTTACCGAGTACAGTAGCGTCATCAAGTAAAGCCCTAACCCGGCTAGGACTACTAGAAACAGCAGAAATAAGATATGGTAACACTTTCTTTACAATCTTGTCTAGGTTCATCTTTAAAGTCCCCGTACCGCTCATTTCTACAAAAGGAGATACATCACCCCAATTCCAAGACATAGCAATACCTCTCATTGATAGAACATGTGCAACTTGTGCTGGGAGTTGGCCACCATAATTCCAGAAAGTAACCATAGCATTATAATCAACATATCTTGCTAGTGCTATTGCTAAGTATGTTGTTACTGCTTCCGTATACTTGAGTGCCTCTTCCTCGTTCCATCCCTCTTCAAGTTTCTCCTCCTCAATCTTCTTGCCAACCTCACGAATTAGCTTGACAAGCTTAACTAGAGTTAATAGTTGGCGCGAATTAAAGAGTTTAAACCACTTATCGAAACCATAGGGAAAAACCCATATACTTCTTGATTCGTAGCTCGGTATCGGCTCTGTTGGTATGTCTGGGTTTCCCCACATTTGCTTAAGCTTCTCTAGTGCCTTCCATAACTTCTCGTTATCTTCTTTGTTACACGGCTCGAACTTTAAGTCTTTGTCTATTATCCTTGCTTTGACTAGTAGTCTTGGTCTTGCCTTAACGTTCTTTAGCTCTTCTAGGCTTATCCTCCCTTCTAAGTACTCTTCTAGCCTTCGATTCCAGTCGTTTATGGCGTGTTTTGGATAGAACTCTAGCCTATCTTTGATTAACTTATTTCTTACCTCACCCTTTGATCTATAAATTCTACCCGTCTTCGGGTCTATGTACGTTATTCTGCTACCGCATAAGAGACATTCTGCTAGTTCTGGTCTACCCCTAACGTTAGGTGATGGTATTCCCTCAGTTCTCCCTTCAATTACCTCTATATTGACTTTACCTCCTTCAACCTTAGGCCTCATGTACGCATACTTCTTCCCTTTTACTCTAGCTAACCACCAGTTGCCGACTAATGGAGTATATTTGTTGCAGAGGGTATTTGGGCATTTGACTTCCCAAGTCCCTATGTAAACTGCTACATCTTCATCGTATAGTTCTCTAATGTCTGGGTCTTCCTTAAGCCTCTCAGTTATCCACTTACCCCACTTTGCAACATCGTAGATTAGACTTGGTATTTCATAGACACCATAATCAACTATTTTCTTCGCTCTGGTTAGTTTCTTAACAGTGCCTTCCAATCCTAGCTCCTTGATCTCCTTTCCAGTTATCTTAGTCTTTAGATTTGAGTGCTCTTTAGGATATTCGAGTACGGCTTTTAAGAATATGTACGCTGTTGGTAGGAACTCTACAGCAACTACTTCGCCTACGCCAAGCCTAATAGCCTCTAGCGGTATTGAGCCGAAACCAGCAAATGGGTCTAGGAGTTTTATCTCTTTGAACTTCTGCCTTAACTCCTCAGGTAGTTCAGGGTTTAAGTTGTGAGGTACTCTATTAGCAATCAACTTCAGTATGCTCAAGAAATTAGCTTTATTGAAATTCTCAGGCAATAACGCCCCAGCGATCACTGACCTAGCACCAACTAAAGGCTTCCTAGTCCACCAGAAGACCATCTCCCAATATGACGGTCTCCCTCCTCCACCCTTCTCCTTAGCTGAGACCTCATTAATTATCTCTATAGGGAACTTTGAGGACTCAATAAACCTCTCACTCATAGCTATCACCTCTCCGTAATATTCCTGACATACATTTTCTCATTACTAAACAACCACTCTATCTCATCTCCCTCTTTATTCAAGCAATATTACGCAAGGCCGTTAATAAAACTATCAACTATTTACAGCATTACTGTAATATCTATCTTCGGCGATAACTATAACGAGGTGTATAGTTAGAATGCCAAAGGAAGTAATTCTAAACATGACTAAGATAGGTAATTATAGTAAGATAATAGTGCCGATAACGTCCATTTCTGGTCTTAGTTAATGTGATGATTTATATTAACTACTAGTATTAGCCTTCCAATATCTCCAAGATTTACTAATCATTTTGATACTATCCTTTGGTAAAGTACTACTTAATGGGACATTACTAAATAATTCTCCTAACACTCTCTCAACAAAATAATCAATCTTTTCTCTATGAATCTTTGATGTAAGAGAGACTTCATCGTAAAATTCCTTGAGTAAATTCCCTTTAACTTTAGCATATAACTCATTTCTGCCACATGATTTGATAAGGAATAAAGCATTCCGTACAATGTCATTACCCACATTCAAGGAACTTGAAAAGAGTTCAACTATTACTTCCTCAATACTGCTTCTAAGCATCCTACTAATCTCCCTCTTAACTAGTAACTCATGGGTAATATCACGTTGTTGGTATCGTGAAAGTGTTTTAGAAAGAAGTTCTTTATAGATCCCTTCAAACATTGGATGAGTAAGAAAGATATCATCTGTATAACTATCAATTAACCTTGAAATATGTGAACTTAAATATCTTGCTAACCATAGACTATCTAGTTCATAACCAACTTCAATTACACTCTTGGCAAGTAGTAGATGCAGAGGTGTTGGTATTTCTTCAATAGAACCTGTCGGAATATCTTTATTACCATAATGACTACAATATCTCTTCCATGGACATCTTCTACAGTAAGGTCTTCTTTCGACTTCTGGTTGTTTCCCCATAAACCCCAAAAGTTTTGCTTCCCAAATCTTTGGTAAATGATCTCTCAAATTAAATCTTTCAATGTCAACCTTCTTTAATACTCTAAGTCTGGGGTATAGTAAAATGATGTCAATTTTACTTTGAATAGATGATAAAGGTAGTATGCTAGCCTTACCCTCTTCAAAATGAAAATGTTCTTTGATAATTAATCCACCATTGAGTACAAGATTTGCATAGAACTTTACTTGGAATTCGTTCTCCTTTTTCATAGTTTTTGAATTCTTTACCTCTAGGAGAATGTATCCATCTTCTCCTTTAACTTTAAACAGAAAATCAGGTAATGAAAATGATGGCAGTGCTGGATCTTTTAATTCACCTTTACCAATCAATTCTACAATACCATATTCTTCTGCTATAATTCTCCCTACTTCAACTATGCCTTTAACTGTATTCTCAGCTATTTCATATAGCATTAAGAGAACTGAACTCCTAACTTCCTCTTTGCTGACTCTAGAAGCTATCTTTGGAATAACTTTCGTACTAACTTCATGTGCCTTTTCTTTGATGAATTCTTTCCCAATCTCTTTACCTTCATAAAATTTTTCAGTAACTACTGGTAGTAATTTTCGAGTAACTTCTTCACCTACTGTACCTATAGTGTTTGGTTCAATAGCTGGCTCTTTTCTCTTTCTAATTCTCTTGCTCTTTACTCCGATGCAGTTGAAGGAAAGTATCTTGGGACACCTTAGGTAGTCATAAAAATCTTGCCAATTAATAGTAAATTTACTTCTACTTCTTTTACTTTCTTTAGACATCATTATAAATAACATAAATGAGTTATATAACTTAATTGGTAAATACCATCTTTCATTTAATCCAATTTTTT
>Ga0164311_10002035_pt1 | contig 10281 bp, 11 predicted proteins | sample GuaBasSedimGuay2_FD_121796 | JGI IMG/M metagenome (GOLD analysis project Ga0164311, IMG submission 121796) | Subseafloor sediment microbial communities from Guaymas Basin, Gulf of California, Mexico - Guay2, Core 4569-9, 9-12 cm | ecosystem: Environmental > Aquatic > Marine > Hydrothermal vents... | reverse complement strand
GTCCAATATCTTCCACTAATGATATGGCTTAAAGGGGTTAGTTTAAGGAGAGAACTAACCAAGAGAAGAGCCCCGTTCGCTAGAACTCTTGGAATTGCAAGAATGCCTAATGCTTCAGAAGAATTCGCTCAAGCATTCTCTTCAGGCTTTGGAGTAAACGAAGTAAAGGAAATAGAGAAATCTGAAGAGTTATCAGAGCTCGTTGATTACTATGACGTTGTCCTCTTAGTACAGAGGAGGGGGGTGGAAACGGTGGCAAGTTTCTATTACACGCATCCAACATTTGAATTAGGCCCAAGAATGTACCTGGGAGGAGTTAAGAAAATTGGAACCAGCCCTTACGATAACGATTAAGCTTAAGGGTAAATCCGACCACATAGAGAGAATACGTGCTATACTTCTTCCGGATTTTGCATCTACAGTTTTAGGCGAGAAAGTAGAGATCAATGGCGACGAAGCCGTTTGGATGATAGACTTAGCTGCTAAGACCATATCTAGACTTAGAGCTATAACAAACAGTATTTTAAAAGCAATAGCCCTGGTGATTGAGATCGAAGACATGGTAGAAAATCGCTCATAAACTAGTCAAAAGGACAAAAACTAAATAAAGGAAAAAGGGGCTGAAATAAAGGGCCGGTGGTCTAGTGGCTATGACGCCGCCCTCACGCGGCGGAGGTCGAGGGTTCGAATCCCTCCCGGCCCACTTTCCCCTTGGCAATTCAAAGCATGTCATCTTTTTTAAGAGTCGGGAGTGGTTAGGCTAGGATCCCTATGCGAACTTACACCTTTTTGGTATTCTATAAGATTAGACCGCTTTCTCCAGAGGAAGAAGAAAGGGCAAGAAGGGAATGGTCAGAAATCTTGGAAAAATGGCCGTCAAAGATAAGGCTAACTGGAATATTTGACCACGCTTGGGGAACTTCATATAACGGATTCATGGTAATTGAGTGCGAGGACTTTGGAGAATACGTAAAGTTCTGGAAGTGGTTCAAAGACCAGATTAGATGGTATGTTATTGAAACTAGAACGGTAATTGGGGTAAGGAGGTAGGAGGAACCTTTCTAACGAACTATCCACTTTACCCCTCAATTCTTTTTTGAAGTGAACGTAGGATTATTATGGCAAGGTGTAGCTCTGAATGAAAAGTGATGAACTAGCTTCGATCATAGAAAAGGCTTCGGAACTACTGACTCCATCACCTGAAGAGAAGAGAAATGCCCTAGAAGTTCTAAATCAGGCCGTTCTTCTTCTGAAAGAAGCGGCAATCAAGCTTGAATTTGACGTCTCAATCGTTCCTGTGGGCTCAATTACCAGAGACACTTGGTTGCCTGGTAAGACCGATTTAGACATATTTATACTCTTCAAAAAATCCTTTCCTGAGGAAAAGCTCGGAGAATCCGTTATTAGCATTGTAGAGGAGGCATTTGGGAAGTATACCCTCAGATATTCCGCTCACCCTTATGCTAGAGTCAAGTTAAGTGGCTTTGAGATAGATGTCGTCCCTGCCTACGATGTTGAAAATGCTCTAGAGCTTAGAACTCCTGTAGATAGATCCCCTCTTCACGCAAAATTTTTAGAGGAGCGAATGACGCCCAGCCTTGCACGAGATGTCAGGTTATTGAAGGCTTTCGTCAAGGGCATGGGAGCTTATGGGGCTGAGGTTAAGGTTGAAGGGTTCAGCGGTTATCTGTGCGAGTTGCTAGTGTTGTATTATGGATCCTTTTTAGACGTTATAAGAGCTGCAAAGGATTGGAAGGAGCCCGTTGTTATAGATATGGCTAAAATGGTTAGCTCCACCGAAGAGGCAACCAGGCTATTTCCAAACCCGCTTATAGTCATAGATCCCGTGGATCCGAGGAGAAATGTCGCATCCGCGCTGTCTAGAACCCAGTTTTATAGGTTTAAAGCTGCAGCGAAGGCATTCTTGAAAAGCCCATCGGAGAAATTCTTCTTGGAAAGAGAAGTTAGACAGCCAGACGAAGAGTACGTACTTAGCTTGGTAGAAAAGAGGGGAACTTACCTAGCAGCCCTTCTTTTTGATGGATTGAGTGAAGCGCCTGATACTCTGTGGACTCAGGCAAAAAGTGGTGCCAGAAAGCTACACAAACTCCTGAAGAACAATGGTTTCCCTGTAATTCATGCAGATGGCTTCACAAATGAGAGTTCATCGGTACTTATCCTTATAGAGACGCCCAGCAGGCTAATTTCTCCCATAGAAGTCAGAGAAGGACCTGAGGTAGGAAGACCGGGAGAGTCTGAATTCATAAAAAAGCACTTAGGAGCAGAGAACACCATATCTGGGCCATTTATATGCGAAAACAGGTGGTTTGTCCTGAAAAGAAGGAAGAATAATGACGTAAAATCCTTCATTAAGGGCATCATAAGGACTGGACACGGCTTACCAAAGAAACTCTTTAGCGCTAAAACTAAAGAAGTGTTCGAATGCAGAGAGATCTCTAAAATACCTGATTGGGCACTTAAATTCATCTATGAGTGGCTTCAGAGAAAAGAACCATTCTTGAGGGAATTAGCCGATCCTTAGGACCCTTTTACCCCCAAAACTAGCGCTTTTACCTAGCTCTTCTTCAATTTCCAATAGTCTGTTGTACTTTGCAATCCTCTCTCCTCTAGCTATTGCTCCTGCCTTAATTTGGCCACAACCTATTCCAACGGCTATGTCAGAGATGGCTGCATCTATCGTCTCCCCAGATCTGTGGCTTACTATCACGGAATAACCGGCTTTTGAGGCAATCCTAGCGGCCTCTAAAGCTTCTGTTAGAGTTCCTATTTGATTTACTTTCAGCAGGAGAGAATTGCCTGCACCCATCTCAATGCCCTTCTTAAGCCGCTTCGGATTTGTAACGAAGAAATCATCTCCGACCAACTGGATTCTATCCCCTATTCTCCTGGTGAGCTCAGCAAAGGCAGCAAAATCCTCCTCCTCAAACGGATCCTCAATGCTTACGAGCGGATAATCCCTCATCAATTCAATGTAAAATTCCATTAGATCGTTTGTGTCAAGCTCTTTTCCATCAATCTTGTACTTCCTAGATTTTTGATCATAAAAGCTGCTAGCTGCACAGTCTATCCCTAAGTAAACCTTCCCACCATATCCGCTTTCTTCCACAGCCTTTAGAAGAGCATCTAGAGCCTCTGTGGTTTTTGACATCGGAGGAGCAAATCCTCCCTCATCTCCAACGTTTTTCGCAGAAACCCCATATTTTGACACCAAGTAATCCCTTAGATTGTGATAAACCTCTGCCGCAGCTAAAATAGCGTCCTTAAACGTTTGAAAGTCCGCTGGAATTATCATAAACTCCTGTATTGAAAGCTCATTGCCTGCGTGTAACCCTCCATTTATCACGTTCAACAAGGGGACGGGCAGGAGGTTGGCAGATACTCCGCCAAGATACCTGTAGAGGGGCTGATCGGTTGCTTCAGCCGCAGCCTTGGCACAAGCAATGGATACGGCCAAGATAGAATTTCCACCGAAGTTCGATTTATTGGGGCTTCCATCGGCTTCTATCATTATCTTATCGATCTCTTCCTGTTTCCTCACATCAACCCCAATTATGAGAGGGGCTATTAGTTCCTTGATCGTTGCAACGGCCCTTCTAACTCTCCTCCCTCTAAGCTGTTTTCCCCCATCTCTAAGCTCTACAGCTTCTTCCTTTCCCTTGGAAGCTCCAGCTGGAACAGAAAAACTTCCTGTATATCCTCCTTCAGTTCTAACAACTGCCTTAACAGTGGGATATCCCCTAGAATCAAATATCTCTAACGCTTTAACCTCAGAAATCTTGAACTTGGAGCTCAAGCTTGACACCTTGCCTTTGTTAGATTTTTCTCTTGGAATTTTAATATCTCTTGGTTGAACTTACTTTGCCAAAAAAATTCTAACCTCGACAACTTAGCAGTAGCTAGCAGGTGATGTGGAGAATGGCTACGACTCTTTTCCCCTCCTTACATAGGCGCTCGTAAATCTCAATAGCTTCCGGGGTTTTCGTAGCTATGAACTCAATTCCTGAGGAAATAATGTATTCCTTTACATCCAAGAGCGGAAGTGCTCCGTAGATGCCCGTTCCAATCACAATTACGTCAGGCTTTTCCTCAACCAGCTCCTTGACCTCTGCTACGGTGAGGGGAGTGTGTCCGTACCTAGATCTGAGTTCTTTGGATAGCTCCTTCTTCCTTCTGGAAACCGTACCATTAGCGTGCACGATGATGTCATGGTCATAGCTGTTCTCGCCCACGCGAATCAATCCGAACTTCACTGAAATTTCTCTTTCCATCCTATCCACCGATTAAAGGATCTAGATTGACCTCAAACACACCTACTGGACACCTTAAACCGAGAACTTCCAGTACTTCAGGCCTTACCTCACCTATGTACCCGGCCTCTATGGTTCCCGACTTAAGTTCGTAAAGAACCTTAGCAGACCTTCCCTTAATGAGAGTTGGATGTTCAAACCTCTCTAATCCGTATTTTACTCCGAGGTTGCGTAGCAAAGCATCTAAATGCGCTTGGATCCTTTCAAAACTGACGACATCATCGGCTAGAGCTGCTGCTACCCTCCTCTCATTTCTAGTCTTTGTCTCTTGGCTCTCGTCCACGACGACAACGTCTCCAACCTCAAACACCAGTTGCGGATATGATGCATGAACGTTATTGGAGAGGAACGAAAGTAAACCAGGCATTAGGGAATCCCTCAGTACCGCAAAAGCCTTGCTGACGGGGTTGGCTACCTTGACGATTGGCTTCTTAGGCCTGAGAACCTTGTCGAAGAGCTCCTCCTCACTGGTCATTACGTAGCTGAGAATTTCTTGATACCCTAATCCCACCATTAGAAGCCTGACCTTTTTCGAGAACTTCTCCTTCGGATGAACTCGGCCTATCGTCATCACGTTTGGAATTTCCCAACCCAGCTTGTTGTATCCGTAAGCAATTAAAGCCTCCTCAACCAAATCAATTGGATGCAGGAAGTCCACTCGATAAGGAGGAATTAACGCTTCGACTACCTCCTGCTTTGCCATAGCATCTAGCCTGGACTTTCTCAAGAGATTAGCTATTTCTTGAGGGGAGAGGTTCAAACCAGTTTTTGCTCTGAAGTACTCAGCCTCTAGACTCATGACTTTTGGAGTTAAATCAGGTGTCACGAACTCTCCCTTAGCTCCTTTCAACTTCACTGTTCCGATCTTGCCTCCCTTCTCAGCAAGGGCCGTTGCTACCACAATAAGAGCCTGCTCTACTTCCCTTTGAGAGGTTCCAGTGACATCGATCAGCAAGTTTCTGGTTTCAGAGGTTACCCTCGTCATCTCAGAATTTATTATAGGTGGAAGGGAGAGGACCTCCCCTCTCCTATCTCTAAGCACGGGAAAGAGGGGTTTATCCGCTATAATGTGCCCGTATGCAATTCCTTTTTCGTGTCTGTTTATTATCTCCCTCGCATTCATGATTTCAGACTCGCCAAGCGGGACGAACCTTATGTCCTCAGGCCTCTCCCCAGCATAAGTTATGGGAGGCTCCAACTTGTCGAAATCATGAACTCCTATGGAAACCTTTCTCCTTTCCCTCCCCCAAGTTTGGTGAATTTTCTCCTGCAAATGCATCAGAGAGAGCAAACCTTCTTCGCCTAGGTGAACTCCTAAAACGATTCCAAGGGCGAAGCCAGGTCGCACACTCATGACGCTCTCTTCTACTATCCCTTCAACATCGGATTGGAATACCTCGTATTTTGGAATACCTTCCTCGATTCCTAGCAAGCCCTTGAAGTGCCTGGCTATGCCCTCCTCAGAAAGAAGGTCTAATCTGTCTGTCGTTACTTCTACCTCAATCTCATCCCCTTCAATCCTTTCTAAACTCATCTTGGACTTCTCTAACAACTCAGAGAGTTCAGAATCGCTTAATTCTCTTCCTACAAGGGAGAAGAGGTACCTTAGGTTAAGCGTTAACGTTGGCATCTTTCATCTCTCCCCAAATTCTCTCAAGAAAATCAGATCCCTTGAGTGCAGGTCTCTGATGTCCTCAATTCCTAATCGAACCATCGCAAGCCTTCCTATTCCTATACCCCAAGCCAAGGCTCCTACCTCCTTAGAATCTATTCCAAAGGGTGCGAGAACTTCTGGTCTGAACATGCCCGCTCCTAGAACCTCTATCCAGCCCAATCTCTCGTGTTTTACAAGGGTTTCAACGCTTGGTTCGGTAAATGGGAAGTAATCAGGCTTGAATCTGATTTCATCCTTCTTGAAACCGAGTTCCATGGCCAATGTGGCAAGGAAGCCAAGTAAATGCTTTACATTGAGCCCTTTATCCATGACAACTCCCTCACATTGATGGAAATCCATAGAATGAGTCCTATCTAGAACATCAGGCCTGAAAACATGGTCTATTGAGAATATCTTGAGTGGAAGCTCTCTTCTTGAAGCTATCGTCCTTGCAGAGACAGCGGTAGTCTGTGTTCTAAGCACCAATCTCCTTGCTATATCGAAGGACCACTTGTATCCCCAGCCTGTTGAACCCGTTATCCAACCATCCTCATGGACTCTCCTCACCCTCTCTACAAGCTCTAGATCCCTAAGGTTCGCTTCCTGCGGGTATTCAAGGATATACGAGCTGTGGATCTCCCGGGCTGGGTGATCTTGAGGCTGGAACAAGGCATCGAAGTTCCAGAACTCTGCCTCAACGTAAGGACCCTTAACCTCCTCAAACCCCAACCCAACGAGGATTTCCCTTACCTCATCGAGGAACTCCGCGTACATCTGCAGCTTTCCAGGATAGACCTTGGGAGGCTTTGCCTTGATATCGTACTCCTTTAACCTAGCTTCTTTCCACAGACCGCTTTCTATAAGCTCCTTCGTTAGGGCAGAGATCTCCCTAGTGATCTTTACCTCTCCTGTCAAAACCTTCCTTCCAAGATCAGTTAGCCTTATTCCAAGCTCTACTTTTCTCTCCTCTTTGACGAGCCCACGTTTTTTGAGCAGAGTGAGGAGCTTTGGATCAATTTCATCGGCCTTAACAGCTGATTGATGAGCCCTTTCCAGAACTTCCTTCAATGGAAGTCTTTCTGGAGATTTTTTGAGTTCCACTAGGGTTTCTCCATCCGACTTTCTCATCTCAATTAGACCAAGACGTCTGGCTTCACCTATGGCCGCGCTTATCTCAGCATTACTCTCAAAAACACCTGTTTTGGTGAGTTCTTTAAGAATAGCCCTTCCGCCCCTCTCCTTAAGGACCCTAATCAGTCTTTCCTCAGGTAAACCTTTGTTTAAGCAATGAACTCCTCTTTCTGTCGGTCGAACAAATCTTTCTTGGCGTTCTATAACCTCAAGAATCCCCTTCTGAGCTAAGAGATGCGCTAATGCTACCGCCGAACTCTTTTCCATCGGGATTTCGTCGACTTTAACAAGTCCTTCTCGCGGAGCCAATAACTCCAGGAGGCGTATCTCACCTTCACTCAAAGAGATGCGCTTCAATTATTAACCCCCCTCAAACATCTCAAAACCGATGGTGCAGGAAACCACATCTTATTAGTACTCTGATTAATTAGGCGGGAAAACAGGGCACTAATGACAGAGTTCTTAGCTTTTACGTTTACTCGGGTTATGTAAATTGGCAGTGGGTCACTCCCTACACCTGCGACGGAAATATACTCTTCACTTTTAATCTTTTCAACTCTCAAGCTGGACCTCACTTCAGCACGAGCCCTTTTTATTCGATAAGCAGGAATATTTCAACGAAAAGGATGACTATGAGAAGAACTGGAATAGCAAGCCTACCATTACATCCAGGAAAGGCTCCTCCTTGGCTATTCAAGAGAATGAAAAGGCTGTCCTCCTTAATAGTCAAGGCAATAGTTTTGGAGTACGGAAGAAAGGAATTCCTAAGGAGAATAAGCGATCCAATATGGTTTCAGGCCATGGGTTGCGCGCTCGGATACGATTGGCATTCCTCCGGACTCACCACAGTCCTCACTGGTGCGCTAAGAGAGGCATTGTCCGAGGAGGACCTGGGAATAGCGGTTCTCGGAGGCAAGGGCAGGGTTTCAAGGAAGGTTCCAGAGGAAATAGCAAAATTGACCTCAAAATATGAGCTATCTCAGCAAAAAATAGAGGCCTTGATAAGAGCGAGCAGACTTAGCGCAAAGGTAGACAATGCCGTTTTACAGGACGGCTATAGCTTGTATCACCACGCCTTTTTCGTCACAGAAGAAGGATATTGGGCGGTTGTTCAGCAGGGAATGAACCCTAAAATCCGATTGGCTAGAAGATATCACTGGCTTGGCGAGAACGTATCTTCCTTCATCAGTGAACCACATTCAGGGCTTATCTCCGAGAGAGTAGAGGAAATCGTATTTGACCTGACAGCAAGGTCAAGCAACCCTGCCAGAGAAGTCTCTGTGGATCTCGTGAATGAAGGTCCAAATAGGCTTAGGAGGATGTTTAGAGAAGCCACTAGAGGACCCTTATCGAAGTACTTAGAGGAAAAACCTCTCCCGAAATATGTAGAGTTCCCTAGAAAACTAAATTGGGAGGCATTGAGGAAAGCCTACGAGATGAGCGTTTCTGACTTTCAGGAACTGGTTGAAATAAGAGGATTTGGTCCTGGGACGATAAGGGCACTTGCTTTATTAGCAGAGCTTGTTGAAGGGGTAGAGGTTTCCAGGAAGGATCCAGTGAGGTATTCCTTCGCATTCGGTGGAAAGGATGGCGTGCCATACCCTGTGGATACGAGCAGAATGGACAAGGCAATATCTTTCATGAGCGACATTGTTTCATGGTTAGAAATCAAGTCAGAGGAGAAAAGTCAGATACTAAAGAGACTTTCAGAAATTTTACCTGAGAAAACGCGTTGAGAGGAACATGATAAGTAGGTAAATTATATAAGCTCAAGACTCTTCTTTTGAAGAGGCGGGCCCGTGGCTCAGCCTGGCAGAGCTAAAATGTCTTAGCGCCAAAAGCGCCCGGCTGATAACCGGGAGGTCCCGGGTTCAAGTCCCGGCGGGCCCACTACTTCTATGGATGAGTTAGAAATGTCTAGGTTGCTTGTACTCGATTCTTCTGTGCTTTTCGCAATTTTCGAGAAGGATGTTCCGATAGACCTATCTAGCATAATTGATTTGGTACATCCAAAGAGGTTGGTCATCTTATCCCCATGCGTAGAGGAGATAGAAGGAAAGATGGAATCCGGTTCGCTTAGAGAAAGATCCATTGCTAGGAGTATAATCGCTACTATAAGGAAGTTGGGAATAGATGAGGAAGAGTGCGAATTAGAGGTTTGTGATGAGGCTATAATCTCTTACTGTAGGGGAAAAAGAAATGTAGTCGTGGCAACACTAGACAATGAATTAAAGAATAGGTTACTTAAGGAAGGTATAGCAGTGATATATCTCAGAGCAAGCAAGAAGCCAGTTTTGGAGGAGCCTCAAGTTTAGGAGGGTTAGGATATGTATTATCTCGTCACGTTAACCGATATAGCTTTTATTCCACCGGATAAAATAGGGGAGGATCCTAAGGAGATAGCTGAGCAATACCTAAGGAGTAAATACTTGGGCAAGTTCGTGTCTGGCGCAGGCCTCATAGTTGACATAGTTGGCATAGAAGATGTTAGCTTAGGTAAGGTTTTCATTTCTAGCCCGGCTGTGTACTTTAAAGCAAGGTTTAAAGCACTCTCTTTCTTACCAAAGGTTCAGGAGATAATTGAGGGGGAAATAGACAAGATAGTTACTCACGGGGCCATCGTCAAGGTTGGACCAGTTGATGGCTTTATTCACATCTCTCAGTTGGGAGACGATGTCTTCATTCAGAGAGGAGGGGTTCTCCAGGGAAGAAAGACCAAGATAACCTACAGGCCAGGAGACAAGATAAGGGCAAGGGTCACTGCGGTAAGCAAACCGGATCCAACTGCGCCCAAGAGAGGAGAGCCGATAATAAGGATCGCCCTTTCATGCAGGCAGCCAGGTCTTGGTAAGATAGAGGAGAAGAAGGAGGAGGAGAAAGGTGCCAAAGCTTAAGGCTTGCCGTTCGTGCAAGGCTCTGACTGAAGATGATGAGTGTCCCATCTGCGGCTCTAAGGATTTAACCATTAACTGGGAGGGAGTCGTCGTTATTATTGATCCGACCCGCTCTGCTCTTGCAAAGAAGCTCGGGATAACTAGATCTGGAATATATGCGTTAAGGGTTCTGTAGAGAGCCCCTTATTTCTAAACGCTGATTTGACTTTAATGCAGAGATTTATAAACACCTTCCTACTCGAAGAATGGAGTGGTCCTAATGCCTGACATAGAG
>Ga0164311_10002034_pt1 | contig 10286 bp, 11 predicted proteins | sample GuaBasSedimGuay2_FD_121796 | JGI IMG/M metagenome (GOLD analysis project Ga0164311, IMG submission 121796) | Subseafloor sediment microbial communities from Guaymas Basin, Gulf of California, Mexico - Guay2, Core 4569-9, 9-12 cm | ecosystem: Environmental > Aquatic > Marine > Hydrothermal vents... | reverse complement strand
ATTCTGCCCATACCGGCGGCCTGAAAAATCTCTCTTCTCGTAACCGGATCAATATCAGTATCAGTCCATTCGCGAATATCAGCTGCGTCTTCCGGCGAAACATAAAGATCTGTCAATGTTCTACCAGTTCTCTTAAAACCGACCATCATTTTATTAATAAGTTCTTTAGAAAGATAGCCAGCTCCAGTAGAAGCCGGGTTTATTTCATAAATAGGAGCGGGTCTTGATCCTAGAAGACCCTTACCTGAAAATGCTGATGTAACAGCAGGCATAATGACTCGCCAACCACATTCTTCTTCATAATTAGCAAGATCTTTAGCCACTCTAGCTGCAGCTCTCTGCGGTATATCTATACGAGAATCTCTCGCGTAAGTAATTTTCCAATCTGCAGCAGCATCTATGGTAAACGTAGGAATATATACCTCTTCCCCAATACCCTCAATGAAGTTCTGGGCTACATAACCCAGTCCTGGAAGTACCCAAACCGGAATTTCAAAATCTTCTGCAATTGGATATACTGCTTGAGCTCCTGGCCCAAGTCTCTCAACCGCAAATAAATCTCTCATAATAGATTCCAATTCGAGCTTCTGCAGAATTGGAGTTGTCAACGCAGCAGCAAAAGCTCTATACGCAGCTAGTCCTTCAGGAGTTTGAATTTCAGCAGTAGCTCTGAAAAGCTCCATCATTTCTTGTCTATCCATAATAACAACTCCTCCTATATACATTTAGTTTCGGAAGCACTTATAATGTGCTTTAATCCGTTTATATCAAAAGTTTAATTCTAATTGGATACAATGTAGTGTTATTAGTATTAGCACTACATTTAGCTGCACTTACACCTTTCACACATCTCGCCACTTGAGTCGTGACATTAGGTAAAACTTGTCCATCTACATCAGCATTATCGGCATCTGTAGTACTGGTAGAAATCATTGACTCTAAATTAGCAGCAACACGGAAAAAATCACCAGGTGTAACAGCAGCACAAACAGCATTGGTACCCTTAGTACCAGTAAAGTCTGTAGTGTAATGAACTGTATCCCAAATACCTAAATGAGCTACACCAACAGGTGCTTCTTTAGTACCATTAATAGCTCCGCTACTATACGAAGGTTGAGCAACAACATCGCTTGAACCGAGATCACCGGGCATCATAAAACCAACTGGATGCACTTGATGATATCCGCTTTTAACCTTCTGCATAGAGAATCCAAACGGAACTCTCTCATCTGCATTTGAAGGTTCAGTAGCAAATGTATCATAACGCTTTACAATTGCTTCCTCATTAGTAGCACTAGCATCTAAATACAAGACTGCACCTGCATAGCAAAGCACGCCGCCAACTCCTGTGGCGTCACTAGTCTGTGCTGCATAACTGCAGAATTGATTTTCTACAACAGGATGTCTAGGTATAAACATATCCTCTTTCCTCCTTAATCGTTATCTTTTACAAAACTATCTGCCATTGCTTTCCCCATTTCTCGATACTTATTTACCATATCTTCAGGAGGAAAGATCTCCATATTTAAAGCTGCACTAATAGCTTTACCTGGATCTATATTAGCAGGCGCTATTTCTTCACCACTAGTATCGTCAGACATCTCTTCTTGCTCTTCTTCCGCTGTTTCTTCATTCTCTTCAGAATCTTCTGTTTCTTCAGCTTCTTCTTTAGTGTCTTTGGTACTAGCATCTTCCGTTTCTGCTTCCTCTTTTTCATTCTTGGAAAGTTCAGCAATGACTGCTTCTCTGATAGATACTAATTCATCTTTATAAGATGTAAAATCTTCATCTGACATTTCTCTAACTTTAAGTAACTGAGCTTCTGTATCAGAAACAACACCTGCTTCTGTAAGTTCTTTCATTCTTAGTTCAGCTGCTCTATCTTTCTTCATTTCCTCTAAAGTATTTTTTGACTCTTCTAATTTTTGAGTCAAATCTTCGATTTCTTCTCTGGCCGCCTCAAGCTCAGATTCGTAATCTGTAACTTTAAATTCAGTTTCGGAAAGTTTAGTTTCAAGCTCTTCAAACTCGATGTTTCTAGCTTCCAACGTATCGGTTAATTCTTCGATAGTAGCAGCTGACTTACTAAGAGCTTCCTCAGTCTGCCTTCTTATGTCAGCTTCTTCTTTTTCAGAAAATATTTTAGCCACTACAGCCTCAACATCTTTCCTCAATTTATCTTCCATCTAATAATACCTCCTATATATTTTCGCTCCATTATGTGTCGGCTACCAACCTGATAATTCCTTTCTGGAATTTTTTGGATTTATTTTTTATTCCTTTTCCTAAAACAAAAATACACATATTATACAAAGTATTATGGAACTTTAATATTTAGATTCTTAAGGCAAGTCTGCCTTAATATTATCTTTACTCCATGTACTACAATAAATTCCTTCAATTACTGGATCTATACCAAGAGCAAACTTCACATCCACTTTAGATGAACCATCATTAGCTCCGGCATTAGCACAGGTAAATTTAATGGTGTTGAGTGCGGTGTCTTTAGTAATATAAAATGCTCCAGCATTCCAACAAGGTGTAGCTGTAACATTTCCATATGTAGCTAAATCAAAACCATGAAACTTAACACCACTAGCAAGAGTAATTTCTGTAACACCAGAAGCTACAGTAAAACTATCTCCCCAAAAAAATGGATACGCGTGGTTATTACCCATGTTTCTCCAGATAACTTTTAAACTATCATCACCATTAATTCTGGTAAGTTTTGGTGTACTTCTAAGCGCGCCACCTTCAGGACCACCGGGAGTGTGTCCTGTTTGGGCTTGACCTAATTGTGTCATATTTAATCCTCCTTTTACGATCATTATTTTAACTGGCTCGTGTTAACCAGCTTTTAAATCAAATTTATTAACTTCTGTAATAACTCTTTTCTTCTATCATCCTTATTTTTTCGATCTATATATTCCTTTACACAGCTAGCAGCAGTTTTTCTGATCTGATTTCTCAAACAATCAGGATCTGTAACATCACGGGAAAAAGAAGTACAAGATTTGTCATACAAAGTACACCAATTAGTATGAATCAGTTTACTTGATTGGTCCTTAAATGAATTGTCATATACTTCTTTTTTAAAACTTACACAAATACCAACGGTGTCATTGTATTGTAATTCTGCTTCTTCATTAGAAGAAACTTCCTCTATATTATTAGAGGTTACATTATTATTAGCTTCTTCATTAGATGGATCGTCTAATTTATCGTAATCAATTACAATAACATCATCGTCTTTGTTTTTGTTTTTTTTATCACTAGCTGTCTCCAATACAACAGATGGTGGATTGGCTGGTCTTTTGACAAAACCACAACCAGAGAACGTTATGTTCCTTAGTACCCTGTTTATTTCACCAGAAGCAATTTCAGCACCTTTTTTCAAAACTTTAGCCATCCTTCCAAATATACTATCATCACACGCCAATCCCAATGCCTCAGCTTCTGGCCTACTCAGAATTATATCACCAACTTTTACATCATAATTACCAAAGTAGGCTTCCATACTGACACACCATTTACCATCAGCCACTTCCTTCGCCAGATTAGGAAATCTGTTTTTATATAGAATACCAGCAATAACAACATGCATTTCTTGTTCATTCAAATTAGCTGTTTCCATAGATGCCAGCTCTTCCAAATCTAGTTTATTACCACTCTTATCTGTAAAAACACGGTTATAAATATGTCCAACAATTTCATCTTCATTGTGTTCTATATCCATTGCTTTATTAACAATAGTTCCCTCTGCCTTTACCAATTCCGATGGAAGAAAATAAGCGTGATTTAAATTAGCTCCTGAAGACACAAATACAGCAGAAAAATATTGCAAATCAATTTGTTTTTCTCCTTCTTTAGGAAGCTCTATTACAGATGCCGCTTCACGTAATAAATCTGTTTCCTCATGTAACTTAATTTCGGCCTTTAAATAAATAGGTTTATTTTTTTTCACGCCGAATCCTCCTTATTATTAATCTTTAGCTTTTCTTCTATCAGCACCTTTATGATAATACTTACGTTTTGCCATAATCAACCTCCTTATATTATTAAGGTTAGTTTGTTTTTCTATTTTTTAACCTAATCATAGTTAATTCACGTTGAAAATCGGCAAATTCTTCATCGCTTAAATCTGCTACAACATCAGCTACAGTCTTCTTTTTAATAGTAGCTTTTGGAGTAGTATTCTTGGTTTTCTTTCCAGTTGGTTTACCTTTAGGTCTTCCACTTGAAGGAGTTCCAGTTGGTGCTTTTTGCGTAGGCTGAATACCCGCGCCAAAACCTTTTTGCTGCCATGGTGAACCAATAATTCCTAATGTACCATCTTCCACCATAGGAAACTCCTCTTTCATATTCATTAATTCAGTTGAATAATCAAAACCAAGTTTTTCATGAGCAGTGCGATAACTTAACATACGACGATCCACTAATTGCGAGACAGTGTTCATATATAATATTACATCTTGAAGAACACCTTCATCCCATCTAACTTTTGGAAAACGATCAAAATTCATAGCTTCCGCTATTTGTTGATATTCCCTATATATCCATCTTGTTACTTGTCTTCTTGCGTAATTAATTTCCTCCATCATGCCTTTAATAAGCAGCCCGGCCTCTCCAGCGTTAACATTTGTTATACCGTCTATCAAAGCACGTGACACAGCTAAACCACCTGTAATATCATCATTTACTTGCGCATATTTCTCTTGGCCAAGTACAGCTTCAATCTCGGGTGAAACTATTTTTTCTATTTCCAATGTGTGATTCCAAACCACATCAAAAGATTTGCTTGGAGTATTAAATAATTGTGCTACAGATTCTAATTCACTTTGTGTAACTACTGGGTATTCATCATTACCTATTGTAATCTTAAGGATATAATTAGAAATACCGTCTAAAGTACTCATATCTGCATTTTTTAATGCTTTTTTATACTCTAAGCTGTCAAAAATACGAGTAGAACGTGGTTTTCCATATCTTTCATAAGGCTGTTTATTATAAGCTATAGTACCAACTAATCTATAATCCAATTGGTACTCCCCGCCTTTTTCAGCTACTTGTTTTAAATCACTAGGTAAAGCTTTAATCAAGTCTCTTTCTTCCTCAGTCAATTCAGATTTAGATTTACCTAACATAGTAGTTAGTTCTGGTGGTGGTCTTAATGTAATAGAGGTTTTATCAAATAATAAATTTCCTGTTACATTTACTAACTGAGGGTTCAATACCGTATATGCTACAGGTAAATGTCCTTTTGACCATATATTCTTTTTGGCCGCTTGTTCATATTTCGCTATCTCTTCATCTGTTTTTCCTAGCCTTTTAGCCTCTTCCCTAAATGAAGCCATTATCAATTCTATTTTTTTATCTATAACTTTTTTATACTTTTCTCCAGTAATAAGAGCTTTAGCTGTTTTCTTTATTTTCTTTCCGGGCACAGGTGATAAATATGAAACTCTAGGCTCATATTTAGCCAACACTTTATAAGTAGTAACGTGTCCTATTTTAAAAAAATCTAAAAAGATCCATTCTATTACCTGTTCCATTCCAACATCAAAACACCAGGTATCGTAAAATTGTTTTATGTTTTCATCATCAATATCATTCTCGAAACCTTTACACGATAAATTAGTTAATAGATTAACTACTGTGCCAAGAATTGGATCAGTATAATAATATCTATCCGCTCTTTTAACTAAATTTTCATGTGGTTCTTCATAAGGATCTTTTTGTGATAAATCCAAAAAAGTCCTATCAAGAGCATCCCTACTTATCGTAGCAGCCTTTTCCCTAAAAACGTGGGGTACAACAGCGCCACCATTTTCTAAAAAAGCTAACGATTTTTTTGTAGGAGCTAAATAAAAAGTCGAGGTTCCTCTTTTTTCATTAACTTCTATACTTTGAATACCGGTGTCTGGATATTTTTCCTTTATAGAAGCTGTTATTTTTTCTAAAGTTTCCCTTTCCATAAAAATCTCCTTATATTAAAACAGTACCTTCAGTACCAGAAACAGTGTCAGTAAACTCATCAACCGTTCTAACTTTTATATAATCCTTTCTCCCTATCTTATCATCTATACTATAAAGACCTTGTCCAGAAACAGTTGTTCTTTCATTATCCCATCCAGAACTAGTTGTTCTATACCGTGTATAATCTTCTAAATAACTTGTAGCCATAATTAATCTCCTTTAAAAAGGTATCGATAACGATACACCATAAGATGTATCACCGGAAGTATCCCACCCAATTGAAGGCCCTATAAAAATATTTTCTATAAGTGGAAGCTTCGTGCCAAAATTCCACTGCATAGGTGTAAATTCAAAAATAAAGTCTTCATCATTGTCATCATGATTGGACACACCTATTCCAATTATAGCAAACCTCCAATCCATATCTCTTTTAGTTTTTCCATATGAAGAAAAACTTAAGTCTATTTTTGGGGCCATAATATCATTGGTTGCTAAAGCTCCAAGACCTAATCTTGGATTCCATAAGTAAAACTTTTTATCTTTCCTTACATTCTTAGCCCATTTCAATTCGGTTATTTTTAAAGGATACCTATTACCCTTAGTTTCCTTCATTTGATTGTTTTCCACATTAAGTTCAACGTACCGATTATAAGTACCTTGATCATTCTCTGTTTCAATAATTTTAGTATGAAATTCGATGGGATATGTTCCGGTCTTCCATAATTTATTCGGATCTGGTTGGTTAGGATGAAACATAGCCCAGGCTATAGGAAATTTTGTGCCGTCAGAAGCAGTTTTATAAATCTTTATAAAATGATGATCTGTAACTTTACCCTTCAAATAAACATGAGAGGATTTTTGATTAAGCTTCACAGACTGCTCTAACTTTGCAGTTATTTTACCTATTTCGTCTATCTTCTCATTACGTTCTTTTACAACTTTTAATATTTTACTATCTAATGCTTTAAGTTCTTCCCTTAATTTCTCCACTTGCTTTCTACTTTCTGTAAGTTCTATACGAGCTGCATTATCTTCTATCATAATAACTTGCGGCTTTGGTGATGGTTTGGATTCAATTTTATCCAAAATATTATTCCACTGAGAGTACAGAAACAATAAAACTACAATTGTTGTTATAATTTTAAAAGTAGTGAAATTAAAAATTTTTAAAAAATCAAATTTCATTTTTAAATACCTCTATTAGTAAAGAGGTTAGATTATTCCTATTTTATTCGTTTTTTTAAAACAGCAGCATGAAGACCTCTATCACTGGACATAATTGTAGGACCAACACTATGCTTTAAAGCATTTAATGGGTTCCAGGTACTATTATTACTATGTGTTCTTACCATACCACTCTCATTATATAAAACAGGTGCTCCTTCCTCTTCTAATTCTTTTTCAACTATTCTTGCGCCATGAGCTGCAAGAATCATAGCTGAATATAAATCTTTGTTTTGGCCTTTTTTAGGTGTATCAAAATGTAAAAGACCACTAGGTGTTTGTGTTACTACAATATTCAACATCTGGGCTTTTAATGTATTATAATTATCGTATATAATAGAAAATTTATCATCTGCTGAAGTGGGAACTTCAGGAAATCTCAAACGCTTCTCTTCAAGTAATGCTAACGTTGCAAAGTTGGCGTCTGATATCCAAGATGGGTTAAAATTGACCATTTCTAATATATGACGTCCTTCTCTATGTTTTTTATCTTTATCAGTTCTGTCTATAATAGGTTCGTGGTTATTATAACCATCGTCTAATAAATCCATGATAGCTTTACCACCACCGCCTTTATCCATAAATATTCTAATAACATTATATTTTCCAAGAATATTTAATACAGCTTCAGTTAAGCCTTGTGTAGTTTGTCCTTTCAATTCTATAACATTGACTACTTTATGTATTTGACCCATTCTTATTATTACTATACCACAGCTAGCAGCACCACCTTGACTTGGATCAACTCCTACAATATATTTTGAAGAAGGATCTCCTCTTAACTCTATACTAAACCCACTATCAATTGTACATTCCTCTAATAATGAAGCTTTGAAAAATCCTTCTGAATCTGAAATCATTGCTGCCTCGTATTCCATTTTAAACTCATAAGTAGACATAACACGTTTAGCTTCATTAATTGTATCTTCAACCAAAAATCCCTCTGGTAAAAACCAATAAGGGATTTGAAATACACTGTGCTTAGACTTACCCTCCAACTCATCCATAACACGCCAATGATCTTTCATACGTCTCCACATATGATTAAATTTAAAATAACCAGAAGACGTCATTATCATTTTGTTAACAGTTTCATCATCCTCAAAATCCTCTTCATTTGCTAACCCTTCTTCAATCAAACGTTTTCTATGTTCTATTCTTCTAACATTTTCCATCGGCTCTAATGAAACAGCTGCGAATGGTCTAACAACTAAGTCTAATATTTTATCAGGAACTTGTGCTAACTCATCTACACATATCAAATAAAAACGGGACCCTCTAATCTTGGCCCCGTCACTACCCAACGGTAAAGCTTCTATATAAGATCCTGCTCGACCTCCTGATGCTTTAAATTTCAAATAACACATATCAGTAGCTCTGATAGGTCTTTTTTCACAAGCTTCTCTTATTATAGTAGACTTAGAATAAAACTTTTCTACCTCAGAAAACATATATTTTGACTGGCGGAAGCTGGGCGCTATTAAACCTACTCTGTATCCAGGATACAACAAGCAATACAAAACAGCAAGTAATCCTTGCATCCACGTCTTCCCACCACCTCTAGAAATAATAGCTATAACATAATTCTTAAACCACATTTCTTCAAAAACAATTCTTTGTATAGGAGCAAGATCGACATTACATAACTCTGCTGCTGCAATACATGGATTTTGTCTGTAAAATTCAATTAATTCTTTACCATTATCCATTATGGCTTCCATAGCCTTAGATGAATATTTAGCCAAATTAATAGTCCTCCTGGTTATCTTCTACCATAACGTCTAAATCATATCTATTGCCGGGGAATTTTTTGTACTCCTCTAAAACTTCATTCTCCTCTTTCTTGTTTTTTAATGCTTTCTGCATTAAATCTTTTTTTCTATCCTCTTCGTATGCTATAGCCAAATCCACTATTGAAAATCCTTTATATTCATTAGGATCTATCCTATCCTTTCTACGACTTGACAAACTGTCTTTTATTTTATCGTTTTGTTTCCTAAGCTTTTCTATAGCAGTGGAAACATCTATTTGTTTATCTGGATCTCCTTTACTTGTTTTTAAAAGTCTTATTTCTAATACTCTATTCATAGCCAAACTCATTATGTCATCAATATCACCAGATGTTAAATCTTCAACATCAAAATCTTTTAAATATATTTCCACAAGAGTATTATATATTTGTTTTTCATCATCCTCAAATATATCATCTATAGGAATAACACTTTTTAACATTTCTCTTGGCGCAGGTAAATTTCTAGGTCTCCCTACTTTTCTTACGCTTTTTTTTGCCATAAATTTATACTCCCAATTTATCAAGAACATCTAATGGATCTAAATTATTTAATTCACAAAATTCCTTAAATAAAAGTATTATTTCAGGTGTCAAATTGTGACCAAAATATTCGATATTATTACCACAATTCATTTCTATCCTTCTAGTTACCCTCATTGATCTGCTAGTCATGACGTCAGTTATTTCATTTAATTTATTCCTAACTGATGTAGCCCAATCCTGTAAATCTTCATCCATACTACAATATCTTTTTTCTATTTCATCTGATAAAGGATGTTGTTTTTTAAAATATAGTATCAACGACCTGGATATTTTATCTTTAGTTTCTTGACTGTGCTTTTGACCTACTTTAGCCTCACTAATAGCTTTTTTGCTTTCTTCACTTAATTTAAATCCTATAGGCCTTCCACGTTTATTTTTTCCATTATCCTTTTCCTCATTAAACAATCATGACACCTCCCTTGTGTTTACATATTTATCACACTCTTTGCATACAACTCCAACTGTATTAATAGGAACACAATAAATACTACCACATTCAACACATGCTACATAACATATTCTTTTAGGTCTTTTTGGTTTTGAAAATTTAAAAGGTAAATTTTTATACTCATCGACATATTTACTTTCACGGTGTATTCTCCTATTAAGCTTACCTATTCCTTCATCAGGCTCCCACCGTCTTTTAGTAGTACCTGGGGAAAGTATTCCAGTTCCTAAATCACTTTCTATTTTAAATTCTTTTGACATAAAAATACCTCTTTTTATCTTTAATTATTATTTTTTAATACAT
>Ga0164311_10002033_pt1 | contig 10286 bp, 9 predicted proteins | sample GuaBasSedimGuay2_FD_121796 | JGI IMG/M metagenome (GOLD analysis project Ga0164311, IMG submission 121796) | Subseafloor sediment microbial communities from Guaymas Basin, Gulf of California, Mexico - Guay2, Core 4569-9, 9-12 cm | ecosystem: Environmental > Aquatic > Marine > Hydrothermal vents... | reverse complement strand
CTTGAAAAAGAAATTTATTCTCTTGCCGGTGAAGAATTTAATATCAATTCTTCCCAGCAGTTAGGGGTGATCCTTTTTGAAAAACTACACTTAAAAGTTATTAAAAAAACAAAAAAGAAAACCGGCTATTCAACAGATGTAGAAGTCCTTACCAAGCTTGCCCACGACCATGAGCTGCCTGAAAAACTCTTAAGATACAGAACCCTTGGCAAACTCAAATCAACCTATGTCGATGCTTTGCAAAAGCTGACAAATATTGAGACCGGCAGAATCCACACCTCATTTAACCAGACCATCACCGTGACAGGCCGGTTAAGCAGTTCCAAGCCCAACCTTCAAAATATTCCCATCCGGAAAAAAGAAGGGAAAAAAATAAGGAAAGCCTTTATCCCTAAAGAGGGACACACCCTTATTTCAGCAGACTATTCCCAGATTGAACTTCGAATCCTGGCCCATTGTGCCGAAGATGAAATTCTTATTGAAGCCTTTAATGAGGGAGAAGATATTCATAAAAGGACTGCCCTGGAAGTCTTCCAGGTTTTACCTCAATTTGTCACCGATGATTTAAGAAGCCAGGCCAAAACCATTAATTTCGGTATTGTATACGGGATGAGCGGATTCAGACTGGCCAACGACCTTGGCATCAGCCGTAAAATGGCCACAGCTTATATTGACAATTATTTCAAGCGATATTCCGGCGTAAAAAAATTTATTGATGACACCATAGAAGAGACGAAGAAATCCGGTGTAGTTTATACTATCTTTGGCAGGAAGCGGCGCCTGGATGATATCAATTCTTCCAATGCCAATATTCGAAATTTCGCCCAGAGAGCAGCCGTCAACACCCCCATACAGGGTAGTGCTGCTGATTTAATCAAACTGGCTATGATAAAAATGGAAGCCGCCTTGCAAAAAAACAATATGGCTTCAAAAATGCTCCTGTCTGTCCATGATGAAATCATATTTGAAACCCCGTTTGAGGAAAAAGACCAATTGATTGATCTGGCAAAAAACGTTATGGAAAATGTTCATCCCTTAAAAGTTCCATTGGTTGTTAATTTTGGCACCGGTGAAAACTGGGCCCAGGCGCATTAACTAAAAACTAATCTTGTTCTCGCTGCTTCTGAATGGAATCGAACAAGGTGGCATTTTCAATGGCAATGGCAGCCTGGTGAGAAAAAATGCTTAATAACAAAGCATCATCCTCTGAGAAACAGGCTTTTTTATTCTTATTGATTACCTCTAATACGCCAATAAGTTTTCGTTTGGATCTCATGGGAACACAAAGCAGCGATTTTGTTTCAACACCGGTTATATCATCAATCTGTGAATAAAATCGGGGATCTTTATTCGCATTCTCTAACAAAACATATTGTTGATGTTTTGCAACCCAGCCAGCCACACCAGTTTCCGGAGGAATTCTGATATCTTTTAATTCATCAGCGTTAGGGCCGGTGGGGATACTGAATACCAGTTCCCCGGTTTTATCATCCAGAAGCATCAAAGTACTTGCCATGGCGTCTGTCACGATATTTGCATACTTCATAATCAGAGACAGGACATCTACTAAGTCAACAGTAGAATTGATAATGAATCCTATCTGGATCACAAGAGCGAGCTTTTCACTGCTCAAAAGACGCAACTCTCTCACCTGTCTGTTCTGCATCGCAAGAACAGGTTCAAGCAGGTCTTTTGTAATAATTCCTTTTTCCAGCAAGACTTGTCCAAGCAGGGGAATATCCTTTGCTTCTTCTCTGCTCTTTGTGACCAGTTCCACCCGATTAATGTCTGTTTCAGACATAGAATCAGATACAAATCCTTTTTGAAACTGTAGAGCCTCTTCCAGTTGTTTTCCTGAAATGATTCCCATACTCTTAAGAAGGTCACCCAGAAGATGTGAATTAATATTCATAACAAAACCTTTATTATTTCAATACGTTTTTAACAAAATTCAAGATACTATAAATAACGCTCCAAAACAAATCAAATTTTAAAGAATTATTGATGCGCTCCCGATATCGTGTACTCTTGTTGAGCTTGGATAATCAAGTCAAAAATATTATAACTAAAAACAGGTGCTTTTGAATCTTCTCACGATCACCCCGGCACCCTGGGTGTATTACCTTTAAACTTGACTTTATGCTGTATTTGCGGCAATAAACGACCTATATCATATGATGGAGGCTGCAAATAAATCATGAACACAAAACGGATCGGACTCGTCATAAAGAATGATGAAAAGGCCCAAAAAAAAGCCCGGGAACTTGAAAAAAGACTGGGAGACCAATGTGTTGTCATAGATGTCCGAAATTCAAAGAATAAAGACATTCCCGATGATCTTTTGTGCATGATTGTTCTGGGTGGAGACGGTACTTTTTTAAGTGCTGCACGATTCATAGAAAACCTTAAAATTCCTTTGATGGGTGTCAAATTTGGTGAAGTCGGTTTTTTAGCTGAAACCACTGAAGACAATCTAAATAAAGCCATAACCTTGATGCTTGAAGGAAAATACACAATTCAAAAAAGAACCCGCCTGGACATTAAAGTTGTCCGTGGCAATGAACAGATTATTGATGTGGATGTCTTAAATGATGCTGTAATTAATAAATCAGCCCTGTCCAGACTTGCTTCATGCGCGGTATATCTTGACTCAACCTATTTGACAACTTACAGGGCAGACGGCCTGATTGTCGCCACCCCCACCGGATCAACCGCTTATTCCCTGGCAGCCGGCGGACCTGTGGTATATCCTGCTGTTCCTTCTATTATCCTGACCCCGATCTGCCCGTTTACATTAACGAACAGGCCCTTGATCATACCCGACTCAACCCGGATTGAAATCCGGCTGGAAGGCAGTCCTGAAGACATAATCCTCACCCTTGACGGCCAGGAGGGATTTGAAATGGACCCTAAAGATAAAATTTTTATTAAAAAAAGCAGAAATGATATAAAAATGATATCTTTTGAGGACCAGTCCTATTTTAAAGTTCTAAAAACCCGTCTTAAATGGAGCGGCGGGAGAAGTTAATTTGGCACTCTATTTAATAGTGTTTATCGGCATACTCTACCCATCCGCCTGTCTGAATAAGGCTCCTGTCAAATTCTGAAATTTGAAAGTCTATTTTTTGGGTTTGTTCTTTTGATTGAATTATCATCTCAGAGGCTTTTATATCCACTGAAATTTGAGTGCCGTTCTTTTTAAATTCATTAAAAACAGTATTAATCCGGTCCTGGGAAAGCTCGATGGCAAGCATGCCGCAATTGAACATGTTCTGCCTGAAAATCCTTGCAAAACTTGACGCAATCACAACATTAATATTATTTTCTTCCAGGGCCCATGGTGCATGTTCTCTTGATGATCCGCATCCGAAATTCTCTCGCGTAACAATCACAGTCTTCCCCTTAATATCGGTTTTGGGATCAAACCCTTCAAGAGTTAAATCTTCAAGCAAATGCGGTTTTAAGGCTGCCTTTTCGATTTCAGTAAGGTATTTGGCCGGAATAATTTCATCTGTATTAATATCCGAACGATCCAGAAACAAGACGTTTCCTTTAAATTCTTTCATGATACGCTTTCCCTTATTCACAAAAAAGATTGGAGTTTGAAATTTCACCTTTAATCGCACTGGCTGCCGCTGTTGCAGGACTCATCAAATGAACCATACCGCCTTTGCCCATGCGGCCGTTGAAATTTCTATTGGTTGTGGCAGCCGCCACTTCACCCCTTGCCAGCACACCATTGCTCATGCCAAGGCAGGCACCGCAGGTTGGATTTGTCACACAGAAACCTGCATCCATGAAAATTTTAAGAATACCCTGTTCCATGGTTTGTGAAAATATTCTGGGTGTGGCAGGAGATACAATTGCCCGGACATCGGAGGCGATGGTATGGCCTTCAAGAACTTTAGCGGCAATTTTCAGGTCTTCAAACCGTCCGTTGGTGCATGATCCGATATAGACCTGATCAATCTTTGTTCCCTTCATCTGGGATACGGGTTTTACATTATCCGGCTTATATCCAAAGGTGGTTAATGGCGATAAATTACTCACATCTATTGTTTTTTGTTTGGCATACACTGCATCATCATCAGATTTAAACCGGGTAAATGTTTCCAGTGCTTCCTGTCTGCTTGAATAATCATCTTTGATAAACTCCCAGAGGTATTCAACCGTTGTCATATCAGGGAGACATATCCCGCTGGTTGCCCCGGCTTCCACCGCCATGTTGGAAAGGGTCATCCGCTCATCCATGGTCATTTCATCCACAATATTTCCCCTGAACTCAATAACCATATTGGTGGCACCGTTGACGGTTAATTCTTTGATGACCGCAAGAATAATATCTTTGGCATATACGCCTTGAGGCAGTGTTCCAACGATCTCAATCTTATAGGTTTGAGGGGTTTTAAAGGTGCAGACCCCTTTTAAGATACCGACTTCCAGATCTGTTGTGCCGACACCGGCGGCAAAAGCCCCAAATGCCCCGTGTGTGCAGGTATGAGAATCTCCCATAATTATGGTGAACCCTGGGATTACAAATCCCTTCTCAGGAAATATGGCATGACAGACGCCGTTATGACCAATATCAAAAAAATCATTAATGCCATGTCGTTTAGCCCAATCCCGCAGGATTTTCCCCTGCAGGGCTGTTTTAGAATCCTTGGCCGGGGTCACATGATCAATAACGGCTTTAATTTTTTCAGGATCAAACACCCGATCCTTACCCCTTGCTACAAGATCCTGGATCGCTGTCGGGGTTGTGATTTCATGGCAGAACACCCTGTCCAGTTTTAATACACTGACATCACCAAAGGGCTCATCTACTAAATGGGTTTCAAAAATTTTTTCTGCAATGGTTTTTCCCATTATTCTCTCCAAATCTTATGATATTTTATCGCCAAAATAATCTTCTCCATCTGCTGGAGTCACCACCCAGTATGCCTGAAAAATCTTATCAGATGAATTTCGAATCGTATGAGGGATTTCTGAAAAAAAGGAGACCGAATCCCCCTTATGAATTACATGGGTCTCTTCACCATAAACAAGGGTGGCAGATCCTTTTACAACAATGCCTAGTTCACGCCCAAGGTGTCCGTCATTTTCATCACCTCTCAGCTGACCCGGTGCCAGTTCCAGAAAAAAGGCATTAAAGGAGTAGTTCCCTTTTGCCTGACTGTCACCGCAGAGTTTTTCATATTTAAAACCTTTTCTATGATAAATCTTTCGATCATTTCTTCTGATAATCTCAACCCGGGAATTGGTCTCATAGTCTTTAAAAAATTTATTCGGCGGGATACCATAACTTTCTAAAATCTGTAACAAGGTATCCAGAGACGGCGATATCCTGTTTCTTTCTATTTGTGATAATAAACTGGAACTGATTTTCGCCTTTGCGGCAACTTCCTTAATCGTCAGATGTCTTGCGCTTCTAATGGCCCTGAGAAGTGCACCGAGTTTTGCTTTCATGGACCCACCATTTATTTAAGTATTATTAATTAAAGTTTAATAATACTTAAATAAATTTTAATGTCAATCTCTTTTTATGTCATGACGCATTAAGGTGGAAGGTTCAGCAATTAAATTTCAACTTCCCCTGGGACTGATATTCAGATAACAGCCGGTCTACTTTGGCATAATTTTTAACCTCAATTTCAATGGTATGAATAATTTTATCTGTATAGACCGTATCTTTAATTATGAAAAAGTATTCTTTTATCTGACTGAGCAGGATATCATTGAACCCATAGGAGACCTCAAGAACCAGACTGACAGTCTGAACCAGTTTTTTAAGCTTTTTTAGATTAATGGTGTTTTCCACAGATGTGGAATAGGCATCAATCAACCCTCTGACACCAAGCTTAACACCACCGAAATGCCGGGTCACAACAGCTGCGATATTACTCATGTGATAGCTTTGCAGTTTATTGAGCATGGGTTTTCCGGCCGTTCCGGAAGGCTCGCCTGCATCCGAACAATGAAAAATATCCCCTTTCTCTCCCAGGATATAGGCCCAGCAGTTATGGGTGGCAGTTTTATTCTCCTTTGAAATCCGGGAAATAAAGGTTTTTGCTTTTTCAATAGACGTCACATATTCCAGGGTGCAGATAAAAACAGATCGTTTAATTTTTATCTTTGTTGAGCGGTGATGATCAATTGAATAAAAATAATTTTTATCCATAATTTTGCCATAGTCCCGAATTTAATATATCATAGTGTCTTCTTTCTCTGCATATAGTATATATTCGCTGGAAAGAAAAGCATTGCCGTACCTGAAACAATAAAGGACATGCCATGAAGACTGACAGGCAGCGCGTCATTGAAACAACTGATTTTTTAAAACAACATATCATTAATCCGCCCTCTATCGGCGTTTTAACCGGTACCGGGCTTTCCGATACCCTTGATGACCTTGATGTGTTAAGCCGGTTTGACTATTCACAACTTCCCAATTTTCCTGTATCCACGGTTGAAAGCCATAAAGGCAGAATGATTTATGGTTCCATAGCAGACCGGCATATCCTGATGATGCAGGGCAGATTCCATCTTTATGAGGGCTATTCACCGGCCCAGGTCACTTTCCCGGTAAGGGTCATGCAGGAACTGGGTGTTAAAATATTGATTCTAAGCAATGCCGCAGGCGGTATCAATCTAAAATTTTCCTGTGGTGATATAATGATCATCAACGATCACATCAATCTTACCGGGAAAAACCCTTTAACCGGCTCAAATGATGATTCCTGGGGAATCAGGTTTCCGGATATGGCCCGGGTATATAATCCATCCCTTATTGAGTTGACTCAAAAAATAGCGGCAGATAACCAGATACCGATTCAGACGGGTGTCTATACAGGGCTTTTGGGGCCCAGCCTTGAAACACCGGCTGAGACAAAATTTTTAAAAACAATTGGCAGTGATGCTGTCGGGTTCTCTACTGTTATGGAGGCTATTGCTGGGGTTCATGCCGATATGAAAATTCTGGGCCTGTCTTTGATCACCAATATCAATAACCCGGATGCTCCTGTTAAGACCACGCTTGAAACCGTTTTAAAAATAGCCCAGGCGGCACTAAACCCCTTTAACCGATTGCTTTGTGATGTGATTTCCCAGATATGAAATTAACGTTTAACTCAAAAAAAGGTAATATATGAGAATTGTGACCCGACCCGATTTTGACGGGATTGTATGTGCTGTACTGCTTTTTCAGACTGAAAATATTCATACGGATATCCTATGGGTTGAACCCAATGAGGTTCAAACCGGAAAAGCCCTTATTAAAGAGGGTGATATCATGGCAAATCTACCCTATTCACCAAATTGTTCCCTCTGGTTTGACCATCACATCTCCAATAAGCCGAAAAAAACTTTTAACGGTGCATTTGAGATTGCCCCATCTGCTGCCGGTGTTGTTTATAAGTACTATAAAAAGAAAAAAAAACTGGACAACCGCTATGATGAGCTGATTTTTCATACGGATATCATTGATGCCGCTGACCTGAATCAGGACCAGGTAAGGTATCCTGAAAACTACCCCTATATTATCCTATCCATGACCATTAAGAATGATCAGTATAAAGATGTGCCCTATTGGAACAGACTGGTCGACCTTTTAACAAAAGAAAATATTGACACTATTCTTGAAGACACGCAAGTTAAAGTCCGCTGCAACAGGGTTGTTGAAGAAAATACAGCCTATGAAAAATATTTAACACAATACACAAAAAACCATGAAAATATATCGATTACCGATTTCAGGTCCCTTGACACCATACCCCATGGGAACCGTTTTTTGATCTATTCACTTTTCCCGGAAAGCCATACCAGTGTAAAAATCAGATTTGACGGCCCGGAACACAAACAGGTGCTGCTCAGTATCGGTAAAAATATATTTAACAGGACATCCCATTTCAATATTGGAAATCTTTTGTCCCGCTTTGGAGGCGGCGGTCATGACGGTGCCGGCGGCTGCACCTTAAACGCCCATACCGCTGACAAGGATATTGAAAAAATCCTTAAGATTCTGTATCAAAATAAAAAAGATTCTTAAAGTTTACTTTTGACACTGGCAATTTTATCCGCCATGGTCTGTTCCCGGTCTATCCTTGTGCCTGCCTTTATGGTGGTTGTTATCCTGGGAGCACCCAACTCATGGATTTTTTCATGTTCAAACTCCTATTACAATTTTTGTATTTATCAAGATATTTTTCTCTATTGACAGGGCTTAACAAAGCTCTAAATCTTCAATTGTTTTTTTCAAAGGGATGCCGTCAATATCAAATCCGCGAAGTGTATAATACTGGGAGATCATTTTATCTAATTCTATTTCTTTATTCAGGGTATCAGATTTGCGTCCATGGCTCATCAGCCGACCCGGCAATACATCATCGTGACAATTGATGCCTTCACGGGTGTTCATTAACCTTTCCAGAACATGTATGCGCTCACCCGCTTTAATAAATTCATAGTTTGAAACAGGGATACCGGTCACAGACTGCCACAAATCGGTGTATATGGAAAAATCGATCAACGGTATGGCGACTGTGGGCAGGTATTGTATCAAAGGCCTTAAAATAAAATCAGGGGTATACCTGGACAAAGGAGGTTCTAAAAGAAAGGCAAACATGGTGAATTGGCAGGTTTGCAAAGAATTGATACAACACGTTAAATCTTCAAAGAACTTAACCCATCTGGCCTTTCCAAAATTCGAATCTGGTTTTAAAAGTTTAAAATAGATTTCCAGGGCGACCATATAGGCAGACAAATGACATCCACCACGGTTGGCAACAGCATAGGAAAGCCCCTGTCCAAATGATCCCCTTGGATCATAGGCGGCCATTTCCAGGCCTTTGACATGGATGGCAAAATCACGTCCACCATATTCTTGTGACAAAGATTTGCTGCCCATGGCCATCTGGGCACCAAATCCTTTCATATGGGCAATGTCAAAAATTGCCTGTTCTATGCCATGGGGTGATCCGAATTTTAGATCACTTTGAACCATGCCTTTAGCAGTTGCCTCCATAACCCAGGCCAGTGTACCGCCGGTGGAAATAGTGTCCAGCCCGAATTTTCCGCAAATTTGATTGAAATTTGCAATAGTGTCTAAATCAAAGATGCCAAGGCTTGTACCCAGAAGGCCAATGGTTTCAAATTCAGGTGCCGGCATCTGGCCTTTTTTAAATGTGCCTTTGTGACCGCATCTTATGGTGCAGGGTTTGCACGAATAATGCGTTGTGGCATATTTTTGAGCCATCACTTCACCAGACACCATGTCTGCCAGTTCATGGGTGCCCTCCTGAAAGTTTTTAACAGGCAAAATTCCAGCCTCAATACAGGGACGCACATTTGCCGCAGTGCCATAGTTGCGATATTTTTCCGACGTCATTTTGTTTTGATTGATATAGGCCATGCCCCGGGCTTTTGTCTTTTTGAACAATTCAGCATTTTGAGGCTTTATTGTAAAGACACCCCCATGTGCCCGGATGGCTTTTAAATTCTTTGATCCCATGATGGCGCCCATACCACCCCGGCCTAAAAATCTATGCCCGGATGCCATGTTGGCATAGCGGACAAGATTCTCACCTGCAGGACCGATGACAACGGATTTGGCTTTTTTATCATCTAACACAGCCTGGGTGTCGGGTATGTTTTTACCCCAGAGATGGGCGGCATCTTCAAACGTTACGCCTTTATCTGTTATATCAAGAAATATCGGATCATCTGCTTTGCCTTTGACAATCAAACCATCCCAACCGGCTGTTTTTAAAGAAAATCCAAATGGACCTCCACAGGATGAGGTGATCATAATGCCGGTTAAAGGGGATTTGCTGACGGCCTCAAACCTTCCGGAGCAAGGACCACCAGTACCCATGAGAACCCCTGGCATAAAAGCGATTATGTTGTCGGGTCCAAGCGGATCTGTGCCGGGTGTCATCCTGTCAAATAAAAGTTTTAATCCCAAGCCTTTGGCACCTAAAAAAAGCCGACGTTCATGGTCTGTCACCTCGTAGATCGTCTGAATTTTTGTATTAAGATCGATTTCCAATATCTTATTGCTGGTTCCGATAATCCGTTTCATTTCTACCCTTTCAAAATAATATAGGAGGGGAAATTTTCAGGATAATACCGCCAGAATTCCATCAAAAAGGCATCCCGACCTTTAGCATTCCCATGCGGTCATGGGTGCCCCATTGTTTCCCGTTATCCTCCGAACCGGCAAAATAGAATAGCAGAGTTGTACAAAAATACAACAGGGTTAAAAAAATATACGATTATGGGAAAAATTATTG
>Ga0164311_10002032_pt1 | contig 10287 bp, 10 predicted proteins | sample GuaBasSedimGuay2_FD_121796 | JGI IMG/M metagenome (GOLD analysis project Ga0164311, IMG submission 121796) | Subseafloor sediment microbial communities from Guaymas Basin, Gulf of California, Mexico - Guay2, Core 4569-9, 9-12 cm | ecosystem: Environmental > Aquatic > Marine > Hydrothermal vents... | reverse complement strand
CCCATGGGCTTGATGATGAGGGCTGGGGACCTGTAAGTTCATCTTATCTTGATGAGCTTCTCTCCAGATTGGTAGAAATGGGTCATGTGGCGGTTTTGCCTGTTGGCAAAGCGCTTGATTCGATGGTTTAACTTACCCCAATGCCTTGTCAAGGTTATAGGCAGCGCTGATCAAGGCCAGATGGGTAAAAGCCTGCGGTGTGTTTCCCAGGGCCTCTCCGCTGAGTCCGATTTGCTCTGAATACATGCCTACATGATTGGCGTAGCCAAGCATCTGCTCAAATATCAGCCTTGCCCTTTCAAGCTTTTCAGGATCTTCTTTACCTGCCCTTGTGAGTGCTTCCACAAACCAGAAGGTACAAATGTTAAAGGTTCCTTCTTCACCGGTCAGACCATCGTTCACTTCGTTAACATTATAGCGGTAAACCAGGCTGTTTGACAGAAGTCCGCCCTTGTGTGGAGGTTTCATCATCGCATCAATGGTTTTTTCCATCATCGGATCATAGGGCGTCATGAAAAACACAAGTGGCATCATTAGGTTGGAGGCATCCAGCGTGCCGCTCCCATAATACTGTTCAAAAATTTGTTTCTCCTTGTTCCAACCCTTTTCAATCACCTCCAGGAAGATCTTATCCCTTATCTGGTGTAATTCATTCATATCGGCAGGAAAGGACCGTTTGGTGGCCAGGCGGATGGCCCTGTCAAGGGCTACCCAGGCCATCACCTTGGAGTAAACGAAATGTTGTTGTCCACCTCTGACTTCCCATATACCATCATCAGTTGAGTTCCAGTTTTTACTGATCCATTTGACGTATTTGTAAATATGCTTCCAGCCAGAGAAAGAGATCGGCCTCACATGTTTGTCAAAGAGGTAAATAGAATCAATCAACTCGCCATAGATATCGAGCTGAACCTGATCGTATGCTCCGTTACCGATGCGGACAGGGGACGATCCCATATATCCTTCCAGGTGATCCAGGTTTGTCTCGGTCAGTTTATGCCGTCCGTCAATGCCATACATAATCTGCAGGTATCCGGAATCATCCTCACTTGATCGATCCATAATCCATTTCATAAAATTTATGGCCTCTTCTGTAAATCCAATCCTGAGAAACGCATAGATGGTAAATGCTGCATCCCTGATCCATGTATACCTGTAGTCCCAGTTTCTTTCTCCACCTATCCCTTCGGGCAGACTGCAGGTTGGAGCAGCAACAATGGCCCCTGTAGGCTCAAAAGTCAGAAGTTTCAATATCAGCGCCGAGCGGTGAACCATCTCTCGCCATCGCCCCTTGTAGTTCGATTTAGAGAGCCAGTTTCTCCAGTACCCGATGGTATTCCTGAACCTGCTTTCGGCCTGGGCAGACGAATAGCTGATGGTACAGCCCTCGCCCTTTTGGATCTTATGCAGCACAAATACAACTGTTTCGCCCTCTTCTATGATCTCAAATTCGGCCTTAGCACCCTGGTCATTTTTTTGAAGAGGGATGGTACTTGCAAGGCCCATGCTCAGCTTGGGTGTGTGAAAGGAGGCTCCCTTATCGGACAGGGTGGTTTCGTGCTTCTCAAGGGCATAATTAAAAGCAGGATAACACTCCAGATTCATCCTCATCCTGCCGTGGATGCCCTTTACCCGCCTGACGATCCGGTAATCAAACTCATTGACAATATCGGAGCCAACAGGCATGTAATCTGTGATCTCCACAATGCCTTCAGCATTGTAAAATCTTGTGATCAAGACATTGGTATCGGGCCAGTAATGTTGTTTTGTTTTAGTGTCAGGTAGTACAGGAGCGATCTTGAAATGCCCACCTTTACCATCATCCAGGATGGAGGCAAACAAACTTGGCGAATCAAAATGGGGAAAACAGAACCAGTCAATGGATCCATTCAGGCCAACAAGGGCTGCCGATCGCATGTTCCCTATAATCGCATAATTCTCTATGGGTTGATAGGCCATGTTATTGATTAAGTTTCATGTATTAATACCTCAAGTTAGGAAAATCTTTTACTTGGAAAAAATTCCACATGTCGTAACTTCGGCTAACAAATCTTTTGGAAATGAAGAATACATCGTTCGTTTTTGTAATGGCCATCCTGATGGCGGCATGTAATGTGAGTGAAACTCCAACAAAAGTTGAGTTGCCAGAAGTTGGCCCCATTCAACTGCATCCTGAAAATCCGCACTATTTTTTGTATAAAGGAAAGCCTCTTGCATTAATTACCTCTGCGGAACATTACGGAGCTGTGCTTAACCTGGATTTTGACTATCGGACATATCTGAAATCTCTATCCGAAGACGGGATGAATTACACGCGAATCTTTACAGGCTCCTATTTTGAAATAGCGGGAGAGAGTTTTGGCATTCAAAATAATACCCTGGCTCCAAAAACGGGGAGCATTATTACACCCTGGGGTATTGTTGTGGATGGTTTGAGCGGAAATTGGAAGTACGATCTTACAGCATGGAATGAAGCCTATTTCGATCGGCTAAAAGATTTTATGGCTGCAGCGGATGAATACGGAATCATCGTGGAAGTCACCCTGTTTTCTTCCATCTACCGCGATGAGCACTGGGATATATGTCCCCAGAATCCGGCAAATAATATCAATCTTACTAGTGATGTGACCCGGTTTGACGCACAGACCTTAAACAATGGAGAGCTTCTCTCTCACCAGAAAAGTTTTGTACGTAAAATGGTAAATGAGTTAAATGAATGGGACAACTTTTTCTTCGAAATACAAAACGAGCCCTGGTCCGATCATGCAGTTCCCTCGTACAATATTGTAAACAAAGAAGATTTGAAAATTGGTGACTGGTCGTATAAAGCCGACTTTGCCGATGAGGCTTCCATGGCCTGGCAGGAGGAAATAGCTTCTGTGATTGCAGAACAAGAAGAGGCGTTTACAAAGAAGCATTTGATCGCACAAAACTACACTAACTTCAGGGCTCCCATTCCGGAGGTAAGCGATCATATCTCAATCATTAATTTTCATTATGCCTGGCCCGAGGCAGCAGCATGGAACTATCACTTTAATAAGGTCCTGGGATTTGATGAATCGGGATTTGCAGGATCCGGTGATCAGGTTTACAGAAGGCAGGCCTGGCAGTTTATGCTCAGTGGTGGAGGCCTGTTCAATAGCCTGGATTACTCCTTTTTTGTTGGCAATGAAGATGGATTAGGTGAAAACAATGCCCCGGGTGGAGGAAGCAAAGCACTGCGCTTTCAGCTGAAGATATTGAGTGAATTCCTGCATGGTTTTGAATTGTCGAAACTTAATCCGGACCAAAGCTGCGTTCTTAGCTCGCCCGGATTAATTCCCTATGTGCTTTCAGACATCGATGGCTCCTATGCTATCTATCTGAGAGCCATAGGCACGGAGCATGCCTCACTGCAGATAAAGACAGGGGATGGTAATTTTCAGGTTCAAATGCTGAACACCATTGCGGGTTCATATACCAGTCCGGTCGTGATACAATCCAGCGATGGTGTCCTCACAATCGATGTTGAGATTCCCGATGGGGAACTGGCCATAAAAATCTCAAAGGAATAGATATCAATATTGTGGTTGCGATATCACTCTTCCGAAATACAGTATAAAGCCTTAACGCCTCTCAAAAAAAGTGTGTTCCCCAGGATGACCGGGGAAGCGAAAAACTGGTCGTCGAGGGTGTTCTGAGATAAGATTTCAAACGTTGATCCAGTTTTAACTACAGAGAAGCTACCATTGGTCCCGGCGATATATATGTGATCATTCACCCCTACAGGGGAGGTAAATATATTCTTAATGCCCTCAAGTTTCTGGTTGGTATAATGTTCGGTCCCATCTAGGGCATCCAGGCAGCTTAAATATCCATTGTTAGCCTTCAGAAAGTACAATTTTCCATCCATCAGAACCGGATTAGGGGTATAGGGGGTATTCTGATCATAGCTCCATACAATGGCCTCGGAACCTGAAATATCTCCGGAAGCTTTGGAAAGATCAATGGCCAGCAGCGCATTCCCCCTGTAACCACTCATCAGATATACCATCCCCTCAGCATATATTGGGTTAGGGATGACGTTTCGGGTCAATCCTGCACACTCCCAGAGCACCTTTCCAGTTTCGATATCATAACTACGAATTCTATTGGTCGCGCTGGTGATCAATTGTGGCTCACCCTTATGTTCAATCACTGCCGGGGTTGACCAGGAGCTTACCTCATCCCTCTCAACTTCCCACAGGAGCTCGCCACTGCGCTTATCAAATACATGGAGCATCGATTGACCCTGGTGATCCCTGAGGACAATCAATTTGTCTTTATAGAGGGTAGGTGAACTGCCCTCTCCAAAGCTCATGACCTTTTCCATTCTTCCCAAATCGCGTTCCCACAATATCTCACCCTGAAAGTTCAGGCAGTATAATCCGTGGGATCCGAAATAGGCAAAAATATTATCGCCATCAGTTACCGGGGAGCTGGAGGCCCAACTGCCAAATTCATGGGTATGACTGTAAGGCAATTCTTCTCTTACAATGGTTTGCCAGAGAATCTTCCCACTGTTCCGATCGACCGATATGACCTCAAACTTATGGATGTAATCCGTTGATGTTGGATTCATCCAGTCTCTTTCGTCCTCTTTCGTTCCAGTGGTATCAGGTTCTGCTTTTTGATCTGTTTGAACAGCAGATAAGAGAATCATCTGATCCTCCCAGATGATGGGTGTGGCATGACCGATACCGGGGATTTCTGATTTCCATTTGATATTGGTGGTCTCGCTCCATTCAAGAGGGGGATTTCCAGTTGGTGCTACACCTGTATCATAGGGACCCCGCCACTGTGCCCAATTATTCTCGTATCCGGGAAGATTACTTTGCCCCATTAGAATGCAGGAGAATATAAACAGCAATGCTGTTATGCTAAATAGATGTTTCAAAGCGGTTCTATTTTTTATCGTAAACCAGGCTAGCTGAACGCTCACCTCTGGAGGAGGAAATATCAGATTGTATTTTTAGGACCTTACCGTCTTCAGCCAGTGTCCAGACTTGGGTGCTATTCATTTCAAATGTTTCACCCTGTCGGTTAAACTCTCTTTTAGACTTGATGGTCAGGCTGTTTCCATCTTCGGACCAGGTAAGCACAGAAGTAGAACTTCCTCTTTCGCCCTCATTAATGTTCTCTTTGCCATCCAAAGTCAATGTCTCGCTATTTGTCCTCTCCTCTCCATCCCTTCCCGTGCGGGTACGTTCAATGGTAATGGTGTTCCCCTCCTGCTTCACAGCTATTTTGAAGGCGGCAAAAGCTCTACCCTCACCCAGATCACTCTTATCTTCATTCAGGACCCATTCGCCTGTGAAATCAACTTTATCACCAGCAAAAGAGTTTGAGGGAATAGCCAGTAACGCGCATATCATGGACAATGATAGTACTTGAAAAAATCTGCCTTGTTTCATGGTTCTTTGGATTTAAGATGAGCAGGTAAGTTAAGGCTTAGAGTAAGATAAGGCAAGGGAGTTGTAAGGAATTTTCATATGGGCCGACTACTAACAACAAAAACAGAAAGATGAAAGCAATATGGAACAATCAGATCATCGCTGAAAGCGACGACATCGTAAACGTTGAAGGAAACGCTTATTTTCCCGTCGAGGCGATTAATAAGGAGTTTTTGAAGGAGAGTGATACAGAAACTGTTTGTCACTGGAAGGGATTGGCGTCCTACTACAGTCTTAAGGTGGATGGTGCTGTAAACCAGGATGCAGCCTGGTATTACTCTGAGCCAAGACCTCTTGCTGATGGCATAAAGGGTAGGGTAGCTTTCTGGAAGGGTGTTGAGGTGGTCAAGGACTGATACACTGGCAAAGAGGATAAACAAATGATTGTCAAGAGCGTTATCAAGAAGTAAACACTATCAGATGAATAGAAGAGAATTGATCAGAAACATTGCAGCCGGGACTGTGACTATGTTTGTTGTCCCCGCTGCCTTTACCTCATGCGAGGATGTCCTAGTAGATCCGGATGATAATAACGATCCACCAGATGACAATATATTGACCATCGACCTGAGCGATGACAAGTACAGCAATCTTGCATCGGCAGGCGGTTTTGTAAAAGAAGGAGATCTCATTATCATTAACACAGGCGATGGATTCATTGCACTATCCAACATTTGTACCCATCAGGGCTGCTCTGTATCCTATAGTAGTGAAGACAATAACCTGCCCTGCCCCTGTCACGGATCTGTGTTCAGCACAACAGGTTCCGTGCTGGAAGGTCCGGCAGAGAATCCTTTGAGGAAGTATGAACTTAGCCAGGAGGGGGATATACTGACCATTACATTGTAAGAGGTTAAATAGGGCTCTATCCAAACCATCTTGCCATCAATTTCGTATATGTACGCAATGTGCTGTTAATTCAGCTTTCATTAACAAATGCGTGCCATGATAACGAAAAGAATCTTATACCTGGTAATTGTCGCCCTTGCGTTTTCAGGATGCAGCAAATATGGCTATGTCAGTCTGAATTTTCCACAGGCACCGGAGGCCTATATGCCCGATGATGTAAACTTTATTGCAATAGTGAACAGATCCCTTGTGGAAGAGGAGGATGTAAATGATAGGGTTATTGAAGCTATTGCGACCAGTGAAATAGCAGGTTCTGACCGCCTGGCTTCAGACGAATGTATCAAGGGTGTGTACGAAGGGGTCAAACAGTTGGGTGGAACTCAATTGATCATTCCCCAGGAAGTGAGATTGTATGGCACGGGGACCCGTGAAATGCCTGATTTGCTGGATTGGGACCTGGTTGCGAAAATCTGCGAGTCCGAAGAAACCGATGCCCTGCTGGTGCTGGAGACTTTTGATTCTAATACGGATCTCCTGATGTCGGCAGCAACAAATCAGGTTGCAGCGATTATTTCAACAGGTTCACCTACAGCAAGCATACCCAGCCAGGTGAAAATGAATGTTGTGTGTTACTGGCGCCTCTATCATCCGGGTACTAAATCCATCATCGATCAGTACCAGCATACCAGTTATATGACCTTCGATCTAAATGGAGGGATGCCTCCACCCAATGCCCTTCCGGAAACTGCTTATGCAGCTGGTATTGCCTACATTCAACGCTATCTGCCAGGTTTTTATGTAGTAAGAAGAGATTTGTATAAAAGAACCAGCGGGTCGGCAAAGAATCAGTTTATGGCAGGATACCGTAGAGCCGAAGTGGCTAACTGGCAGGGAGCTATTGAGATATGGGACGAATTGTCGGACGATAGTAAACAGAAGACTGCAGGAAGGGCCTGTCTCAATATTGCAGTGGCGAACGAGGTATTGGGGAACACGGATCTTGCCCTGGACTGGGCGAAAAAGTCTTATGAATTCTATGATGATAAGCTGGGAAGAAACTATTCAAAAATATTGCTGAGAAGAAAAAGCTTTGAAGATTAATTTTTAAGCTTATTTCAAGGTTTCTATCAATATGACGCCATTTCCTCCACGGGATCCATATATGGCGGCATTGCCATCTTTTAAAACGTTTATGGATTTCACCTGGCAGGGTTGAATCCATGCGATACTGCTGGTGGTCTGGTCGTCGACTACGTATAGCGCAGTGGTAGAAAGGGAAAATGAATTGGTGCCTCCCCTGACATAGACATCACGTCCCACCACAGTAACCCCGGACAGCTGTCCACTTATCAGATCAAAAATACTTGAGTAGCTACAAAACCTATCGTTCTTATTTTCCATGTGGCTCACGCCAAAGCTCAGATCCTTTTCACTGATATAACCATATCCTACGGCTATTTCTCTGTTCTCTTCTGAATCGATGAACTCGAGATTCAATTGCACAGAGTCGGTATTTGCATGAACCTTTTTTCTCATAGTCTTGAAGGCCGTGGGATTGACTTTGATGACATCATTTTCCATGCATACAATGGAAAACTGTCCCAGGGAGTCCGACATAGAGCTTGCTTTTGCCTTCTTTGAGGTGATTTCTATATGTTGTACAGGGTAGCTATCAAAAACGGTTAAGGTGCCATGCACTACCCTGGATTGGGCATGTACCACAGAGGCCACTGAAAACATAAGAGCCAGGAATACTATCGATTTCATAATTTATGGTGTATTAACTGCTGAGCATCATTAGCCTGGTAAAAGTACGGAAAACCATGCCCGAATTGGACATTACTGGAGTCGAAAAACTCTCATCGCCCAAGGTATGGATGCCCAGTAGTTCATAGCTCGATTGAGCACGAAGAACAATTACCTTTCCAGCTTTTGTCATGCAATATAAGTTTCCATTAACACAGATGGGAGATCCATAGATTGGACCTGCGGGCCTCTTTTTCCAAAGGACTTCACCCGTGGCCAGTACCAGGCAAGCAACGCTCCCATTGTCCAGAAACATAAACAACAGCTCACCCACAGCAATTGGAGTGGGGACATAGGGTGACAGGTTTGGAGGCAGGGAATAGCTTGCCGTATCTGCAACAGGATAAAGGCTCTCATCCACCTCCAAAACCACTGCTTCACCCTTCCGGCAGGCAACGATCATTCCATTTGCATAGATGGGCGATGCCACAACCCGGTGATGTAAAAGTGATTTACGTTCCCACAGAACTTCTCCTGTTTCCGGATCAACAGCCGTAAAACCATGGGACCAGCTGGTAAATATCAGCATAGCTTTCTGGTTCTTTCTTTGAACCAGGAAGGGGGTCGAAAAGGAGTTCCCAACGGCACTCTCCCGTTTCAGTTCCCAGCCCACTTTTCCTGTCTGTTTATCTACAGCGACCCATGAACTCTTCTGCGAACTGCTCTCCTCCTGTTCACGGGTAAAAATTACATATCTTTCCGTAAGAACAAGGGAGCTCCCACCACCATGACGAGCCTCTATCCCTCCGAATTCAGCCTGCCACTTCAGTGTTCCATCATGGCTTAAGGCAGCAATCCTGGTTAGCTCTTTGCTATACCAGACAGTGTATACCTGCGATTCATCAACGGCCGGAGAAGGAGTAGCATGGTTATTGTCCTTGTGCATTTTAAGGTCGGTCACTTTGAACTCTTTTTGCCAGAAAAGTTCCCCGTTCTGTTCATCGATGGCCATTACATATCCCTTATCGCTTTCATCATCCGAGCTCGTGACAAAGATCCTGTCATTCCATACCACTGGCGAAGCATGTCCGGTTCCGGGAAGAGAAATTTTCCAGCGAAAATCACTTTCCTCCCAGCTAGTCGGAGCCTTACGGATTGCATCTATTCCCTGGCCATCAGCTCCCCGGAATCTTGTCCATTGATTGATGTCTTTATCTGAAGATGAAGAACTCCCGATTAACAGAAGAAATGAAAACGCAAGGTACAGACAAGGCATAATATTTTATTAGATCGTCAATGTAACAATTAATTACAAAGGTCCGGAAGATTGATAAGGCCAAAGAGATCATATATTTGAAATTGACTGAAAGGTGTATTATCTTACGCACTACTTAACCAAAAACTTAAGCTATGAAAATCTTTGTAGGTACTATACTGGCCATTTTAGTAATTGCAGGCACTTCCTGCGAGCAAGCGCTGAATGTTGAAAAAGAGAAAGAAGCGATTATGGCTGTTCTCCAGGAGGAAGGTGCTGCTGTTATTGCACAGGATAAGGATCGCCTGTTTGCCCTTCATGTTCAGGACGATTTTGAAACAAGACTGGAACTGGGTGAATATGGGTTCAACAGCTATAAAGGCTGGGGTGAGGTTAGTGGTCTTCTTGGGGACTGGATTGATAGCGATGGTGATGTGGCGGGTGAGAATCCCGTTAATACAAAGGAGAATATGGTCATAAAAGTGACCGGTAACACTGCCTGGCTCACCTACGATAATAAATGGGTATGGACCAATGATGGAATCAAAGATGGATACAATAATATCCAGATAATTTTTCTGGAAAAGATAAAGGGGGAGTGGAAGATTTCATTTACAGCCATCTACAGCAAATCCCAATTATAGACATTTCCTTCTTCTACCAGCTTCTAAGCCATGGCTGAATGGAGTAAGAAAATTCACTCTCTTCAGCTGGCAAGATGTATCGTTTCATAGGTGGCGGGCCACAGCTTCCACCGCCCAGTCCACATTGATTCATATCAACAGTCAGAATCGTAGATTTCCTTTTTGTCAGTTCGTAGGGATGATTGGCTTTATGGAGATCCAGAGGCGTATAGTGCAAAGCGCTGAAATTCATATGGTTTTTAGCCTTAATCAATAGTCCAACTCCAGAATGATTGGTCACAGAGGCCCATCTGACAGCGGTTCTGTTTCCACAATCCTGTGG
>Ga0164311_10002031_pt1 | contig 10288 bp, 7 predicted proteins | sample GuaBasSedimGuay2_FD_121796 | JGI IMG/M metagenome (GOLD analysis project Ga0164311, IMG submission 121796) | Subseafloor sediment microbial communities from Guaymas Basin, Gulf of California, Mexico - Guay2, Core 4569-9, 9-12 cm | ecosystem: Environmental > Aquatic > Marine > Hydrothermal vents... | reverse complement strand
TAGCATAATAATTTGAAATGGCAAGAATTATTCCCAAAAAGGTTCCATCTTTTTTAAAAAGTATCTGAATTATTTAAAGACAAAAAAATATATATTTCTTGACTTATAATTTTTCGCCTAATAATAGCAAGGTCAAACATGAATGACGGCGACAAGATTAATGGAAAAAAACCGAACAACACCTCACAACATAAAAATCCTGTCGGTTTCGGATTTTGTTGATAAATCATTAACTCAAATGGTTGAAAACAAAACCCTCAAGCCCGTGGATCTCATCGTCTCCTGCGGAGATATGGATCCGGAATATCTCTCGTTTTTAAGGGACAGGCTTGATAAACCGCTGTTTTATGTAAAAGGCAACCATGATATCCGGTACACGGCATCCAACCCTGTGGGATGTAAAAATATTCATGGAAAACTGATCCGATTCAAATCCCTTAATATTATAGGTCTTGAGGGATCATTATGGTACAATGGGGGCATGAACCAATATACGGACAGGGAGATGAAAAAAATCATCTTTGGCATGTGGTTTACAATCTTGCGAAAAGGCGGTATTAACATGGTGATCACCCATGCACCACCCAGACATATTCACGACGCCAACGACCGATGCCATATGGGATTTGAAAGTTTTGTAACCTTATTGAATAAGAAAAAGCCGGATTATTTTATCCATGGTCATATTCATAAAGAATTTAAAACCCCTGATGACAGAATCACAACCGTAAATTCAACAAAAGTGATTAACACCTGTGGATACACTATTTTAGAGGTCTAACCATGCGTAATTTTTTTAAGCGCCTTTTTTTATCAAACGAAGATGAAGTAAAAAATCATGTCAGCTCTTTTAATGAGCAGCAGGAAAAAGAAGAAGATGTTGAATTCATTGAGCATGGTGTTAAAACCATTGACCTTGAAAAAATTATCGGCAGCGTGGGGAAATATTATGATTTTGATTCCCAATTTCGACCCAAAAAGCACATATCCGGAAAAAGATTTACCAATATCAAGCAAATGATGCGTGATGGAAAGCTGCTGCCCCCGGTAAAACTCTATCAAATCCGGAACGACTACTATGTTCTGGACGGTAACCACAGGGTCGCGGCTGCCAAAGAGTTGGGGCAGTTTGATATCCAGGCAAAGGTCATTGAGCTGCTATCTTCCAAAAATACTATGGAAAATCTTTTATATATCGAGAAAAATAAGTTTTACGAAAAAACCGGATTACCTGAAAAAATAGATCTGACTGAGGTGGGGAAATATAATTTTTTAGAAAAGCAGATCAAAAACCATAAAAACCACTTAACCCATATATCCGGCAGGGAAAGTGATTTTAAAAAAGCGGCAAAAGACTGGTATAATACAATCTATATACCGTTAACCACCATCATAAACAATGGTCAGCTGATCAAGCATTTCCCCAAACGAAGTGTTGCCGATCTCTACACCTATATTGCTTATCACCACTGGGATAAAAGCTCCAACAGACAATACGGCATTGGCATTGACCGGTTGATCCCAAGGAGCATGGAAGCCTTTAGAACTGATATGCTTGAAAGAAATACCCCGGATTATCCTGAAATGAAACGAACCATTACCGCCTTTATTATGATTGATATCAATACATCAACAGAAATAAAAGTCATCGATAAATTGTTTTCCATTGATGAAGTTCAAGAAGTTCATTCGGTTCACGGAGCGATAGATATTTTAGTAAAAGTCGTCCTGAAAAGAGATTTTCTGGCATCAGATGCTGAAATTATTGCAGAATTTATAGATCAGCAGATAAGGCGAATTAGCGGGATAACCCGGACCCAGACCATTATCCCGGGAATTTCAAAGGTTAAAGAAGGCTTTATGACATTCCCATAATCTGGGGAAAATATTTGACCAGCCCGCCTTCATTGATAAGAGATTCATGGTGGTTATACATAGCCGTATCCCACATATTTAAAAAAGACCTCATGGGCTCTTTGACCTTTTTTTTATCAGAATAGAACACCCCCTGTTGGATAATTTTCTGTTTGCTTATCCCTGTTTCAAGTTTCTTAATAATCTTTTCTTCTCTTTGCTGTATCTGATGGATACAGTTTACCCAGGATGATTGAATTCGTTTCTTCAACGCACCACCATGACTGGTGAGGATTAACTTAATATCCATGCCGTCAAGTCTTAAAATTGATTCAACGATTTGTTTAATATTACAGTCGGTCCAGCCATACCATGGACCAAAGTGATCCAGTCCCATGTCACCGGAAAACAATATTTTTTCATCGGGAAAATAAAACGATGTGTGAGAAGGAGAGTGACCCGGCGTTCGAACAAGAACAATTTCAGGTGCAATGTCTTTTAATGTGGTCTGTTCATTGTAACATTGATACTCATTAAGCGGCTCATACCCAAGACGCTTCACCACAAAGTCTTTCCATTTTTCAGACATTCCGAATGGACCCGCTGTATGTTCAATGACAAAATCAAGAGATGTCAGATAGGGTTCTTCAGCCTCTGGGATAAAGACCACTGCATCTGAACAGGTATTGACATGTCGTGTCCAGATGGAATGATCAAGATGGTAATGGGTGATAATAGCGGCATCGGGTTTTTCTTTTTCCAGTAAACCGGATATTTCTTTGGACCCCATGTTCATATCAATCATCACTTTTTTTTTTGACTGGACGATGATCCCGGCACAGGTTGTAAAATTAGCCATGGAATCCGGTTCTACATACGTAATGTTGTCTGTAATTTTTGTTCTTTTCAAAAACCGTTTATTCCTCTATATCTGTTTTTTGATATTTTTTGACTGACGACAAAAGTGTTTATAAAGCAGCGATGTTCACCTGTAAACTATGGCAACAAGCAAATAGGATCTGTCTGATTAGGTTTGGTCAAGAATCAAAAGCCCGACCAGCATATGATCCTGGTGCTTTCCAGGCTCAGGCTCCGAGATGTGTTTTATCTGCGTTTGATGGGACACCGGATTGGCGGTTGCTTCATCCGGATAATATCTCATATTCAAAACATCCCCTGTCTGGATATGCCGAAGTACTTTGGAATCTTTTCGAACAATGATACAAAGACCTTTTGCAGAAAAATCTCTTAGCTTGAAATGATAAGCCATATTATTATTTCCAGGTTTAAACTCAACACTGGCATTTGGCTGGCTCTCTGTTCTTGCTTCAATCCGTAAATTCATTTTTTCCTTATCTTCAGAATCATTTTTCACTGATATTTAAATTCCTTTCAAAAAAAAGATACCATTAACCTTAATGACTCTTTTTCATTAATAAATCAATGCTTTATTTATTAAATGTCATTTTTTTATTTCTTTTCTCGAATTCCAACAGATTTTTTTTTACCTCAAGGCCGCCCCCAAAACCTGTCAGGCTTCCATTTTTTCCGATAACCCGGTGGCAGGGTATTATAATTGAAATCGGATTTTTTCCATTCGCCATACCAACAGCCCTTGATGCATTGGGGTTTCCGATCCTTTTAGCGAGCTCACTATACGATATGATTTCTCCATAGGGGATTTTCACAAGTTCCTGCCAGACCATTTTCTGAAACTGTGTACCCTGAGCATTTAATTCAAGATCAAACTGTGTAAGTTCTCCCTTAAAATAGGCCTCAAGCTGCTCCATTGCTCCTGAAAATAATTTTTCTTTATACACCCAGTCTGTCTCAGGCTCTTTCCTTGTTTTTCCTTGAGGAAAATGCAAACTCTCAAGTAAATCATTTCCCGTCAGTAAAAGCCTCCCCAAAGGGGCTTTAAAATAGCAATAGTACATTTTTCCACCACGATAAAAGTTCCATATAACCTATTATTAAAACAAATTTATCATATTGAAAAGTATTTAGTTTAACAACATCTCTTTTCCATTTAATATTAATTTTCCATCACTTGTTTCTGCCTTATGGATCAGATGATCTCCGTCCTTTATAAATAACCCGGTCTGCATTCCTGGATATACTGGTGTGAGCAGCCACTGATTATCCCCTGCCAGTTCATAGGGCAAACTGACACACGATTTCAAAAGAAAAATGTCAAGTGCTGCTGACGGCTGTATCAGGATGGGAATAAACTGGGTCATGGTCATATCTTTTTTCAGCGCTAATGTGATATCCCCTTTAATCTTTCCTTGCGGCAATTGAGCCCTTACATCTGAAATTTGGATTTCAAATCCCTGTTTTAAAAATTTCTCATATACCCCAACCATTTGAAGTCCAATGGAAGCCATCTTTTTTTCAATTGTCTTTTTTATTATATCAGGATCGTGGCGTGACGCAGCAATATCATCCATGATATCGTTAATTAGCTGCGAATATGTTTTCATAAAATTTTCATATCCCTGGGCATCAATCCGGTTTAATCTAATTCGAGCAAATGCATCATTAATAGTGTCAAGACGGGTTTTAAAGTTGTCAATACCATATTCCATTTCAACAGATAAAGACGAATCTGCCTTATTATAGTCCAGGGCGTAGCCACACATCAAGTTTGTGATATCAATCTGTTCTTTTTCATCATCCACTTTTATATTTTTTATCTTGAAAGCAAGATTACCCTCCCAAATATAGGTGGATATTTTTTTTATTTTTGAATCAAAAGATAGTTGATCTACCCTGAGTTTCTGAGAAACAGAACACCCCTCCCAGATCATTTCAGATAAGATATTTTTTAAACCCTTATCAAATTTGATCAACAGCGTCCCCGGCATCATCTCAATAACATCGCTGCCATCTTTAAACGAAAAGGCATCCAGGGAAATTGTTGAATCAATATTTCCTGAAAGTTTATATTCGGTCTTTATCTTAAGTGGGTTTTTCCCATTAAGTTTTTTGTTTACAAACGATTTGAACCATTTATTTTCCTCCAGACTTGTTGTTGATACAATGCCTGTAATGCCGTGATCTACGTGATCTACAAATACGATTTCCTCAACACCGTATAATGACTTAAGGGCATCTGATTTAATTTTCCACACAATCTGTGAAGAGGAAAAATTTCTATTATATTGATTGATTTCAATAGAAAAATCAGATCCTGCATCCACAGACATCTGGTTAATATCACCAAAAGACTGCTTTACAATCCGCTCCATCACAAGACCGTTGACAAACGGCGTTCCAACCCCTGCAACTATGATGATCAAACCAATTATAATAATAACCTTTTTCATGCCTGTTCCTTATTCTGTATTTTTCACCTGGCCTGAATGCTGAATTGCCTATAATTAAAACAATTCAATGTCAAGATATTTCCCGATATTATAAATTGCTAAAATTCCTTGAAAACAACCCTGGTTTATGCTGCATAATCCGTGGTTTATCAGCCTTGCAAGTGTTATTAAGCTTGCAATATAATTAAACGCAAAAAACCCTGACCGTTAAACCGTTATATAGGTTTTGACCATCAGGGCTTTTGTAAAGAATAATCCGGTAGCGTTCGACTTTCTCCTAAGGATTCTCCCCGCATCCGAGGAAAAATCCGCTCGGTTTCTCATTCTCATCAAAAAGTTCGACCTGCTGGGCCGGAATACATGTAACCGTATCTTCTTGAACGGGTGGTTTATGGGTAATACGCCCGGTAAAACGCAGGGGAGCTGTCGCACGGTGCGTTTGACCCCCTATTTCTACTTCTACAAAGACGTCAAAAAAGCTGTTGGCAGGAGATCCCCCATTCCCAAATGGGGGCAGGTCAAGCCTGCCTGGCAGCGGGTTTGTGGTTTCCTCAATTCCTCCTATTGACGGAAAAGCGGCATTGGTCTTGAGCTTAATAGTGCCATGGGCAGAGCTGCTGCCTGAGAGATTAAGACTGATTATTTCGATTTCTACCTCGTCCAGGTTGTCACCGTCATCGTCCTGAGCGTCTCCTTCTCTTGGCCCTTCAAAATAGACATCCATTTCCATGGGCCCGGTTACGTCTATCAGCTCGTGACGTCCATCCGGAGAGGTCAGGGTAACCTGTCTAATTGGAGAATAAGAAAGTGTGTCATGCTCCACCGCCCTGCACGGGGTATTGGTACAATCGCTCCCGGCTCCCATGGCCTGTCCGCCCCTCTCTTCACAAATTAACGTGGACAGATCCTCGCACGTCCCGGCAGGCAGACAGCACGCCTGGATACAGTTGGGTATCTCCTGGTGGAAACAACCGCCCGGCGGATCACATATATCTATGGTGCACGGGTCATTATCATCGCAAAGATTGTCCTCAGGAATATATACGCATCCCTCAGCGGGATCGCACTCATCATTGGTGCATTCAATTCCATCATCACAATTTCTTGGAGTGTAAACACATTCACCGGTTTCCGGATGACACTCATCATCAGTGCATGAGTTCGAGTCATTACATACCTTGTCCTCGTGTACGCACTGCAGGGTCACAGGATCAAGGAAATCCTCAGTACACGGGTTGCCGTCATCACAATCTTCCGGCATGGTGCAGGGGCAGTCCTGCCTGCCATAATCAGAGCTAAAGAGTGCCAGGTCATCGCTGTCCACATCGCCATCATAGTCAAAGTCTCCCTCGCAGTCACCCGTATCAAAACAGTCGGTACGCAGCATATCTCCGGCAAAAACAGTCAGGTCTATTCCGTCCACATCACCGTCCCGGTTAAAGTCGCCTTCGCAATAAGGTGTGTCGTCTTCAGTGATGAGAGCAAAGGCCATGTCAAGCGGCTCAGCCTCATCAGCAAGCGGCTGCCACTGATTTCCGTCTCCCAAAACCGCTATATCATTCCAATGGTCTTTTGAGGTCTCCCAACCCCAGTGGAAGGGATCACTGCTGTCCGCCATCCGGGCGCCGATATCAAGCCAGTAAACTTCCCCTTTTCTCTGGGGGAACGGGTCTTCATTAAGTTCGACAATGAAGTAAAACTTATGCTCCCACCAGATATGTCCCGCAGCATCAGTATGAGGGATGGAATCCCAGTAGCGTTGTGTAAATTGGTCAACATACACTTCCTTAAGCAGTTGGCCGGGATGGCTCCAGGACATGTCCGGGTCTGCTCCGGCCGGCACGTCACTGTGAAAGCTCAACTTGAAGTATTTGATCTTGGGAGCAGGAGCAAATGGAGGCTTGGCAGTATCCTGACCCCAGTGCACATTTTCCTGTTCATCAAGGAATGATCCCCAGAAATGAACTTCGGTGATGGGGCGGCCGTTGGTACAGAGAAAGTCATCGGCGACAATGGGGCGGTCAATGCTGGAATAGATATTAATACCATGGGCCATGTCCGGGAACTGAAGCCACTTGATGGGGCCTTCACAGGTGGTCAGATCAAAGGACATATCAAGAAATTTTGAAAATGTTACTTCATCGATAGAATGTTCCTGCCCGCCTGTGGCAAGCTGGTTGACTGTCCCGGCCAGCTTGATTTCGCCGTTGTCATTGCCCGTTCCGTTACTGACGGACACGTCCACACCGCCGATTTTTTCGGTGTTTATTTCTTTATAGTCCTGAAAATTGATGAACTCCCCGTTTATTTTCAGGTTGGTGTTACCGCCGTATTCACCAAAAAGAAAAGACACATCGGTTACCGGTACAGGAAGGGCAAACTCCAGGTTGACATTATTGGTGTTTATTTCATTGCCTGTTCCCCCAGCTGAACCTGCGGTGCCCACTATTGCACTGCCTCCGGAAAACCAGGTTCCATTCGACCACTGGAAAGGGTTGACGGAAACCAAAACTCCGGACGTGCTGAAAACATCACCCACCAAATATTCACTCCCGGCCGTGAGATCCTCAAAGTCCAAAGAAAAAGAGGGAGAGGTCAACATGGCCCACCAGTCGCTGGAGACGTCCGTATACCAGCCCTGAACCGCGACATCGTTCCATCTGTCCATGGAAGACTCCCAGCCCCAGGGATAGTCTTGTTTGGGAAGGGCGGAGATATTAAGCCAGTAAATTCTGTCCCGTTTCTGCCAGAAAATCCTGGGAAGGTCTATATCGTAGCGGAATTTATGCTCCACTTCCCCCCAGGGAAGATCTATTGGACCAACGTATGTTTCCTTGAATTTTTCCACCCAGGTTTCATACAGAAGTTTGTCCGGTGTACTGAAGTTTTCTGACCATGTTGCCGGCGCATCCGAGTATACCTGGATGCGGAATACCTCCACCCCAGGAGAGCTGATCTCTATGCCGGGCTGGGGCTGCCATCCAGGATAGGAGCCCCAGAAATGGAGATCGGTAACCGGACTTCCGTCGAGACAGAACCAGTCGTCAGCGACTGTGGCCATCTGCTCAGGGTCGGATTTAATATTAACACCGGTTTTCATGTCCGGGCGCTGCTGCCACTTGACAAGTTCCAGAGTTGGCGGCGGCGGTATTTCCGCCACGGTGAGGGCAAAGGCCATGTCAGTCCTGTCATGCGGATACCATGAAGGTATCTCAAAATCAGGAGGATTTATATCATCCCAATAGGCGTTAGCAATCCAGAAGCGGCAGGCATTGTCGTTCCAGTGGCCGTCAGAAGTTTCCCATCCCCAGGGAAACTCCGGGTCATCAGAAAGGACCGCAGCTATGGAAATCCAGTAAACAGTCCCCTCTTGCTGAATAAAGGGTTGGGTAAAGTCGAGGTCATAGGCAAACTTATGTTCATAGTCTATTAGATTCCCTGCCGCATCGAAATGGGGAATGGAAGCAACAAAATTTTCAACAAAATTAGAAATGGTTTCTTGATAAAGCAATTCTCCCGGATGGCTGTACTGGTCAGGGTCCGGACCAGCAGGAATATCCGTATAAAAACGGATAACAAATTCTTTCACTCCCGGTGGCGTAACCGTCCCGTCAAGCTCTGTCTGGTCTCTCCAGCCGATATACGACCCCCAGAAATGAACATCGGTAACCGGTCTGGGGTCTGTACATCGCCAGTCATCGGCCACTATTCTATCATCCGCAGCTCCTACTAGGGACTCTACTGACTGAAGATTTACACCATACTCCATGTCAGGCGGTTGATCCCACTTAACAGCAGATTCACTGTTCCGGGTAATCACCCTGATCCAGTCGCCGGGTTCTCCGACCCCCATGGTGACCTTGATAATGTCAGCGCTTACTGAGTAGTGGTCGCTGCTTTCCATACCGCGATTGGCAAAGGCAGGCGGATATACGGTGCCTGCTGCCCCGAGAAATGCGCTGCTTGCCGCCTCCAGAGTTCCATTACTGTCAGACATAACTCCAAGAATCAGCCCATCAAACATCCAGCGTACATCCGGGTCTGAAGCTGAACCCTCTTGTGTGTTCAGGAAAATCATGTGGCTGTCCACCACGGTTCCCGCAGGAATTGCACCTTCGTCCACGGGCAGAGGTGACCCCAGAACCAATCCCTGTCTTTCGTCAAATGCCTGCTGATGGTCATTAACAGCTCCTGGCGGATCATCAATGATGGATGTAGGCGCGGGGATAATATCCTGCCCCGCTACCAGAGCGCAATGAGCTTTATTCGCTCGATTTAGTGAAAAAATTATTACTGCGATAACCCAGAATAGAATTGATATTTTTTTCATTGCACTCCTCCTTAATTCCTGTCTGATGTTTTTTTAGCGTTAGATGATATAGGGCTAATTTACATAAATATCTACTCAAGACTAAGACGATAAGACAATATTCAAAATTTTAATGACACGACCCTGAAAATAATAAAGCAAAAACCATGCCAAATTAATAGGGTGTTTAAGATCAGCAAATAGTTGGATTTACTGAAAAATTATGTAATTTTTTTCCTATGAAATAAATGTAACATTGTTACTTTTTTTTCATATTTTTATGAAAAAAATTACACAAAATATGAATATTCTGGATTTGAATTAAGACTATGAAAGACAAAAAGCCCTGACCGTTATTACTAACGATCAGGGCTTTTGTAAAGAATAACCTGGCAGCGTTCTACTCTCCCACACAGTCTCCCATGCAGTACCATCGACGCTAAAGAGCTTAACTTCCGTGTTCGAGATGGGTACGGGTGTGACCTCTTTGCCATAGCTACCAGATTAAAATGGTTGGATCCTGAACTTTAGAAGGGTTGTCTGCTACATGTCCAATAAATCCTTTTTTATAATCAGTTGTAGTAATTGTATGTGTCCGCATTAAAGCGTTCAAAATTATCTGTGGAAAAAGTGGCTAAGCCTCACGACCGATTAGTACCAGTTAGCTGAACATGTTACCATGCTTACACACCTGGCCTATCAACCTTGTAGTCTTCAAGGGGTCTTCAGTCTATAAATAGATGGGATATCTTATCTTGAAGTTGGCTTCCCGCTTAGATGCTTTCAGCGGTTATCC
>Ga0164311_10002030_pt1 | contig 10289 bp, 11 predicted proteins | sample GuaBasSedimGuay2_FD_121796 | JGI IMG/M metagenome (GOLD analysis project Ga0164311, IMG submission 121796) | Subseafloor sediment microbial communities from Guaymas Basin, Gulf of California, Mexico - Guay2, Core 4569-9, 9-12 cm | ecosystem: Environmental > Aquatic > Marine > Hydrothermal vents... | reverse complement strand
TGAGTAAACTCAGGCTGGCGGTCAGCCCGTAAATCTTCATCACGGAAGCAACGAACTACCTGATAGTATCGGTCCATACCTGACACCATCAGTAATTGTTTAAACAGCTGTGGAGATTGAGGTAAAGCAAAGAAGTCGCCAGCATGAGTACGACTTGGCACCAAATAATCACGGGCACCTTCCGGTGTCGCTTTAGTCAATATTGGTGTTTCAATATCAAGAAAACCACTATCATCAAGAAAGTTACGCAATTGACGAGTGATCTGTGAACGAAAACGTAATTTTTGCAACATTTCTGGACGACGCAAATCGATATAACGGTGACGTAAACGAATATCCTCGTTCACTTCCGCTTGTTCTGTCAGTGGGAAGGGTGGTGTTTCTGAACTATTTAGAATCTCTAAATTTTTGGCCACAATTTCAATTTTACCACTTTTCAAGTCAGAGTTATCACTACCTTCAGGGCGTAATCGTACTTCACCTTCAATTTGTAATACATATTCACTACGTACACGTTCTGCTACTGCAAAACTTTCCGCATCTTCAGGGTTACAGACTACTTGAACTAGTCCTTCCCGATCACGTAGATCAATAAAAATAACCCCACCATGATCACGACGGCGGTGCATCCAACCCGCAACAGTTACAGTTTGACCTTCCAAAGTTTCGTTTACATCGCCGCAATAATGGCTACGCATAAGTTCTTTCCAATTTCTTTTATGTTAATTCAGTAATGCTAATCGGCCTATTGGCACAACTAGCACTCAGTTACTATTTTCACTGGCAGTTTCACCAGCAATTAATTGCTCTTTTTGCCACGGCGGTACCACAACACCCATTGAAATAATCAATTTTAGGCCTTCTTCAACTGCCATATCTAATTCAATCACATCATCCGCTGGCACCATCAAAACAAATCCAGAGGTCGGGTTAGGAGTAGTTGGAACAAAAACACTAACCACCTTCCCCCCTGTTTTGGCCTGTACTTCTCCCAAATTGTCGGATGTCATAAATGCCAGACTCCAGACCCCTTTACGTGGATATTCCAACAGCAATACTTTACGAAAAGATTTGCCATCTGCAGCCAGCACTGCCTCCATTATTTGTTTCACACCTGCATATAAGGTGCGAACTATCGGGATCCTTGATAAGAGATTTTCCCAAAAAGCTACAATTCTTTTGCCAAGGAAATTTGCAACAATCATTCCTGTCGCTAAAACAAGTACCACCGCTAAAACAACACCTAAACCCGGGATATGGAAGCCAAGTAAATTATCAGGCTGATAATTTTGTGGCAGCAATAATAAAGTCCGGTCCAAAAAACCGACTATTGCACGTATTACTAGAAAGGTAATGCCTAATGGCATCCAAACCAATAGTCCAGCTATGATATATTTACGCATACAACTTTTCTACAGTAATATTAGTGATAGCCACAGCGTAAGCCTCAAGCAGCCTCATCAGGCTTTTTTGTTGTTGAAGCTGACCCATTATCTGCAAGATTACGTTTTTTACCACTTTTAAAATCTGTTTCATACCAACCGTTACCTTTCAAACGAAATCCAACAGCAGAAACTAACTTCCGTAATGTTGATTCATCACAAGCAGGACAATGAATCAACGGCTCATCACTCATTTTTTGCAATGCTTCAAATTCATGATCACAAGTATCACAACGATATTCATATAACGGCATTAACTTCACCTTCAACCCATTTCTACAGCACATGAGTGTGTAACAATAGTTTGTTTTTCAATTTATAAACCGAGCAATTATACCCAAAAACGAACGCTACGGTTTTTCTGCTTTCCCGTGTAATGGAATAATCAGCTAAACTTCTTTTATGAAAAATCACCACGACTGGAAAGCTATTCAAAGCTTATTGCCCTATATATGGGAATTTAAGGGGCGTGTAGCTATAGCTTTGGCTCTACTGACCCTGGCCAAATTCGCCAATGTCGGTATTCCTCTTGCGCTAAAAGGTGCGGTGGATGCGCTTGATCCACAACAACAAGACATTATTTATTTACCTATTGCGATGTTACTCGCATACGGTTTGTTGCGTTTAGCAAGCAGTCTATTCAGCGAACTTCGTGATGCCTTATTTGCCAAGGTTATCTACCATTCAGTCAGACGCATCGCCGGTAAAATTTTTCAACATCTACATAACTTGTCATTACGTTTTCATTTACAACGTCAAACTGGTGGCATCTCCCGAGATATTGAGCGTGGCACCAGAGGTATCAGCTTTTTACTAAACTTCATGATCTTCAATATTTTGCCAACACTGGTAGAAATTGGTCTGGTCACTGTGATTCTACTATCTCAATACGACAGTATCTTTGCCATTATTACTACGGGAACGATCCTACTTTACATTGTCTACACTTTGATCATTACAGAATGGCGAATGCGTTTTCGTCGAGCGATGAATGATATGGATTCAAAAGCTAATAATCAGGCTATAGACAGCTTATTGAACTACGAGACTGTTAAATACTTCAATAACGAACACTATGAGCTACAACGTTACGATGACACATTAGCTACATGGGAAAAATCTGCTGTAAGAAACCAAACATCATTATCATTGCTCAATATTGGTCAAGGTGCCATTATCGCGATTGGTCTGACAATTTTAATGCTTCTCGCCAGCCAAGGTGTTGTTGATGGTGAGTTAAGCCTAGGAGATCTAGTCTTAATTAATGCCTTCTTATTGCAGCTATATCTGCCGCTTGGATTCCTTGGCTTTGTATATCGAGAAATCCGCCATTCACTAGCCGATATGGAACGAATGTTTAATCTGCTCGATCAACAACAAGAAACTGTTGATAAAAATGATGCCGCCCCTCTAATCGTTAAACAAGGTGCTATTCAATTTAACCATGTTGATTTTTATTACGATTCGAATCGCACCATCCTCCATGACATCAACTTTACCGTTGAACCCGGGGAAAAACTTGCCATTGTAGGTGCTAGCGGTTCGGGGAAATCTACATTGGTCAGATTATTGTTCCGCTTTTATGACCTTCAAGCAGGTAAGATTACTATCGATGATGTTGATATTCAACATGTACAACAATACAGCCTGCGACAGGCAATTGGTGTTGTGCCTCAAGATACCGTGTTATTTAACGATACCATTTATCACAATATTCTCTATGGCAACCCACAAGTCGATCGGCAAGATGTAATTAATGCAGCCAAAAAAGCTCATATCCATGAGTTTATTGAAAAACTCCCAGATGGTTATGACACCTTAGTTGGTGAGCGTGGCTTAAAATTATCTGGAGGTGAGAAACAACGTGTCGCAATTGCACGAACCTTATTAAAGAATCCTCAAATTCTGATTTTTGATGAAGCCACATCTGCCCTAGACAGCCACTCAGAAAAGGCTATTAATCGAGAACTACAAACCCTCAGCGCGAATAAAACGACTTTAGTTATTGCTCATCGCTTATCAACCATAGTCGATGCTGATACTATCCTAGTTTTAGATCATGGTCGAATTGTCGAACGTGGCACCCATAGTCAATTGTTGGCCAGAAATGAACACTATGCAGCGATGTGGGCATTGCAGCAAACTGAAGGACATAAAAATTGAATAAAATCATCTTATTTATAATGGTTAGCCTATTTTCTAGCGCTACTTTTGCTGATTGGACAATAGAAACATTTACTCATGCAGCAACTAAAACTCAAAGTCAGTCTGCAATGGTGAGAAATGAAGATGGCTTTGAATTAGCCATTTTCAAAACTTCTGAAGGAATTGTGTGGTTAGATTTTAGTCTATCTGATAATAGTTTTGATGAATTATCGCAAAACCAATTACCCCTATTCCAAATCGATGATCAAAAACCCGTACAGATGTTACGAGGTTTTGTGGCGACCATTGTGCCTGCTGATGAAGGTATAGAGGCTATTATTGTCGACGAAGATAATGGGATTTCAACTGATAGAGACTTTAGCGTTAATCATATTATTGCTGAACGATTACCTGAACGTGTGATATGCCCTATCTGGCAAGGAGAATCTCGCCCCCATTTAGGAACAGTTGACGCACTTGCTAATGGTCAACAAATCACTTTTGATTTTGTACTGCTTGATGGCACAAAGCAACAAACTGTATTTACCCTAAAAGGGGCAAAGCAAGCCTTGGAAGGCACTATTTTTAAGTGATCTAGCACACTTCATCTCCAACAATTTTGGACATTTCCCCTGTTCTCAGGGTAGTATTAGGCCTGAACGCGGATATAACCGTTATTCAATAAGTGTACAAAGATACACTCTAATCTGTTCAGGTTCAGTTCAGCTTCGTTGTGACAAGCTACAACTGCACTAGGGCAAATAACTTAAAAATCGAGAGGCAATATCAATGAAGTATGGCAAATCACTTACAAGTGCACTTATCGGTGCATCCGTTCTTTTCTCATCAGCAGTTATGGCCGAAAACCATGTTGTGCAAGCACAAGTTACAGCATTCAAGCCTATGGTAATCCAGATTGCACCAGGTGACACCGTCTCTTGGGAAAACATGAATGGTCATATCAGTAACACAGTATTTACTAATAAAGACCAAAGCAAAACTGAATATATCCCAGAAGGTGCCACAGGTTGGACTTCTGCAATGGGTGAAAATTATGGTACAGAGCCATTAACAGTTGAAGGTGTATATCTATATAAATGTGACCCTCATTGGGGTGCAGGTATGGGTGGTGTAATTATTGTTGGTGAACCAACAAATCTTGAAGCCATTGCAGCAACCAAACCAAAAGGTGCACTGAAACGTTTGGTTAAGAAAGCTCAAAAAGCTGTAAAATAATCTCGTCGGTTATTTTCAACAAAAAAGCCCACTAAAAGTGGGCTTTTTTGATCCAACTGTCAGCAGCTATGGTAAAATTATTTGGTTGTTACGCTCAAAGCAGCTATTACCAGCTCTTTTAAGCGTCTAATTAAAAGGTTTTTTACAATTTACCGCTGGGAGTAATCCATCTAATGTCTAGCACTGTTGATAACAGTAAACGACGATTTCTGACTACAGCAGCCAGTGTCGTTGTCGGAGGTGCAGGCGCCGCCGCCGTTGCCGTACCATTTGTCACATCCATGTTGCCAAGTGCAAAAGCACAAGCTGCTGGTGCCCCTATCGATGTCGATATTAGTAAGCTAGAAATTGGTCAACAAATGACCGTTGAATGGCGTGGCAAACCGGTCTGGATAGTACGCCGTTCTACTGCAACAATAGAGAGTCTTGCATCTCTTGATGAGCAACTTCGTGATCCTGGCAGCAGCGTCGCTAGTCAACAACCTGAGTACTGCGTAAATGAGACTCGATCAATTCGTGATGAACTTATTGTTTTAGTTGGTGTTTGTACCCACTTAGGCTGCTCACCTACATACCGCCCAGAATTGGCACCGGAAGATCTAGGTTCTGATTGGAAAGGTGGCTTTTTCTGCCCTTGTCATGGCTCTAAATTTGACCTTGCAGGACGTGTATACAAGGGTGTTCCGGCACCAACCAACCTCGTTGTTCCACCCTATTATTTCCAAGGCGATAACCGTATTGTTGTTGGTGAAGATGCACAAGGAGCCGCATAATGTTTGCTAATCTGATGGGATGGGTTGATGCTCGCTTTCCTGCCACAAAAATGTGGGAAGATCATCTTTCTAAGTATTACGCACCAAAGAATTTTAATTTCTGGTATTTCTTTGGCTCTTTAGCCATGTTGGTGTTGGTTCTCCAAATTGTCACTGGTATTTTTCTGACAATGAATTACAAGCCTGATGCCGCATTGGCATTTGCCTCTGTTGAATACATCATGCGTGATGTTGAATGGGGCTGGTTGATTCGTTACCTGCACTCTACCGGTGCTTCAGCCTTTTTTGTTGTTGTTTACTTACATATGTTCCGTGGCCTCATTTATGGTTCATATAAACAACCTCGTGAATTAGTGTGGATATTTGGTATGTTTATCTACATAGCATTGATGGCTGAAGCCTTTATGGGTTATTTACTGCCTTGGGGTCAAATGTCATTCTGGGGTGCACAAGTTATTATCTCTTTATTTGGTGCCTTGCCTGTCATTGGTGAAGACTTAGCCTTATGGATTCGTGGTGACTTTGTGGTTGCTGATGCAACCTTAAACCGTTTCTTTGCCTTTCATGTCATTGCAGTACCATTAGTCCTACTTGGCCTTGTTGTTGCCCATATTATTGCTTTGCATGAAGTCGGTTCCAACAACCCTGATGGCGTCGAAATAAAGAAAAATAAAGACAAAAATGGCATTCCTGTCGATGGCATTCCGTTCCACCCATATTATTCTGTGAAAGATATTGTTGGCGTAATTGTATTCCTGTTTATCTTCTCCTTGATATTATTCTACATGCCAGAAATGGATGGTTGGTTCTTGGAAAAAGATAATTTCATACCAGCTGATCCACTTAAGACACCAGAACATATTGTGCCGTTATGGTACTTCACCCCCTTCTACGCTATCTTACGTGCAGTACCAGATAAATTAATGGGTGTTATGGCAATGGGTGGAGCCCAGGCAATCTTGTTCTTGCTACCTTGGTTAGACCGTAGTCCAGTGAAATCAATTCGCTATCGTGGTCCTTATTTCCGTTGGGCTTTGACATTATTTATCATCAGCTTCCTTGCTCTTGGTTATCTGGGCACCCAACCAGCAACAACACTGTATACAAATATGGCACGTATATTTTCAATAATTTATTTTGCATTCTTTATTCTGATGCCGTGGTATTCCAGTATTGATAAAGACAAACCTGTGCCAGAAAGGGTGACAATGAAATGAGAACTATAGTCCTTACATTATTGATTAGCCTGATGTCGTTGACATCAATTCAAGTCATGGCTGCATCTGGTGGAATTCATCTTGATCCTGTGGAAATTGATCTGTCTGATAAAGCATCACTACAACGTGGCGCAAAAACATTTGTTAACTATTGTCTAAGCTGTCATTCAGCCTCTTTTATGCGTTATAACCGGATGGCAAAAGATATTGGCCTGACTGAAGAACAGGTTAAAGAAAACTTGATGTTTGCATCTGAAAAGATTGGTGACACCATGACAATTGCAATGCGTGCTGAAGATGCTAAAAGATGGTTTGGTGTCACACCTCCCGATCTTTCAGTTATCTCACGTGCTAGAGGTACAGATTGGTTAAACACCTATCTGCGCACGTTCTATTTGGATAATACTAAAGCGATGGGAACCAATAATCTTGCTTTTAAAGATGTTGGTATGCCTCATGTATTGTGGCAGCAACAAGGCTACCTGGCTGCTGACGCTGAAACACATCATTTAACGCATGCTACTGAGGGTGACATGTCCAACTATGAATATAATGTCATGATCGCTGACTTGGTAAACTTTTTAGCCTATGTTGGAGAGCCTTCAAAAATTCAGCGGTTAGCTCTCGGCAAGTGGGTATTATTGTATCTTTTCCTATTCTTCCTAGTAGCTTATCCGATGAAGAAAGCTTTTTGGAAAGATATTCACTAAACTAAAATCTTGGTACAAAAATTTAACTGTATTACAAAGAAAGGGGGCCTGCTCCCTTTCTTTGTTTCAGCTACAGATTTAACCCGATGGATGTTTAGATCAAAACAGACATTCACAGGAGCAACACAATATGGTCAATAGTAACCGACGCGCAATGATGACTGTTTATTCAGATCCTGCATGCCCGTTCTGTCATCGCACTCGAATCGTAATGTATGAGAAAAATATTACGGCTAATATTGAAGATATTATAGATGGACAATGGCCAGAGGATGTTGCCGCTGCCAATCCCTATGGTGCCAGCCCAACCCTCATAGATCGTGATATGGTGTTATTCGACTCCAATATCATTATTAACTATTTTGATGAACGCTTCTTGCATCCACCATTAATGCCTGTAGATCCCGCCGATCGGGCTAAAGCAAGACTTATGTTGCATCGCATTGATAAAGACTGGTATGCACTTTGGAATGTACTGACAGGTGTAGAAAAAGGCAATACTTCCAAGGCTCGTAAAACTGTTCAAGAAGATCTGACAGTATTAGCACCACTTTTTGCAGCATCACCTTATTTTATGAGCAATGAATTTTCTCTTTTAGATTGTAGCTTGGCACCTTTGCTTTGGCGCTTGCCAATGCTCAATATCAAGCTCCCAACCAAAGCTAAAGCTGTTGAAGATTATGCAGAGCGAATCTTTGCCAGGGAAAGTTTTCAGGCTAGTTTGAGTGATATTGAACGGGATATGCGTTAGTCTGCTATTGTTATGACTTCACAAAAGCCCTATCTGATCAGAGCGATCTACCAATGGTTACAGGATAACCAGGTCACACCATACTTATTGGTTAATGCTACTTTAGATGGTGTACAAGTGCCTATCGAGTATATTAATGATGGTAAAATAGTGCTCAATATTGATCCTGATGCAGTCAACAATTTTCATGCTGACAATGAATGGATTAGTTTTTCTGCACGTTTTTCTGGCAAACAAATGGAATTATTTATCCCAATCATTGCTGTTTTAGCCATTTACGGAAAAGAAAATAATGAGGGGATGTTCTTTACTGATGATGAAATATCGCCGCCGTCACCGACTAAGCCCTCCTCACTAAAACAAAAGCGACCAGGCTTGAAAATCGTTAAGTAATCGTTAAAAATTCCCCAACGTATTTAGAGTAGATATTTTTCCATTCGGTAACGCATTGCCATCCGTGTTAATCCCAACTCTCTGGCTGATCTGGAGACATTACCTGCAGTGCGTTTTAATGACTGTTCAATCAAAAACTTTTCTACCTCTTCCAACTTCATGTCCGCTAAGGTTTCGAATTGAATCTTTGATACCTGCATATCATCAGGCTCTGATAAGGATGAGTGCTGCAACATTAAGTCATCAGCTCTAATCTGGCCCTGCTGACACATCATCACTGCTCGTTCTAGGATATGTTGTAGTTCCCTTATGTTTCCTTGCCATGGATGTTGTTGCATGAGCTGTAATGCATCTGTACTTAATATGGGTGTACTTAAATCATACCTTCGTGCCATCTTTTCAACAAAGTATTTTGTTAATACTGGAATATCTTCCTTACGTTCAGATAATGGTGTCAGAACCAATTCTAATATATTTAAGCGATAAAATAGATCTGAACGAAATGTGCCTTTCGAAACCATTTCTCTGAGATTACGATTTGTTGCCGCCACAAATCTGGCAGAGACAGAGTGTTCTTTAGTTGATCCCAATCGCCTTACCACACGACGTTCCAGAACATTTAACAGCTTAGCTTGCAATGCCAATGGCAACTCACCCACTTCATCCAGAAATAATATCCCATCTTCAGCCACCTCTATTAAACCTGCCTTGGCTTGATGTGCATTGGTGAAGGCACCACGTTCATAACCAAATAGTTCTGCTTCAATCAACTCACTGGGTAATGAAGCACAATCTACATGAACAAAGGGTTTTTTATGCCAACTTCCAGCTTGATGATATAGCCTGGCCACCACATCTTTACCGGTTCCAGTTTCTCCTCGAATAAGAATCACTGGGGGGTTATCAGTACTTTGATCAACTAACTGGGCAATTCGATTTATCTGATTACGAATGTCATTAACTGCTTTACTAGAACCAATCATCTCGATTTTATCCAGTACATGTCGGTCACGGACTTGTGAATAACTCAACTGCTGGTTGAGTTGTTGCGTTGCCATGACTTTAGATAGGGTCAACACCAACTCATCTAGATCAACAGGTTTTTTTAGATAGTCAGTTGCGCCTAACTTCATCGCTGAAATAGCATCATCTAGTTCGCCATATGCTGTCATAACAACTACAGGTAATTTTTTCCCTTCATTATCATCACGTGCACGAAGTTCTGCCAACAAATCAAGACCATTGCCATCAGGTAACCGAACATCCAGCAATAAAATATCAGGTAGGTCTTTATTGAGTGAGTGCCTAGCTTCAGCAACAGTTTCAACAATTTCCCCCTCATAGCCATCTCGTTGCAGACGCCTCAATACCGATTTTGCAAATAATGTTTCATCCTCAACTAACAGTACATCTACCATAAATTAATTCCTCATATCACCAGCATGTTCTATGGCTCTATCATTAAAATAATTTTAACGCTAGTGCCTCCATCTGGCACAGGATCATAAACCAGCTTTCCACCATGCTGTTTTATTATCTTTAAGGCAAAGGGTATACCGAGTCCACAACCAAGACGTTTTGTTTCACCATTGGTCACTTCTTCAGATACCGGATCAAACTTC
>Ga0164311_10002029_pt1 | contig 10292 bp, 7 predicted proteins | sample GuaBasSedimGuay2_FD_121796 | JGI IMG/M metagenome (GOLD analysis project Ga0164311, IMG submission 121796) | Subseafloor sediment microbial communities from Guaymas Basin, Gulf of California, Mexico - Guay2, Core 4569-9, 9-12 cm | ecosystem: Environmental > Aquatic > Marine > Hydrothermal vents... | reverse complement strand
ACACCATCCTTTTCAGCGATATCGTAATCCAGAACAATCTTAGTCGGCGCCTCGCTAATACCCTCCTTATTTATAAACTCAATGAGTTCACCAGCTACAGTCCTCCAGTTTGCACTACTTAACTCCCTATCAACACCCTGCTCCTTAACTAGTCTGCCTAGGGTAGCATAGTAGGCTTTACGTAGGGTAAACATTGCACTCCTAGCGCTTGGGGAGATGCCCGTCTGAATAGTCCTCTCCCCACTTACAATCTCAATAACCTTCAATGTATCCCTAATGCTCCTACAGAGCCTCTCCAGATAGCTCTTAGCAACATCGGGAACAGCGCCTGCCTTTATACTCTCATCAATCTTAGCCACAACATCATTTAGGGACTTTATGATCTCCTCCATATACGATCACCAATTAAAATAGATATAATCCAAAATTTAAATTTTTCAAATAAAATTAGGCCAACATCAAATAACAATTTAAATTATAACAATCTCGTTCTAACATTTAACTAAATCCCGAGGATCAATACGCTTTATACCCGGTATAGCGTCAAAAACCTTGTCAGTTGAAATAATAGTACGATCTTCAACCATACTTAATAGGGTTGCCGCATAGTAGGCGTCAAAAACCGAGCTAAGATTATATTGCCGCATTAACGTAAACGCCAGCAAATCTACAGTATAATTAGTATCTATAAACTCGAGGTTCTCTATAGCGGTAACTGAAGCTATTCTTTCAATAAATTCATCAAGCGATACTCCTTCAGCCATTGAGACATAATACATTTCATGTAAAGCTTCCCTAGAAGCATAAACTATACCCAACTCGCCTCTTTCAATCATGTTAATAACTTCCATGGCTACAGGCTTTAACCAGTCATGCGGCTTAACATAAGCATACAATATATCTGTTTCAATCATCATAACTGTCCCCTACGTTTTGCCCTCTTAACAGCATCCTCCCGTGCAAGCTTCTCCGCAAGCTTCTTCAATTCCCTTCTGCTTTTAGTAGTCTTAAGCCAGCCCGAAGCTTTAACACTAGGCTTAGGTGGAAGGGGTATAACGACAATAAAGCTTCCTGCTGGAATAACTATAGCTCTGGTACTCCTAACCCCAGTCCATTTCGGTAAGGTTAAACGCCCCCTTTCATCTACTTTGACCACAGACATATATTTAATCCCCTAAAATAAATATTTAACCCACATTTTAATTTTTCTCCCACATACATGGACGTTTCCTCTCGACAGTAAAGTAATTTAAGGTTGGTGGTATTGAAACATTGGTGGATATGCCATCTATAGTTGTTGTGGGCGCTCAATGGGGGGATGAGGGAAAGGGCAAGATCATAGATTATCTTGCCAAGTACGTTGATGTAATAGTTAGGTATAATGGTGGGGCAAATGCTGGGCACACGGTTAACATTAAGGGCAGGAAGTACGTGTTTCATCTTCTTCCATCGGGTGCACTATATAGTGGGAAAACGCTTGTAATTGGAAATGGAGTAGTCGTGGATGTAGCGCAGCTATTAGACGAAATAAGGACTGTCGAAGAGGCTGGGTATAGGGTAAACTTGATTTTAAGCAATAGAGCTCACGTCGTAATGCCGTGGCATAAGCTAATAGATAAAGCAAGCGGAGGAAAAATAGGAACTACTGGCAGGGGTATAGGGCCAACGTACACCGATAAAATGTGGAGGAAGACGGCGGTACGGATATCGGATCTAATAAGCCGAAACTTCAGGGATAAGCTTAGAGAAATCCTAAAGCTAAAGGAGCATGAACTCAAACATTATGGCATTATCGGCGATTCAGTCGAAGAGTATCTTGAGGAGGTATACTCCAGCCTATCCAAGCTGGTCGAGGCCATTAAACCGTATGTTGACGACGTATCGCTGAGATTAAACGAGTTCCTGGATCAAGGCAAATGGGTGTTATTTGAGGGGGCACAGGGAACAATGCTAGATGTGGATCACGGAACCTATCCATACGTAACATCCTCAAACACGATATCGGGGGGTGCATGTACCGGAGCTGGAGTACCTCCTACGAGGATAGATGTTGTGTTAGGTGTAGCAAAGGCATACACTACTAGAGTGGGGAAGGGTCCTATGCCTACCGAAATACGTGGAGAGATCGCTGAGCATATTAGGGAGAAGGGGGGAGAATACGGTGCAACAACCGGTAGGCCTAGGAGGATAGGCTGGCTCGACCTAGTGGTATTAAAGTATGCTAGGAGGATAAACGGCTTCTCAAATCTTGCCCTAACAAAGCTGGACGTCCTCTCAGGCATAAAAACGATAAAGATAGCCATAGGATACGAGCTCGACGGAAGGAAGATAGACTATATACCAGCAAGCTCAGAGGAGTATGCCAGGGTAAAGCCGATCTACGTAGAATTTCCCGGATGGAGGGATATAAGTAGGGATGAATGGAGGGAAATTGCTAGAAGCGGAGTATCAACTATGCCAAAGGAGGCCATAAAATACGTCAACTTTATCCGGGAGGAGCTAAACGTAGACATAGCCATAATATCAGTAGGGCCGAGCAGGGAGGAAACAATACTTCTAAAGGACGTATTTAATATAAAGGAGTGGGGAAGATATTGAGCGAGAATAGGCATTTTGGTCTAGCAATATCCCCTGTAGATGGGAGATATAGGAGGATAGTTGAGGAGCTGGCGGAGTTCTTTTCGGAATACGCCCTAATGAGGCTTAGAGTATACATTGAGCTTGAATACTTAATCCATTTATCCGAGTTCACTAAAGGCAAGGTCGTAAGGAGGCTATCGGATAGCGAGAAGGATAGGATACGAAGTATAGCTAGAAACTTTAGCTTAAAGGATTTCGATAGGGTGAAGGCGTTGGAAGCCGAAACACGCCACGACGTTAAAGCTGTAGAGTATTTTCTCAGGGAAAAGCTCATCGAGAATATGTTATCCGACCTAATACCAATGATACACTTCGGTCTAACATCGGAGGACGTAAATAACCTAGCATACTCAATAGCTATAAGAGACTTCACTAGAAAGCTCTTCATACCATCCATAAACAGGCTACTAAAACAGTTATCAAAGCTAGCTAGGGAACACAAGGCAACGCCCATGCTAGCTAGAACCCACGGCCAGCCGGCATCGCCAACAACCCTAGGGAAAGAGCTCGCCGTCTTCATCTATAGGATATTCCGCTACAAGGAGAAGCTGGAGACAGCGGAGCTGCCCGGGAAATTGAGTGGAAGCGTTGGAAACTTCAACTCATTCACCGCAGCATACCCTGAGGTAAATTGGCTGGAATTCAGTAAAAGCTTTATCGAAAAACTAGGCTTAAAATATTATCCAATAACAACCCAAATTCTACCACACGACGAGATATCGGATATCCTCTGCTTATACCGTGGGTTATGTAATGTTCTAATAGATTTATGTAGGGACTTATGGCTATACTGTAGCTACGGGTATCTAGAGCTACAGACCGGAAGGAAAACCGTAGGCTCCTCTGTCATGCCACACAAGGTGAATCCAATAGAATTTGAGAATGCTGAGGGAAACCTACAGATAGCATCGGAGCTTTTAAGTTTTGCATCCGCTAAACTGCAGATATCGAGGCTACAGAGGGATTTATCCGACTCAACGGTGAAGAGGAACTATGGAGTAATATTCGCACATATAATGATTGCAATATATAATATTATAAAGGGGCTAAGCAAGATACGGGTAAACGTAGAGAGAATGGAGCAGGATCTAATGGAAAACTCCCAGGTACTATCGGAGGCATACCAGACTATCCTCCGGAGCAGAGGATATGGAGAAGCCTACGAAATTGTGGCGGAAAAGGTCAAGGGGAGGAAGCTAAGTCTGGAAGAAATGAGGGAGATAGCTAGAAGCCTTAATGTAGACGATGAAACCAGGAAGATGCTGATAGATCTAGATCCGAGAAAGTACGTAGGGATAGCGGATAAGCTAGTGGAATATGTCCTGAGTATCGTGGATATCTTCTAGCCTTACTTCCTTTTACCCAGCTTGAAGACCAGTATAAGTGCGATCACTAGGAGAAGCGAGAGTATTATTGTTTGAATGTCAATGCCTCCCTTTTCCTCTTCGATTGCCTCGAACTTTATTTCAAGCTTTCCTCCAAGATATCTATCGGTCTCAGGTACTTCTACTATTACAGTCCAATTACCTTTCTTATTGACCTCGATGGAATATCTAAAGTTGCCCTTTTCATCTATCTCCAAAATCTTTTCTACGGCCATGTTAGCGGGATCAATTATCTTCAAGATTACGTTTTGAAGCTCCTCAGATGGCTTAACGTATCCGGAAATATTCACCTTTATTCCAAGCTTAACTCTATCCTCTACTCCGCTGATGTTAATCTCTCTTAAGCCCTTAAGTACGGCAACATTTACAATGTTCGATATGCTCGGCTTATACCTTTCGGAGCCGAAGAAGCATGCTCTAAAACTGTAGTTTCCCGGGTCAAGCCTAATGCTGAACGTAAATCGACCACTGGAGTCCGTGGAAACAACCTCCACTCCCTTCCACAGGTTGCCGACCTTCCTCTCTATCAGAATATCCACCTTAATTGGAGGATCTATACTGCCGCTTAAGGTCACGTTCTCAGGATACCTAAACTCGGGTTTAGCTGTAGAGAGAGTTAAGCTGGTTTCCCTTTTAACAGCTGGGCGTCTCGATATATCGGCGTAAAACTTGGCTATTCTAGCCTTCACGTAGGAGCTGACGTACTTATTCTCATTAAACAGCTGGACTGCCTCATTGTAAAGCTCATCAGCCTTATCGATTAGGGTAACTCTATTATCTTGACGCGCCCTACTTATAGCCTCAGCGGCCTTATTAATTGAGTCCTGGACGAAACTTATACATTCGCTTAAATTCAGTTCCTTAGCTAAAGCTATGCTTTCATTAGCATACTTAACAGCTAAATCGTACCTACCACACCCGAACATAAGCTTAGCTTTAAGAAGCCTATCCATGGCCGAGACAGGTATTATCTCCTCAGCAATAAGCTCCAAGACGGCCTCCGTAGCATTCTCAAATACGAACCTATAGGCTTCAAGCACTTCCTCGCTAACGTCATACTCTCCTATTAGGCTCAGCGCATTGGTTACAATAGGATCCTTCATGAAGTACTTCCATATACTAGAGTTAAGGTAATTTGCTATAGTTAGCAGTATCATGCCTTGGTCTAAAGCCAAGTAATCCTCGTCAACAATGCCTGAAACCAGGTTAACCGAATCCTTAAATCCCAGATCTTCCCTGACGCCCATCTCCTCAAGCATTAGGAGATTAAGGAAAACGCGTTCTGGAAAATACAGTAAAGCTAAGACCGAGGCGTGCGGAGTAGCCACAGCAAAATTCATGCCGTATCCGCCCTCAGGTATATCACATGGAGAAAAGCCCCAGACAGGATAACCTTGATCATTAGCGAACGTCATTTGAGCAATAGTCACATTAATTGTAGATCTGCATATAAACGAGCCCCTCTCGTCAACGAATATTCCGGGCATATAGTATATGAAGAGGCCAGCCTTCCACCCCCAAAGGAAGGAAATATTCCTATAGAACTGCATATCTCTCTTTAAAGCAAACCAGTGTTCAGCCGGGATCTTACCTGAACCTATGCCGATTAAACTGGCCATGCGTGATTCTATAGCTAAATAGTCATAATGAGCCGAAGTATAGTGCTTACCTATACTATCATATCCTATATAGAGGAGCTTAGCGCTCGAGTCATACAATTTATCCCACTCCATCATGTCCAGAAGCTTAGTTATGTTCTCATAAAGCTCTGGGAAGGCGTTCCTAGCAACTATTAAGCCAGCTGCATACCATCCAGCATCAACAGAGGACACAAAGTTACCCCAAATAGGGGACAACGTCTCTGCATTATACCAGTTAAAGGGTATACCGTGCCACTTCTCAAGCTTCAATAATGTCTCCACAGTCTTCTTAGCTCGACTTAAAGCTTCATCCCTATCTATAAAGCCGAGATCATACGCCGCAACGATAGAAGCCAAATATAGCCCCATGTTAGTTATCGAAGTCTGAGGATTTCCCGGCGTACTTCTATCGTAAGGCAACCCCGTCCAGTTACACGTATATCTTACGAAGCAATTCCAAGTATCCCTAGCAAGCTCCAATAGATAATTTTTAAGTTTATCCGGAATAGCTCTAGCCATATTACCTCTATTAGTAATGGTAAGCGAGGATATAATTAGAATTGTTATTAAAGCTAACGATAAGTGCTTCATGATATCACTCCTAAGCTATTCACTGGCTTCATATATTTAAACTTTAAAGCATCATATTTAAAATAGAGCTTATTAGAGTAAGAATCTAACATATAGATGCATTAAAATATAGTAATATCATAATATTTTTGCGAATTAGGGTTTTATAATAAAACTTAAATATGATGTTTTTTAAAGAATATATGTTGATAATATGCAGATAAGGTTTTAAAAATGAAGAATATGCTTGGTTATTTTTCACATAGGGGTAAAGAATTTATTATCACGTCATATAATTTACCGAGGCCCTGGATAAACATACTTTCAAATGGAAAATATGGGGTACTGCTTTCACATACAGGAGGGGGCTTCAGCTGGCTTATAGACTGTAATCTGAATAGGATAACGAAGTGGTATCAGGACGTCTACAGCGATATGGACGGCAGGTATCTATACATAAGAGATAAGGATACGGGGGAGTATTGGTCGCCTACCTATAAGCCTGTCATGAGGGATCTGGATAGCTACGAGTGTAGGCATGGCTTAGGATATAGCGTAATCAGGAGTAGCTATAAGGGTGTGGAGACGGAGATAATATTCTTCGTCCCTAGGGAGGATACGCTTGAAGTATGGATAGTGAAGCTTAAAAATAATACGGGAAGACTGAAAAAACTTGAAGTTTTTACGTATGTTGAATGGTGGCTTGGAACGGCCTACGATATAGACAGGCAATTTCATGGTTTGTTCTATGATTTATGGGTTGAGGATAACGTAATGTTTGTAACAAAATATTTTTGGACAGGATACGATGGAAGCTGGAATAGATCATGGGACTATATAGCCTTTCTAGCGACCTCGATAGCTCCAAGCGGATTCGAGGGAAGTAGGGTTAACTTCGTAGGAAGTGGTGGATCAATTAGAGATCCAGTAGCAGTTAGGGAGGGTGTATGTACAAACACTAGTGGGCGGGGCTTTGAGCCAGTAGGCGTGTTTAAGCTCGATATATCCTTAAAGCCAGAAGAGGAGAGAACATTCATAGTTTTAATAGGTGTTGGGAAAAGCGTGGAGGAGGTCAAAGATTGTGTACGAAAGTACATAGACCTAAGGTATTCACTGGATAGGCTGGAGGATGTTAAGCTCTTCTGGGATAAGCTCCTGAGTAAAACGCTGGTTGAGACCCCAGATAAATACCTAAACTATCTCGTCAACTACTGGTATAAATACCAGACTATAAGCGCTAGAATCCTATCTAGGAACGCCTACTACCAGCAGGCAGCTGCCTACGGCTTTAGAGATCAGCTTCAAGATACGTTAACTCTTCTCTTGGTGGACTACGAGTGGGCTAAGAAACAGATATTGGAGCATGCTAGGCATCAGTTTTCGGATGGAAGCGTGCTACATTGGTGGCATGAGCTAAATGATAGGGGCATGAAATCCGAGCATTCGGATACTCCACTCTGGCTTCCCTTTATGGTTATAAACTACATAAAGGAGACGGGCGACTACAATTTCCTTAAGCTGAAGGTGCCCTTCTATGATGGTGGGGAGGCGTCAATATTTACTCACTGTGAGTTAGCAATAAAGAGATGCCTAAGGAACTTCAGTAAACGAGGCCTACCGTTATTTTTAGCTGGAGACTGGAACGATGGTTTTAACGCCATAGGAATTAAGAGGAGGGCTGAAAGCTGCTGGCTCGCAGAGTTCCTATATTTAGTTTTAATGGAGTTCTCGAGGCTATGTACGATTATAGGTGAGAGGAGAAAAGCCAAAAAATACAGGAGAAAGGCGCGTGAGCTAAAGAGGAAGTTTAATGAATTATGTTGGGATGGTGGCTGGTTTATAAGGGGTTTCGACGACGAGGGTGAGGCTATAGGAAGTAGCGCTTGCAGAGAGGGCAAGATATTTCTCAACGCTCAAAGCTGGGCTGTAATTTCAAAAATTACATCGAAGAAAAGAGCTAAAAAGGCTATAATATCAGCCGAGAAGATGCTAGATACAGAGTATGGTCCAGCTTTATTCACACCAGCATATAGTCGCCCATACGAAAAACTCGGTTACATCTCTAGGTATGCTCCGGGAACTAAGGAAAACGCTGGAATATTTATGCATGCTGTAACGTGGATGATCATAGCAGAGTGCATGCTGGGAAGAGCTAGGAAGGCCTATGAAATATATAGGAAGACTTGTCCAGCATACAGGGGATTGGATCCGTGGAAATGTAAAACAGAGCCCTATGTAACGTCGGAGTGGATAGCTGGACCTGAATCTAAATACTTTGGTGAGGGATGGAACTCCTGGTTAACAGGCTCAGCTGCGTGGAGCCTTAGAGCGGTTCTCGACTACATATTGGGTATAAGAGCGGACTACGATGGGCTTATAGTTGACCCATGTATACCAAGGGAGTGGAGGGAATATAGGGTTCGCAGGTTCTTTAGAGGAGCAACCTACGAAATACACGTTAAAAATGAGGCTGGAGTATCTAGGGGGGTAAAAAAGATACTTGTCGATGGAAGTGAGATAAAGGGCGTTAAGCTACCCTTATTCAAAGATGAGGAAACACACTATGTTGAGGTAATTCTGGGATAGTTATCTGCTATATTTATCAACCCACCTGCTATAGACGTCAGTCCAATCTCCTCTTCCAACGAATACTGTTAGCTGAAACTCCCTTGACTCTCTAGGCCTTAATGTCACAGTATTAAATACTAGCTCTATTGAGTAATAGCTGGGGCTAAAGTAACGTTTTACTAGAGATACATCATCCAGACTCCATAGGATTCCAAGTATTTCTTTCGTTGTATTATTGTAGTAGGCAGCCCATCCATTTGTTACTCTCTCGTCGCTAAGCTGAGTGTGGCGCCGCTTATACACCTCCTTATATCTTTCCTCGGGAAGTTCCTTAAGATAATACGTCGGCCACGTTATTCCAGAATAGTTGGGTTCAAACCTTTCAACGTAAGTTCCGTTTTCAACAGGAAGATACAGCCAGTCATCCGTACTTACATTGCCTCCAATATTTAGATAGTTGCATACCCACAGCGACACCTTCTGCGTAGTTCTATTTAAGTTTGTAACTATATACTTTACATCAAACTCTGAATTAATGGAATCCATTGAGATCACTTTCTCAAGCTTGATTCTGCCTACGTTTTCTCCTTCAAGCACCTTAGAGAACATTACCTTTACCCTTTTACCATAGCCCCTAAGTATCTCGTAATCATATCTCTCGTTAGCTAAATATACTCCCCACCCCTCCTCGAGAAATGTATCATACAGCATGCCCAGCGACTCGTAAACTTCATTGGTTCCAGTTTCCTTATATATCAGGCTATTTATCCTCCCACCGCTGTTTGGAGCAATTGATAGGAGAAGCTTATTATTCTCCATAACTACTTCATCCACGCCATCCTCGTTAAAATCAAATGTCTTAATCCTGGCCTCATTTATTAAAGGTATGTAAGTATCCTCCTTTATCGCCCTAAGTACCAGCCTAGATTTAAGCCCCTTAATGTATGGAATTCTAGATAACCTTTCAATAAACCTAACTAATTCATCGGATGTTCTGCATCTAACTTTCGCAAATATGTTAGATTCATTCTCAATAACATAAAGTTCCGTAATTTCATGCATGGATGAAAGATTTTTAATTGCCTCAGAGAGCATAGAGGGCTCGACTTTAATCTCCAGCAGAGAAAGATAGTCATAGTTAACTTTCTTAACGTCAAGCTGAACGGTATACTTCTTAATAATGCCCTTCTTAACCATCGCATCCATCCTACGCTTAACGGTAGTCGCCGTAGCTTCAATGCCGAATTCCTTAAGACGCTCAGCTATATCAATAAGCGAGGTCCTGCTATTCTCCATTAAAATCATTAGAATTCTCTTATCTATCTCGTCCAGCATCGCTATACACCCTCATATCTTCTCGACTTATGTATTAAAAACTCACATATTAAAGTTTATTTCGAACAATAACTCGTAAAATTCCAAAATTAACAAGATTATCCGTGTACGAAATATGGCTGACTAAAGCTATAATTACTTTAAGGCGATATTT
>Ga0164311_10002026_pt1 | contig 10301 bp, 11 predicted proteins | sample GuaBasSedimGuay2_FD_121796 | JGI IMG/M metagenome (GOLD analysis project Ga0164311, IMG submission 121796) | Subseafloor sediment microbial communities from Guaymas Basin, Gulf of California, Mexico - Guay2, Core 4569-9, 9-12 cm | ecosystem: Environmental > Aquatic > Marine > Hydrothermal vents... | reverse complement strand
TTTAGTCGGTGTTATGGTTGCAATTGCTGTTGGTTATGTCGCGTTGAAGCTTCTTTTGCGTATAGTTCAGAGGGGAAAACTTTATGTTTTCTCCGTTTATTGTTGGCTGGTTGGAGCGGTTACTTTGCTTTTCCTTTTTAAGGTTTAGGCATTAAACATATTGTTGGGATGGGAAGAGGATTATTTGAAGTCGACGAGACAATTCCGCTTGTAGGTTGTATAGCATTCGGTCTAATAGATCGTGGAACAAACATCATTCAAGTTAGGCCTATTTCCACATGTCCTCTTTCATGTATTTTCTGCTCGACTAATGCTGGACCAAAATCTAGGATTCGTCAAACAGAATATATTGTTCCATTAGATTATTTGGTTGAAGAATTCGAAAAACTTGTGGCCTTTAAGGGTAAAAGGAGAATTGAAGCACATATAGACACTGTTGGAGATCCAATAACTTACCCGTATATAGTTGAGCTTGTTTCTCGGCTAAGCCAAATAGAGGGTGTGGACATTATCTCTCTTCAGACGCACGGCTCAATTTTAGATGAGAAGACGCTGGATGAGCTTTCTGAGGCTGGCTTAACAAGAATAAATCTTTCAGTTGACGCTCTTAATCCAGAGTTGGCGAGAAGGCTTGCGGATACAGAATGGTATGATGTTGAGAAGGTAGTTCAGCTAATGCGATATATAACATCTAACACTTCAATCGACTTGCTTGTTGCTCCAGTTTGGATTCCAACAATTAATGACATGGAGATTCCGAAAATAATAGAACTAGCCAAAAGTCTGGGTGCTGGAAAATATTTCCCTCCTTTAGGCATACAAAAATATGAAATACACAAGCACGGGAGAAAGATTAAAGGAATTAGAACGCACTCCTGGAGATACTTCTACGCTAGACTCAAAGAATGGGAAAAGGAATTTAATGTTAAGCTTATCCTTCGTCCAGAGGACTTTGGGATTCATAGGCGAAGGATGCTTCCAGTTCCCTACAAAAAATATGCGACTGTCAGAGTTAGGGTTGTTGGGCCGGGATGGCTTAGGAGAGAAAAACTTGCAGTTACTTTAAGCGGTGATAGAGCGGTTACACTTGTTAATGCTGAGGAGCTCTCAGTAGATGCGAAGCTTAAGGCCAGAATTGTTGCAAATAAACATAACATTCTTGTTGCTGAACCGCTTATCTAAGCCACTTTGGCCTACCGTCCAAATAGTCGGTTAAGAACTCGGCGAACTCAGGATTAGAAGCGTAATAGTCTGCTATTTCCTCGTTAATGTATATTCTGAATTCTCTTCTGATTCCTTTGGCGACAAGCTCGGCTATTCCTATGTTTCTTCCTCCGTCGCGAAGTTTTTCTTGAAGAAGCTTACTCACATCTGAATATTTACGTTTGGTTTCCACCATCCAGCGGTTATCTTCGATGTAAGGGCCAGAAATTCTCTCTTTGGAGTTTATGTGCTTTAAAAGGAATTTTTCGCAATCGGCTTTTTTCTCTATTGGAGGTCCCAAATGCTTTTTTAGGGGCGGGAGCGTTCCATGTTCGAATTCAAAAAGCATTACTATGGCGTCTTTTTCGTTGCTCCATACTCCGTCGCGGATTAGCTTAAACATGTGTTGCTTGAATAGTTTGCGTAATGTTCGCTGGGACTTGTAGATTTGTCCCCATAGAATGTCTGGGACTGTTTCAATGCAGCCTATCTTCAAGAATGCTAGGGTTGTCCCTCTAATGCCTATTTTTTGAATAAGTTTCTTCTTGTCTAGCGGAACTGTTTTAGGCGGATAGAAAAATTTGATTGAAGGTTTGTTCAAGAACGTTCTTGCGGCTGCTATGAACTCGTAAAGATGCTTTTTTTGAACTGCCGCGGCGACGTTTCTGCTCTCGTCCACTGGGTCGACAACGATGAGTGGCTCTTTAAACATGAGATTTAGGTCTGTTTCCCTATCTTCATAGTAGTTTTCGAGGTCAATTACGAGTTTTCCTTTCCATTCAGCAAATTTTTCGAGTACTTTAATGAAGTTTCCGTAGTTTATTGTCAGAAGTTCGCATAGGTATCCGCTGAATCCGCCAATTTTTATTTCCGCTCCGTAAACCTCGATTCCTTGCATAAATTTTTTTAGAAGTCTTATTTCGTCGCAAAGCTGCTCATTTAGTCTTTTCTTAACGTAGTCTGTATGGTATGGGGTTCTGTCAGTTGCGCTTTTCCATTCCGTTGGCCTTGAAGCGTAGCACGGGACGATGTTTACTCTAACCGAGTTGACTACTGCCTCCAAATATGGATGCTCAGCGAATCGTTCAATATGTTTTGCGCCTTTCGTTGCCCTCTTCGCGATTTCCAGAAAGACTGTTCTAAATTTTTCTTTAGGAAAATCGAGTGGGAAACGGACGAAAATGTCTATGTCGGGATTTTCACTAAGCCATGTGTCCTTGGCTACGGAACCTTCAACTCTAACTTCTGCCTCTAAACCAGCCTTTTCAAGCTCTCTTCTCAAATTTGACTCTATTTTATTTGTTAATTCCAAAATTTTCCTTCTTAAATCTTGACTTGGCTTAATTTTCCTTAAAACTTCTTCTATCACCCTTTCCGCAGAGTCTATGTTCAATGGCAAACCTCTCTTAATGTGGTGTAGATTGGGCCTTTAGGAGTTAATGTGCTCTTTTTAAGTCTTAAGCATTTAACGGTGAATGTTCCAATGTTTAAATCGACAAATTCTCTCAATTTTTTGATAAGTTCGCTTTTATTTCTCCCTGTTCTTACCCTTGCTATGGTTATGTGTGGACTGAACCCTTTCGGGTCAGGTTGAAATCCAAGCTTTCTAAGTTGAGGCTCCAGCTGGTCAAATATGTTTTTAAGTTCTTCCTCTCCCCCCTTTATTCCCGCCCAAACTACCCTCGGGAAACGTAGACTTGGGAACGCTCCTAAACCTCTAATTTCAATTGTGAACGGCTTAAAATCTACATTCCTCATTGCATCATGTATTTTTTCGACCATTCCAGGCGAGATGTTGCCGAGAAAACGTATGGTTATATGAATGTTTCTAGGCTCAACCAATTTTAGGTCTGCACCAGTCTTGGCAAGTTCTGTTTGAGCATAAGTTAAGCGTTCAATTATCGCACTGTCATCTATGTCAAAGGCGATAAAAGTTCTTAAACGCTCAGACATTCCCCATGCTCCTTCAAATCTTTAAGGGAGTTTAACACTAATAACTTAAACGCATAGAATTGATTCAAGGAGAGAAAATTGTTAAATAAAAAGGTTATCGGTATCGCTGGCATGCCAGGAGCAGGCAAAACATTAGCTGCTAACACGGCCAAGCAGATGGGCTTTGAAGTTATTGTTATGGGTAATGTTGTGCGAGAAGAGGCGCGGAAGAGAGGTTTAGAGCCTACCCCTGAAAACTTGGGTAGACTTATGCTTCAAATGAGAGAAGAGGAAGGTCCCGCGGTAATTGCGAAAAAGTGCATTCCGAAAATTGAGGAAACTGAAAGCAATTTTGTGGTTGTTGATGGTATCCGAAGTCTTCATGAAGTTGAAGAGTTCAAACGTTTTCTCCCAAACTTTATGGTTCTCGCGGTTTACGCTTCTCCTAAAACTAGGTTTGAAAGACTTTTTAGAAGAAAAAGAAGCGATGACCCTGAAAAGTGGGCTGTTTTCTTAGAGAGGGACATGCGAGAACTTAACGTTGGACTCGGTCACGTAATCGCTCTAGCCGATTATCTGATAGTTAATGAAGGTTCAAGAAGCGAATTTGAGGAAAAAGTTAGAGATTTTCTGAGAAAAGTGATGAAGGATGAATGAAATAGAAGTTTTAATTGAGACAGAAGTTAATTTGACGGAAGATGTTGAAAAAGTTAAGAGAGCCATTGAAAATATATTCGGAACAGTCGAATACGAGATTAAATCGCTTCATAGAGGAAAACTTTTGGTGGCAAGAACTAAGGGAATCGCCGGACTTACAAAGCTTTACAATCTGCTTCGTCGGGAACGCATTAGAGATGCCGCCCGAGCCGTACTCTTCCAAGGAGCAGATGAGAAGTCTATAACTTTCTATCTTAACAAGCAAGTAGCATATGCTGGTCATATCTCCTTCTGTAAGCCAGTCGCGGAATCCCCGCTTGGCCCAATTAAGGTTCAGATTAAATGTGAAAATCCAAAAGAGTTAATTGATTGGTTAACGCCAAAAACAACAACTAGTTAGGAGAGTTGAACGGATGAGAATTCTTGTTTTAGGCGGAGCTGGAGCCATGGGAATGGTAACCGTGAGAGACCTAGCGGAAACATCAGAAGTGTCGGAAGTAATTATTGGCGACGTAAACTTAGAAAAAGCAGAGAAAATAGCCGAATGGGCTGGAAAAGAGAAAGTTTCAATCAGAAAAGTTGACATATCTAACATTGAAAGTTTAGCCTCAGCCATGAAAGAAGTTGATGCCGTAGCAAACGCGGCGCCCTACCATCTAAATCTAACAGTGACGACAGCCGCGATACAGACTCGAAAGAATCTAACAGACCTCGGCGGCGTCTACTATATGACTTTGAAGCAGCTTGAACTTAACAATGAGGCAAAAGAAGCGGGCGTAACAGTTGTTCTTGGATGCGGTTTAGCTCCAGGCGTCGCCGACATCCTCGCCAAACACGGAGCTGACAAGTTAGACAGAGTTGATGAAGTTCATATATGGTATGGCGACAGAAGCTTCGAACCGGCAAAGTACAAGTGGAGCTTTAGGACAGTCTTAGAAGAATATACAAAGGGACCAGTAGTCTACGACGACGGAGAATTCAAAAGGCTTCCGCCATTTTCAGGCAAGCAGCTAGTAGATTTTCCCCTTCCAGTTGGAGAAAGACCCTGCTGCTACGCTTTGTACTCTGGGTTAGCTACGCTTCCCCGCACAATAAATAAAGGCGTGAAGAAAGTTGACTGCTCAATGTCTTATACAGAAGAGGATGAATTGAGAATCAAAGTTTTAAATGAACTCGGCTTAACGAAAGAAGCCCCTGTCAAAATAGACGGAGTCGAGATTTCTCCGAAAGAATTTCTGCTAAAATGTGTGCCGCCTCCAGACGTTAAGGCTAAAGACGCCTCAAGCTTGATTGTGGAAGTTAAAGGCGAAAAGAATGGGCTGCCAACAAAAATAACATATAGCTTAGTTCAAAAGTTTCATGAAGAATATGGCGTAAGCGCGATAGCCTACTTGACAGGCGTGCCGCTTTCAATTGTCAGTCAGATGCTCGCGAGGGGTGAGATAAGAGAAAAGGGCGTTTTGCCTCCCGAAACGGCGGTTCCACATGAACAGTTTTTCCAAGAACTCGCGAAAAGAGGAATAACAATCAACGAGACTGTAGAAACAACGTCAAAACTTGCATAGGCGAAAAGTTTTGAAGATAGGACTCTCAACGCTTTATCTCATAACTAAACCTTTCAACTACCTTGTCCAGAAAATTCCAATGCTAAACACTAAATTTATAGAAATAATCGATGACGGTCTACATTCAATAAATAAAAGGAGAGCTAAAATTCTAAAAGAACTGGCTGAAACTTATGAACTGGAATTTTCCATTCACGCTCCATTTGCGGATATAAACTTGGCTTCACTTAACAATTCTATTAGAAGGGTTATGATGAAAAGACTTGAGAAGTCTCTACATTATGCAAGCGAAATGGAAGTGAAGATTTGGGTTTTCCATCCCGGGGCGCGAACTGCTCTAACCTATTTTTATCCCCAAAGAGAATGGAAAAATAATGTTGAATCTGCAAAGCGTCTTCTGAAACTTGCGAAAAATCTCGGCGTAAAAATAGCCATTGAAAATCTTCCGCCGCCATACCCATTATTAATGAATAACGTCAATGATTTTGTACGTTTTTATGATGAGGTTTCAGAAGAAATTGGCATTACATTGGACATTGGCCACGCAAACCTGAATGGACAAACAGAACTCTTCCTAGAACTTTTCCATGACAAAATTGTGCATATGCATGCAAGCGATAATGATGGAAAAAATGATTTGCACTTAGGAATAGGCGAAGGAACCATAAACTGGAAGAAGATATGCCGAAAAATAAGGGAAGTCGGCTTTAAAGGAAGCATAATTATCGAATCTGTTCAGAAGGTTGAGGAAAGTTTAGAAAAACTTAAAAATTTCTACTTTAAATGTTTTTCAATGGAACTTCAATTTTCATGAAATCTTCTGCGACAAAAACGTTTGGAAAAATCTTTTTAGCTTGTTCAAGCAGTTTTTCCGTCGATTTATATCTTGCGCTAATATGTGTGAGTGCAAGTCTTTTGGCTCTTGCCTCTTTTGCGATTTCAGCCGCTTGGCTAGGCGTTGAATGGCCATCTTCGTAGGCTTTTTCTGCAAGTTCATCGTCGAGGGTTGAATCATGAATCAGCAAATCAGCATTCTCAGCCAACTTAGCAACATTGACACACGGTCTTGTATCTCCACTGTAAACTATTTTTCTACCCGGCCGAGGAGGACCAACAACCTCTGAAGGTTCAATAACTCTCCCATTCCTAAGTGTAACAGTTTGGCCTCTCTGAAGTTTAGACCATAAGGGCCCTTCTGGAACTCCTAATTTTTTTGCCTTTTCCGGATAGAACTTTCCAGGTCGAGGCTTTTCGATTAATGCAAAGGCGAAGCTTGGAATTACATGGTCGGCTTCAACGGCTGAGACCACGTATTCATCTTCTTCGCATAGAACTCCAGCCTTACTAATTTCATGAATCTCTATTGGAAAAGTAAGCGTATACTGAACCGTTTTTTGAATGACATCCATAAACTCCTTTATTCCCTCTGGTCCGTAAATTTCAAGTTTCCGTTGTCTATCGAAAAGCGACATTGTCTGTATTAGTCCAGGCAGGCCTAGCAGATGGTCTCCATGCATATGAGTAATGAAAATCTTCATTTTTCGATGAAAGCTGAGCTTAGCTATTATCATCTGTCTCTGAACGCCTTCTCCGCAGTCGAAGAGTATTATTTCGCCTTTCCTTTTGATGGCGATTGCTGGCAAGCTTCTCTGCGGGGTTGGCGTGCTGCCCGAAGTCCCGAGAAAGATTACGTTTAGACTCATTTTAGGGCCTCTCGAGTACGGCTATTTCTCTCGTTAGGCTTCGGTGAACATAAACGAAGTGGGACTCCAAATGTCTATAGCCAAGTTCTCTACCTATCATGCCTATTCCGACTGTTTTCGGGGCTGCCATACAGACATGTCCCTTCCTGGGTATAACATCTAGTAAAGCGTTTAGGGAGTCTCTAACTATCTCTTTTGTTGTTAGTCCCATTGTTGTTGCAGATCGTCCGTACGGAGGGTCGGTTGCAACGCAATTTGCATATTTGAAAGGAGGCTTTCTGGCGTCTGCAACCGCCAAGCCTTCAGGCTCCAAACCATAAAATTTCATGTTTTTTCTTGTTCCGTTAATCATTAGGCGTTTTGCATCACATCCGATTGTTCTGCAGCCTATAAGCTTTGCTTCGATTAGTAGGCTTCCCGTTCCACAGAACGGGTCAAGGAAAAGGTCATTGGCCTTTGGCCTTGCTAGATTGACCATGCATCTTGAAAGTTTCGGCGGCATCGCTGAGGGATGGAAGAAAGGCTTATTTTTCGGTCTTCTCTGAGTAAAGCTTTTTGTTTCTATTTCTTTAAGTTTAAGTCCGAAAATGAAGGAGTTTTGGGTCAAAATTCCAAAAAATATTTTTTGAGGACTAAAAAGGTTAACTTTGGACTCCGCAACCTTGTTAAGTGTAATTTCCCCGATTTTTCTTTCAAGCTGCATTGTGCTTAAATGTTTGGCGCTTCCTGCCACTCGTTTAATTCTAACTACAAATTCTTCGCTTGGCCTTATGAAATTCTCTAAGGGTGCTTGAGACAATTTTCTGATTATTTCGGCGTAATCCGCCTTGCATTTCATGATTTCCAGAGCACATACTCTTGTTAATGCAGCTCTCGACGCAATGGCTTCTACACATTTGGGTTCAGCTTCTAATCTTATAGCTTGAATGGATTTTTCTATAATTCTGTACTTGAAGCCTTCTGCTTCTAAGATTGCCGTTAATTCAGAGAATGGGAGAGTTTCATGTTCTCCGGAAACTAGAAAGAAGAGTTTTGCCACAATTTATCCCTTGATTCTTCTAGCCAACTCCTCGGCGATTAAGGGAGCAAGCGAAACAACCGTTACATTGCTTGGAACAGAATCAGTCCCTACAATTTCTTCAGCTCCATTTTGCAAAATTTTCTCTTTGGCATTTCCAATCATGAGGGGGTGGACACAAGCAGCGAAAACTCGTCTTGCTCCTTGCTCTTTAAATATCTTAACAGCATTTGCCATGGTTCCACCAGTGCTTATAATGTCATCAAAAATTATTACATCTTTTCCGGAAACATCCAAAGTTCTTTCTTCAGTTCTAATTTCGCCAGTATATAGGTCTCTTTCTTTATGCAGCCAACCATAGCCTCCGCCCAGAACCTTTGATGCTTCCATAACAAATTCTGTCCGTCCCTCGTCTGGAGCTGATGCGAAGGCGCTTTCCAGTCCCTTAGACTTGAAATAGCTTGCCAGCAGTCCAGCGGCGGAAAGATTTTTGGCTGGTATCTCAAACTTTTCCAGAACCTTTTCTTGATGAATATTGACTGTTATGAGTTCATCTATGCCAGAGGCTTTCAGAAGTTTTCCAATTGTTTGTATGCTTATTGCCTCGCCTGGTAGGAAACGTTTGTCTTGGCGAGCATAAGCTAGATATGGAACTACTGCTATGACACGTTTTGCGCCTAAATCTTTTGCTGCATCTGCCAAAATGAATAGTTGAATAAGGTTCGTATCCTGCGGCGGCCCCGTGCTCTGTACAATGGCAACTTCCTCACCTGCGACTTCGCTTTCAAGTCTAATGTAGGATTCGCCGTCTGGAAACTTTTTATGAGCAACTGAGACAGTTTCAACTCCTAATATTTCAGCTATCTTTCTCCCAAGCTCGGTTGAGGACGGCCCAGGAATTATTTTCATATTTTGTTCCTCGACATCTACTAGGAAGATTGAGAAATAAACTCTTTGGGTTTCTCGATTAGATAAAGTATTTCTTCCTCAAGAGTCTCTTTGTACCTTGGGTTTTCAGTTATTTTTCCGATAATTTCGCCTTTTCTATTAAGTATCATTATGTGGGGAATCTTCTCAACATTGAAGGTTTTAACTTCCGGTGGTGACGGAGGTATTCTCCATTTTTCTTTAGGATTTAATGGGTCTTTCTTTAATCCTCCGAAGACACGTATTTTCATTCCGGTTTTTTCAGCAATTAACGCTAGGACTGGAATGTTTGCAGTGCAATCTTTGCACCATTCAGCAGAAAAGGCGACAATCACAACTTTATTTGCATATTCTTTAAGTTTTGAAATTATTTCTTCGTTTAGTTGATAAGTTTGTTTTCTTTCTAAGAACTTATCTTTAAATGGATGTGCAATTCCCTCTATATACTCATTTATTGAAACTGTCTTCTTAATTATTTCTTGGAGGTTTATTTGCTTCATTTTATCCATCTTATTCATTTTGAAGCCTTTTATGGTATGATTTGAAAATAATTGTTGATGGCTATTCTACGTGGACTCTGTAGAGGTCTATGTCTTCGCGCATTTCCTTTGTTATTTCTAGGAATTCCCTAACTGCTCGCTTAACATCCTTTGATTGCGTTACATATCTTCCAACTATTATTATGTCCGCGCCTTTCTCTAGGGCTTCTCTTGCCGTTTCTGGGATTATTCCGCCAGCCACACCTATCAAGAATTTTTTATCCTTAAATTCTTTCCTAAGCTTTGGTATTAGGTCTAATCCAAGAGTTCTGCCAGTTTCAACATCTATCGCACGGTGAATTATTATCACGTCTGGGAAGTCCTTCAATTGCTTCAATTTTTCAATTGGATTTTCAACATACATTAGGTCTACGAAGGCGTAGATTCCAAGTCTTTTAGCTTCGTAAATGAATTTGTTCAAGGTTGAAACGTCCGCTAGGCCAGCAGCCACTACGGCGTCGGCGGTTTCTTCATAGGCTATGTCTACTTCAACCTTTCCGACGTCAAGCGTCTTTAAGTCCGCAATCATAAACATGTCCTTGGCTTCTTCGCGGAGTTCCCGAATGACTTTTGTTCCATAACGCTTCAATAGCGGAGTTCCAACCTCAAGTATTACGCGGTCGCTTCTTGGAATCTGCCTAATAATGTTCTTTGTTCTTTCTAGACTGGGAATGTCGAGGGCTATTTGTAGGTATGGCGGTCGCCAGAGTCTTGGCACTCTGAATCCCATTATTGGATGAACTGCTCTATCTTTGTC
>Ga0164311_10002022_pt1 | contig 10305 bp, 9 predicted proteins | sample GuaBasSedimGuay2_FD_121796 | JGI IMG/M metagenome (GOLD analysis project Ga0164311, IMG submission 121796) | Subseafloor sediment microbial communities from Guaymas Basin, Gulf of California, Mexico - Guay2, Core 4569-9, 9-12 cm | ecosystem: Environmental > Aquatic > Marine > Hydrothermal vents... | reverse complement strand
TTATAAATAAATAGATATAATGATCAATCTGTGTAAAGTTGGGAAAACTGTATTAATACATTATCATTTCATTATTTAGGACTTTTTAACTTTTAAAAATGAAAAAATACCTTTACTTTGCATTCTTCTCTATCGATAATAAAAGACGAAAATAAAAATTTAGAAATACTGGTAAGAAGCGAATAAATGCTCAGTATTATTGGAAAAAGAATAATAAAGAAGTGAATTTCATTTTAAAGAAAGAAAAAGATGTAATTCCGATTGAAGTTAAAAACAAAAGAAGAGTAAATAAAAAGGATGTAAAAAGTTTAATCAAGTTTTGTTCTCTATTTGGTATCGAAAAAGGTTATTTGATAAACAGAGAAGAAGATAAGATTATGGAATTTGAAGGGAAAAAAATTATAATTATTCCTGTAACCAAATTTTTGCTTTTTGAACTTTAGGACAGATACGATAATGCTGATTATGACCTTAACCTTCCAGCACAAAGACCACGATTTTCTGCGATGAGTAATAAAAAATTATCCAAGACTTTAAATATTGAAATAAAAGAGTGGAAAAAACTAAAGGAGTTTGTTAAATTGAAGAAGTAATGGATAAGAGCATGGATAGGTAGGCTAATAAACAGAAACTGGAGAAAAAACTCTCAGTTACAAATATCAGGAAAGCTTCTTGCAAAAAAACACACTTTTAAACTTCCTCGGTTAGGTAGTACTTCCTTTTAGTTGAGATAATCACCATTCCCTTCATTATACGAGGGTTGTGAACAGATCGTTTTGGTCTTCTGTTTTTAAGTTAGAACATTTTAAACTCATTAATATGAGTAAATTACATACTTCAGTTGGCACGCAGAATAGAGCTTGAAAAAGGAATAAAAAACTATATAATTGGCATTTGAAGGAGAAATACAAAAAGACTTCTAAAGATATGAAAAACAGAGGGACTCAAAAGCTTAATATAAAAAGACTTTTTATAAAAGTCAGAAAATTTACTAAAAGAGAAGAGTTGAATTTTTTAAGGAAGATGTGAAAAAGAAACAATGAAAGTTCTTGGAGCAATCTTTGCAGAAAGCTGGTTAGGTAGGTTTATTACTCGAGTGGTAGGTCGGCAGGGGAGTCTTCGCTTCCGTTTGACAAGAGACACAATAGGTGTGATGATTATCCGGGCCCTTTCCATGAGCCTGGGTTTTGCTGTCAGTGTGGTGCTTGCGCGTCTTCTGGGTGTGCGGGAGTTCGGGCTTTACTCCTTAGCTATGTCGGTGCTGGGGCTTCTGGTGGTGCTGGCTACTTGCGGCTTTCCTCAGCTTCTGGTGCGGGAGATCGCTGCTTATAGAGTTAAGGGCAAGTGGAGGCTGATTCGAGGGCTTCTTCGTTTTGCCCAACGCACTTCACTTCTTGTTTCCTTGAGCATCGCCCTTTTGGGCTGGCTTACGCTTTGGCTTTTGTCCGGCCGTTTTTCCGGCGAAACTTTGCAGGTATTGGTTCTTGCTTTTTTAGCTCTGCCCTTCTGGGCACTTTTGCAACTGCACGGGGAAGCTTTGCGCGGCTTTGAGCGGATCTTAGCCAGCCAGTGGATTAGCACCGTGACGCGACCTCTGAGCTTTCTCATTTTGATAGGCGTAACTTGGTTCTTCTTTAGAAAACTGGAAAATGCTTCTTTTGCTTTAGGTCTTCACATCCTTGCTGCGGGGATCGCCTTAGCTTTTGCCTTTTATCTCCTCCGGAGCCAGCTCATCCGTTCGGTGCCTCCTAATGTCGAGAGCCAAAATACCGCCGTGTGGGTTCGCAGCGCCCTCTCTCTGGCCTTCCTGGGAATTCTCAACCTGATCCCTCAGCATGCGGGAATCCTGATACTTGGTTGGATGCGGGGTCCCGAAGAGGTGGGGCTTTACAAGGTGGCTTATCAGACGGCCTCCCTTATCCCTTTTGGACTGATGGCGGTGAATACGGCAATAGCGCCTACGCTGGCACAGCTATATGCCGTAGGAGATAAAACTAAACTTCGTAAGGTCATGCTTACTGCATCCACCGTAGCCACCACTTTTGCTCTACCCCTTGTGCTGTTGTTTACCCTCAGGGGAGCGTGGTTTCTCAGCCTAGTTTTTGGGAAAGCTTTTTCAGAAAGCTCGACCGCTTTAGCAATTATTACGGGAGGTCAGCTTGTAAATGCTGCCACAGGACCGGTTGGGCTGCTTTTGATCATGAGCGGCCATGAGAATAAGGCAACGTTGAGCATCAGTATTGGCAGCGCGATCAACTTGGTTCTTAACATAGCTTTCATACAGCTCTGGGGAGTAAACGGCGCAGCGGCTGCGTTTGCGATAAGTATATCAATAACCATGCTTCTTTATACTTATTTTGTGGTAAGAACTTTACAGGCGAGTCCATCTGGTGCTGGGGGTGCAAAATGAAGAAACCCAACTTTTTTATCATAGGTGCGCCGAAGTGCGGGACGACCTCAATGGCAGCGTGGCTCTCAGAACATCCAAATGTCTATATGTCTCCTATAAAGGAACCTCATTTCTACAGCGCGGACTTACCAAAGTATAAAGCAGTTAAAACCAAGAAAGAATATGACTTGTTGTTTAAAGAAGCTGATCCCTCACGACATTATGCGGTTGGTGAGGCTTCGGTCTTTTATCTCTTTTCTCGCGTTGCTGTTCCTCAGATTGAGAGAGCGCATCCAGGTGCAAAATATATAGTGATGGTAAGGAATCCCGTAGATATGGCATACTCGTTTCACGAACAGCTATTGGTATCAGGAGACGAGCATATTCGCGATTTCGCGAGAGCATGGGAATTATCACCGGAAAGACGCCAAGGTCGTGCGGTTTCTCGATGGTGTAGAGAGCCAAAACTCTTAGATTACCAATCGGTTTGCAAATTAGGTGAGCAGTTGGAGAGGCTATTCAGGGTTGTGCCACGTGAGCGCGTTTTGGTCCTTGTTTTGGATGACGTAAAGGAGAATCCTCGTCGCGAATACGAAAGGGTTTTAAACTTTCTCGAGGTACCTGACGATGGCCGAATGACTTTTCCAGTAAAAAATCCAGCAAAAGAACTTAAATGGCCCTTTGTTCAGAAAGGTGTTCGTTTGGTTGGAGAATGGTGGGCAGCCTTAAAGAGATCAGTAGGCATTCCAAGACACGTAGGCAGAACAGGCGTTCTTAAAACAATAACAAGATTTAACGTTCGCTATCGACCTCGAAACCCCATGAGTGAAGAGCTAAGGCAACAATTGAGCAACTATTTCAAACAAGATGTGGAAAAGTTGAGCAACCTCATAGGTCGAGATCTAACCTACTGGTTGGAGGGCGAAGATGCTTAGGAAACTTCCACGCTTGGCGCTATTCACAACATTCTTAGGAAGTGGTGGGGCAGAGCGGGTCACGGTAAACCTGGCGAAGGGATTTAGAGATCATGGCCTGGAGGTGGATTTGGTACTCACGCGTTTTGGTCCTCAGCAGTATGAGATACCCAGTGGGGTTCGCTTAATCAATATAGGTGCTCCGCGGATCTACGCTGCTCTGCCTGGGATAATTCGTTATCTCAGACAAGTACAACCCGACATTGTGCTGTCTGCGGAAGCAGCAGTTAATGTTACAGTTCTTCTTGCTTGGCGTCTGTCTGGCAGCCGCGCTCGCATTTTTGTAGCGGAACATAATTCTCGGATTGAGGCCACAAAAAACAGCCGAGACTGGCGTGTGAAGTTGTTGCCTGTCTTTATCAGAAAAACTTACCCCTGGACAGATGGAATCGTCGCTGTCTCTAAAGGAGCAGCGGATCAACTTGCCAAGATTGCTCCTATAGTTAAGCACAAGATTCGTGTCATATATAATCCTGTGGTTTCGGAAGAGTTGTTTGTAAAGGCAGAACAGCCCCTGAATCATCCATGGTTTTGTAAAGGCGAACCGCCTGTTATTCTGGCAGCGGGGAGGCTGATTTTCCAAAAAGACTTCACCACACTCATTCGCGCTTTTGCTCTGGTGCGCAAGAAGCGTCCGGCCCGGCTGATGATCTTGGGAGAAGGAAAAGATCGAGCCCGTCTTGAAGCGCTGGTTAGGAAGTTGGGGTTAGAAGAGGATGTAGCTTTGCCAGGTTTTGTAGAAAATCCCTACAAATATATGAAACGTGCTTCAGTTTTTGTGCTTTCTTCAAGATGGGAGGCCTTACCAACAGTGCTAATTGAGGCGATGGCCTGCGGTTGCCCAGTAGTGAGCACCGACTGCCCGTCAGGTCCTGCCGAAATTCTAGAAAACGGAAAGTGGGGCAGATTGGTGCCGATTCATTCTCCGGAACTATTGGCCAAAGCTATCTTGGAAACTTTGGAGCGTCCTATCTATGCTACGGAACGCGCTAAGTACTTTTCATTGGAGCGGGCCACGCAGGAATATCTCAGATTTTTGGGTGTTGTCAAATGAGTTCCTTAGTGCCAGTTGCCACAGTTCTTATAACGATAAGCAGCTTTTTCGCTACTGTGTGGCCGAGAATTGCGCTAACACTTGTTGCCTTTCTTACAGCTCTTGGCACTTTTAATCTATTAGGGCTCTTCGGGCTTGACAGTCTTTGGGGCATGCAACCTGGGCCGTCTAAAATTGCATTTTATCTTTTTTTACCGGGCTTTGTTGTTGCACTGCTTCTGCGTCCACGGCTCCGAATCACACCACACGCTAAAGTTGCAATGATTTTGGTCCTAATTCTTACGCTCTCACTTCTGCCTGGCGTGTTTTTCGCATTCAACCGGGAAATAGCGTTCAAGGCTTGGACTGGTATTGTTAGATGGGCTTTACTATGGGCATTGGCTGTTTTGCTGTTGACCTTCGAGGATTGCAAGCGGATTATCAAGGCATGGATAGTTTTTGTGGTATGTGTTAACGCGGTCTTTATTTTGTCTTTACTTGTGTTTGGGAAAGAATTAATCGCTAAATCGGTAATAATCAGTATCCACGATGGTCGGCTCGAGATCATAGGACAAGACCCAAATTACTGGGCAACATTCACTATGCTCGCATTGACAAGCTTATTAGTGTGGCATCCTTGGAAATCGGTTATTTTAACTGTTGTGCTTAGTCTTATCATAATTTTGGGCATCTTGTTTACTGGATCTAGGGCTGCCTTAGTGACGTTAACACTCTTAAGCCTCGTAGTAGCCTTTAGAACCATTCGGAAGAAACCGCAGCTGGTCATTGATGGCCTGGTAATAGTGTCCTTGGGGGCACTTTTGGTTTACAAGTTCAACGTTGTCAACACATTAGCTCCGCTATATAAACGTACTTTGACAGAGCGAAAAGAGGTTTACTTGTGGTCGTTATACAATCTTCCAAATACGATTCTAGTGGGGCTTGGTCCTGCGAATATGCCTTTGGTTTATAACAAATTGCGACCTCCTGGTTTTATGCCCCTTGGACAAAGTGCTCATAATATGTATTTGCAAGTGCTTAACGCCGGCGGTTTAATACCTCTAACGTTGTTCGTTTTATTTCTCGCTCACGCATTAAAAACGACTATTCTTCATGAGAAGATGTGGCGGATGGAAGAAACGGAACGCCGATTGGTCACCACAATACGATGGGGAATAATTGTGGTCATGTTGCAAGGGATGTTCCTTAACCTTGCATGGACGAACTGGGTTTGGGTGCTGCTTGCTTTGCCATACCTCAGACACACGAGAAGGGTTAGCTTAAAAGAGGCAACCTGACGTTATGAACGTTTTTAAGAAAATGCGACATCTATTACGGTCTCGGATTGATACACATCCAACTGTTTACCTGACACTATGCCATATCAGACTAAAGACGCGACAACTCACCATCTCCAAAGATATGGAGATCGTGATTAAGAGTTTTCCTTGCTCAGCAAACATCTTTGCAGTAGCCGCATTTATATTTATCCAAGAGCAGCTGATGAAGATTATTTGCCACCTTCATGTACCGGTTCAAGTCGTTAAGGTGGTAAGGAGAGAAATCTTCTGTATGGTCTTGATCCGCAAGCCGCGAGATGCGGTTTTGTCTCTACTTGTGAGAGAACCACATATCTCTGCTGAGCAAGCGTTGAAGGACTACATTCGGTTTTATCGCACTGTGGTTCCTTATCGCGATAAGTTCGTTGTCGGCCGGTTTGAAGAAGTAACAACGAAATTCGGCAAGGTTATTCGGCGGGTTAATGCCCGTTTTGGGACAAACTTTAAGCCCTTTGAGCATACTGAAGAAAACTTACAGAAAGTCTTCCAGATAGTGGAGGAAATGCATAAAGAAGCGCAAGGCCTTCGTGAAGTTAAAGAGGAGGCTGTGGGCCGTCCCTCAGCCAAACGAGAAATGCTCAAAAAGAAAGCAGAAACTAAGCTAGAGACAGCGAAGGCAAAAAACGCTGTTATTGGAAGTTGAGAAAGTACATAGTATGTTTATTAAAAATTGATAAATTTTTATAAGGCTGGGTTATGCGGATCTTAAGGGTTAATACTGTGTATCAAAGAGGTGGAGCAGCAGGGAAAGCCTTGATTCTTCATCAGGTGTTGAACCATTTAGAGGGCTGGGAGGACTTATTTGCCTATGGAAGAGGACCAAAAACAAAAGATCCTAGGGCCATCCGCTTTGCGCTTCAGCCTGAGGTTTATCTACATGTTGCCTTAACCCGTTTAACTGGGCTGCAGGGATACGGGACGTGGCTTTCTACAAAGCGATTGATCCGTTTGATCCAAGAGTGGAAACCAGATATCATTCACTTCCACAACATCCACGGCTACTATCTTGATCTGAGCATCGCCAAAACTGTAGATAAGCTGGGTATCCCTGTGGTCTGGACCTTGCACGATGCTTGGCCATTAAGTGGGAGGTGTGGATTTTTTCTCGATTGTGAGCGCTGGAAAACCGGCTGTGGCAAGTGTCCGTATCTAAGAGAGTACCCTAAAACTTATTTTGACAGCTCGGCTTGGATGTGGCCCAGAAAGCGAAAATTATTAGGAGAAGTTTGGAAGCCTGTAATTGTTACTCCCTCTAGGTGGTTAGCAAACTTGGTGACGGAAGCTTGCGATGGCCGATGCCGTGTTGAGGTAATTCCAAATGGTATTGATACAACAGTATTCCATCCGGTAGATTGCTTACAAGCTCGAAAGGAGTTGGGTCTTCCTGAGAACCAAAAGATTGTCCTTTTCGCAGCAGCCAAACCATCCGAAAGGCGGAAAGGCATTGTGTATTTTTTTGAAGCCCTCAAGTATGTACAAGCTGATAACTGGATGGCTCTCGCAGTAGGCGGAACAGTCGATCTTACTAAATGGGTTCCGCAGGGTGTGAAAGTACATCAACTTGGGTATGTGAAAGGAGCTGAGGAGATGGCAAAAGTTTACAGTGCTGCGGATCTTTATTGTGTTACTTCACTGGCAGATAACTTTCCAACTACCGTGTTGGAGTCTATGGCGTGCAAAACCCCTGTGGTGGGTTTTGCTGTGGGAGGTATTCCCGAGCAGGTGACAGAAGAATGCGGGCGACTTGTGGAACCGGGCAACGCAAAGGCATTAGGAAAGATTATTACAGACTTACTTAATGAGGATACCAAACGAAAGAAGATGGGAGAGCTTTGTAGAAAACGAGTAGAACAGGAATATAATCTACAACTATTTATAAAACGTCATCTTACATTATATCGGCGGCTTGCTGAAAGAACAGAATGAAGCTACATGAAGCATTGAACTTATTTTGGTACTTCTGAAGACGCAACAACTGGGTGCTAGTTGTATATTCTGCGAACATGTGTAACTCAAGTTTTTATAAAAACATACTCTTGGCACCGCACCACAAAATTCCTTTCGGCTCTCGCTTCCGCGATTGGTGGTACCCCTTAAATCTTGATCGAGCACTTCATTATATCGAGAAAGCAACCTCAGAGGATTTGAAAATTATAAAAGCTCGTTATGGTTCACTTGCAAAGAAATTGAAATATGATTAAAATAATGACTTTAAAAATAAAATTAAATTACAATCGATATGTATGTAAAATTAGTAAAACCAAAAATTCAGGTAATATAATTCTAATTAGGAGGACTGTGATGGCAAAAAGGGCGTTAGTTACTGGAGCCGGTGGTTTCATCGGGCATCATCTGGTCAAGTTCCTGAAGGAACGGGGTTATTGGGTGAGAGGTGTGGACATCAAACACCCTGAATTTGAACCCAGCCCTGCAGACGAGTTTGAACTTCTTGACCTTAGGAAGTTTGAGAACTGTCTCATCGCCACTCGTGGCGGCTTCGATGAAGTCTATCACCTTGCTGCGGATATGGGCGGGATCGGCTATATCACCGCCATTCACGCAGACATTACTCGCAACAATGTACTCATCAACACGAACATACTGGAGGCATGTCGGATCAACGGAACTGGCCGGTTCTTTTTTTCCTCCTCGGCCTGTGTTTATCCTCAATACAAGCAAAAAAGCCCTGATGTTACTCCTCTCAAGGAAGAAGACGCCTGGCCTGCTGACCCAGAAGAGGGATATGGCTTGGAGAAACTCTTCATGGAGAAGCTTTGCCAGTACTACAGGGAGGATTATAACCTTGAAACCCGGGTAGCACGCTTTCACAATATTTATGGTCCCTTAGGCACCTATGAAGGTGGAAAGGAAAAAGCACCAGCTGCACTCTGTCGGAAGATCGCTTTAGCAAAGAATGGTGACGAGATCGAAATCTGGGGAGATGGGAAGCAGACCAGATCCTTTCTTTATATTGATGATTGTCTTGAAGGCATTTATCGTTTGATGCAGTCGGACTATGCTGAACCGCTAAATATAGGAAGCGACCGGATGGTTACCATTGATGAACTTGTTGACATTATTGCGCAAATTGCTGGTAAGCGCATACGAAAGCGTTACGACTTAAGCAAACCCCAAGGTGTGCGCGGTCGTAACAGCGATAACACAAAAATGCGAGAGATCTTGGGTTGGGAACCACAGGTTTCCTTGGAAAAAGGCCTGGAAATTACTTACCGCTGGATTGAAAACGAACTTAGAAAAGCTGGTCGAATTTCATAAAAATGAAAATATCCATAATAACACCAGTATACAACGATCCACGGGTATCCAAGGCTTTGGATTCTATTCTTTCTCAGAAATATGAAGGAGACTTGGAAATAATCGTTATTGATGGAGGGTCCGATCAGCTCACTTTAGATGTTCTTGAACGTTATCGTCATCGCATTAATATTTTGGTCAGCGAGCCTGATCAAGGTGTTTACGATGCGATGAACAAAGGCATTAGACTTGCTACTGGTGAAGTGATAGGGATCCTTAATGCCGATGATCGCTATAATGATGATCAGGTGCTAAGAGATGTCGCGGCTGTCATGCGTAATCCCCAGATTGACGCATGCTACGGCGATTTAGTCTATGTGAATAACAAAGATCAAGTTATTCGTTATTGGAAAAGCAGTACATATCGACCTATAAAGTTTTATTTTGGCTGGATGCCTCCACATCCTACCTTTTTTGTACGCAAGCGTGTATATGAGCAATATGGACTTTTTGATCTTAGCTTTCCCATTGCTGCTGACTATGAGCTGATGCTTCGTTTTATTCTCAAACACAAGATCCATGTGAAATACATCCCGCGTGTATTGGTCAGGATGGCCCTTGGAGGTAAGAGCAACCGTTCTTTGGGTAATATAGTGAAGGCAAACTTGGAAGTTTGGAGAGCTTGGAAAAAGAATAATCTTTCATTTGGCTATTTTGTTCCGATACTTAAGCCAGCCCGAAAGCTCGTGCAGTTCATTCATCGCCCATGATGAGAACCGAAGAGAAACTTCGTTGATTGATTCAGAAAATGCAATATGGATAGTTTTAAAAAGGTAATAAATATTTAAATGTAATTAGGCACTCTTATTATCACCAAGGGGTCTCCAGATCTATTTTTTAGGCGATGCTTTGGGAACCCGATATTGGCTACCCACATTGCAGACTATCATGTAGCGGTAGAAGATGTGAGAAGTGCAAAAAGCTTTCAGATCTTGAGTCGTGCATTATATAAAATCTTAACCAAAGGGTGTGCAGGAATAGTGAGATGCAGTTTGGGCTCATGCACATTTCCAAGTAATTTTAGGTTTTGCTGTTAGCTTTTGTGGTTCTTTAAAAAGTTTCAAATGGAGATTTGTTGTGATCATGGCCGGTGAATTGTAAATCTAGACTCTCTTATAATGTTTACTCCTTGATTTAAATTTAGTATTATTCTGTTTAAACTATGGAGATAAATCTGATCCATATAAAAGTAAAACTCAGGCAAAATATTTGGAGGAAACTTGACAGTTTAAGGTAATTTAAGGTAAATTATAT
>Ga0164311_10002020_pt1 | contig 10307 bp, 9 predicted proteins | sample GuaBasSedimGuay2_FD_121796 | JGI IMG/M metagenome (GOLD analysis project Ga0164311, IMG submission 121796) | Subseafloor sediment microbial communities from Guaymas Basin, Gulf of California, Mexico - Guay2, Core 4569-9, 9-12 cm | ecosystem: Environmental > Aquatic > Marine > Hydrothermal vents... | reverse complement strand
TCCCGGACCCGCCCCCCGAACCCATCCCGCTCGACGAATCCTGGCTCACCATCCGCTATCACCGCGTCAGCGTCACCATCGAGGATCAGGTGGCCGTCACCCACGTCGAGCAGGAGTTCCTCAACGAGCACGAGTGGGAATGTGAGGGCACCTACGTCTTCCCGTTGCCGGAGGGGGCGGCCGTCTTGGAGTTCGTGATGTGGGTGGACGGCGCGCCGGTCGAAGGCGAAGTCTTGGAAGCCGGCGAGGCCCGCGCCATCTACGAAAACATCGTCCGCCAGCGGCGCGACCCGGCGCTCTTGGAGTACGTCGGGCGCAGCGCGGTGCGGGCCAGCATTTTTCCCATCCCACCCGGCGGCTCGCGCCAGGTCGAGCTGGAATATAGCCAGGTGTTGCCGGTCGAGAACGGCCTGGTGCGCTACATCTATCCCCTGAACACCGAAAAGTTCTCCGCCCGCCCGCTGGAAAAAGTCAGCGTCCACGTGGAGATCGAATCCCGCGACGCCATGCGCGCCGTATACTCGCCCACTCACCAGGACCGGGTCTACATCGAGCGGGCCGGCGACTACCGGGCCGCCGTCGGTTACGAGGAATACGATCTGCTGCCCGACCAGGACTTTGAGTTGGTCTATACCGTGAGCCAGGAGGACGTGGGACTGAACCTGTTGACCTACAAAGAGCCGGGCGACGATGGCTTTTTCCTGCTGCTGGTCGCCCCCACCGTCGAGGTGGAGGAGGGGCGCGTGATCCCCCGCGACGTCATCCTGGTGCTCGATACCTCTGGCTCAATGGAGGGTGAGAAAATGGAGCAAGCCCAAAAGTCGTTGGTCTATGTGTTAGAGCACTTGAACGAAGAGGATCGTTTCAACGTGATCGCCTTTTCCACGGGCCTGCAACAGTACGCGCGCGACCTACGGCCCGTCTCGGAGACCCGTGAAGCCGCCGAGTGGGTGCGCCGCCTAGAAGCGGTCGGCGGCACCGATATCAACCGCGCACTCTTGGAAGCAATGGCCCAAGTCGGCGAGCGGCCCACGGTGCTCATCTTTCTCACCGACGGGTTGCCCACCGAGGGCGTGACCGAAATCGAGCAAATTCTCGCCAATATCAAGGCCGCCGCGCCGGACAACGCGTGCCTGTTTCCCTTTGGCGTCGGCGACGACGTCAACACCATCCTGCTGGATACCCTGGCCGAGCAGCAGCGCGGGGCCACCGGCTACGTCCGCCCCGACGAGCGGATTGACGAGGAGGTCTCGGGCTTTTACGCCAAAATCAGCACGCCCGTCCTGGCCGACATCGAGTTGGGCTTTGGCGCTAGGCGCGGTGAAGACGCGCCCTTGGTGGAGGACACCTATCCCTACCCACTGCCTGACCTGTTCGCGGGCACGCAACTCATCTTGACGGGCCGCTATCGGGAGAGTGGCCCATCTCTCATCACGCTCACTGGCGACGTGAACGGCGAGCGGCGAGAGTTCGTCTACGAGGGCAGCTTTCGCGCCGAGGGAGGCGACGATTTTATTCCGCGCCTGTGGGCTACGCGCAAGATCGGCCACCTGCTGACCCAGATCCGGCTGCACGGCGAGCGGGAGGAGTGGGTAGACGCAATAGTCGAACTGAGCGTGCGCTATGGCATCATCACCCCCTACACCTCGTTCCTGATTGACGAGGAGGATATCCTGACCGAGGAGGGGCGCAACCAGGCAGCGGATGAGTATCTGGGAATGCCGGCCCCGCCCGCCATCGGCGCGCCGGCCGCCGAAAAGGCCGAAGCAGAGGCCGACATGCGCGGGGCTGAGTCGGGCGGCGGTTGGGCGATGCCGGAAGAGGCCGCCCAAGTGGTGAAACACGTGAGCAGTAAGACCTTTTTGCTCCAGGATGGCGTCTGGATTGATACGACTTTCGATTCCTCGCAAATGAGCGCCACGCAGGTTGGTTTTGGCTCCGAGGGTTACTTTGATCTACTGGCGGCGCGACCAGAGTGGGGCGCGTACTTTGCGCTGGGCGAGCGCGTCATCTTTGTGGCTGAAGGAATCGCCTACGAGGTGGTGGAAGGAGCGGGCGAACCGGTGGATGCGCCGCCAACTCGCGCGCCGGAGCCAAGCCAGCCGGCCACGCCCGCCATTGACGAAATAGTGTTCCCCACGCCCACGCCCGTGGGCGCAAAGTCAGGGAGCGCCGCATGCACCGGCGCGATGGCGATGATGGTCGTGACCCTGGCTGCGGCAGTGGTGTGGCCGCGGACGCGCGGATAGAGATATCTTACCTTGTTCGAGTTCCGCGTGTAACACCCCACTGAATAAGTTGCGCAAGTGTGTCGCATCGTATCTTTTCAATAAATCGGGATTGGCATATGAAACCATGCCTTGTCGCTTCGCTTACGCAAAAGCCTGGTTTCTTTCCCCGAACTTTTGAAAGGGTGCGTCGCATCTGTCCCAAAAAGATGCGAGTTGACAATACTCTTCCATTGTGTATAATATGACCCTGGTCATTTTTGTTCTATGGTCACAATCTGAAAATGAATGATAATCTCTCACGACGCGCACGCAAAAAGCAGGAAACCCGCCAACGGCTGATGGAGGCCGCGCTACGGTTTTTCCGGGAACAGGGATACGGCGACACCACTATTGAGCAAATCACCGAGGCGGCCGATGTCGCCAAGAGCACCTTTTTCAACTATTTTGAGACCAAGGACGCCATTTTGCCCGCTCTGACCGAGTGGCGATTGAAGGAGCTGGAGGAGGCGCTCTTGCCAGAGCGGGGCGCGCCGGCCAGCCCCGTCGCGCGCATCAAACAGGCGTTGTGTCTGGTGGCCGAGGACCCTCTATCCGACCCCGTCCTGGCGCGGCGGCTCTTTGCGGCCAAGAGATGCCACCCCGACCTCCGCCCAGTTCATGCCCTGGCCCGCTTGCTCTCCGAGCAGGTGCGCCAGGCCCAGGCCGCCGGCGAGATCCGCGCCGACCTGGACCCCGTCTATCTGGGCGGCGTGATCCGCGCGCTGTTTTTTCAGCAATTGATGATGTGGCATCTCGATTACCGTCCCGTCCCCCTGCCGGAGCTGCTCCGCGCGATGGTAGATCTTTTGCTGGACGGCATCGCTGGGTCTGAGTGGAGGCAAGCGCAGTGAAATATCTCTGGCGCGCGCTGGGCTACCTCAAGCATTACTGGCTTCCAGCAGCCGGCGCTTTCCTCGGCCTGCTCATCTCTACCGCTGCGCGGCTGGTTGTCCCCCGCCTGACCCAGATTATCATCGACGATGGCATCGCGGCCGGGCGGATAGACATCATCGTGTGGGCCGCGGCCGGCATGGTGGGCGTGGCTATCGGCGGATCGCTCTTTACCTTCTTGCAAGGAATGCTCTCCGCTCGCACCGCCCAGGGCGTGGCCTACGATCTGCGCAACCAACTCTACACCAAAATTCAGTCTCTTTCCTTCAGCTACCACGACAAGGCCCAGACCGGGCAACTCCTCACCCGCGCCACGTCCGATGTTGAGATGATGCATCACTTCATCGGCATGGGGTTCATTCAATTCCTCACCGCCATCTTGATGATGATTGGCAGCATCACGCTGCTGTTCGTCACCGACTGGCAATTGGCGCTCATCATGCTCGTGCTGGTACCGCTCACTTTTGGCGTCTTTGGATTTTTTGCCAGCAAGGCCCGTCCGCTATTTACCAAGATTCAACAACGAGTGGCAGAGATCAACACCGTGCTGCAAGAGAATCTGGTCGGCGTGCGGGTGGTCAAGGCTTTCGCCCGCGAGCCTTACGAGCACGCGCGCTACACTCAGGCCAACCAGAATCTATTCGACCTCAACCTGGTCGTCGGACGGATGTTTGCGGCCGCTATGCCTCTCATTTTTCTCATCGCCAACCTCGCGCTCCTGGCCGTCTATTGGATCGGCGGCTACCAGGCTATCGCGGGCGACATCAGCGTGGGGCGAATCGTCGCCTTTGCCAACTATATGATGATGGCCTTTTTTCCCATGCTGATGCTGGGGATGATCATGGCCATGATCTCACGGGCGGGCGCCTCGGCCGAGCGCGTGTTTGAGATTCTGGACGCCCAGTCCGAGGTGGCCGAAAAGCCAGAGGCGGTCAAACTGGCCTCCATCCAGGGGCGCGTGGCCTTTGAGCGAGTCAATTTCCGCTACTTTGGCGGAGGCGAACTGGTGCTCAATGACGTCAGCTTTACCGCCGAGCCGGGCCAGACGGTAGCGCTCCTGGGCGCAACCGGCTCCGGCAAATCCACCATCATCAACCTTATCCCGCGCTTTTACGACGCCACCGAGGGCCGGGTGACGATTGACGGCCACGACGTGCGTGGCGTGACGCTGGACTCTTTGCGCCAGCAGACCGGAATCGTGCTCCAGGAGACGACGCTGTTCTCCGGCACAATCCGCGAGAACATCGCCTTCGGACGGCCAGAGGCCTCGTTGGATGAAATCATTACCGCCGCCAAAGCGGCCGAAGCGCACGATTTTATCGCCAGTTTCCCCGAAGGGTACGACACACCGGTGGGGGAGCGAGGAACCACACTCTCCGGCGGGCAGAAGCAGCGCATTGCTATCGCCCGCGCGCTGCTCCTGGACCCGCGCATCCTCATTCTGGACGACGCTACTTCCAGCGTGGATTATGAGACCGAATATCGCATCCAGCAGGCACTGGAGCGGCTGATGAAGGGGCGCACCAGTTTCGTCATCGCCCAACGCGTCGCCACCGTGCTCAACGCCGATCAGATTCTGGTGCTAGAGCGGGGCGAGATCGCGGCGCGGGGCACGCACGAGGAATTGTTGCGTGAGAGTTCCATCTATGCCGAGATCTATTATTCGCAGTTGGAGGGAGAGAGGGCGTAATGTTTGGCGGTAGACACATGCACGGCTTGACTCAGGAAACAAGCAAGCCCCTGGACGTAGGCCAGACTTTGCGCCGCTTGTTGGCATACTTCAGCCCGTTCTGGAGATTGCTGGCGCTGGTGGGCGTGCTGATCGTCGTCAGCACGCTGCTCCAGTTGGCGTCCCCTTATCTGATTGGCGTCGCGGTGGACCAATTCATCGCTCCGAGCGAGCAACCCCGTCCGGCTTGGCTGACGTGGCTGCTGGCCGATGGTATCAGCAGAAAAACCGGCCTGACCACAACCATGCTCCTGCTGCTGGGCAGCTACCTGCTGAACTGGGCCGCCACGGCCGGCCAGTTCTACTTGATGACGGTGGCCGGGCAGCGGGTGCTACTCCACATGCGCACACAAATTTTCGAGCGCATCCAGACGCTCTCGCTCAAATTCTTCGACCAGCACGAAGCCGGAGACCTGATGTCCCGTCTGGTCAATGACACCCAGGTCATCAACCAGGTCTTTGGCGGCGGAATTGTGCGTCTGGCGAGTATGAGCCTTTCACTGACCGGCATCGTTTTCTCTATGCTGGCCCTCAACTGGCGTTTGGCGCTGGCCAGCTTTGCCGTGCTGCCACTGATGTTCCTAACCACGACTGTCTTTTCCCGGTGGGCGCGAGTCGCCTTCCGTCGCACCCGCAAAACCATCGGTGAGGTAAGCTCGGAATTGCAAGAGAACATTGCCGCTGTGCGCGAGGTGCAGGCATTTGCCCGCGAGGACGCCAACGTGGCCCAGTTCGATAAAGTCAACGCCGCCAACCGCGACGCTAACGTCCAGGCCCAGTCCATCCTCTCCGCCTTCTCGCCCGCCCTCGATGTGCTCAGCACACTGGCGCTGGCTATCGTGGTCGGCTATGGCGGCTACCTGGCGCTGGCCTATGATCCGCCGCTGGTCAGCGTGGGTCTTATCGTTTCCTTCCTCGTCTATGTGCGCCGCTTCTACGAGCCGATCCGGGGCATCGCCAACCTCTACACTCAGCTTCAGTCGGCGTTGGCCGGAGCGGAGCGTATCTTTGAGTTGCTCGACACCGAACCCGAGATCAGCGACGCGCCCGACGCAATTTCTCTGCCGCCCATTGAGGGGCGGATCGAGTTCGACCACGTCACCTTTGCCTACGACGAGGGTGAGCCGGTGCTGCGGGAGGTCAGCCTGAGCGCCGAGCCGGGGCAGACGGTGGCGCTGGTGGGGCCGACCGGCGTGGGCAAGACGACGCTCGTCAGTTTGCTATCTCGCTTCTACGACGTGGCTCCGGGCCAGGGCGCGATACGGATAGACGGCCACGACGTGCGGCGTGTAGCCCGTGAGAGCCTGCGGCAGCAGATGGGAGTCGTGCTGCAAGATACGTTTCTCTTCTCTGGTACGGTGATAGAAAACATCCGCTACGGGCGATTGGACGCGGGTGATGAAGAGGTCATCGCGGCGGCCCGGCTGGCCAACGCCGATCAGTTCATCACGCGGCTGCCAGAGGGCTACCAGACCGAACTGGGCGAGCGAGGGCACAACCTGAGCCAGGGACAGCGACAACTGATCGCCATCGCCCGCGCGGTGCTGGCCGATCCGCGCATCCTGATCCTCGACGAGGCCACCTCCAGCGTGGATACGCGCACCGAGCGGCTGATCCAGCGCGCGCTGGACGAACTACTCAAGGGCCGCACCAGCTTTGTCATCGCCCACCGGTTGAGCACGATTCGCAACGCTGACCAGGTGATCGTGCTGGAGGAAGGTCGCGTCGTCGAGCGGGGCACGCACGACAAGTTGCTGGCCGCACAGGGCCTGTACTACGAACTCTACAACAGCCAATTTCGGCGGCAGGTGTAATCCCCGCAATCATTGGCGTGTGTTTCACTTTGGGGGCGGATCTCTGAAAAAGCCTGTAGCACAGCGTCCAAGTGCTGGCACGATATAGGAAATCGTGGCTACAGAGCCTCATTCCCGTGACCTGGTGCCCAAGAGTTCTTGAGGTGGAATTTTGAACAATGGCTCTTTTCCATTCGCCATCTACTCAGCAGCTTGATACACCTCTTCCTTCAGCACTCCGATGAACGGCAGATTGCGGTACTCCTCGGCATAGTCCAGCCCGTACCCCACCACGAACTCGTCCGGCACCTCAAAACCTACGAGATCCACCGGCACGTCAATCTCGCGCCGCGACGGTTTACTCAAGAGCGAGCATATTCGCAGGCTGGTCGGTCGCCGTGTACGCAGGTTGCGTGTGACGTAATCCAACGTGTAGCCGGCATCAATGATATCCTCCACGATCAACACGTGCCGTCCCTTGATGTTCTGTTCCAGGTCTAGGAGGATGCGCACCACACCGCTGCTCTCCGTGCCCGCGCCGTATGAGGAGACCTCCATAAAGTCCACCTCGTGCCGCATTTCCAGATGGCGGGTCAGGTCGGCCAGGAACATGAACGCCCCCTTGAGTACACAGACGAGAAGCGGGCGGTCAGTGTCGTCGTACATCCCGTTGATCGCCCGCCCCAGTTCCGCCACCCGCGCTTGCAGCGTTTCTTCTGGGATCAGTACCTTGGCCACATCATCTCGCAGTCCCATCTTTTTCTCCTTCCACCGCCCTACTTGTACACCTCCCGCTTCAACACCCCGATGTAGGGCAGCGTGCGGAAGCGGTCTGCATAGTCCAGCCCGTATCCCACCACCCACTCATTCGGTATCTCGAAACCCAGATAGTCAACCTGCACCTCGACCTGGCGGCGCTCCGGCTTGCTGATGAGGATACAGGTGCGCAGACTGGCCGGATTGCGGGCGCGGAAGGTGCGCACGAGATAGTCCAGCGTGTAGCCCGTATCCAGGATGTCCTCGATGACGAGCACGTGACGACCAGCGACGCTGGCCCGCGTATCCATAATCAACCGCACCGCTCCTGTGCTGGTCGTGCCCCGGTTGTAGCTGGAGAGGGCGATAAAGTCCACGTGATGGGCCACTTGCAAGCGGCGGGCCAGATCGGCCATAAAGATGAACGCCCCCTTGAGCACCCCGACCAAGACCAGGCCGTCAGAGTCGGCATAATCCGCACTGATCTGCGCCGCCAACTCGCGCACGCGCGCCGCGATTGTCTCTTCGTCCAAAAGTACCCGCTCAATTGCGTTGGGAACACTCATATTTACCTCTTTATCTCGTGGCAACCACGGCACCGGGCCTCGTATGCTTCGTCCGCCCCCACCAGGATCACCGGGTCGTCGTAGGCTGCCGGCTGGCCGTTGATGATGCGCTGCGTGCGACTGGCGGGGCCGCCGCACACTACGCAAATGGCCTGCAGTTTGCTCACCTGCTCCGCCCGCGCCATCAACAGGGGCGCCGGTCCGAAGGGTTCACCTCGAAAATCCATATCCAGCCCGGCAACGATGACGCGTCTTCCCTGGTGAGCCAGCTCTTCGCACAGTGCCACTATGTCGTCGTCAAAAAACTGTACTTCGTCCAGTGCCACCACTGTCGTATCCGGTTCGACCAGTGCCCGCAACTGGGCCGCGCCCTCCACGGGTAGCGCTTCCCACTGCATCCCGTTGTGCGAGGCTACCTCCTGCTCGGCGTAGCGCGTATCAATTGCTGGCTTGAATACCTGCACCTTTTGCCGGGCGATCTGTGCCCGGCGCACGCGGCGGATCAATTCCTCTGTCTTGCCGGAGAACATGCTGCCGCAGATCACTTCGATCCAGCCGCCGTTCGGTTTGTTGTACATATGACGCTCCTCTAAATAAAAACAGGGGCAGACTGCATCTGCCCCTGTGGATAACCGGTCGTCTCCCTATGCGGCTGCTTCGGCGGGTTCTTCCTCTTTGTCGACATCTTCTGGTGTCTCTTCCCCTGGCAAGACGAAGCCCTGGCCACGCAACAACTTTTTCAGCGTCGCCAGCGATTTGAGGCCGAACCCCTTCAGGTTGGTCAGGCCCTCGTTTCCCTCATCCAACTTGACCAACACGTCGCCGACGGTCTCGAGGCCCGCTCCGATCAGCACCTTTTGCATACGAGTGCTCAAATCCAACTCTGTGATCGCAAGCTCAGGAGAGGTTTTTTGCTCTTCACGTCTCTCCGCCTCGGCGAGCATACGCTCGCCACGCTCCAGCTTTTTCATAAAGCGCTCCACCTGCCCCCCGGTGTCCACAATGCGCTGTTCGCCGGTGAAGAACGGATGGCATTTGGAGCAGATGTCGGTGCGAATCATTGGTACAGTCGCGCCTACGCTCCAACTGTTGCCACAGGCGCAGACCACTTGAGCTTCTGGATAGAACTCGGGATGAATGTTTTCCTTCATAGCCGCTCCCTACACCCGCGTCGGGTATACACTCACACGCTTGCGGCCTCCCTGAACGTGTTCAAAGCGCACAAAGCCATCGGCGTTAGCAAAGAGAGTGTAATCCTTCCCCATCCCCACGTCATTACCCGGCTTGATGCGCATTCCGCGTTGCCGCACGATGATATTACCCACGCGCACTTTCTCGCCGCCGTATTTCTTCACACCCAACCGTTTAGAGTGACTGTCACGCCCATTACGGCTGCTACCGGCGCCTTTTTTGTGTGCCATCTTGTCCTCCTATACCACAATCTCATCCACTCGCAGCCGCGTGTAGCGCTGCCGATGGCCTTTGCGCTGACGATACCGCTTCCGGGGATGATACTTGAAAATTCGAATCTTGGGGCCTTTTTCCTGCGCGACCACCGTTGCCCGTACACTAGCGCCCTCAACGAGGGGTTGACCGATTTTAACCTGCTCGCCATCAGCGACCAGTAGCACCTCGTCCAACTCAAGTTGCTGATTGACTTGGACGGACAGTTTCTCGACGAGAAGTGTATTTCCCACTTCTGCCCGGTATTGCCGCGCACCTGATTTCACAACTGCGTACACTATCAACCTCCCTTATGCACAATAGGAGGCCGGGCCTGATGGCCCAGCCACCGGTTACATTATACCGAATCTGACGATTTTGTCAACCGGCCATAGAGTAATCAATTGCCGATGATCTCATCAATCGCTCGGCTCACCGCGTCATACTCGTAGGCCTCAATCAACGACATACCGATTTCTCCTAGTAGCCCCGCTTCTCCAGCGGGCGGCGCTCTGGGATGGATTGTATTTCCCGCTCGCCCCGCAGTACCTCATCGGAGACGTAGAGAGCGCAATAGCCAGCAATTCCCGTTTTGTAGCCGCGATTTCCATATCGCGTACATTATGTTGCGTAAAACGGGCTGCGCGATATGGAAATCGCGGGGATGGTTCCCTGCGCTGTGATACACAATGAGATATTCGTGGGTTGAACCTTGACAAACGGGCTGCTTCTGGTAAGTTGTTGACAACAACTACCAAACTACACCAGGAGGCAGCCCTATGGCAGGTAGAATACGTCGAATTGAGGAAAAAGTCCAGTTGGTTCTGACCGCTCTCGACCAGATCAACGTTGAAGCAGC
>Ga0164311_10002019_pt1 | contig 10309 bp, 9 predicted proteins | sample GuaBasSedimGuay2_FD_121796 | JGI IMG/M metagenome (GOLD analysis project Ga0164311, IMG submission 121796) | Subseafloor sediment microbial communities from Guaymas Basin, Gulf of California, Mexico - Guay2, Core 4569-9, 9-12 cm | ecosystem: Environmental > Aquatic > Marine > Hydrothermal vents... | reverse complement strand
TTTGTAAAAGCTGGATATTATGAATGCGATTGAGGTGGGGATCACAGAGAAGAGATGAATACATTGGAGTTTGGTGAATAAGAGAATGGCGCAGTCAAAAAGCGACTGCGCCCTACGACTAAGGTTGGTGACATTATGATGTCGTTTGTGGCGCTAAATGAAGAGATACAGGAATGTTGCAAATGCCGATTGTGTGAAACCAGAAGAAATGTTCTATGTGGGGAAGGAAATTTGAACGCCAAACTCATGCTAATTGCCCAAGCGCCTGGAGAGAATGAAGATAGAGAGGGAAAAATGTTTATTGGGCCTTCAGGGAAAGTATTGGATGATTTGTTAATAATGGCTGATATCAACAGAAAAGAAATTTACATGACGAATCTGATCAAATGTATGCTTCCCAACTATCGGAAGCCAAAGCAGGATGAAATTGAAATTTGTAGCAGGTACCTAAATGAAGAAATAGAATTGATAAATCCAAAAACACTAATTCCATTGGGTTATTTTGCAAGCAAATATATATTTGAGAAATATGCTCTTTCCTTGCTGTCCAGAACAGAATCTCACAAGGTTTATGGCAAGTTATTTTGGACTAAAGGCAGAAAAATACTTCCTCTGCAGCATCCTGCGGCGCTTCTTCATAATAATCCCCTTAAGGAAGAGATAATAAGAAATTATTGTAAGATGAATATGCTGCTCAAAGATTGCAAGTGGTATCCTGTATGTCCAATGAGGAGATTTTATGAGGAGGGAAAATTGAACCAGAAATGGATAGAACTGTATTGTAAAGGAGATTGGGAGAGTTGTATTCGTTATCAAATGGAGGAAAATGGAGAGTATCATCCGGATTGGATGCTTCCTGATGGGAGCACCGATGAAAGATTGCACAGATGACATAAGGGGCTAATAGGATGGCTGGAGTAGACAGAGATGTATGGAGCATAATTACAATTGTGATGTCAGGTGCTTTGGCTATCGGGCTCTGTAGTTATCAAAAGACATCCCTGAGTTTGAAAGTAAATGAAAGCATGGCTGCTGAATCCGAGTTTTTTTCTCATTAAATTGAGAATATAATGAAATCTATAAAGTGAAAGCTGATAATTTTAGTCAAAATAAGGAGATAGCGAGATGAAAGTTACCATAATTTATGATAATGAGGTATGGAAAGAAGGTCTCAGAGCAGATTGGGGTTTCTCATGTCTCGTAGAGGCAGATAACAAGAAAATACTCTTTGATACCGGCGCAAATGGCGCTCTCCTCCTTGATAATATGAAAAAACTTGATATAGATCCTGCCAAAATCGATGATATTTTTATCTCCCATGCTCACCACGATCACACGGGCGGGCTTCAAGATTTTCTTAAGCTCAACAGCAATGTCAGGGTTTTTGTTCCTGCTTCACTTAGGGCTCGGGGTGCGGAAAAAGTAATTTCTGTGAGCAATGCTATCACGATCTACGAAAATATCTTTTCAACTGGCGAGCTTAAAGGGATGGAACAATCTATGGCTGTCAAGATTGAGAAGGGGATAGTTGTGGTTGCAGGGTGTTCTCATCCCGGGGTTAAAAACATCTTAAAAGCGGCATCCCAGTTTGGCAAACCCTATGCGATTATTGGCGGATTGCATGGGTTTAATGAATTTGATTTGATCAAAGATTTGGCGTTTATATGCCCCACCCATTGCACCCAATTCAAGTCAGAAATAAAGAATTTATACCCTGGAAAGTATATTGAAGGCGGAGCCGGTAAGATAATCGAGATATGAACCCCTGACTTCATATAACAGAGCATAATGTTGTGAATACATTGGAGCTTGGTGAATGAAAGACTGGTGCAGTCAAAAGGCGACTGCACCCTACTGACGACTGGTTTGGCTATTGTTTTTCAACACGCTCAGACTTAAATTGAAGCCACAGGCCATAAGTGTTACAATTAATCCGATACGAGAGTGGAGAAGGAGTTGAAATGACGAAGAAAAAACGAATTAATTCGACACTGTTATTAGGAATATCTTTGATCCTGCTCGGCATCCTGTTCCTGGTGGATCGGATTTTTGATATCCACATCATAGGTTTCCTGTGGCCGTTGGGAATTATTCTGGTTGGGGTAGCTTATTTTATCGCCATGTTCGTGGGTGGGAAATCAGCATCCGGTCTGGCAATTCCCGCGAGCATCACCACCATGGTTGGTCTGATCCTGTTCGTACAGAATACCTTTGACCTCTGGGAGACCTGGTCCTATGCCTGGGCGCTGATCCTTGTGGCGGTTGGGATTGGTTTACTGATTTTCAGCAGCTTCAGGGGAACTCGTCCACTGCGCCCCGTGGCTGGGTTTTTGATTGGTTTGGGGCTTGTGCTGTTTCTGGTCTTCGGCGCTTTCTTTGAGCTTCTCTTAAACATTTCCGAAGGCAATAGTTTCACCGGTATCCTTTGGGCAGTTGGTTTGGTCGGTTTGGGTGTTTACATGATCTTCGGCCGCAGCCTATTCAGGTTACGCAAGCCAAAACCCAAGGCGGAGCCGGAGATCGCTTTTGATGATGATGGCAATGTGCTTGAGGTAGAAGCGCAAGAAGTGGAGGAAGAGAATATGAATGCAATACCTGCTACAAATGAAGCCTGGGAACCAAGTGGGACGGAAGAAGTGCTTGAGGGCAGCTTCACCAAAATTCTGCATAAAGGGATAGGGGATATTTATATAAAGCAAGGTTCACCTTGCAGCCTGCGTATCGAGGCTTCCGAAGAAATGCGCGAGAATATCCGCATTGAAGTGGAAGACGGTCAATTGGCAATCTATTATGACTCAGATTGGACTGACTGGACGGGCTTGAAGTTGCTGCGCAAGGATGAAGTCAAATATTATGTGACCATGCCGGAGATTGAACTCCTTAAGGCTGGTGGAGTGGGCAATGTGAAAGCGGATTCAATCAACGTGAAAGCTCTCAAACTTGACCAGTCTGGTGCGGGCAATATTAAGGTGAAAGACTTACACACCGAGGAGCTTGAAGTAAGGCTGAGTGGAGCAGGTTCGATTGACCTGGCAGGTGAAACCGCCGATCAGAAAATCTCATTGAGCGGCGCGGGAAGTTACCGCGCAAAAAAACTGCGTTCACAAAAAGCGGTCGTGAAGCTTTCTGGTGTTGGCTCGGTGACTATATGGGTTGAACAGACTTTGAGCGCACGGATTTCCGGTATCGGCAGCCTGAAATATAAGGGCAGCCCAAAGGTTGATCAGCGCGTCAGCGGCATCGGTAAGGTGTCGAAAATAGGCTAAACCCGATGATCATCACGCTCACGCCTAACCCCAGCGTTGACCGCACAATGACAATTCCGCAGATCCGTTTCAATACGATCCTGCGCACTGATAAAGTACGCCTCGATTGGGGCGGTAAAGGTTTCAACGTATCCCGTTCACTGCGCGTCCTGGGCCATGATTCGCTGGCTCTGGGATGGGTAGGCGGCGGGGCGGGCAGGATGCTGGAAGATGGCTTGCATAAGCTGGGTGTGCAGACTGATTTCGTCTGGGTGGAAGAGGAGACGCGTACCAATACCATCGTTTTGGAAGAAGGCGGGCAGTGGTATGTAAAGCTTAATGAACCCGGCCCGCACATTCCGCAAGAGGCTGTCGAGGCGATTTTGGAAAAAGCCCGCTCTTATGCACAGGAGGGTGATATCTGGGTCGCATCCGGCAGTTTGCCGCAGGACGTGCCTGAAGATTTCTATGCGCGCCTGATCAAACTGCTTAAAGCCAAGGGCGTGCGGGTTTTCTTTGATGCCAATGCAAATGCGCTGCGCCTGGGGTGTGCAGAAGGTCCGTATTTGGTTAAACCGAATGCTGAAGAAGCTGAAGCCTTCGCCGGTTTTAAGATCCAAAACCAGGAGGATGGTAAGCGAGCTGTGCTGCCATTCTTGCGCCTGGGCATCAGTTACGTTGCCCTGACAATTGGTGATTTGGGGCTGCTGCTGGCTTCGCAGAAAGAAATGATTTGGGCAGCGCCCCCTGAGGTCTTGGTGCGCAATGTTACCGGCGCAGGGGATTCGCTCATGGCAGGTTTAATCGCTGCATTCACGCAGGATTTACCCTTGCTTGAGGTGGCGCGTTGGGGGGTTGCCGCTGGCACCGTCTCGGTGATGCACGAGGGTGTCAGTCAAATGCCCTTGGAAGATTTCCAGGCGATGATGGCGAAGATAGATTCGCGTGTGATCAATGTGATGTAGACGGCCACCAGTTAGCGCTGATTGCCAGCAGAGCCAGTAATTTCAATGTGCTGCCGTAGGAGTCGCGTGGGTCTGACTCTCGGCTGCTTATATTATCCCAAAGTTTATTCAACCATGCCTGATTTTTGGGTGTGCACATAGCGGCGACACAAAACGCAGCAGTAAGCGCGAGATCGCTTTCATCCGTGAGAGCTTCACCTTTCAGGGAATAACGCGCCTTGATCTGCTCCGGATCACCCGCGCAGGCATTTACAATCCACGCATTGACGGGTTTAAGAATGGTTTGTAGTGGCTCATCCGCTGTAAAAAGGAAAGCCAGACCCAGATGCTGCAGCAGACGGCAGCTTTCCACCCCAAAGCTGTCTTCTGGGGACTTGTCAGTTTGGTCAATATGCTCTTCTCCTGCGTGATTGTCAGCAACGAAGATGATCTCAGGAGCCAAGCCTGTTTGCGGCCCGTTTTTGGCAATGCTTTCCTTGAGCAGACTTAACATGCGCTGGGAGACAAGCTTCCAGGTTTTGTCTTGGCTTGCATGGTAGAAGGCTGCCAGCACTGCAGGCATTGTGTCAGCGCTGCGTGTGCTGTTGTAAGAATCAGGCTGGTTTTCAGCGACCCAACTGCCGAGCAGCAAGTGCTTGCTTTTGGGATGCAGGCATTTGCTTTTGATGGCTTCGATGATGCGCAGTGCGCAAGCTTTATAATTGACCAGGCCATCCGAACCCCACTGGCGGTCAGCCATCAGCAGGGCATAGGCAATCAGCATATCCGCATTTGTTGATGATTCAAGTGCATGGTAAGGGAAAGCATTCGCGATCACCTGCCAGCTCATCAAGTCCGGGTCTCTAGTACTGGGGTGCGCCCTGCAAAAGGCATACAGCTTGTCGAACCAGCCTTGCGCATCTGCATCGAAGCCAGCCATCAGCGTGCAGATAAGCATTGCGCTGGCTTGCCCCTCAGACGAAGCCAGGATGCGGTAGCGCAGGAAGCGGCGTGTAATACCCGTTCGCAGGTATGCACGCCCGGCTTCAGCATCCGCCAGGACAAAGGCGGACTTCCAGGCTTGATAGCTTGCTATCACCGCAGCATCCAAATCAGCCTGGCTCACATGGTCTGGCTTGATGCTGTTAGGGGCATAGCTTACATGCTGTGGAAAGGGCAGCCGAACTGCTGACCTTTGCGGTATGTTCTTCTTTCGTCGATCCCTGATGCTGCTGCTAATCAGCAGGGCTACAGCGATTACCAGGACACTGAGAATTACAATTGTTGGCAGGATTTCATAATTCATTTAGTTGATTGCTCTCCAAAATTAAAGTTATCATTTCTTAATTCCCTGAAGAAGTGTACATTATTATTTTTTGAATTTTCCTGAGGAAGGCGTTTTATTTTTCCGCACTCGTGAGCGGCCCGTGACCAGCCACTTCTGGTGCGCTTTGCGGGATGGGTTCTTCTCTACAAAAAGTTTCTCACCTGTAAATGGGTCCATCTCGGTATAGTACATCAGGCTGGCGTATGTGGAAGGTGTCGGCGTAAAGACCTGCACCTGTTCAGGAATTAAATTCAGTTTTTGGCTGGCAAACAGCTTCAGCTGCTTCATATCTCTATCATTACAGCCCGGATAGGCGGCAATCAAATAATAGGTCAGGAACTGGCGTTTGCGCACTGATTTGCTGAGAGCATCAAAACGTTTCTTGAAAGCAAGCAGTGAGTTTGTACCTGGCTTACCCATGCGCTTCAGGATATGTGGTTGAGTATGTTCGGGGGCTAGTTTCAATTGTCCTGAGACGTGATGCTCAACTAACTCCTGCAGGTAAGCATCCCCGTGATTGGCATCTGCCAGCACCATGTCATGGCGCAGTCCGGAACCGACAAAGGCTTTGCGAACCCCTTCGATCTTGCGCAAGGATTTGAGCAGCTCCGTTTGCGGTGCATGCGTTATCCCCAGCAGGGGGCATATCTCCGGATAAAGGCAGCCTTTGTCAGGGCAAGCACCGCGCGTCAGCTTGACATGGCATTCAAAGCCATACATGTTTGCCGTCGGCCCGGAAAGGTCTTGGATGATGCCTTTGAAGCCAGGCCTGTGTGTCATTTGACGGGCTTCATTGAGGATTGATTCCTGCGAACGCCAGCGCACCGTGCGCCCTTCATGGACGCTGATACTGCAGAAGTTACATTCACCATAACAGCCGCGATGGGTGGGGATGGCAAAGCGGATCGTTTCAAGCGCACGCACTTTGCCCTGGGCAGCATAATAGGGGTGCAAGTCGTGTTCGAAGTCCAGTGCATAAACCGCATCGAGTTCTGCTTGGCTCATGTATGGCGCTGGCGGGTTTTGAACCAGATAGCGGTCTTTATGCAGTTGATAGAGTCCCCGGGCGGTTAGCGGGTCATTGTTGCGGTAAAAAAGGTGGAACATTTCAATGAAGCTCTGCTTGTCGGACACTACCGCTTCGTAGGATGGCAGTTCAAGGTAATTGGATGGGGGTTCTTTGCTGATGTAGCATAAACCCGGCAGGGCACATGGATCTTCTTGCCTGGCAAGCGCTTTGGCAAGGGCCAGGACAGTTTTTTCAGCCATGCCGTAAAGCAGGTAATTCGCTTTGGCATCGAATAGGATCGCGCGGCGGATGCTGTCTGACCAGAAATCAAAATGCGCTACCCTGCGCAGGCTGGCTTCAACACCTCCCATCACGATTGGTGAGGTTTGTTTAAAATATCTGCGGATCAGGTTGGCATAAACGATGCTGGCACGATTCGGACGGCGGTTATTCACGCCGCCGGGCGTGTAATCATCGCTTCGGCGCGGCTTACCAAGCGCAGTTGTGTTGGCGACCATTGAATCCAGACTCCCCGCGGTAACGCCCCAAAAGAGGCGCGCTTCACCAAGGCGGGTGATGTCATCCGGGCTGTTTATATCCGGCTGGGCGATGATGCCGACTTTGTAGCCTGCATTTAACAGCACCTTCCCGATCAGCGCCACGCCGATGTAAGGGCTATCGATATAACTATCCCCGCTGATGAGGATCACATCCAGCTGCTGCCAGCCGAGATCCTTTACTTCCTGAGCTGTGGTTGGAATGAACATAAACTAATCTTACCCTATATGTATTTGGAAACCGTATCATTTGCAGTACAGAAAGGCAAAGCTAAAAATTTTAAAACAATTTGGAAAACCCTTTGATTATCCAGGGCAGAGCAGCGAGGATGTTTCTATTTTCGATTGGTGAACAGGCTTCTTTGGCGCTCAACAGCTCAGGGCTAGGATTCATCAGCTTTCTGCAACGACCTCCAATAATGAAAACAGACTTGATGATAGCTTTTAAAGAATTCGCATTGTACCTGCCCTTGGTCATGCGTTGATGGTATCTCACGTCAGAATCTTAAATATCCACCAACCCCGCGGATAATGACTGATCGGGGCATATATGAGGTCACCCGTTGTGTGTGGCATGATGGACATGGCAGGTCACAACAGCCTGGCAGTCCGCTGGGCAGGAATCTCCATCGCAAGATAATACTTATCGTTCTAAAAGGGACAGGTCATTGCGTTCCCTAATCTGTGAGAGAGGGGGGGGCAAAGGTGTGGGAACAAACCCACCAAAATTTCCGTCTATATGTTGACAATCGAATATAAAAACTTGGAGGATATATGAAAAACTTTTTATTAAGCCTTACCTTACTTTCGATCCTGCTGGCACCCGCCTGTACCGCTGTCCCGATTAATACAAGAAACAGCGACAAGGTTGTCTATGCCCACAGTGATATGGCACGCGACCTTGAGCCTGCAATTTATCCCCAGCGATTGAATGCGCTTGTCAATGGCAATAATGCTTTTGCATTTAATTTCTACAATGAAATCAATACCGCGGAAGGCAACATTATCTTTTCGCCACTAAGCCTTTCGCTGGCGTTGAGCATGACCCTGGCTGGTGCTGAAGATTCAACCAAAGCAGAGATGCTGGACGCGTTGGCATTGCAGGAACTCGGTGATGACCTTCATCCTGCCATGAACGCACTGCTTCTGGCAATTGATACCTCCCAGGTTAAACTCCGTGAAGAATCTGAAGGCGACCAATTTCAGTTGAACATTGCCAATTCTATCTGGGGACAATCGGGTTTTGACTTTGAAAAAACGTTTTTAGATACCATTGCACTCAATTATGGCGCTGGTATTTACAAGGTTGATTATGTGCAAGATCCAGAAGCTGCTCGCGAAGCGATCAATGATTGGGTTGCCGATGAAACGCAAGATAAAATCCTTGACCTGATTCCGCAAGGCGCAATAGATGCACTCACCCGCCTGGTGCTTGCCAATGCGATTTACTTCAATGGCTCGTGGCTGTACCCGTTTGAAAAGGATTCAACACGGGACGCCCCCTTCACACTGCTGGATGGGTCGCAGGTATCTGTGGCTATGATGCACCTGCCAGGTGAAAGATTGGTTTACCTGCAGGAAGAAAACTTCCAGCTTGTCGAGCTGCCATATTTATCCCGGGATTTCTCAATGGTCCTGCTTGTGCCAGATGCAGGCGAATTTGAAGCGGTTGAAAGTGCCTTGAGCGCTGATAACATCGCTGAAAGCCTGAATAAAACGGTCTTCGTACCAGTGGATTTGAAAATGCCAAAATTTGACTTTGAAACCTCAGTCGCTGCCCCTGAACCCCTTATGAAATTGGGGATGCTTAAGGCATTTCAACCCGGAGAGGCAAATTTTTCCGGCATCAGCCGCAGCGAAGCCCTGTTTATCTCCGATGTCCTGCACAAAGCCACCATCACCGTGGATGAGGAAGGCACCGAGGCGGCCGCTGCTACCGCTGTCATTATGTCTCTTACATCCGCTCCTGACGTTGTAGAGCCGATCTCTCTTGTGATTGACCGACCTTTCATATTCTTCATTCAGCACCAACCCACCGGGACGATCCTGTTCATGGGGTGCGTGATGGAACCGTAAGGGCAGGTTTGGAATTAGGATAAAATCCTGCACTCACCTCTTCTGTGAGTGTCAGTTTGACTAGCAAATTAGAGTGCGCTACCCTGCGCAGGCTGACACGGTTTTGGCGGCGGTTATTCACGCCGCCGGGCGTGTAATCATCACTACGGCGGGGTTTACCAAGCGCAGTTGTGTTGGCGACCATTGAATCCAGACTGCCCGTTGTGACGCCCCAAAAGAGGCGCGCTTCACCGAGGCGGGTGATGTCGTCCGGGCTGTTTATATCCGGTTGGGCGATGGTGCCCAAAACATCCAATAGTGATACTCAACAAGCATAAAGACCTTAGATTATCTAGGGTGCTGGAGTTAGGATTGGTATAAGATTCAGATATAGAAATATATATGAATGGAGGCAGCAATGAGACCAATTTTTCGCTATCGTGGCAGGGGATTCCGTCGTTATCGGCGTGGATTTTGGGGTTTTCGAAGGCCCATGCGCTTCGGAGGCAGGCTGTTCGGTCTGGCTGGCCTGGCAGCGCTGGCATATTCGCTGATTGATAATAACAGGCGCAGAAATGCAGCCTGGCAAGGTCAGGCTTATGACGCAAGCTCTTACTACCCCGACCAGGAACCAAGACCTGTCAATCATGGCAGTGAAGGTGATGTATTCTAAATAAACCAATCCTCCAGGTTTTGGAAAATGAGCCCCTCAATTTCGAGGGGCTCAACTATTAGATCAGGTATTGATGATCCGATGAGATTATCATTCTCCGATTATCTTAATTAAGACACGCTTACGCCTGCGGCCGTCAAATTCACCATAGAAGATTTGCTCCCAGGGCCCAAAATCCAGTTGGCCATTGGTCACGGCGATGACAACTTCGCGCCCCATGATCTGGCGTTTCATGTGGGCGTCTGCGTTGTCTTCTCCTGTACGATTATGCTGATATTGGCTGATCGGCGCATGCGGCGCAAGTTTTTCAAGCCAGCTTTCATAATCCTGATGCAGTCCCGATTCATCGTCATTGATGAAGACCGAAGCTGTGATGTGCATCGCATTTACCAATATCAAACCTTCCTTGATGCCGCTTTCCTGCAGGGCTTCACGCACCTGTGGGGTGATATTGACAAAGCCGCGCCGGCTGGGGATCTTGAACCATAACTCTTTGCGA
>Ga0164311_10002017_pt1 | contig 10318 bp, 5 predicted proteins | sample GuaBasSedimGuay2_FD_121796 | JGI IMG/M metagenome (GOLD analysis project Ga0164311, IMG submission 121796) | Subseafloor sediment microbial communities from Guaymas Basin, Gulf of California, Mexico - Guay2, Core 4569-9, 9-12 cm | ecosystem: Environmental > Aquatic > Marine > Hydrothermal vents... | reverse complement strand
GTTAGGCACTGACAGAGTAACGGTGGATTCTGTTGACGTAAACGATTACGGTACTTTAGTTAGGAAAATAAAAACAGCAAACCCAGACGTAGTGGCCAATTCTGTTGGTCCATTTTACTTAACAGCAGGCAAAGTGTACAGAGCGTGTATAGATGCAGGAGTAGATTGCGTTGATATCTGTGACGACCCCCCCGGAACCAAGGAGGCTTTAGCCCTCCACGAGGAAGCTGAAAAAGCGGGTATAACCATTGTAAGTGGAGCGGGTGATAGTCCTGGACTTTCTAATATTGTGGTAAGTTATTGTGCAAATAGAATGGATCGCATAAATGATGTAAATATTTACTGGATAACACCCTGGGCTTTCGCTGGATTAGCTCAATTTTATCATGGTATTCACATGTACGCACATTCACATCAGTTTATAAACGGTAAACTCGTGGAAATGAAGGGAAAAGTTACAGTAGAGTTTCCATCTCCATTTGGCACAGTCGAGCTGGCATACTGCGACCATCCTGAACCCTACACAATTCCTATCTATGTTCAAGGTGTAAAAAATGTACGAAACGCAGGAACTATTTGGCCTAAACCCCCATTACCTCTAGAAGATATAGCCAATATTAGTACACTTATAACAGAACCTATGGACATCAAAGGCACAAAAATTAAGGCAACTGAATTCTTAGTATCGCTCCTTGAATGTATGAAAGAAAAACAGAAAAAATTCTGGGAGAAAGAAAAAGTACCTTACGATTTAGGTGCTACACGTGTTGAGATAATTGGTGAAAAGGATGAAACACCAAGAGAGTACGTTTTTTCTGGCATTGGCCAGGGACTTGGTGGTACCTCTAGAACTCTGGCAACTATAGCTAAGATGCTGGCTAAAAAAGAAGTGAAAGTTAAAGGTGCGTACGCTCCTGAAGGATGCATAGATCCCGAACTATTCATTAGAGAGTTCTCGGGCGGAAAATTAGCTTGGAAAGAAGTCCCACGAACATCCTACATTACTCTTGCAAGAATTTCTTAACGTAGATAAAAAAGGAGGGATGCATTAACATGAATATTTTAGTTTTAGGCGGAGCGGGCTACATGGGGTCTGAAATTGCTAACCAACTAGTCAAACGTTGCGATGCCGAGATAACTATCTCAGATATTGATTCAAAGGGTTTGAATAAGGTGGCCACCAAACTGGGTGATAGGGTAACTACACGCGTAATAAACGTTAATGACCTTAACGATTTAGTTCTACTGATGAAAAGCTCTGACATTGTGGTAAGCGCCATTGGGCCTTTCTACAAGTACGGTGTTAAAATAGTTAAAGCCTGCATCCAAGCAGGGGTAAACTTTGTTGATATCAATGACGATTACGATGCAACCCAAGAGGTTCTCTCACTCGACGAGGAGGCAAAAAAGGCTGGCGTCACAGCGGTGATAGGACTGGGAGCCAGCCCAGGATTTACAAATATGCTAGCTAAATATGGCGCCGATAAATTGGATAAGGTGCAAGATATTCACATATTCTGGTCGGAAAGCAGTGTAGACCCAACAGGTCGTGCGGCTATGGAGCATTGGTTTCATATAATCGCAGGAGAAGTCCCTATGTTTAAGGATGGAAAGTGGGTAAACGTTAAGGGTTTATCAGATCCCGAAGTTATAGAATTTCATTCCCCAATCGGTTCTCTCGAAGTTTATTACACCGGTCATCCAGAGCCTGTAACCCTTCCCAGATATATTAAAGGAGTGAAAAATGTAACAATAAAGGGTGGACTCTACCCGCCCAGTATAATGAGGGTATGGAAAGTTCTAACAGAAGTTGGTTTTGGGAGCAAAGAAGACTTTAGAATAAAGGATGACCTATCCATGCCTCTTAGAGAACTGTTGGTTAGACTCCTTCGTGCCATGCCACATTTCGCTCCAGAATTTTTCAATGAGTTATATACTCAAGCGACGGAAAAGTACCAAGGTTATGCAGGAGCCATCAAGGTCGAAGTAATTGGTGAAAAGCAGGGAGAAAAAATGCAATACACTTACGATATGGTATCTGATTCAGTAAGACTTGGTACGGCTATACCCGCAGCTTTAGGTACCATAATGATTTTGAGAGGCGAAGTTAAGGTTGATGGCGTTTTAGCTCCTGAGGGGGCCATTGATTCCAAAATGTTCATTTCAGAAATAAAAAATGAAACAAAAATATACGAAAAATGTGTAAGAATAAAAACTCTATAGAGGAGGTGTATTCAATGAGCGAAAAAATAGACCCGTATCTGATGATAATACTGCCAAGAATGTTCGAAGCCATTTCGCGTGAAATGACCTTCACACTGTTGAGGTCGGGTAGGTCGGGTGTAATAAATACAGCCAGAGATTTCTCATCTGCCATAGTAACAGGTGACGGTCGCTTATTCATGATTGAAGAGGGACTTCCAGTTCACCTCGGAACCATACATCTTTCTGTGCAAGAAACGTTAAAATTATTCGATGACTTAGCACCCGGGGACTGCATTCTTAATAATTGCCCCTACACTGGCAACACCCACCACGCTGATTTTACAATCATGGTTCCAGTGTTCTACGAAGACGAACTCGTATTCTGGGCTGTGAATAGAGCTCATCAGGCAGATGTAGGAGCTCCGATTCCAACCACATATCCTTTCACCGCCTCAACCATATATGAGGAAGGTCTACACTTTCCGTGTGTAAGGGTACAACGAGATTACAAAGATATAAAAGATATAATTAGAATCTGCAGAATGAGGATACGTGTACCAGACCAGTGGTATGGAGACTACTTAGCCCAAGTTGGGGCAGCAAGGGTAGGAGAGAGGAGAATCGTAGAGCTGTGTGATAGGTACGGTATTGATACGTTAAATGCATTTGTTGATGAGTGGCTCGACTATAGTGAGAGACTAATGGTGGAAGAAATAAAGAGCTTGCCTAAAGTGACCATAGAACACGAAACCAAACACGATCCCCCAATCATGTTTCCGAACGGACCCTACAGCCTCCCAGGAATAACCCCCGCTGTTGCTGAGGGGATACCACTAAAAGTTAAGATTACAATAGATCCAGATGAGGCGCGTATAACGGTCGATCTTAGAGATAACATCGAGAACCAGCCTTTTGGTTTCAATTTGTGCTATGCTACTACTCTTACAGGCGCATACACGGGTATCTTTAACAATCTTAGTCCCGAATTGCCTCACAATGAGGGAGTTCTGAGGCGAATCACTGTATTAGTAGATGAGGGCAAAGTTGCGGGTATACCTAGATATCCTGCTAGCACAGCTGTATCAACAACAAACCTTTGTGACAGACTTGTTAATCTAGTCTCATCAGCATTCGCCAAATTGGGACCACCTTGGGGAATGGCGGAGGGGAATCCTGGAATGCCAATTTCCGCTGCTGTAATATCCGGATACGATTGGCGCCGCCCTGGCACTCCTGGCCAAATCAATTATATTAACCAAATCATCATCACTGGTGGAAGCGCAGGTGGGCCTGCAGTAGACGGTCACGATGGGTGGGTAACTTACGGTATTCCAGTTACAGCTGGAGTGTTATACGTGGACAGTGTTGAACTCGACGAGCAGAGATTTCCAATCATCTTTAAAGAACATGGAATCGTGAAGGATAGCGCTGGTGCCGGCAAAAATGATGGGGCACCAAGCGGGATTCTTATCTATGGTCCAAGAAAGCACCCAATGACGGTAGCTTATGTTTGTGATGGAATCAAATTTCCTCCAAAGGGTGTTCTAGGCGGCGAACCCGGTCATCCAATGGTAGCGGCGAAGATCGACACCGAAGGAAAGGAAATAGAACTTCTAGGAATGGGAGTGGAAATCGTGCAGCCAGGCGAATTTATCAAGTCCGTAATAGCTGGTGGCGGTGGGTATGGTGATCCCTTGGAGAGAGATCCGGAGCTTGTTAAGATAAGAGTTAGAGATGAGTGGTTGTCTCCGGAAAAAGCTCGTGATGTTTACGGTGTAGTGCTCAAGAATGTTGAGGATCCGGAGAGGATAGAAGTAGACTATGAAGCAACAAAACGTATGCGCGAAGAACTAAAAAAGAGGAGGTGATGAAATGAGCTACAGGATTTCTATAGATGTGGGAGGCTCCTTCACCGATTTACTGGTTTTTGATGAAAAAACAGGAGAAATACAAATACATAAAACGCCCACAACGCCACGTGACTTAAGAGAGGGTGTCATAAATGCTATAAAACTCGCCTCTGAAAATCTTAACGTTAGTGTGGCTGAGCTGCTTAGAAAGACAACTATCATCATCCACGGTACAACTGCTTCCACGAATGCTCTTATCGAAAGAAAAGCAGCTAAGGTGGGAGTTATTACAACAAGAGGATTTAGAGATGTTTTACTAGCTAGAGAAGGAGGAAAGGAGCAACCTTTCAATTGGAAAATTGACTATCCTCCCCCCTACGTGCCTAGATATCTAACTTTGCCTGTAACAGAAAGGATAAACTCCGAGGGTGAGGTAGAGATTCCTCTTAATGAGGATGAAGTACGAGAGGTGATTCGAAAACTTAAGAAATGGAATGTTGAAGCAATTTCAGTTTGTCTCTTATGGTCTTTCTTAAATCCCATACATGAACAAAAAATAGGCGAAATAATTGAGGAGGAGTGGCCACAAGTAGCCTACGACCTTAGTCATAGAGTGAATCCCATTATCCGTGAGTATCGCCGATTCATCGCAACAGTCATTAACAGCTCACTGCGTAAAATTATGGGTGAGTATGTTTACAACCTAGAGAATTGGCTAAAAGAAAACGCATTCGCAGGAAGTTTCTATGTAATGACATGCTCCGGTGGAGTATTAGGCTCATCAGAAGTTGTAGATAGGCCAATATTTACTGTTGGTTCCGGTCCAAGCATGCTTCCTATAGCGGCTTTAAACATTGGTACTCTAGAAAAAGGTGCAACTAGCGTCATCGGAATCGATATGGGTGGAACCAGTTTTGACGTATCTTTTGTTAGGGATGGTGAAATAATTCTCACTCGAGAGGCTAAAGTAAACCCTACAGAAGTAGGAGGAGATAAGCTAGGAATAGCGAAGGTGGATGTTGAGAGTGTAGGGTCTGGTGGGGGTAGCATCGCTTGGATTGATCCAGCCGGATATCTACATGTTGGTCCGCACAGTGCCGGAGCCGAGCCGGGGCCTGCGTGTTATGGTTTGGGAGGAGTAGAACCTACTGTGACCGATGCAAATCTGGTGCTTGGCTATCTGAACCCAGAATACTTCTTGGGAGGAAGAATGAAGATTTATCCAAGTGAGGCAGAAAAAGCGATAAAAGAAAAATTAGCAGACATACTCAACATAGATTTAATAGAGGCAGCTAGTCGCGTTTACGTCACCGCTAATTACGATATGATAGTTGCTTTAAGAGATTTAGCTACACGAAAGGGTGTCGATCCTCGCAAAACGCTTTTGGTTGGTGGCGGTGGCGCCTTTGGTATTCATGTAGCAGAAATTGCAAAAGAGCTTGGCGTGAAAGAAATCATAATCCCAAAAATGGCTGGAACTCTAAGCTCTTATGGAGGACTAGTTTCGGACATAAAACAGGACTTCAGAGCGTCTCACTACACTACAAGTGATTCCTTTGACTTTAAAAGCGTAAACCGTGTTCTAGAAACGCTTGAAAAACACGCTAAGGAATTTTTAGAAAAAGCGAAAATAGCCCCTGAAAATAGAGAGCTAAGGTATTTTGTGGAAGCTAGGTATCCATACCAAGTCTACGAACTAGATGTGCCATTAAGGACTAGTAGAATAACAGAGGAGAATTTACCACAACTAATCAACGATTTTCATGACGCCCACTTTAGATATTACGCTGTCAGAGATCCCGAATCACATATTGAATGTCTTGCTTGGCGAGTAAGCGGAATCGGAAGGCTCCCAAAACCCCAAGCTGTAGAGTTGCCCTATGTGGGCGAGGATAGTTCTTCTGCTCTAAAGGGTGTTAGGGATGCTTACTTCAGAGAGAATGGAGGACTCGTTGAAACGTCAGTCTACGATGGAGAAAAGCTGGGATTTGGCAACAAAATTGATGGTCCAGCGATAGTGGAAGAACCTACAACTACTATAGTAGTCCCTCCGAAAAGTAGTTTGAGTGTTACAAAATATGGCAATTACCTAATAAGAGTTACCTAATACCGGACGTAAAAAAGAGCGACAATGAACTTGTAAGGGGCACTCAGGTAGAAAGGAAACGAAAAAGTAGATTCTGGAGGTGAATCAAATGAGTCATTTCAAGACTAGTGAGAAAAATGTACTAGGGAGAATCTTGGATGAAAAGGCGGAGAAAAATAGGGATAAGACCTTTCTAATTTTTGATGATCAGGAAATATCTTACAGAAAGTTAAATGAGACAGTCAACAGAGTCGCAAATGGATTTCTTAAGATGGGTGTTAAAAAGGGAGATAAAGTTGCAATAATGATGGAAAATTGTCCAGAGTACATTTACACATGGTTTGCTCTTTCGAAAATCGGTGCCATCGAGGCTCCTCTAAACGTTTTCCATAAGGGTGACCTTCTTCAATATTTAATCGACTATTCCGATGCAAAAATCTTGGTATTAAGTGAAACTTTTGCTCCTCAAGTTAAAGAAATCGAAAATGATCTTCCCAAGGTTGAGAAGGTAGTCATTCATCCTTTTCAGTCGGAGCAAACGTTTGAGAGCTTCTCCTTAGAACCATACCAAAAGTTGCTCGATAATCCTGCCGCTTCCCCACAAATACCTGTCAAATACAATGATTTAATGGCGATTCTATTCACATCTGGTACGACTGGGCCCTCCAAAGGAGTTATGGTGACACACAATCAAATGCTATTCCAAGGATTTATGTACGTTCACATAAGTGGGTGTACACCCGACGATCGAATGTACCATTATCTACCGTTATTTCATGAAGCCGGACAGTGCGGAGGCACACTAGCTCCTTTACTCGCAGACGCCACCATTGTACTGCGGAAAGGATTTAGCGCAACAAGATTTTGGGATGAAATTAGAAAATACAAAGCTACCTTGACAGGAGGCTTTGAGCCCATTTTAAGAATTTTGTATAAGATGCCCAGAAAACCGGATGATAATAAACATTCTTTAAGGTTATTCATATGTGGACATGTTCCTCCTGATATACAGGAAGAGTTCCAAAAGAGGTTTAATGTAAAACTAATTGACAGCTACGGTTTGACTGAGACAGACTGTGTAATAACCACAACTTACGAAGATATCAAAATTGGATCATGCGGCAAAGCCCATACAAAATATTTTGATGTGAAACTTTTTGATGAAGACGACAATGAGGTTCCCATAGGTAAGCCAGGCGAAATAGTTGTACGACCCCTCATACCATACATCATAATGGATGGATACTACAAGATGCCAGAGAAGACTCTAGCTGCGTTCAGAAATCTCTGGTTCCATACGGGAGACGTAGCATATAAAGACGCTGAAGGATACTACTACTTTGTTGACAGAAAAAAGGACATGGTTAGAAGAGCGGGAGAAAATATCTCATCAAAGGAAGTAGAGAGGATAATAAATTCGCACCCAAGCGTTAAAGAATGTGCGGTTGTTGGGGTACCTGATGAAATCGTTGGTGAAGAGGTTAAAGTAGTGGTGGTGTTAAAGGAAGGAAAAAAACTCGAACCGGAAGAGTTAATAAAGTACTGCGATGAAAAAATGGCATATTTTATGGTACCAAGATACGTTGAATTCTCAGAAAATCTCCCGAAGGAACTAGATGGCCATAAAGTGATAAAAGAACGACTTAAAAAGGTTACACCGGAAACATGGGATAGGAAGAAAGCCGGAATAAAACTAAAGAGAGAATTAGAAAAAGAGAAACAACAAAAACCGTAAGAATATCGTACCGAACATTTGAAAAGCGCCAACACAGGCAAGACCGGGCTGGCATATGGTTTGCAAAAATAAGACCACTTAGTGAGCTAAGGTCTCTGGGAACCAGCCAGTTCATAGGGCTGACCTCAGCACCTGTTTTCTGGAAATACGCCGGAATGGAATCGTTCGATATGGATTCAACCGAGTCTATGGTCAACAGCAGGCCCGTTGACGAGCGGACCGCGGTTACCGCTTTTTCGGGTTCGGGCTCCACCCGGACACGATTAACGCGGTTAAGAAGGCGAAAGACCTCGGAGCCTTCACCGTTGGAGTGGTGTCTGTTGATGAGTCTCCCCTAACCAAGATCGTGGACCACAAAATAGTGGTGTGTGCGGAGACCTACGACACTGGTGGCTCCGACACGTTCCACCTCTTCTCGTTTCCGGCTCCCTCACAAAACTCCCTACCAGAAAAATTAAATTCTTCCACACAACAAGGCTTTAAGGGACCAGCCTCCTAATACTTTTTAGGGCACCAAAAGCTCGGCGAACTCACAAATCACGTTTTCCAGCGGCCTTGGAACCAAAAGAGTTACCGCGGTTTCAGCCGTGCGGAGAGGCAAGGGCTAGGCCTTCCTCAGAGTGTGGGTGCCCCACCGGAGAAGAAGAGTGGAGAGATCACTGTTGAAAAGCGAAAGGACTGGAAAGGGAACCCCTGAGGATAGAACCTTCACGTATCTTAACAGTAGGATTCACACCCGTGAAAGCTCAACCCTAATGTTTTCCACCGTGGCTGCCTCCGCATCACTAGTCCTCCTCGGCATCTGATGAGCGTTGAAAACCCTCTGAGCGTGCTACCCTTATCCCTGCTTTACACTCCCGTTGCAGCCTGGACCATCTACCACATTTTTCAGGGCTTGCACAACTGGATTTTCTACACTGGAGTCGCAGTCGTCGTGATTGGAATAGTTTACCGTGAACTCACAATGCACACCGTAGACAGGGAAGACTACGAGGCGCTGGAGAGCAGCGGGGTTGACCTCCACCAGACAAGACTGACAAGCATCCTTGACCTAAGCCTCCCCGAAATCCTTAAAGAGACGCGGAGCCTCATGCTAGGAATATTCTTCTTCCTTGTGCTGGACGCGTGGCTTACCTACAGGTATCCTCCCGCGATACCCCTCATGCACCTGGTGCTCGTGCTCGGCATCCCCCTCAGACTAACCCTCCTGGAATTCCTGTACGCTAGGAAGAGCGTAGAAGAACACGCCACCACCGTGGAAAACAGCAAACCAAACAGCTACGAGGAACCCGAGCCAGACTTGCACCAATCCGGTTCGAATCCAAAACACTAACTGGTCTGAGATGCAGCTCAGAGAACCCTGCCTAGTACCCAAAAAAGCCGGCTACGTTTCACCTATAGGCTCATTCTCTCTGAGAGTCTGTGATTCTTGGGGTCATGGAATGACTACAGCCACTGTACTACAATGTCGATGAGGTCCATAACCCTCAGACCGTTTTTCCCCTGCTGTGTTTTCAGCGCATCTGTGAATCCGCTTTCGCAGGCGGGGCACGCGGTCACCAGGACCGACGCACCGGTTGATTGTGCTTCCCTGATTCTCTCCTCCGCCGTTCTCTTCGAGAAGTCTGGAAAAGCTGTTTTTGCTCCACCGCCTACACCGCAGCACCATGAGGCCTCCCTTCTCCTCGGCATCTCAACGAGTCTCACTCCCTCAAGAGACTCCAAGACTCTTCTCGGCTCGTCGTAGATTCCGCTGTACCTCCCCAAGTGGCATGGATCATGGTAGGTTACCAAAACCTCCTCGTTTCTTCTCCCGTTGAGGCGTAGTTTTCCTTCGTCTATTAGGCGAAGCAGGAGTTCGGGTGCTGTGATACACTCGAAATCGGGTTCCACGCCGAGTATCCTTGGAATCTCGTGTTTGAACGCCCGGTAGCAGGCCGGACACGTAAAAAGTACTGTTTCAGCTCCAGCCTCGTTAACCCTCCTGAAAGCCTCTTTGAGGTAGTCAACGATTATGTCTTCCTGTCCGGTTTTAATCAGCACGTGCGAGCAGCAGGGCTCGTCTGGCAGTAGCCTGAACTCTGTGCCTGTTTTCAGTAGCAGCTTAACCGTGTTGGCTGCGTGCGAGGGAACGTTGTCAGAGTACGCGGGGACGCAGCCCACGAAATACAGGAGTGAGGCGTTCCTAGACAGGTTTTTACCGCCGATTAGGTCCGCCACACGCTCGTGCCTCTTCTCCCTGGGCATTCCCTGCGGGTTATCATATTCCAACACGTTCTGGAGCAGCGCCCTGTGCGCCGGGTGCGGACCCACCCCCATGTTAACTAGGCCCCTACGCACCTCCGTGAAAATCTTCAGGGGGCTTTTCCCCGTCAACTCTCTACACTTGTAGTCACACGCACCGCACAACGTGCAGGAATAAAACCTCTCCATAACCCTGTT
>Ga0164311_10002015_pt1 | contig 10319 bp, 11 predicted proteins | sample GuaBasSedimGuay2_FD_121796 | JGI IMG/M metagenome (GOLD analysis project Ga0164311, IMG submission 121796) | Subseafloor sediment microbial communities from Guaymas Basin, Gulf of California, Mexico - Guay2, Core 4569-9, 9-12 cm | ecosystem: Environmental > Aquatic > Marine > Hydrothermal vents... | reverse complement strand
GGAGTGGCTGGTGGCAGAGGAAAAGGGATACTGTTTAAGAAGGGAGAGGTGATAAGAAAGATTCCTGAAGAGGATCTTGCACGTGTGTTAATTAATGAGGTAAAAGAGATGGAAAAGTCTTATCAGAGGGAGGTCCAGCGAAGATGAGGTATTCCAAATACTTTATACCTACCCTAAAGGAGGCACCTTCTGATGCTGAAATTATAAGCCATAAGCTGATGCTGAGGGCAGGGCTTATAAGAAAGCTCTCTTCCGGAATCTATACATATCTACCTGTGGGGTTGAAGGTCATTCGAAAGGTAGAAAACATAATAAGGGAAGAGATGGACAGAGCCGGTGCCATAGAGCTTCTTATGCCAGGTGTTCAGCCTGCAGAGATCTGGCAGGAAAGTGGCAGATGGGAGCACTATGGAAAGGAGCTTTTGCGATTTAAAGACAGAAATGGGAGGGATTTCTGTCTTGGTCCTACCCATGAAGAGGTGATTACAGATCTGGTAAAGAAAGAGATACGCTCCTATAGACAGATGCCTGTAAATTTCTATCAGATCCAGACTAAATTCAGGGATGAGATAAGACCCAGGTTTGGGATAATGAGATGCAGGGAATTCATAATGAAGGATGCATATAGCTTTGATGTGGATGAAAAGGGAGCGGAGAGGAGCTATGAGATCATGTATGATACATATTGTAATATCTTTAAAAGATGCGGCCTGAAATTCAGGGCTGTTGAGGCTGATACCGGAAGTATTGGAGGCACATTTTCCCATGAATTCATGGTTCTTGCAGATACAGGTGAAGACCAGATCGTTAATTGCACTGCCTGTCCATATGCTGCAAACATTGAAAAGGCAGAGGTTGTGGATCATTATGAATCTGAAGCGCATTCCCAGAGACTACTCCCCTATGAAGAGGTCCATACTCCGGATGTAAAGAGCGTGGATGAGGTAAGTGAATTTTTAAACATAACATCAAAGGAGCTGGTCAAAACATTGATAATCAAGACCGATGGTGATGTTGTAGCAGCACTTATCAGGGGGGATCATGAGCTCAATCCCATTAAGCTAAAAAATCTCTTGGGAGCCCAGGAGCTTGAACTTGCAGATCCCCTCTTAGTGGAAGAGGTAACTCATGCTCCTATGGGATTTGCAGGGCCAGTGGGCCTGAATATAAAGATTATCGCCGATAATGCCATAAAGGGGATGAAAAATTTTGTAACCGGTGCAAACAAAAAGGATACCCATCTTAAAAATGTAAATCTTGATAGGGACTTCAAAGTGGATACATTTGCCGATATAAGGATTATAACCCCTGAAGATAGATGCCCTAAGTGTGGTGGAGAACTTCACTTTGGAAGGGGAATAGAGGTGGGGCATATCTTCAAATTGGGCACAAAATATAGTGAAGCCATGGGAGCACTCTTCTTAGACAGAGATGGCAAAGAGAAACCCATTGTTATGGGCTGTTATGGGATAGGTGTGGGAAGGACAGTTGCAGCCGCCATTGAACAGAATCATGACAAGGACGGCATCATCTTTCCCATACCCATAGCCCCTTTTGAAGTGATAGTTGTGCCTGTGCAGATGCATGAAAGCAGAGTCTCAGAAGTGGCAGAGAGGATATACAAAGAGATGAAAGATTCGGGGATTGATGTCCTGATTGATGACAGAGACCTGAGGGGAGGTGTAAAATTTAAGGATGCTGATCTCTTAGGTATCCCACTTAGGGTAACGGTGGGAAAGAGGGGCCTTGAGGAAGATATGGTGGAGATAAAGTTAAGGAAAGATAAAGAGTCCTTTTCTGTTCCCTTGTCAAACGTGTCTTCAGTTATAAAGGAAAAGATAGAAGAGCTGTATGGTAAGGCTAAATGATATAATTGACAATCTCCTCAGCTATAATCCAAAGGCAGATGTAAGGCCCATTGAAAAGGCATATGTCTATTCAGCAAAGGTCCATCAGGGTCAGGTAAGACTCTCTGGGCTTCCCTATCTCTCTCACCCCTTAGAGGTTGCATATATCCTCACCAAGATAAAGATGGATGTTACAACCATCACCTCAGGACTTCTCCATGACACATTGGAAGATACCCAGGCAACCTATGAGGAGCTGGAAAAGCTCTTTGGAAGCGAGGTGGCACAGATCGTTGAAGGAGTAACTAAGATAAGCAAGATGAAATTTGCCAGTCATGAGGAGAGACAGTCTGAAAACATGAAGAAGATAATCCTTGCAATGGCAAATGATATCAGGGTCATAATAGTTAAGCTGGCTGATAGATTACACAATATGCAGACTTTAGGATATCATCCTCCTGAAAAGCAGAGGGCCATTGCAAGGGAAACTCTGGACATATATGCACCAATTGCAGGAAGACTTGGAATATATTGGATAAAATCACTTCTTGAAGACTTGTGTCTATATTATTTAGAGCCTGAGATATACGAAAAGATAAAGCAGGATATTGCAGAGAGAAAGGGTTACAGAGAAAAGTTCATAAAGGATGTAATCACACTTCTTGAGGGAAAACTCAAAGATGCAGGAATTGAAGCTACCATAAAGGGAAGACACAAGCATTTCTATAGCATATACAGAAAGATGAAGGAGCAAAATCTGAGTGTAAATGAGGTATATGACATTATAGCATTCAGGGTTATTGTAAATACAGTAAAGGAGTGTTATGAGACACTTGGGCTTGTCCATTCCATGTGGCCCCCTATACCTGGCAGAATAAAGGACTATATATCCATGCCAAAGGAAAACCTATATCAGTCCCTCCATACCACTGTAATAGGCCCTCTGGGACAGAGAATGGAGATACAGATTCGCACCTGGGAGATGGATAGAATCGCAGAAGAGGGAATAGCAGCTCACTGGAAATATAAAGAGGGTAAGGGTAAGACCACTGAACAGGAAGAGGAATACTTTAAGTGGCTAAGGCAACTATTGGAGTGGCAGAAGGATCTGAAAGATCCCAAGGAATTTATGGAATCTGTAAAGCTGGAACTCTATCCAAACGATGTCTATGTCTTTACTCCAAAGGGTGAGGTAAAGAAGCTCCCCAGGGGCTCTACACCAGTTGATTTTGCATACAGCATTCACTCAGAGATAGGAGACAGATGCATACAGGCCAAGGTAAACAACAGGCTTGTTCCGCTGGACTATAGACTTAGAAACGGAGACATTGTTGAGATTATAACGTCTCCGAAACAACATCCCAGAAGGGATTGGCTTGATTTTGTTCAAAGCTCAAGGGCAAAGGCAAAGATACGGCAGTGGATAAGAAAACAGGAAAAGGAAGAGAGTATCTCTATCGGAAGGGAACTCATTGAAAAGGAGCTTGAACTTGCAAAGATACAGATCGGCAATCTGATGGAAAGCGACCAGCTAAGACAGGTTGCAGAGGAGTTCTCCTTTTCCTCTGTAGAAGACCTGCTTGCCAATGTGGGCTGGGGAAAGATATCTCCAAGACAGGTTATCGGAAGGCTCAAACCAAAGATACAGAGTGAAAGACTTGCAGGTGGAATCTTCAATAGGGTGGTTTCCCGTCTTAAAAAGAGGCATACCCATGGAATTAAGGTAAGGGGCGTGGACAATGTGCTTATCAGATTTGCCAACTGCTGTAGTCCCATACCGGGAGAGGATGTCGTAGGCTATATAACCAGGGGAAGGGGAGTAACCATTCACAAAAAGGGATGCAGACACATTCTGGATGCTGAAAAGGAACGGCTGGTAGATGTGCTATGGGAACCCTCAGATGAGGATCTGTATCAGGTAAAATTAAAGGTTACTTCCAAAGACAAAAAGGGAATACTTGCAGAGATAAGCTCCATAATAAGTAAGAAGAATGCCAATATCCTGGAGGCAGATATTAAGACAACCCCAGATAGAAAAGGGATATCTGTCTTCACCTTAGAGGTTGAAAACTATAGACAGCTTCAGGATATAATGAGCTCTATAAAAAGAATCAAAGATATATTAATTGTGGAAAGGATATAATTCATGGTGAGAGCTTTGAATTTTTCAAAGCTCTCAAAAAAAGCTGTAATTATGGGTTATTTTAAGTTAATTTTTGGGGGTCTGGGGGTATACCCCCAGTGTTAAAAGGGGTTATGCAAAGGTTTCATGGTTTTATAACTCTTCCCGATTTAATACAGGAGGTGCAGACCCTGATCCTTACCACCCTCCCATCTTTGACTGCCCTGACCCTTTGAAGATTGGGATACCATCTCCGTTTGGTCCTGTTATTGGCATGGCTTACATTATAACCCACCTGCACCCCTTTTCCACATATCTCACATCTACGTGCCATCCTATTCTTCCTCCAAAATATTAGTCTCTATAGATGAAAAGGCAATTATAATTATTAAAAGATAAATGGCAAGGAATTTTATCATCTCTTTTCCTGCCAGAAAGGTGCCTTTCTGGCAGGAAAAGAGGCTTAGATTATCCAAATACTACCTCATCACCATTTCCCACATAGAGCTTACTCTTTGATCCATATCTTCCTGTGCCTTTGACCACGGGATATCCCAGCTCAATCATCATCTTAACAGCAGGAAGCCCTGTGCAGTGATTACAGGCGATCTTTTTGAAACCATATTTTGCCATACCCCTTACCATTCGCTCTCTTTTGGGATTCATTGGGCCAAAGGGTGCAATATGAAGCCCGCCATATACACCATACATCCTATCTGCACCTAAGATCTTTTCCTTTGCAAAGTCTGCAAAGGTAAGTATGGTCTGATGACAGCACCCCGTAACACATACTATTCCTTTGTCTTTAATATTAAAGTACAGGGACTGCTCACCCCTTACCCTGATAATAATTGGAAGATCAAAACATACAGCAACACATCCATCGTAGAGCCTGTTTATGGTTCCAGGCCGTGTCTGAACTAACTCTCCTCTATGGGTAATTCTGTTTCTTGCACTGGGGACAATATATTCTGCACCCCTTATAAAATGCATTCCTTCAGGATAAAAGGTGCTTGGAATTATTATCTTGATTTCAGGATTATACTTGAGCACGGTTTCAAGACCCCAGAAATGATCCAGATGCTCGTGGGAAATAAATAGGAATTCGATCTCACCATCTTCAAGCATCTTATCAACTCCTTCTCTCTTGAATGCCTGATCCATATAATAAGGGTTCCATCCAGTATCTATCAGAAATTTGTGATGAGTGCCATCCAGCATCTCCACATCTATAAGAGAACAACTCCCAGCAGCATTTGAAGGATCCCAGGGGATTATCCACTGACTTGTCTTTGGCCCCCCTGCTGCTTTCATCTGGGAGATGAGCTTTTTGGAGTCAAACCATCCAACCTCAGAGATGCACCTTATCCTCAGACTCTTGCACTGACCTATATCATATTTACCAGAGGCCAGTGCCTTAAGTGGCTCAAAAAAGCTCACTCCACCCATACCAAGCAGGGTTCCCCCTGCAACCATGAATTTTAAAAAGTCCCTTCTCTTTAATTCATTCATATCTTTCCCCCCTTTTTAAAAGGTCTTTAATTAAATTTAGAGATATGAAGAGAGCCTCTCCCAGATCCTTTTGATCTCCAAAGATGAAGCAGAATCAGGTGCATATTCCATAATAGTCTTACCATTTACCATGGCATCTGTAAATGTCATATCAAAGGGAATCTCTCCGATAAATTCCGCCCCTTTACGCTTAGATATCTCTATTATCCTCTCCCTGTTTTTCAGATTGATATCAGACTTATTTATACAGAGAAGCGGAGGGACCCTAAAGTGATGGGAAAGCTCAACTATCCTTTCAAAATCGTGGATCCCTGAAATGGTAGGCTCTGTCACAATCAGAACTGCCTTAGCACCCCCAATTGAGGCAATCACTGGACACCCTATCCCAGGTGGCCCATCTGTAATTATGAAATCCACCCCCTTTTCCTTAGCTACCTCCCCTGCCTTCTGTCTTAAGAGTGTAACCAGCTTTCCAGAATTCTCCTCTCCTGGATCAAGATGGGCATAGAGAAAAGGGCCAAACCTGGTCTCTGATATGAACCACCTGCCACATATGCGGTCTACAAAGTCAATGGCATTTTCAGGACAGAAATAATGGCACACACCGCATCCTTCACACGATATGGTATCTACTGAGAAGTCTTCATCTATGGCATCCCATTTGCAGAGCTCTCTGCAGAGTCCACACTCTGTGCATCTGTCCCTTAAGATTACCGGCTCATGGCCACTTATAAATTCATGCTCTTCCAGTATCTTTGGTGAAAGAAGAAGGTGAAGATCTGAGGCATCCACATCTGTATCCACAATTATCTTATCTGAAATTAGATGGGAAAGGGCTCCCACAATGCTTGTCTTTCCCGTTCCCCCCTTTCCACTTATAACTACAAGTTCACTTGCCATTTCCCTCTCCTTGCAATATCTTCTTTATCTTGCCAAACAGCTCTTCAAATCTCTCTTTCCAGCTATCCATAGCACTTACCAATGCAGTTCCTTCAGAGTAGAGCTCCAATATTCTTCTATCAAAGGGAATCTCAAGCAGAATCGGGATCTCCTTCTCTTTTGCATACTCTTTTACACCGCTATCTCCCACATCGGCCCTATTTATCACTAAGGCACATGGAATCCCGAGTATCTCAACCACCCTGTGGACGATCTTAAGATCAAACAGGCCAAAAGGGGTGGGCTCTGTAACTAATAGGACAAAATCCACGCCTTTAATCGCCTCAACCACAGGACAAGAACTTCCAGGTGGAGCAGCTATTATGGTTATAGAAGAATCATCCGCTCTCTTCCTCACCTCCCTTATAAGAGGCCCATCCATGGCCTCTCCTATCCTCAAACGTCCGTGCACAAAGCGGATACCATCTGCAAAGCCCTCCTCAATTATTCCCAGCTCCCTATCACCTTCAGATATGGCACGCTGAGGACATACCTCAAAACATCCTCCACAGCTATGACATAGCTCATGGAAGGTAAGCACCCTATCAGCTATTAGCACTATGGCCTTAAACTGACATATCTCCTGACACTTTCCACAGAGATTGCAGAGATTCTCATCCACCTCTGGAACAGGAACCTTAACAACCTCACTTCGCTCTATCTCAGGCCTTAAAAAGAGATGGGCATCTGGCTCATCCACATCGCAGTCTAAAAATTGGACATCTTTTCCGATAGTGAGGGCCAGATTGGTTGCAACCGTAGTCTTTCCTGTTCCTCCCTTTCCACTTGCAACCGCTATAAGCATGAATATAACCTTCCCTTAGATCAATGGTAGTCGTGAGTGCCTGATACAACCTCAATCCCTGTCTTCTCCTTTATCAGAGCTGAAATCTCTTCAGGTTTAAAATAGGGGCAGGTGGGGACAGAATTGACAAGACAGGAGCTCAGATATATCTTATCAGGCCTGATATCTGTTAATTTCATTGCCATATTCAGATTAGAAATAAGAGGCCTTCCAGGGCATTCACACTTGATAAATGATACGACCTGTGAAGGCTCATTAAAATTTCCTTCACCAAGGGCAGCTGCCTTAAGACACCGCCACTCTCCCGGGCAGCCATACCCACTGTCCATATATGCACCACATCCTATTATCATTACCTTTTCCATATGCACCCTCCTTTTTAAAGATTCTATTCCCTTTTCATAGTTGTTCCACACTTAGGGCATTTGATATCCCTGCATGGAACCCCTCTCTTATGAGGCTCTCTATTACCACAGCCTGGACATACACAATACCCACCAGGCCCCCTCTGTGATTCAGAGCCCCTGTCTCTTTCTCTCTGCCTTTGAGAATTCCTTTCTTGCACCCCTTTTTCCTCTCTTTCGTGATCTTAATGATCACACACATTTTCACCTGTAACTAAGGTATCATTTAGATATTGCTCAACAAGCTCTTCAGGACTCATTGAAGGTGCACCCACTACCACCTCTATACCAAAATCTCTAAAAAAGCCCTGTGCCCTTGAACCCATTCCACCTGCAATTACCACATCCACCCCCAATTCCTTAAGCCAGCGAGGTAGAAGACCAGGTTCATGGGGCGGAGGGGTATGGGTAGTGGTCCTTGTAATCCTGCCACCCTCTGTCTCAATCAGGGCAAATTGATCACTGTGTCCAAAATGGGAACATAACTTTCCATCCCGAATGGGCACTGCAAATACTTTTCTACCAGATATTCTCTTTTCCTCCTTTTTGCTCTCTTCTATCTTGCCTCCCTCTTTTACCTTCTCTGCTCCAGAAGTTACCTCTAATATCTGATCCACCATCCTGTTAAACTCCTTAGAGAATGGAAGATTCTCCTCATTCCAGATACCTAAGGAACCCCTGTCTCCATACTCTAAAAACTCAGGTTCAATGGGAAGGGATGCCAGAAGCCTTATCCCTTCTCTCTGGGCAAGCTCTTTCCCCCCCTCCTTCTTGAAAAGATCGATACTCTTACCACAATAAGGGCAATTGAGTCCGCTCATGTTCTCCACAAGCCCTAAGATTTCCATATGCACCTGTCTGCAGAAGTTTATGGACTTTCTTACATCTGCAAGGGAGATCTCCTGAGGAGTGGTGACAATAATTGCCTTTGCATCATTTATGACCTGAGCCACAGTAAGGGGTTCATCACCTGTGCCAGGGGGGGAATCAATTATTAGATAGTCAAGGGGTGACCAGAGTATATCTGCTATAAACTGTTTTATAACTCCTATCTTAAGTGGACCCCTCCAAATGGTTGCCACATCTCTGTTTGGGCCCATAAGCACCTCAATGGATATCACCTCCAGATTGGGTAGAAAGGTCACAGGTCTGAGCTTTCCAGGATGAGGTGGTGCCTCTACCGAACCCCTTATTCCAAGAAGCCGAGGAATACTTGGGCCGTGGAGATCCACATCCATCAGACCCACCCTAAGTCCCTTCCTTGCAAGCATAACAGAAAGAAGCGCTGATATACTGCTCTTTCCAACTCCTCCTTTACCACTCATAACCAGGATCTTGTTTTTGATCCTCTTGAGGGTATCTCTGATTTCCATCTCCTGAATCTTTAGATCACTTTGTGCTGTTGAATGCATGGAACAAGAATGACCTTTCTCTTTCATGACTAACACTCCCCCTTATTTCTTCTTTTACACCATATATTTCTAAATCCATACCTATAACAATTGCCATTAAATCCGGGCATAAAGAATTTAGGATGAAACAGCCTTCCCTCTAAGAAGGCATCCAGCACATCCTGGACCTTTCCCATTATACCAAATAGGACCTGAATACGGGATCTTCTAAGCCCATCTAAGAAAGGCCGTGATATGGCCCCACATATAAGCACATCAATTTCGCTATCTCTTATGAGAAGTATCCTCTTCCATATACTTGAATTTTCTAAATTAATATGGGTCCTGGATATCTCCCTGTCCCCATCCAGCTCCACCACCAAAAGGGTAGATGCAGTATCCATAACAGGAGATATCCTTTCATTCCATATGGGAATCCCTATCTTCACATCCGTTCCTCTTATACCCAATGGCCAGTTACATTAGGCCCACTTGCCTTCTGATATCTTCCATTTTTAAATTCCTCTATCACATCCTTTACCCTACCCTTTACCCCCACATATACATCCACACCAGAGGCAGTGAGCACCTGAAATGCCTTGGGACCGCAGTTGCCTGTAAGAACAGCATCAGGACCGTATTTAAGGACATTTTGGGCAGCCTGGATCCCCGCACCCTGTGGAAGATCCAGGCTCTGAACATTATCCACCGGCTCAAATTCTCCACTTTCTGTATCCAGCACTATAAAATACCTCGCTCTTCCAAAGCGGGGATCCACTTTAGAGTCCAGATCCTTACCTTGAGATGATATCACCACCTTCATAAGGCCTCTCCTTTATGCCTGAGCCTGTTTTGTTTCTAACTCTCTAAGCCTCTCTTCTATAGCATTTAGCTCCTCTCTGAGTGCCTGGGCCTCATCTTTCAAGATCTCTTTTTCCTCCTTAGGTCCAAAAAAGGAGCCAAACGGAAATGCCCATGGCCCCCAGCCAAGCCATCTTCCAAACCATCTCCATCCTCTACCTCTGCCTCTACCAAAACCAGGGCCCCAGACACCCCAGCCCCATCCAAAACCATATCTCCAGAATCTCCTGCCCCATGGGGTACAGAGCCCCATACCTCTTCCTGTCATAGGACCCATACCCAATGGTCCTGTGCGGTCAAGGCCTGGCATAATATCACCTCCATATTTCAAAATTTTCATTTAAGGATCCAGCATAAGCTGTGCCAAAGTTTAACATCTTATAATTTATTGAAATTACGAACATTTTTAATAGCTAAAAAATCAGAAATAAACAGAGC
>Ga0164311_10002014_pt1 | contig 10321 bp, 8 predicted proteins | sample GuaBasSedimGuay2_FD_121796 | JGI IMG/M metagenome (GOLD analysis project Ga0164311, IMG submission 121796) | Subseafloor sediment microbial communities from Guaymas Basin, Gulf of California, Mexico - Guay2, Core 4569-9, 9-12 cm | ecosystem: Environmental > Aquatic > Marine > Hydrothermal vents... | reverse complement strand
GGGATGGAGAGAGCAAGGCGAGAAGGGAAGAGGGTAGGTCGCCCAAAGAAGGAGGTCTCTAAAGCTAGGGTGGAAGAGTACTTGAAGAAAGGCCTCAGCCTCTCCGCCATAAGCAAGATACTGGGTGTCTCCCCAAAGACGCTTAAGCGTAGAATAGAGGAGTGGCGCCTGAAGCGTGCATCTCTGCGTTAATTATTTTAGTGTTTAAGTCAAGCTTAACCTAAAAGCATGTATGTAGCTGTTCACAGGTTATCATACCATTCTGTTGAGCTACTTAGGGCTCCACAAAGCGTTAAGAAGACAGCTTCCATGCATGCGACCAAGGTGGACCCACTTTCCTTACTACTCCCTTTCTATGTAAATCGCTTAAGGCTCCTTGAACTTCATGCCAGCTAAAGGGGTAGAGGTTTTCGCAAAGTTCTCTAAAATTCATCACGTTGTTTTTATGTAAAAGATCTATGATCTTACCTTTCAAGAAGTCAACTCGTTTCTTTCCGGTGAGAAGTTCATTGAGCCGACCAAGAGGTAATTGGTCAAGTTGTTTATCGCTTATACCATAAAGTGAAGCATGTCCTTTGCCGAGTCGTATCAATCTTTTTATCAAACCTTTCCTCAGTAAGTCCTGTAAATAGAACCTACAAACCCTATAGTAGTCTACTCCAAGTTGTTCAGCTATTTCGGCTCCTGTTAACGGCTGCTTCTCAAGCATCTCGAGTATCAACTTCTTTCTTTCGTCAGCTAGCCATAACCACTTTGGCCTCTCTCGATCCTTCTTTCTGGATATATAATTCAACGAATCTCTGTTTACCTCTTCGGGAGGTACATTGTTCAGCACATCATTAAGGCGGTGTATGTTCCATATTGTTAAGACGTATATACCCCACTTTGAACATGCTGCTAGGTCCATCGATGTGCAAGGAATGGATCCACCCCATAGCATTACGGCCCTAATCTCTGGGTTATTGGCCTTGATGTCTATTAGCTTAAAGAGTAAAGCGTGAAACCTCTCATGGAGCACTCCAAGCGAGCTCCCTGTAATACCCCTCCTTACAACTTTCCTGCTACATGCTTCTATCACTATCTTTTGCTGCTTAGAGTAGAGATTCGCGATCCACTTCTTCCCATATCCGTCTATTGACACCTCTGGTTCGATGTCACTTATAATATCCTGTACTAATTCAATAAGTGGCTTCTCAAACACTGAAGAAGGCATGATATGATAAAACAAAAATGAGATAAAAATTTTTCTCTCAAAAATTAGGAAACTAATAAGCAAGAAGCGAATCTGAAAAGCATGCTTCTGTACCCCTTTTCCAAGGGGGCGCAACTCATGAGATCTGCAGGGAGCCTCTGGAGATTCTCTGCATGTTACCGGGGTGGCTAGAGTAGGGATGCCCACCTTGCTCTAGACCTAGTTACCGGCCCGACTATGTTCAGTGAGTGGTTACAGTTGGGGCATTGTGTGTCTTTTAGGTTCCAAGCGGAGAGGTAGAAGCCTTCTCTCTCGATGACTAGTTGTCCGCAGTTAGGGCAGTAGGTGTGTTCTAGGCGGTGGCCTGGGACGTTGCCTATGTAGACGTGTTTAAGCCCTGCGTCTAAGGCTTTCTCCGCGGCTTTCTCTAAGGTTTGAATAGGTGTGGAGGGTGCGTCCATCAGCTGATAGTCAGGGTGGAACCTTAACAGGTGGAAGGGGGTGCAGGGGCCTAGGATTTCCTTTATCCTTGAGGCTAGGGAATAGACGTCGTCCAGGTTATCGCCATACTTGGTGACTATTAGGTTGGTTATCTCCACGAAAATGCCTGACGCCTTCATTTCCCTTAGGGTTTCGAAGATAGGTTCAGGGCTAGGTACAGACATGAATTCACGGTAGAAGTCTGGGTTAGCGGAGCCCTTGAAGTCCACGGTGGCTGCGTCTAGGTAGGGGGCTATGGTTTTGACGGCTTCAGGGGTCATGTAACCGTTGGTGACGAAGGTGTTAAAGAGACCACGCTGCCTGGCGAGGACTGCAGTGTCGTAGGCATACTCGAAGAAGATAGTAGGCTCCGTGTAGGTGTAGCTTATACCATCGCTGCCATGCTTCACAGCCAACTCTACGACGCGTTCCGGTGGCAGGTTTTTCCCTATGATCTCCTCTTCCTGGCTTATCACCCAATTGTCGCAGAAACGGCAACGGAAGTTGCACCCTATGGTGGCTATGGAGAGCACCGCAGAGCCTGGACGATAATGGTATAGAGGCTTCTTCTCTATCGGGTCTACGTTGACTGCTATAGCTTTGCCGTAAACTAAGCTATAGAGCCTTCCATCTACGTTTCGTCTGACCTTACAGAAACCCGTTGAGCCGGGAGGGATGGTACAGCGTCTATGACATAGATTGCACTTCACCCTGTCTCCGCTTAGCTGTTCGTACAACAAAGCCTCCTTCAAGCTTCCCATCTTCTCAATCTTTGCAGCGCCAGCTTGCTTAAACGTCCTTCGGTGACGCGGAAAAGCAAGTCTTAATATTCGTAGCAGTTTTTTATGTTTAGATTTGTCAATCCGTATTATTGAACCTACGTAACCCTTCGCCTGTTCTAGTCAGGCTGTAGGTAACGTTAATAGGTGGAGAAGCCCGGCTCAGTACCTATTTTTCAGTTCTCTATAATCCTACGCCGTCTATGCTTGCCGCCGTCTCCACTCTATTCTCAATATAAGAAAAGTTTAAGAAAATCCCCAAGAGGAAACCCGCACCCTTGGAGGGATAGACGTGGAGTTAAGGAGGAGTCGAGTTTACCTCGACTAACGCCCCTCTGGGACTCGGCTTAGCTACTTCTGTAACGTCAAACATTCTAGGCCTACCGGTTAGGACGGCACTAGTTCTCCTGGGAGTCCCGGCGTTGATAGTGCTGTTGCTGCTACTATGGAGCTTATTCTACAAAGACTTGGAGGGCGATGAGAAATGCTGACGCGGTACGTAGCCTTCGCTGTGTACATGGTGGTAGTGGCTGTCGTAGGCCTCGTGGCCGCTAGGAAAGTGAAGAGCCTGTCGGACTTCGTAGCAGCTTCAGGGAGGCTAGGCTTCTGGACCTACGTATTGTTGATGGTGGGCTCAGTTTTTAGCGGCATGACCTGTATAGGTGTAGCTGGGCTAAGCTACCTGACAGGCTATGCTAACCTCTGGGAAAGAGTTCTCGGCCCTCCCTTAGCTATAGCGCTAGCCACCATGCTCTACGCGCCGAAGCTGGTTAAGGTATCTAAGCGTACGGGTATACTTACGTTGCAAGACTACCTCGCGCTCAGGTACTATGATGAGAGGTTCATTAGAGGTTTATCAGGCGCTGTGTCAGCGCTGGTCTGTGCTATTTACCTCATCGGGCAGTACGTAGCCATAGGCATCGTGTCAAAGGTGGTGTTTGGCTGGGAGTACTGGCAGGGCTGTTTGCTGGCGGCAATGGTTGTGATACTCTACGTTGTTGCGGGAGGTATGTTTTCAGTGGCGTGGACTACATTGATACAGTCCGCCTTAATGATAGGTGGTACTATGCTACTAGCACCTTACATAGTGAGCCGCCTAGGAGGCTTCACCGCCTTGAACCTTAAGGCCTCTATGGTTTCCCAAGGACCTTTCTACCAGTACCTAACAGAGCCCTGGGGTCCACCTCAGCTACCCCTTATAGGGCCTCTCTTCAACCTAACCTTGTTCGGCATAGCTGTGACATTGGGACTTACAGTAGCTCCTCACATAGTAAACAACATAGTAACCGTGAAGCGAACGAGCTGCATTAAGTGGGGACCACTGGCATGTTACGTGCTAGGCGTAATAGTTATCCTAGGAACCTCGCTGATGGGGCTGGCCGCTAGAGTAGCTGAGTCTGAGGGCCTCATAGAGCTGATGCCTCATCCCCTAGGAGGGAAATGGTTCGATATGGCTTTACCTACGTTAGCCGAAGCCTTGCTTCCAGAGGCTTTGTTCAGCCTATTCTTAATCATGGTGCTAGCAGCGGTAATGTCCACGACAGACAGGTTAATGTTGACCATAGGCGTTAACATAGGCTACGATGTCTACAAGAACCTGCTCAAGCCTCAAGCCTCTGAGCGCAGCGTAAGTCTAGTAGCTAAGCTGACGGTCTTGGCAGTCGGCATAGCCACCTTCATCATTGCTTTAAGCCCTCCGCCACTAGTAGCATGGCTGATATGGCTGGCCCTAAGCCTAATGTGCAATACTTGGCTCGTACCGCTAATATGCGGGCTTTACTGGCGTAGAGCTACCAAGGCAGGCTGCATCGCTAGCATGTTAACAGGGCTATCGGTTACTATCATAGCTGGCTACTTAAGCGGAAAGCCTCCAGTAGGGCTAGGCTGGACGCTTAAGCTATTTGACATGCCCTACTACTTCGTGCTGCTGGGTTTCATCGCAAGCTGGATAGCTATGGTGACCGTCAGCTTAGCGACAAGCAAACCGGCAAAGCAACTACTTGATGATACCTTAACAGGCCTTTTCCTCTAACCTACCTGATCCTCTTCTTTTTTGTTAAACATGAGGATCCTCCTACGTGAGGCCTTCGCCCTCCTCCTCTTTTCGAGGTATGCTTGAGGAGCGTTTTGCTTCACGGTTTTCCATGTGCGTCTGACACAGCTAGGTAGGCTGCCGTGTTCCTCGTAGTATGCCCGTATCCAGCTTCTCGTCTTAGAGTCTGAGGGGTATCCGCTACCGAAATCACCATATCTCTGCTTGAGCTCATCTATGTGACGGTCTCTCGCAACCTTAGCCATGATAGAGGCCGCGGAGCACTCAGTAAAGTTGGCGTCAGCGTCGTGTTCAAGTATAGCCTCTGCTTCAGGACATAGCACTTCAACCATTTCCCTAAGCTGTTCCTCCCTTCCGAAAAGATCGATCACCACCCTAACCACTTTAAACCCCTTGGCCTTGACCTCATTCACAATCTTCGCTAGCACCCTCTCTATGGCCTCCAGCTCCACTTGATTTAAGTTACGAGCATCTATGGTGGAAGGATCGATGGTTTCCACACGTATGGTCAACGCCTTGGCCTTAATGAGTTCTTCAAGCTCCTCCCTTCTACGACGCGTAAGCTTCTTGCTATCAGTTACCCCCATTTCACGTAAAATCTCTAGATCTTCCGGCCTTAGCGCCACAGCAGCTATGAAAAGACAGCCAACCGCGCATCCTCTACCAGCTTCATCTATACCTACGTGGACGTATGGCTCTTCCCTAGGTATAGTGAAATGCTCCATCTGCAGCGTTCCGCACTCTCCCTTCAATATTAAAGTTCTGTCCTCGTAAGCGCGCTGAAAGACTTAAGGGTAAGCCTGAGCTTATTAATCAAGAGCCGGGAGGCCTACACTTCATTGGCTTTATTTAAATGTCTAAGCTGCACTAAATGCTGTCGAGGCCTCCTCGTACCTGTCACTAGGATAGACATAGCTAGGTGGATTAACCAAGGCTGGGAAGAGATAGCTGCTTCAGTAGTAGAGGTTAGGGGGCTTGAGGCTTTAAGGTTAGGCTCCACGGTTATCTATGCCCTACCTCGTAATAGACTAGGCGTATGTCTCTACCTTTACGGCTCCAGATGCATGATACACGACGTGAAGCCCATGGTATGCGAGCTCTTCCCCTTCGCTTACAACTTGAAGAACGATACGCTGGGCATACATCCATGGGCCCTCTCCAACTGCGAGGCGGTGGCTAAGGGTTTAGTTGACCTCAGCTTAGAGGATAAAGCTAGGTTTCTGTCCATAGCTAGGATGGTCTCCAAGGAGTTAAGAAACGTGGATGCGGTGAAGGAAGACTACGAGAAGATGATAGCTGAAGCTCGTAGGAGGTTGAAGGCTAAAGCGAAGGATTCATCAACCTATCATTCTAGACCATTCTTCAGCGTTCCTGAAACCGTACGCTCTCTCCACATCCTCTCTACTTACCAGTTTACTTGCAACCTCTTTGCCGAAGGCTTCAATCACCATAGATGCAGCCTCCTCGAAGTTAAGCCCACTCGCACTAGCCACCTCAAAGATTCCTCCAGCTAAATCCTTTAGCTCACTATATATGGCGTTCTCCGCGACTTTAGCTGACTTCAACTCGTCCAATAACCTCTTTACCTCCCTGATCAGGGTCTCGATCACTTCCCTTTTCAGGTATTCGGGCATAGGTATCCTCACTGCTTCGTAAGGCTCATAGGCTCTATAAAATTTAACTCTAAGAGCTTTTGGAAGGCTCACCATCGTGAAAAAGCTTAACGTGGTGTTCTTTAAGGAAAGGTGCGCGGTTAGATAGCATTTAATTCTTTGGTCAAAGTAATATTATATGTTTGAGCTAAAGTCTGATTCCCATTTCGTAGGAAACTAGCACATAATACCCTATTAGACCTCTCCACCTCCCCCAGGGCTTCGCTATCCTCCTAACCTCCTCAGCCGTGGTATCTGTTGAGTTTAAGAAAAGTTTAGCGAATGCCCTCCTCACCCCTAGATCATCAGCTGGGATAACCTCCCACCTCCTAAGAGCTATCAAAGCTACTAGCTCAGCAGTCCATCTACCTACACCTTTAAGCGCCCCTAACCGTCTAAGCGCTGTTTCCGTAGGCTCCTCCTTGAGCCCTTCAAGGTTGAAGGACCCCTCCATAACCTTCGAGGCAGCCTCCTTAACGTACCTCGCCTTATTCCAGCTGAGCTTGCAGGCCTTAATTTCCTCTAAGTTAAGGGAGGCTACCTTCAAAGGCTGTGGGAAACCGTAGAAAAGCTCACCTTCCATCAATACTCTCTCACCCAGCCTTTCAGTAAGCTCCTTCATCATAGCGAAAGCCGCCCTGAGCGAGACCTGCTGAAAAATAATGGAGTCCACTAAGCCTTCCCACACCGTAGGCGTAGACCAAGGCTTAAGGCCTCGGAGAGCCTTAGCCATTCTTCTAAGTATTGGGCTATCCTCCATCACTTCGTAGACACTGTTTAGTTCCACATCTCCGCAGAGAAAATCCACTACTTTGCTTAAGGCTATTTCCTCGGCCTTGCTGTCTATGTCAGGAGGGAGATATATCATCACTCCGGGCTCTTCTACATCACCGACAGGCTCAATCTTCACAGGTATGAGGTCACCGTTAACCTCGAAACATCTTCTCAGCACCCCTCTCTCTAAGATAAAAGGGGGAGGTGGAGGAGTTGCTTTAAAGGAAAGATGGAAGTCGTAGGGCGGCTTTAGCGACTGCTCCAAGGCCCTCCAGCCGTGAGCCATGAAGCCCGCCGTCTAGTATTCCTCGAGCATCGGGTAAACCTCAACCTCGTTTATACCAAAGCCTTTGCCAGCTTTCATCAGCTTCTTGCGGCACCTCTTCATAACTATGGAGGCATAGCTCTTAGGCACATAAATCATGGCTGTGCCCCTCTCGTCGATCTCTACTCGATACTCAGGAGCGTAGCGGCGGACGATGTTTTCCACTACTCTCCGAGCTGCCTCAGCTCCTTTAACCGCCTTCTTGACTGGCACGACGAAGGTTTTCTCGCCGAACACGTATAGCTCGTACTCAGGCTCCTCGGTTAAGAAGTCGTTAACCACCACCACGGGCCTAGCAAGGTCAGCTTCCTTCAATCCGTGAGGCACCTTTATCGTGGTCTCGATCGCGTAGACCTTTTTGACCGCTCCGTCCTTGATGAAGATCACCGTATCTATCACGGAGGGTATCATGCCTAGCTCCACGCGCCCCACGAACCTCTGGATAGCATCGATAGGTGTAGTGGCGTGGACTACACCGACCATACCTACGCCAGCCAACCTTAAGTCAGCGAAGAGCTTGAAGTCCTCGGTATCTCTCATCTCATCGAAGATCGTATAATCTGGCCTACTGAGGAGGAGCACGTCATGGATCTCCTCCGAGGTTCCCTTAGCCTTGGAGTACTGGGTTACTTCACATGGAAGCTGTAGGTCTCGAGGGGCCTCTACGGTTTTAACCACCTTACCCTTCCTCAAGTAAAACTCCGCTAAGGCTTGGGCAAAGGTGGTCTTCCCCATCCCTGGAGCGCCAGCTATCAATATGCCTTCAGCCTGCGCCTCGAGCCGGTCTATGAGCTTCTTAGGCAACGCATAGTCCTCCAGCTCCAACTTAGCGATGGGTCTAACAGCGGTCAGCTCTAAGCCGTCAGAGAAGGGGGGCCTGGTTATGACGATCCTGTAAGACCCCAGCTGAACTATCGTGGAGCCTTCACGGTCAGCTTCTATGAACCCATCCTCAAACGTCCTAGCCCTCTCTAAGATCTCTTCTACTAGGTCTTCAAGCTCGCTGCGGTTGAAAGGCCATTCACGGACGGTCTCAAAGATCCATTTACCGGGTGCACCGCGCTTAACGCGTGGAGGCATCCCTTCCTTAATGTGTACAGACATTACGTCTTCATTATCGAAGAATTCCTCTAACTTAAGCCGACCTTTAGGCTTCTCATAGAGCACCTTTATCCCGAGGGCTTCAGCTGTCTTAGCCGATACGTAGTCGCAGGTTACGAGAACGCCATCTATAATGGCGGCGCTATTCCTGATCCTCGCGTTGAGGTCTTCAAGCATGCTTATCTTGCTTCTTCCTATCAACTTGATGGCGACGTTATGCTTTAGAGCAGCATCCCTCAGCCGCTTGATCTCGTTTAGTCCCATGAAGTCGCCCATGGAAGCTCTACGTTCAAACTCAGTTATCATGCCCCTATGAATGAGAATCTCTCCACTAACCCTGCCCTCTTCTACTAGCTTAGTGAGGGCACCAGACTTAATAGCTGAAAGATCGGGAATATACTTGTACATGGTTTCATAATCTGCCCATTTATTTACCTTAGACCCCTTAAAGGGGAGGGGCTAGATATAAAAGTTTTCTTGACAACACGCCTGGGGCCGAGGGATCGAAAGTGAGGCTAACCGTCGTAGGCGTAGACCTTGCAGGGGCTGAGAGTAGGCCTACAGGGATCTGTGTGCTTAGAGGGCTGAGGGTGGAGGTCAGGGAAGTTAAAGAAGACGAGGAAATCATGCGTGAAGCCCGCGTTAACAAGGCAGATCTGGTCGCGATAGATGCTCCATTAAGCCTACCTAGAGGTAGACGTAGCTTAGAGGAGCGTAGCCCCCATCACTTGAGGCTTTGTGATCGGGAGCTTCTTACGCGTAGAATCAAGTTTTTCCCCGTCACGCTTGGGCCCATGAGAAAGCTTACCGCGAGGGGGATGAGGTTGAAGGATGCTCTTGAACGTGAAGGCTTCAAGGTAATAGAGGTGTACCCTGGAGGAGCACAGGATGTACTTGGTATCCCTAGGAAGGGCAGAGGCAAAGAGAAGCTACTTGAAGGTTTAAGGGGACTAGGTTTACATGAACTTAGCGCTGAGGCTTCAGACCATGAATTAGACGCCGCCACAGCTGCGGTCGTAGGCGCTCTCTTCCTACTTAGCCTCCATGAAGCTTATGGGGACCCTGAGGAAGGACAGATAATAATGCCTAGGACCGGGCTGAGCAGGAACGAGGTTTATTCAGCGCTTAGGGAGCTTGATGCAGATTGCTGAGGTTTTTCTTAGCCTCCTCTAGTTTAAGTCGAGAGGCTTGATAAGCGGCCTCCTCAGCCGTGGAGGCGGAGGCTAACACCTGTACCTTAGACAGGTCGTTGAGCTTGCCGCAGTAGGGGCAACGTCTTTTAGCGAACCTAGACGAGGTTGTTTGTATATGGCCGCAGGTTAGGCAACGGAAAACTACGTACTTGTACATCGAGGCTGGCTTACGCACACCTCTCCCTTAAACCTGTCGTGTTGCGGAGGACGCATGGTTTATTAGCGGTGGCTTAAAGCTTAAAGAGGGCTTAAATTTGACGCTGATCGACCAACTAGTCAAACCTTCGGTTAAAGAATTGAAGCCCTACGAGGCTGTGGAGCCCCCTCCAGGGGTCGTGGAGCTCGATGCAAACGAAAATCTCCTAGTAGATGAGAGATGGGCTAAGGAAATCCTGCTTAGAGCAGCGCAAGGCGTGGATCCTCGAAGCTATCCTCCAGCTTACGGTCGAGAGGCGGTAAAGGCGTTAAGCCGTCATCTAGCCGTTGACGAGAAGGCGCTCGCCGTCAATAACGGGTCGGACGAGTTTATAGACCTGGTCTTTAAGGCCTTCGTAAGTCCTGGCGACGAAGTAGTGATAGTTGAGCCTACCTTTGAGATCTACGGTTTGATGGCGAAGGTAGCTGGAGCTGTGGTCAAACGGGTCTTGGTAGATGCGGACTTTAAGTTAAACGTGGAGGGAGTGTTGGAAGCTACAGGGCAGAGGACCAAGCTGATATTCCTATGTTCGCCAAACAACCCAACCGGTGTCCAATATAGCCCAGAGGAGGTGAG